>Ga0315555_1000355_pt1 | contig 31504 bp, 18 predicted proteins | sample SalMarSW160380MG_FD_202113 | JGI IMG/M metagenome (GOLD analysis project Ga0315555, IMG submission 202113) | Salt marsh sediment microbial communities from the Plum Island Ecosystem LTER, Massachusetts, United States - Salt Marsh Sediment SW1603-80 ... | reverse complement strand
GGATCAGCATTACCGATATCCTCAGACGCCAAAACAACCATTCGTCTAACAATAAAGAGAGGATCTTCCCCACCCTTTAATATTCTTGCCATCCAGTAAAGCGCGGCATCCGGATCACTTCCCCGAATCGACTTTATAAAAGCCGATATAAGATTATAATGTTCTTCTCCGGTCTTATCATACATAACCTGTCTTTGGAGAATATTTCCGATCAATTCTTTATCTATTTTGCGTTTTTCCTGAGCAGAAACTCGTACACTGGATTCGAAAACATCGAGGGCTACCCTCGCGTCCCCGGAAGAAATTTTTGTCAGGTAGTCTATGGCTTCTTCATCTATTTTAAATTTTGTCTTTTTTATCTCTTCATCAATAGCTGAAGCTCTATCGATAATTTTTTTTATATCCCGAGGAGTAAAAGGCTTTAATATATAAGTTCTCACCCGTGAAAGTAAAGGTGAAATGACTTCAAAAGAAGGATTCTCGGTAGTCGCCCCTATTAATATTATTGTCCCGTCTTCGACCCAGGGTAGGAGCACATCCTGCTGTGCTTTATTGAACCGGTGAATTTCATCGATAAACAATATGGTTTTTTTGCTTTTATTCTGCAAAAGATATTTTGCTTTCTGAATAACTTCTCTTACATTTTTTACACCGCTTTCGGTTGCGCTAAGACGTTCGAAATTTGAATCTGTATGATTTGAGATTATGTGGGCTAAAGTGGTTTTTCCGGAACCCGGAGGACCCCAGAAAATCAAAGAAGGAAGATTTTCTGACTCTATAAGGTTTCTAAGAACAGATCCCGGACCCACTATCTCATCCTGTCCTATGAAATCATTTAACGTCTTTGGTCTAACGCGGTACGATAAAGGAGGATTACCTTTTCCTCTCTCAAACAAATTAGCCAAATTAGACAACCACCCCCTTTTCCCAAAATATCAGATAATGATTTATATAATTTGCGCGAAAATTGTAATTGTTAGGTTTAAAAGTGAAGGGGTATCGTCCATGAAAAATGCCTCGGAGATTGAGCGGACACGAACTTTTATTAACAAAATGAGTAAGGAGTGCTGTCCGGGAAAATACCTCGGAGGTCGAACGGGCATGGATTTTTAATTTCTTTGAAATTGAAAAGAGTGGTACTCCTTGCGAAATAGCCCGTTGGGAAAACTGACTGCGGTTTTTCAGAATGATATCCTTGAACGCCAACCTGTCATAAATGAACTGCGTTAACTTGAGAATATATAACCTCCGTTTAAATATCTTATTACGAAAGGTAGTTGATTCCTTTATCTCCGATATCTTTTCGATAAAACAAATTAGAACATTCGATTTTCTCGACACAATTATAAGTTTTTTCTTTCGCGCTTATTAAATCATGCGAAACGCCCACGCAGGCTAAAACTCTTCCACCACTTGTATAAAAATTACCCCCCTCGGCTTTCGTTCCCGCGTGGAAAACTGTACAGTCTGATTTCGGTATATTTACCTCGAATCCTTTTTCGTACTTTTTAGGATAACCTTTTGAAGCCATAACAACTGCCAACGCGGAATTATGACCGCAACTTAACTTATCAGGTAAATCATAATCGTTTGCTTTCATCAAGATTCCCAATAAATCATCCTCCAGTAACGGAATAATAACTTGCGTTTCCGGATCTCCGAACCTAACGTTAAACTCAAGAACTTTTGGCCCTTCTTTTGTCATAATTAATCCACCGTAAAGTACTCCTCTATATTCTATGCCTCTTCTCTGTAACTCTCTTATGGTGGGCTTGAAAACTTTATCCTTAATCTCCGGAATTTCACTTTCTTTTAAAAAAGGTGTCGGAGCGTATGCGCCCATACCTCCCGTATTTGGTCCTTCATCATTATCATACGCTCTTTTATGGTCCTGTGAAGGAAGAAAGGGAAGTATTTTATCCCCGGAAACAAGAGCCAACACGGAAACTTCTTCACCAATTAAAAGTTCCTCGATTACAACCGTCTTCCCGGCTTCTCCGAACTCTTCCTTTTCCATTAAAGATTCGAGCGCGTCGAGAGCTTCTTTTTTGCTTTGACATACGATAACTCCTTTACCCGCGGCAAGTCCACTGGCTTTAACCACTATCTGTTCCCTATCTTTTTCAACGTATTTTTTTGCCGCTTTAAAATCATTGAAGACTTCAAAAGATGCGGTAGGAATATTCGCGGATGCCATAACTTCCTTTGAAAATGCTTTACTCCCCTCGAGCCGCGCCGCGTCTTTTGTAGGACCAAATATATTTAAACCCTCCGTTTCGAATAAATCCACCACACCGTCGACCAGAGGTTGTTCAGGTCCTACAACGGTAAAATCTATCTTTTCTTTTTTTGCAAAATTTAGTAATTCTTTTATCTCAGAGCAATTAATATTTTCACCTAAAACAGAAGTGCCTCCGTTACCGGGCGCGAAATAGAGCTTCGATACTTTATCACTTTTTGACAGCTTCCATCCTAAAGTATGTTCTCTCCCACCTCCGCCTATAATCAATACTTTCATAGTATTTTCATTTATATTTAAAACCAAATAAAAGTCAAGGAGTTTTTTACCGCAAAGACACAGAGTACGCAAAGAAGGTAAAGCCTTGTTCTTTACTAAAACCTAATACCCAAAACCTATCACCTAACTTTATCTACCTTGACATAACTATTTTTTTCTTTTATATTAAAATTAATAAATAAAAACATAATTCAGGAGGATTATCATGAAAGTCTTTAATAATTCTTTCGAAATAATTATTTTTTTTCGGTATATCTACTCGCTCAACGAATCGATATAGGGATAAACATTATCTATCCAACCGAGAGCGTAAGATGGATCAGCAAGTTCAAAAAAAATGATATTGGTAAAGTAAAATCTATGAAATTTTTTAATTAAAATGAATAAAGGAGTATAAAAATATGCGTTTAAAATATTTTCTTACGATATTACTGCTCTTCATCTCAGTTAAAGGAATATCACAGGATATTGTCCCGTTGAGTCGAAGAATCCAGTGGCAGCCGGGAATTCCGGGTGGAATTCCAAACTATCCTGTGGGTGTAAATGTCACAGATTATGGTGCTGTGGGTGATGGAATCACCGACGATACCGAAGCCTTTAAAGATGCGATTTCAGCATGTGCCAAAAGCAGCGCGGTGTTTATTCCCGCGGGAACCTATTTAATCACTGACCGTATAGATATCAGAAAATCAATCGTTCTTCGCGGCGCCGGACCCGATCAAACCTTCCTTAAATTCGAGAAACTTACCGCCGATCCGGATGAGTACCAAAGAACAAATATCTGGATAGGCACTTCTACTTTAGGGTTTACCGCGAATGTTCTGGGTAACTGCGACAAAGGTTCAAATGAGATTTCTGTAAATGATGTATCCGGATTTTCTGTCGGTGATTTAATCGAAATAAGACAGGATAATGATGAGGCAGTGATGGCTCGTCCTATAGTTGACCCTTCCGTAAACGATAGCTGGGCGGAAGGACATTGGGGATATAGAGCAGTAGGGCAATTTTTGATAATTACAAATATAAACGAAACGAACAACACTCTTACTTTACATAAACCGCTGTATTACAATTATAATCTCGATATGAATCCTACTGTAGAGAGAAGTATCAATCCGACAAAATACGCGGGAGTCGAGGATTTACATATTGAGCTTGTTATAGACTGCAATGCGTACTTTGGAAACATTCAAATGGACCACGCTGCCTATTGCTGGGTGAAAAACGCCCGCAGTTATAAATGTTCGAGATCACATATCGGAATCTGGGGAGGTTTGGGAAACGTTATAAAAGACAGTTATTTTGAATACGGACACGAATATGTCGGCGGCATGGGCTACGGTGTAAACCTTGTCGACCGGGCTACCGATAACCTTATTGAAAACAATATTTTTGATTATCTTCAGGGAAAAATGATGACAGCTTTAGGGGTTTGCGGAAACGTGTACGCGTATAACTATTGTCGTGTTTCAATGGATGAAAACGGAGAAGGGACTGAAATGCACGCGGATATGTCGGCACACGGACATCACGCTTATTTGAATCTTTTTGAAGGAAATTCTACGAACAAGGCGGCGGTCGATAGATACTGGGGAAGTAATTCTTCTTACATCTTCTTGCGAAACAAAATGATTTGCCCCGACGGATACTCAAATTCATACACCAGTAGACCTGTTTTTATTGAAAAAAACAATCCATATATGAGCTATATAGGAAATATACTGCATCACGATAATTCGATTAGCAATCGAACCGTATGGTTCATACTCGAAGAACCCGACGACTGGAGTGATACGAATTTGACGATGAATACATTGATCCGCCATGGGAATTTCGATTATATAAGCGAAAATACTTTTTGGAAACCGGATATTTCAAATCATAATATCCCCAATTCCTACTATTTTACAGAAAAACCGGACTTTTTCACCGACGCACCCTGGGGGAATACACCATGGCCTGTCATTGGACCCGATCTACCATATTCGGGAATTATTCCCGCACAACAGCGCTTTTGCGATCTGAATTCAATTACACCTCCCGCGGCTCCGAGTAATTTATCCGCGGAAGTTTCAAATAACACGGTTCATTTAACCTGGAACGACAATTCCGATGATGAACTGGGATTTAGAATAGAACAAAGCACTGACGGAACAAATTTTTACCGGGTTGAATCAGTGATGAAAGATTCAACCGAATACACGATTATAAATTTATCGCCATATTCCGATTATCATTTCCGTGTATGCGCGTTTTCTGATGTATCCGGCCAATCATCATATTCAAACGTTATGACGGCGACAACTCAAGGTGAGATTCCGGATGAAATAGTAGCGTTATATAAATTCGAAGGAGACGCCTCCGATTCCAGCGGGAATGATTACCATGGAGTAGTAGAGGGCGCCACCTTAACAGAAGTAAAAGTAGGAACTGCGTATTTTTTTGACGGAGAGAACGATGTAATCACGGTACCAACCTGGAACGATAGCTCTCTTCACGGCAACGACCAGGCATTCACTCTTGCTGCGTGGGTCAATCCTTTTACGATATCCGTCGATAATTGGGTAATAAATGATGATTCCGAGTGGGCAAATTTTAATTTCGGCCTTGTAAATGACAGGATATCGCTAAAATGGGTAACAAGCGATAACACACGTTACTCACTGGCTAGCGTGGAGTTTCCTACAGTACAATCAAATGTTTTTTCACACATCGCGGCCACATACGACCCTACAAATAAAGTGGTTAGAATGTATCTTAATGGGGAGCAGGTTGTCGTCGATAGGATTAATGGAGTAACAGGACCCTGGCTATTCAATCAACTATTAATCGGAAGAGGCTCGGATGACGGAGAGATGAAATCATTTAACGGCATTATCGACGATGTACGGATTTATAAAAGTTGTCTCTCAGGTAGCGATATCTATAATTTTTATAGCGACGACACCGCTCATTATATGAGCATTCCTATTGATTTCTTATTATTCCAAAACAATCCCAACCCATTTAATCTAACAACTACTATCCGTTATCAATTGCCAATCAGCGGTCATCTGTCGATTTGCGTTTATGACATACTCGGCAGGGAAATAACTAAATTGGTAAACGAAGTTAAACAAGCGGGAGAACACACTACCCGTTGGGATGGAATGGACAGAGACGGTAAAAGAGTCTCGAGCGGTACGTATTTTTACCAGATAAGATGGGAAAATGGGGAGGCGAGTTCGAAGAAGATGATATTTCTAAAGTAAGAAAAACATCGCTATACAAAGTGTTTAGAACGGGATTTATTATAACCGGTCAAAAACATTTAGAGGTTTTATAATACAAGAAAAAGGACTTTACTAAATCAGAAAAATAATTAAATTAGAACTAAAGATTTTGGAGGTCTTATATGAACAGAAGATTAAACGAATCTGGTAAGTTTTACTTTTCTTTTTCTATCTTTAATTTAATTATATTTTTTTTCATTTCAAAAGAATCATACGCACAGGGTATCAGCGCGGTATGGGTAAACGAAGGAGGAGATAAAGTCACTCAGGAAGAACTACGGGTCGGACAGCCCAACGAACGGCCTGTCATAAACCACATCTGGGACGGGTCCAAAGTAACTATAAAAGGCGCTAGGAACGAAGTCGTGAATTTTAACATAGTAATCGAAGCGGCAACAGGGCAGGCAAACGGTGTTACCGTTTCGTTCAGTACCCTCACCGGGCCAGGAGGCTCTGCGATCCAGTCCACTCCGACTATCGGAGATGGTGTATTTAACTGGGTAGGTCGCCCAATCGAACTCTTCTATATAAGATATTTGCAGATACGGGGTTTGAGTCATTTCGGTTATGAGACGTACGATGAGAGGCACATTCCTGAGCGCATGCGCCGGCCATGGACCGGCGAAGGTCACGGAAGTGGCAACTGGGAGGACAGACCCGCCCATGATAAATATTACCCTGACATTGCGGTGCCATTGGAACTCGAATCCCCTTTTACAATCGACGCCCAGAGAAATCAAAGTATATGGGTAGATATATATATTCCAAAAACTGCCACCGCGGGATTATATGCCGGCACTGTTACAATTGATGAAACAGGCGACTCCACCCACTCGATTCCGGTCGAATTGACCGTTTATGATTTTACTCTACCCGATATTCCTACAGGTAAAACAATGCTGTTTCTCGACGGCTCAAATATAAATGAGAGACGCTTTGGCATTGGTAATAACTGGGTAATGGGAGAAAATGAATCGCTCGCGGAGCTTATCCAGGACAGACATTTCCTTATAGCACACCGCCATAAAATTTCTATAATTGGAGACCAGAGCTGGATAAACAGCGACTACACCGACGAGGATCATCCTTCGGAGACTTTCGCAAAACGCCTGCAGGGAAGTTTTTTTACAAGCGCCAATGGATATGACGGACCGGGAGTTAACACAGGAAATAACGTTTATTCGGTCGGAACTTACGGCGGCTGGCAAGATTGGGGTGACACCGAAGAACACATGCGAGAACATTCAGACAACTGGGTCGAGTGGTTCGAAACAAATTCTCCCGAGACCGAATATTTTTTATATCTAATAGACGAATCGCACGATTACCAGCAAATAGAAACCTGGTCCGAGTGGCTGGAAAATAATCCGGGTCCGGGGAACCGTCTAAAATCTATGGCTACCATCTCACTACCGAGGGCTGTGGACAGCACACCGACGCTTAAAATTCCGGCTTCAGTTTCAACAATCGGAATACCGAACCAATGGGAAACTTCAGCCTACGAATATTCTAACGACCCGAATAGGCGGTTCTTTCTTTACAACGGCGCGCGGCCTGCAGGCGGGGGCTTCATGACTGAAGATGATGGTGTGGCACTACGGGTGAATGCCTGGATACAATTCAAGAAGCACATAAACCGCTGGTTTTACTGGGAAGCGACTTATTATAACGATTATCAGGCAGGGGGAGGAAGAGTGGACCTATTCGAATCCGCACACACTTATGGATCGTTATCAGAGGTCGATCCTGTGCGAGGTGAAACAGGATTTAATTACTCAAATGGCGACGGTGTTCTTCTTTATCCCGGCATCGATTCGGTTTTCCCTGGATCTTCATACGGCGTGAACGGACCCTTCGCAAGCCTGCGTTTAAAACAATGGCGCAGGGGATTGCAGGACCACGATTACCTGACTCTGGCATCTGCTATAGACCCAATAGCCGTACAGGGCATCGTAGATACCATAATACCAAAAGTTGTTTGGGAAGTGGGAGTACAGGATACGTCCGATCCGACATGGGTTCGCTGCGATATCAGCTGGTCCAATGACCCCAACGTGTGGGAAGAGGCACGTGATTCGCTGGCACAAATTATCTTAAGAGGAGGTTCCGGGATCGAAGAAAACCCTTATCATCTTTATCCTAATTCTCCCAACCCGTTTAACCAAATAACCACAATAGAATACTCAATTTTACAGGCAGGAATCGTAAAACTCTCTATCTACGATGTTATAGGCAGGGAAATAAAAGTCCTACTCGATGGGTACGTACCCATAGGGGCTTACCAGCTAGAGTGGGACGGAAGGAGCAAAAAAGGAACAAAAGTTCCAAGCGGTACGTATTTCTACCAGATAAAATGGAAAAACGGAGATGCAAGCGCGAAGAAGATGATATTTTTGAGGTGAAAGAAGAAAAAACATGAAAAACTTAATATCAAAAGTCTTTACCACGTTAATTTTCCTATACGGTACGTTAAGTGCAACAACTTATTATGTAGATCAAAATGATTCTATTGCCATTGATACACTTCCAGGCACAATTGATTTACCCTGGAAAACTATTCATAAAGCTAATCAGACCCTTGAACCTGGAGATACAATCTTCATAAGGGGAGGAATATATTTAGTTGGTGATCCGTTAGGATACCCTGAAGCATCGACTGAAAGACAGGGGATCAATCCGGTAAATTCTGGAGTTGCAGGTAATCCAATCACTTATTCAAATTATAACGGTGAGACAGTGGAGTTCGTCGGAATTTCCGATAGATGTTTTGCAGTTAATCTCGACTCAGATTATGGAACAGTTAGATCTTATATCATTGTTACCGGTTTCACTTTTACAGATTTTAATGCACACCTATGGATTCGGAAGGGTGACTACAATGAAATATCCCATTGTAAGTTCGTTGGGATGCGTCCGTCAAATAGTACGAATTGGAGGGGATCTACTGTATACAGAGATGCCCAATACAATCATATCCATCACTGTACTTTTTCGGATTATGGATATTTTAGCCCAAACGATAATAATGTAGTATTCGAGTTAGGCAATGAGAGCCCGGGAGCTAATGACAATACATCTTATAATTTAATCGAACATAACGAAATCGCCAGGGGCGGGCATCATGTGTTTGGAATGAACGGAAACCATAACGTTATTAGAAACAATTATATTCATAATGAAGAATGGTCTGATTATGATGGAACCGATTACAGTAACAGAGTAACGTTTATGGTTGGCAACGATGTCTTTGATGAACGAAATTTAATAGAGGGAAATCGTATAGCGTACGGCGGCAGTTGTCCGGATGAAGAAATCGGTGGATCGGGTGGAACTATCGCCTCAAGGCTCAATATTATCCGTAAAAATATGTATTACCAGAATGGTATTTATGCGAGTATTTTTAAATCATACAGCGGTCAAGGGACTGGAAACGATAACAAATTTTATAACAATGTAATCTGGCATAATGGCCACACAACAGTTGAAAATCAAAAAAGTTATTGGTGGGATGAATACTCTCATGGTTTAATGTTTGCCGATGAGGCAACTTCGTCCGGTAATATTATTAAAAATAATATTTTTTACGACAATAAAAATTCGACTGACGCGACTATACCAATGATAGAATTTGACGGCACTGCTCCCGATCTTCAAACGCTTTCCAATAATTGGAAGGGTGGTATAGATGGCGATCCCAGATTTATGGATATATCTGGAATTCCTGATCCTATGGACAGCTCTCAATTTGATTTTCGTTTACAACCCGAAAGCTCATGTATAGATAGTGGAGCTTCTTTAACAACAATTATTACACCTGACAGCACAGGCACCCAATTTCAGGTAGAAGACGCAGGATATTTGATGGATGGTTGGGACATTATAGAAGGAGATGAAATTCAGCTCGAAGGAAGCACCCAGCGGGCAAGGATTACCGATGTAAATTATGAAACAAATGAAATTACTGTAGATAAGAATTTAAGCTGGGCAGAGGGTCAGGGAATTAGCCTTGCATACGAAGGCGATGCGCCCGACATCGGCGCATATGAATATGTGGTAGGCGGCGTCACCCCGCCCCCAATCAATCTCCCAACCAACTACCCCAATCCTTTCACCATAACAACAACCATAAACTATTCAGTAATTCAAGCAGGAAATATAAAACTCATCATCTACGATATGCTGGGCAGGGAAATAAAAACACTGGTAGATGAATATCAGACCGCGGGGACAAAAACTGTCCAGTGGAACGGAACGGATTCGAAAGGCAAAAGAGTCTCAAGCGGTACGTATTTTTACCAGATAAAATGGAAAAACGGAGATGCAAGCGCGAAGAAGATGATATTGATTAAATAAGCCTGCATTTGTAACATACAATTAAATACAGTAAGGAGATAACGTTATGAAAGTGATACATATCTCGTTGATGTTTTTACTCCCGGCTTTAGCATACGCCGCAGAGATGGCTGATTATACAGGTCCGTCATTACCGGAAAACCATGCGTTAAATACCGCTATCGACTCTCTTCCGGTACACCCAAACTCAGATGATTTCATCGACAGCATCGGGCGAGACGCGCCACTCCACCCTGACCTTGGGACCTATTACCAGGGGCATCCAATAGGGATCCCTTATAACCTGGTAGGAGCTGGCCAAGATCCGATTTCTTTCACTTTCGAGTATGAAAGCGATCCCGGCCCCTACCCCATTCCTATTCCTCCACTGGTAGAGGGTTTAAACTCATACACAGATGATGACAACGGGGACAGGCACATCCTTGTCATCGATACGAGCACAAACCTTCTCTACGAAAGCTGGTATAACTGGCCTCCGGGACATTCCATGCCATATCCGGACGATTGGGATACATATCCGCCTCTGGATCCATCCGACTGGTGGGCAGGCTCAGGGGCGATTTTCGACTTAACTTCTAATGATCTCAGACCGGAAAGCTGGACATCTGCAGACGCGGCGGGACTGCCTATCTTTCCGTTATTAATTCGATACGATGAAGTCGAGCGCGCTATGGCAACAGATGGAGTGATTCATCATGCAATTAGATTTACGGTTCAACGCACCCGGCGAGCCTATATCTGGCCGGCAAGACACTACGCGTCGAGTCATACCAATCCGGACTACCCTCCTATGGGCCTACGATTTCGTTTGAAGTCGGATTTCGATATTTCGGGTTTCACTCCGCGCATGCAAGTCATACTTCACACGATGAAAAAGTATGGAATTATAGTTGCCGATAATGGCAGCAATTGGTTTGTTCAGGGAACACACGACGATAGATGGGACAATGACGAACTCCATTCACTCAAGAGTTTACATGGAGGAAACTTCGAAGCCGTTGATATAAGTTCATGGATGGAAAGACCCGGATTCGATTCCAATTCCGCGGCAGTTCCGCCGGCATCCGGTATACCTACGAAAATAGATTTGCAACCGAATCGACCCAATCCCTTCATAGAAGAAACAACCATTAACTATAATCTTATGGCTGACGGCAAGGTAACTCTAAAAATATTCGACCAACTCGGAAGGGAAATAAAAATACTCCTTGATGAGTATCAAACCGCTGGGCCTCAAAGTGTTGAATGGGACGGAACAAATTCAGACGGAAACACAGCAAAAAGCGGAGTATATTTCTGTCGTATCAGCGGAGAATCCGGAAATCACGATTCAGGTAAGATGATATTTTTGAGGTGATTCGACTTAATTTTTTGAAAAATCAAATTCGTCTCTGACATAGAGACAAGACCTGCTTGACAGAATAAACAAAAAACATAACTTAAAAATAAATAAAATGAAAAAACACAATTTTCGTCTTAAATCTAAACTGTTAATAACAATTCTTTTAAGTACGCAAATAAGTTTTCTGTTAAATGCTTCTGACAACAATCTCCAACTTAACGATTCGGAATATTTCGAAACCCGTGGTTTAAATGTACTGGTTTACAGCAACTGGTATAATGAGAACTTCGATGATTCCAAAATGAGCGGAATCGAAATCATTCACCACGGAGTAAGAACAGCCACAAATGGTGACGTACGGCTGGAACCCACACCCGAACAGTGGGACCTATTTCCCAATCTAATAGAAAGAAAAATAAATAAAAAAGGCAACAGCATCGAAGTATTTTTAAACTATCCTGATTACGATTTTGAATTCATGATAAAAGCGACAGCGAAAGACGGAGGAATCCTTCTAAGCGTCCATCTCGAAAAAAAACTTCCGAAAGAACTCGAAGGTCTTGCCGGCTTCAACCTTGAATTCCTTCCATCGGCATATTTTAAAAAATCATATATGATGGACGGAAAAAGCAATATTTTCCCCCTCTACCCTACCAGTCCGATGGAAATCAAAAAATCCGGGAAGGTCGAACCCGAACCGATAGCAAAAGGAAAAATACTCACTCTTGCCCCCGAAGATCCCGAGAGGCGTATAACCATAAAAACTAAAGATAATGAATTTCTTTTATATGACGGACGGAACAAAGCACAAAACGGATGGTTTGTGGTTCGTAGTCTTATCCCAGGTAATAAATCCGGTAAAGTTATAGAATGGTTCTTAAAAGCCAATACGATTCCCGGCTGGACCCGAACACCTGTTATAGGTCACTCACAGTTAGGATATCATCCAAGTCAAAAAAAGATTGCAGTTATAGAACTGGATAAAAATGACAAACCACTGAAAACCGAGAGTTTACTCAAAATAACAGAAGAAGGAAACTTTATCAGAAAACATAAAGGCAAAATAAAAGAATGGGGTAAATATTTTCGATATAACTATTTTACATTTGATTTCACAAAAGTAAAGGAACCCGGTTTGTACCTGTTAGAATACGGACAAGTCCGTACAAAACCTTTCAGAATTGCGGAAGACATTTATGAAAATGCATGGCATCCCACACTCGATGTTTTCTTTCCCGTACAAATGGATCACATGTTTGTAAACGAAGCCTATAGAGTCTGGCACGGAGCCTCACACTTAGACGATGCACTGCAGGCACCGTTAAACCATAAACACTTTGACATGTATGCTCAGGGCCCGACAACGGATACTCCTTATAAACAGGGAGAACACATTCCCGGTTTAAATATAGGAGGCTGGTTCGATGCCGGCGATTACGACATCCGAACTCAAACACATTATTCCACGGTAACAAATTTAGTTCTAACCTGGGAAACGTTTCATCCGACACGCGATGAAACCACTATCGACCAGGAAAAACGGTATGTCGATATGCATCATCCCGATGGAAGACCTGACATACTTCAGCAGATTGAACACGGAACACTGGCTCTTATTGCACAACACAGAGCAGTCGGACATGCTATTCCGGGAATCATTTCATCCGATTTATCCGGGTATACTCATCTCGGAGACGCGATAACCAAGACGGATAACCTTATATACAATCCCGAACTGGATAGCCTGGAATCAAACGGATTCGAAAGCGGCACTTTCGATGACAGATGGGCTTTCACCAGTAAATCAAGTGCCTTAAATTACGGCTCTGCAGCTGCACTAGCAGCAGCCTCTCGTGCCCTGCGCGGATATAATAATAAACTGGCAAGCGAATGTCTAACTACGGCAAAAAAAGTATGGGACGAAGAACATAGCCACAAACCTGATACATTTAGACATGGGAATACCACAGGGGGACCTCTGGCATCAGAAGAGCTGAAGTGCGCGGTGGAACTTTTAATCACTACAAAAGAAAATAAATATAAAAACAGAATAAAAGAATTAATTAATGGAATCGAAGAAGAACGGTTTATTTTTTCTGCCTCTTTACTTGTACGTATCATTCCTTATATGGATGAAACATACAAAAAAGAAATAAAAACCCTGGTGGAATCGAATATAAAATTTATCGAAGGATTAGAACAACAAAATCCTTACGGAGTTCCCATTCCAACAGGCGGATGGGGCGGCAGCGGATGGGCTATGTACTTTTCTATGACCAATTACATTTTACATAAAGCTTTTCCGGAAATTGTCGATGCAGAATACACCTTTAAGGGCTTAAACTACATCCTCGGATGTCATCCCGGTTCGGATATATCATTTGTTTCAGGTGTAGGAACTAATTCAAAAATGGTGGCTTACGGAAACAACAGAGCCGATTATTCGTTTATCGCCGGCGGTGTAGTTCCCGGCATCATCATTCTTAAACCCGATTTCCCGGAAAACAAGGAGGATTGGCCTTTTCTCTGGGGAGAAAATGAATATGTCATTGGCGGGGGAGCATCATATATATTTCTCGTAAACGCGGTAAATGATTTACTGAATACATCAGAAGATTAATCCACAAAATTATTGTCACACAGAGACACAGAAAACACAAAGCGCCATCACACAAAACATTTTAATTGTATTTATTAAAAATTAGACTTAATTCACAGCACCGTGTAATAGAAGAATTTTATGTTCTTAGTCTGAGCCGCTAACTACAGATTCTCCATTCACCGAATAAGATAGACTCTTTACCGTACATGCTCCTGCGGTGTAATCCCAGTATTCGTTGCCCAATTCCATACCCGATATCCAGAGCGTATCACTTAAATTGTATCTATCCTTAATGTAATCTACGAAAGGTTTGAGGTCAATTGCAGAAGGAATTCTCTGTTCTCCAGAGATCCTGAATTGATGGTAATCCCAGTTATCGAAAATAGAATACTGGGCATAATCGTAAATGTTTACTCCATCAGTAATTACATCTTGTTCTACAATACCAACTCCATCATGCGTAGCCCCCCAACCCAACCATATCATAACTTCATCTGTTATGGAGCTCGATACATCATTTCCTTCTGGTTTTTGCTCGGTAAACCAGAAATCGAAAGCAAAATTCCAGTTATTTCCACTTGAGCCAAACACTATATCCATTTCAGCTTCACACGAATTTAGATCTTTAATTTGGATAGGAAAAATCGTAACCGGAGTTTGGTCACCCCAGGGTTTGGTACCACAAATAACCTCAGGATAATTGGGATCATTATCTCCCGTTGAATCCCTATTCCATTCCCAACCGTAACTATCATCCGTATACAAGACGATTGCTTGATAACATTCAGCTAAATTACAGGAATATCCCCAGGCGTTATTTGAAAGTATAAAATTCCCTTCACTTAGCTCGATTGAAGCCCCGCTTGAAGAGTCTATTTCTTCGATCTGGGCAGTAGTAGTAGTAGTAGTAGTAGTGGTAGTAGTAGTAGTAGTAGTAGTGGTGGTGGTGCCAGGAGAGGGACCGGTGCTGGATTTTTTACAAGAAAAAAGAAAAGTAAGCACCATAAGAAGAATTAGCAGTGATTGAAAGTAGTATTTCCTTTTGTCTTTTAAAAATTTCATAAGACCTCCTATAAATTATGATAAAAATCAATATTTGTCAAGAGCAGTGGCAAGCTGCACCAGAAATGTTATATCCTAACTACTCTCCACCCACTAAAAACCAAGGTTGACAGAAAAATATATTTAAGTACTGTTAAAGCAATAAACAATAATTTCATTTTTTTAAACTTAAATACAAAACAGTAAAAGGAGGCTTTTGACATGGAATCTAAATGTTTCAGCAACAAATCTCTGCTTGCAATAATCTTATTTACCCTATTAAGCCTTACTACTTTCGGACAAACCGAAGACATAGTTAACGGCAATCTTATCCAGTTCAACGACAACGGTGCCTGGTGCTGGTATCAGGATGAGAGAGCAGTTATCGACACGATAGGAGGCAACTTGATTGTGGGTTCCATTGCCTCGGATTCAGGCTGTGGTAATCTTCCTCGTTTCGGAGACGTTGAAGTGGTTGTTTTCGACCTTCAATCAATGACGGGAAAAAGAACTGTTCTTAGACAAGGCGGCGGTCAATTTTATTGCGACGACCATCACGCACCGGGTCTTTTGGTTCGTCCCGACGGAAAATATACCGCTTTTTACGCGGCGCATTTTGGTCTGAAAAGTTCTTTTTTCAGGATATACGATACAGGCACATGGGGAACAGAATATGAATTCAGCTGGGATGACTCGATACCAGGCGGCTCAAACTACCAAACCACCTATTCGAATTTATATTATCTCTCTAATGAGGGCAGAATGTTCAATTTTTCACGCGGCAACGACGGAGGAAGCCCTAATTTTATGTATTCCGACAACGGCGGAGACAGATGGGCATACGGTGGTCAATTAACAGCTGGGACAGGAGTGGGGGGGTATACTAAAGGTTATTACAAATACTGGGGAAACGGCGTTGACCGTATCGATTTTATCTGCACGGAAACTCATCCCCGCAATTATAACACCAGCATATATCACGCTTATATACAAAACAGCAATGTATATAACTCCTTTGGTACCGAGGTTGATTCTAATATATATGACAAATCCTTTATTCCGACAACAAATAATTTCACAACCGTCTTTGCTGCCAATACAGTTTTGAATAGTTACACGATGACAAATTGCTGGAATATGGATGTGAACACATATGAAGATGGGACGATTGCCGCAATAATATCGGCAAGAACCGGAGGCAGTTCGAGCGACCCTGACCACTGCTTCATATACTGCCGTTTTGACGGTTCAAGCTGGACACCAACATATCTGTGTCAAGCAGGTAAAAAAATGTATGCCCCTGAAGAGGATTATGTAGGCCTGGCAGCAATACATCCGAGTGACCCCAACATTATTTATATTTCAACACCTTATGATCCGAATGATGATGTCACATTTTTGGGAGTCCGCGAAATATTCAAAGGAGTCAGCTCCGATGACGGAGCAACCTGGAGCTGGACTACTATCACTATGAATTCCGAACGTGACAATTTCCGACCCATAATCCCAAAGTGGGACGAAAACAATATGGCATTATTGTGGTTTAGAGGAACCTATTTTAGAGCGCAGGAATACGACGCCGCGATTGTAGGTCTTATCGAACATTCATCGGATTCAATCGTATTGATGAACTATGTAGACGCCTCGACGGAAAACACATTTTTAGCGGACGGTTCGCCGCTCACGACAACCGGTCCAAGTTCCGGTGCGGGAGCGGCAGACGGCAACTGGCACTGGCGAACCACTTACGGAAACGGTAACTCCGTACTGACATCCGCGGAAATCGGACATGAAGACGTACCCGTTATCAAAACACAGGTAACTGATATTGAAGCAGGAACTTATGATATCTGGGCCAACTTCTGGGCGAATCCCGATGATGACTGGCGAATCGAAGCAGGACTCGCCAGTGATAACATGCAAATATTCAGGCAGATGGCTTGCAAACAGGTAATGGACGAAGATCATAATACCGAACTCGTATTGACAGGCGGGGACAATACATTCCTCTATCAGGCTTATCTCGGAAGGGTCGAGCTTGAAGCTGGTGACACCCTGGACGTTTTTGTTGACGACGAAGCAATCAAGGTTGGCCCGGCAGGCACGCAAGTAGGGGACATCTGCCGCAGTTGGTATGACGGAGTTAGCTATTCTCACCCCGGACAACACCCGGGAAACTTGAGTATAGTTGAATACCACGAACACGCAAACTCTTCACTCGGTTTTACCATGAAACAAAACTATCCCAACCCGTTTAGCTCAATCACGAATATAAGTTACACACTGTCAAAGCCTGCCCATGTTGAATTGAGCGTATATAATATGCTGGGACAAAAAATAGCAACATTGTTTGACGGAGAAATGAGTGCCGGTACTCATAGCGATAGGTGGGATGCTCAGAATGTACCTTCAGGCATTTATTTCCTGAAAATAAACGTGGGTAATAATTCAATTATAAAGAAAGCACTGGTGGCAAGATAATGTAATATTTCTTTTTTAGTGCTTTTAAGGACAAATATTCATTTAAGCGAACTTAAAACTCTACCTGTTTTAAGTTCGCTTTTTTTAAAAAAATATTTTACCACAAAGAATATAGAGGTTTTCGCCTCACAACTCACTTTCAACAGCAAATAGCACAAATTTCACAAAATAAAATTAAAAATAATAATATTTATTAATTTAGAAAATAAAGTTTTTTTGTTAATATTCGTGTTATTCGTGTGATTTGTTGTTCCTTCTGGTGTTGGGGGAGGAGTTTCAAAGAAACAAAATAAAATTAGGTTGTGGTAGTTTTTTAGTCTCTGTGTATTTTTTTCTCTGTGCTCTCTGCGGTTGAAAAATGGGAAGGTAGTGGAAAAAAAGATACACTTGACAGAATGACGAATTTAAATTACTTTGTTAAAAAGAACAAAGGACTGCAAATATATAAAACATCAAAAGCTACAAAGCATATTATATTTAAATCGATGATAAAAATAAGTATTTATTGCTACAAATATGGAGTTAATATATGGGTTTTTTAGATGATGATTATCTTTTAGAAACCACCACCGCAAAGGAACTTTACGGAAGGGTCAAAGACCTGCCGATAATAGATTTACATAGCCACGTCGATATAAAAGAAATACTTCGTAACAAGCCGGCAAAAGATATCTGGGAAGCAGAAGGAACAACAGACCATTATGTTTGGGAGTTAATGCGAAGAAGAGGTATTGATGAGGAAAAAATTACAGGAAAAGCGACAAACAGAGAAAAATGGAATGCTCTTGCCGGGGTTTTTCCCGAATTTGGAGGCAACCCCACATATGAATGGATACACCTGGATTTAAGAAGAAGATTCGGCATACCGGAGCTTATATCAAAACAAACCGCTGATGACATCTGGGAAAAGACTTCCGCACTTTTAGAAGATGACTCCATGTCTCCTCAAAATTTGCTAAAATACATGAGAGTAGAATTGATGTGTACAACTGACGATCCGACTTCCAGTCTACAATATCACGAACAAGCAAAAAAGAAATTGGATAAACCAATAATACTGCCAACCTGGCGTCCGGATAAAGTAATGAATGTGGAAAATAAAATCTGGAAGGACTTCATTCAAGAATTGGGAAAAAAGGCTGGCGAAGACACAAGTAAATTAACCGGTCTCCTGAACGCTTTAGAAAAGAAACATAAATACTTCTACGAACACGGATGCATATCCAGTGATAATGGTATGGAAAAACCATATTCTTATCCCGTAGCCAAAAAAGAAGCTGCCGATATACATAGTAGAGTATTCCAGGGCGAAAAATTAAAAAAGAAAGAAATAAAAGCCTACAAGGCATTTATGCTGCATGAATTAATCAAATTAAACAAGAAAACAAACTGGCTGACCCAACTCCATATAGGAGCAGTCAGAGATTACAGAAATACATTATACGAAACTCTAGGTATTGACTCGGGAGGAGATATATCCACTCAAAACATTGATTTTGCCGGAGGTCTCAAATATTTCCTGAATGAGTTCGCCGAGGATTTAAATATTGTGATTTACTGTCTGGATCCAACTCATTTACCGACTATAGCAACAATCGCCAGAGCTTACCCCAAAGTAAGTATAGGTGCCCCCTGGTGGTTTAATGATAGTCCATTGGGAATGGAAATGTACTTAAAATACGTCGGTTCAGTTGACCTTATTTCTAACTGCGCGGGTATGGTGAGCGATTCCCGAAAACTTTTGTCCTACGGGTCCAGAACGGAAATGTTCAGAAGAGTTTTGTGCAATGTGGTAGGCAAAATGGTCGAGCTGGGACAGATTCCTCTGATAGTAGCTCAGGATCTGGTTGAAAATGTTTCCTATCATAGAATCAAAAAGCTTGTCAGTCCAGAATAGAAATAATTTTGTACTTGAGGATATAATATTGGCTTTTTTGAGATTTTCCAGGGGGATAAAGGAAATCCAAATCATTTAACAAAGGAGAAGACAATATGAATTTACCAAAATGTTTCAATCTCGAAGGAAAAGTGGCTGCTATAACAGGCGGTGCAGGCATTCTCTGTTCAGAAATGGCAAAAGCTATAGGTGAATGCGGCGCAAAAGTTGTGGTTCTCGATGTCTCTGAAAAAGCTATGAGATCCTTAAGTGAATACTTAAGCGACAACGAAGTAGAACATCTTACGATAAAAACAGATATAATGAATAAAGAGAGCTTAGAAAAAGCTGCAAAAAAAACCTCCGATAATTTCGGAAAGGTTGACATATTAATAAATGGTGCGGGTGGAAATAAAGCTGCGGCTACTACGAGCCATGAACTAACATTCTTTGATCTCCCGGAGGCAGCCGTAAAATCGGTATTGAATTTGAATTTTCTTGGTACTTTCTTAACTTCGCAGGTCTTCGGAGAACTTATTGTAAATCAGGGAGAAGGAGTCATCTTGAACATATCTTCAATGAATGCATTCATTCCTTTAACAAATATTCCTGCCTACTCCGCGGCTAAAGCAGCAATAAGCAACTTTACTAAGTGGCTTGCCACGCACATGTCTCAAAATTACTCAACCAAAATAAGAGTCAACGCTATAGCACCCGGATTTTTTCTCACGGATCAAAACCGGTATTTATTAATAGATCAAGATACCGATACTCTTACAGAAAGAGGAAGAACTATCGTAGAGCATACACCTATGAAAAAATTCGGGGTACCAGAGGACCTTATTTCCACAGTTCTCTGGCTAATTTCACCGGGTTCCGAATTTGTTCATGGCACGGTTATTCCTGTAGACGGTGGATTCTCGGCATTCAGCGGTGTTTAAACACCAACAGTATTAATTATAATTCATCGTAAAAAGAACTTGCGCCTACAACAATTTTTCTTATGTTATATCCATATAAACTCAACCCAATAAGTTTATAATTTGCTTTAGAAAACAGTCTGAAGGAAGGAGGAGTTATGGAGAAACAGGAAATCGGTATAATTGGTTTGGGAGTAATGGGACGAAGCCTTGCTTTGAATATGGAAGGGAATGGTTTTAGAATAGCGGGCTTCGATTTAGATATAAAGAAAACAGAAAAAGCACAGGAAGATTTCAGCGGTAAGAATATTGTCTTAACATCCTCAATAAAGGAATTTATCGATGTACTTGAATCACCTAAAAAAATTCTAATAATGGTCCCTGCAGGAGCAGCCGTCGATTCGGTAATTCGTGATGCTCTACCTTATTTGTCCAAAAAAGACATTCTAATAGACGGAGGCAATAGCTTTTTCAAGCATACCGCGCGAAGATTAAAAGAAGTCACCGAAAAAGGACTTTTGTATATAGGGACCGGTGTCAGCGGCGGTGAGGAAGGCGCACTTAAAGGACCATCTATCATGCCGGGAGGGCACAAGGAAGCCTATGATGCCCTGGCGCCCATATTGACAAAGATTGCAGCCCAGGTAGGAGGCGATCCGTGTTGTGATTATATGGGCCCGGGAGGCGCGGGTCATTATGTAAAGATGGTTCATAATGGTATCGAATACGCCATTATGCAAACTATTGTAGAATCATATGACTTGATGAAAGATGTATTAAAACTTTCCGCAAAAGAACAGGCCAGCCTTTTCACCGAATGGAATCATGGTGTACTCGGCTCATACCTGATTGAGATCACCGGAAGAATTTTAGCTAAGAAAGACGAAGAAAGCAATAAATCTCTGGTTGATTTGATACTCGATGAAGCATCCCATAAAGGAACGGGAAAGTGGACATCTCAAAGTGCAATGGATTTAGGTGTACCTATTCCATCGATTGATGCAGCCCTGCAGGCAAGGTTCATTTCAGCTTATAAGTCCGAAAGAGTAAAGACTTCTAAAATACTTACCGGTCCATCTATTGAATTCGCCGGCAACAAAGACAAATTCATCGAAAAAATCCGTGATGCCCTGTACGCATCAGAGATTCTCGCATATGTTCAAGGTCTTTCACTTTTAAGGGCAGCATCAAAAAGATACAACTTTGATCTGAACCTTGGGAATATTGCAAAAATCTGGAGAGGAGGCTGTATAATCCGATCCAAAGTTCTGGAAAAAATAACAACTGCTTACGAGAACAATCCCGAACTACCAAACTTACTCTTCGATGACTATTTCAGCGGACTTCTTAATGAAATGCAGGATTCCCTGCGCAGCGTCGTCCAGACAGCAAATAAATGCGGTATACCTTGCCTCGTAACGAGCTCTTCACTGGGGTATTATGATAGCTATCGAAAAGAGAGACTACCTGCAAATCTTATACAGGGACAGAGGGATTATTTCGGAGCTCATACTTACAAAAGAATAGATAAGGAAGGTGTTTTTCATACTCAATGGTAATCGGGAAAGGATTAGATAGAGATTATCTTTCTGACGAAGAAATAATAGAGATATCTTCAAGTGCTCTATCGAATATTGACCTTACCGGTAAAAGAGTACTCGTAATAATACCCGACCACACACGCAGCGCTCCCGTAGATCTTTTCTTTAAAACAATATTCGACTTAATCGGTAAAAAAGTCAAAAAGCTGGACTTTATAGTTGCTCTCGGCACACACCCTCCCATGAAAAAAGAAAACATTCTAAAACTCGTAGGAATATCGGAAGAAGAAAAGAACGGTAAATATTCAACCGTCGATTTTTTCAATCATAAATGGGATGACCCGGATTCGCTAACATCAATCGGAACGATACCGGAAGAAAAAATCGAGGAAATAACTCACGGGCTGTTAAAAGAAAGCGTTATCGTTGAGATAAACAAAAAAATTCTTGATTATGATATGTTAATCATCGTAGGACCCGTTTTTCCTCATGAAGTCGTGGGATTTTCCGGAGGAAACAAATATTTTTTTCCGGGCATTTCGGGTCCCGAGGTGTTGAATTTCTTTCACTGGCTTGGAGCACTTATAACAAATCCGCAAATTAACGGCACAAAAGACACACCTGTACGAAAAGTAATCGATCTGGCTTCTTCATTTATCAAAATTCCGAAACTTTGCTTTAGTCTTGTTGTCAAAGATAAAAAATTAAGCGGTTTATTCATTGGGGCTCCCAAAGAAGCATGGTCAAAAGCAGCGGATCTCTCAAAAGAACTGCACATAATTAATAAGGATAAACCTTTTAAAAAAGTGCTGGGGATCGCCCCTCCAATGTATGATGACCTATGGACTGCGGGTAAAGTTATGTACAAACTTGAAAATGTGGTTGCCGACGGAGGAGAAATTATTATCTACGCTCCTCATATCACGGAAGTCTCTTATACGCACGGCGAAACCCTGGATAAGATCGGGTACCATGTACGGGATTATTTTCTCGCGCAACCGAATAAATTTTCCTGGGTACCGGGAGGGATACGAGCACATTCCACCCACGTAAAAGGAATAGGAACCTACGAAAACGGAATAGAAAAACCAAGGATAAACGTAGTTCTCGCCACAGAGATACCCGAAGAACGCTGTAAGCTTATAAATTTAGGATATAAAGACCATAAATCGATTGATTTATCCGATTGGGAAAATAAGGAAGATGAAGGAATTCTTCTTGTCCGCAGCGCGGGAGAAATCCTGCACCGTTTAAAATAAAAAATATGTGAGGTTGAAAGTGAGTGAAAATAAAAATGTAGTCGTAGCACAATCAGGCGGACCTACACCGGTTATCAATAATTCCCTTCGAGGAGTAATCGAAACCTGCAAAAAAATGCCGGATAAATTCGGAAAAATTTTCGGAGGATTTCACGGAATCGAAGGAGTCTTAAAAGAAGAGTTACTGGATATAAGCGCTCAAGGTGAAGCAGAGATAGATCTGCTTAAAAACACGCCTGCCGCGGGTTCGATAGGAACCTGCCGTTATAAACTAAAAAGCGCGCAGGAAGAAGATTTCAACCGTATCGTAGAAGTTTTCAAAACCCATCAAATCGGATACTTTTTCTACATAGGCGGAAACGATTCCATGGATACGGCTAATAAAGTAGGTATTCTGGCAAAAGAAAAGGGCCTTGATCTCATCGCAACGGGAATACCCAAAACAATCGATAACGATGTCGGTGATTCCGAATTTAAATTGATAGACCACACTCCCGGCTACGGAAGTGTAGCCAGATACTGGGCACTTTATACTCAAAATGCCAACGAGGAGAATATGGGTTCATGTCCAAGTGACCCCGTACTTGTGATTCAGGCTATGGGCAGAAAGATCGGCTTCATACCCGCGGCAGCCCGTCTTGCCGACCCCGAGAGGGAAATCCCCTTACAGATATATCTCACGGAGAGCGGGCTCAACTTGTACGAACTTGCCGATAAAGTTAACGATGAATTAAAAAGAAGCGGAAGGGCAATAGTCGTAGTGAGTGAAGGTTTTCCTGTTGGAGAACTGGGAGAAAAAAAGGATAATTTCGGACATACCGAATACTCATCAAGCGAAATTACAGTCGGACAGATAGTCACGAATTTCCTGAACAAGGTAGGACTTAAAGTTAACGGTTCTGCAAGAGGACAGGTCCCGGGTACAGACCAGAGAAATGCGATTGTTTATGCTTCTACGGTCGATCTGGATGAAGCATATAAGGTAGGCGAGAAAGCCGTTTCTATTGCGTCCGAAGGCGAGTCCGGCTATATGGCAACTATTTTAAGAAAAGATGGAAGCAAATACGAAGTTTACTACGATAAAATACCTTTAGAAAAAGTTGCCAACTCGGAAAGATCTTTCCCGGCAAACTGGATAACGGAGAGCCGGATTGACGTAACGGATGATTTTCTCGATTACGCAAGACCTCTAATCGGTAGAGAATGGGCTAATATTCCGATAGTAAACGGAATCATGCGATTTGCGAGATTTAAACCTATATTCGCGGATAAGAAGCTGGATGAATACACCCCGGAAGCTTACAGGTAAAAAATGAACCACAGAGAACACAGAGAAATAATTGTGTTGAAAAAGAAAAAAACACGGAGCACACAGAGAAAAAGAATAAATAAAAACTCTGTACTCTCTGTGGTAAAAAATCTGGGGTGGGGTTGTGTGAGCTCTGTGACCTCGGTGTTTTACTAGGGTGGTGGGTTGCGTATAAACAAAACAAAAATCTCTGTGCACTCTGTGGTAAAAATTCTGAAGTGAAAAGGAGATATATGATTAGTGAATCTCAGAGAGAATTAAAAGAATTCAAAGCCGAACATGCTTTCTTTGTAGGAATAGATTCCGATGGTTGTGTATTTGATACAATGGGAATAAAACAGCGTGAATGTTTTTGTCCGTGGATGATTGGATATTTCAACCTACAGGGAGTAGCTCTTGCGGCAAGAGAATGTAAGGACTTTGCGGATCTTTTCTCTAAAACACGTGGCGCCAATCGACACATAACCGCTAAACGCATAATAAGCGAACTCCTACCATCTCATCCTATGGTCAAGACTCGTAACTTTAAAGTACCGCAGTACCCGTATTATTTTAAATGGGTCGATAACCCCAACAGCCTTCTAAGTAATGAAGGTCTAAAAATGGCGATCGACGCAGCAACAAGTGAAGAAGAAAGAAAAGAATTGGAACACGCTCTGGCGTGGAGTGAGAGGGTTAACTGGAGTATAAAAGAAATAGTAAAAAATATACCTCCTTTCCCACTGGTTCGGGAATGCCTTGAAAAACTTTCCGGGAAAGCCGATATGATCGTAGTTTCCTCTACACCAACGGAAGCCCTGCAGAGGGAATGGGAAGAACATAACGTCGCAAAATACATGAGTGTCATTGCGGGGCAGGAAATGGGTAAAAAGAAAGAACATCTTCAGATGGCGGCAAGCGGCAAATACGAAGAAGACCATATCTTAATGATTGGTGACGCGCCCGGAGACCTTAAAGCTGCCCGGGCTAACAACGCTCTATTTTATCCCATAATACCCGGAAAAGAAGAAAAAGCATGGGCAAGATTTTACGAGGAAGGAATCGATAAGTTTTTAAGCGGGGAATATAAAGGTTCCTTTGAGCAGGAGCTTATCGATGAGTTTGATAAGTCCCTGCCTGAAAACCCACCGTGGGAATGAACAGAAACCACACCACCTCCTAATTTTAACCACGAGATTTCACAAGATTAACACAAGATTTTTTTGTTTTGTTTAAACTGGAACCTAGGACCTGGTATCAGGTATCTAATCACTATTCTCCAAATGGAGGTACGCCAAGATCTTTACAAATTTTTTTTGCAAGGATATTACTGATTTCAGTATGTCTGGGTATTGAAGAACGTTTATTAAGTTCAAGGTTAATCCACCAGGAATGTTTAGCCCCTTCTCTCTGAAGGTTACATCCCTTGCTGCTTAGATACTTAAGCAGCTTTTTACGCTTCATACTTTAACGATTTCTTCGGAATAGTCGGATTCTGCAGCATTACGAGCTTCTTGACGATTAAACCCAATAGCTTCCTTTAATGTTATCCTTAAGCTTTCCATTAAGTCTTCATGTGTAGCTTCCTGACAATTTACACCGGGAACTTCTTCAACCCAGCCAATCCACCAATTACCATCTTGTTTAACCACTGCAGTATACTCTTTTTCCATATGACCTCCAATTAAGAATAATTTTTATATAAAATGTAAAAATCAAATCCAATTTGTCAAGCCGTCACCTGATAAAACAAGAGTCCCAACCCACAACACCCGATAATTAGCCACAGATTGACACGGATATCCACAGATAAAAAAAGATAAATAGGATTTTTTATTTATTGTTTTTGCTATACCCTAAATACTATACCCTTATTCTAACTACTCCCCGCTTGCTATCACCTGATCATAATCATTTTCTTTTGTAATTCTTTCTCTCCTATTCTTAAGATCCCAAAATATAAGCCGGAGCTTAAGGGCTCTCCGGAATCACTTCTACCATCCCAGGAAAGTGTAATCTGTGAAGACGTACTGTTTATATTAGAAAAAGTTTTAACCAGTCTTCCGCTAACATTATAAAATGAGAATTCCACATTCCTACCTCTACTATCGGCAGGAATATTTAAAACAAGCTGTGTACTTTTACTGAAAGGATTAGGACTTACATTTAAACTTAATACATCCGGATTAAGGATAAACCCTTCCACTCCCGCCCCTTCATCCTGAAGTACCCAGACAGTCCCATCAGTGCTACAACTCACATAGATACGGTTTGTCAGCGGGTTTACGCAAATATCTCCGGGATTTCTTCCAACCTCAATAGTAGCAATAACCGAATCGCCTGTGCCATTGATTATGGATACATTATCGCTTCCTACATTTGCCACATATATACGGTTTGCCTGCGGGTCTACGCAAACCCCATCCGGAGCATTTCCAACATCTATAGTAGCAATCACCGAATCACCCGACCCATCGATTACTGATACATTGTCACTGTTTGCAGCTGCCACATATATACGGTTTGTCTGGGGATTTACGGCAACTCCCTGGGCAGTATTCCCAACTTCAATAGTATCGATCACCGAATTAGTCGAGCCATCTATCACTAAAACATAGAAGGCATTATCTTTAGTTACATATATACGATTTGTCTCTGAGTTCACGCCAACGCCCCAAGAGCTATATCCAACTCCGATAGTAGTAATCACTGAATCCTCTGAACCGTCGATTACGGAAACAGTAAGAAGATTCGCTACATATATACGATTTGTCTGAGTGTTTACGCCAACGCCATGGGGACTATACCCAACTCCGATAGTAGCAATCACCGAATCACCTGTGGCATCGATTACCGAAACATTATCTCCTCCATCTGTCACATATATACGGTTTGTCTGGGGATTTACGGCAACTCCCTCGGGAACAATCCCAACCGCAATAACATCAATCAGCGAATCAGTCACACCGTCGATGATTGATACGTTATTACCATTTTGATCAACCACATATATACGATTTGTCAGGGAATCTACGCCAATCCCTTGAGGATACGCTCCAAGCCCAATGGTAGCTATGACTGAATCACTTGATCCGTCGATTACGCATACGCTGTCGCTACTGCTACCCGCTACGTATATACGATTTGTCTGGGAGTTCACGCAAACATCTCCGGGAGCAACTCCAACAGTAGCAATCACTGAATCTACTGACCCGTCGATTACGGATACACCGCCGCCAAACCATTGTGTCACATATATGCGATTCGTCTGTGGATTTACGCCAACTGCAACAGGGTTGCCTTCAACCGGAATCGTAGCAATCACCGAATCACCTGACCCGTCGATTACAGAAACAATACTGTCACCACTATTCGCGACATACATACGGTTTGTCTGCGGATCTACGCCAACTGCAGACGGATTATTCCTAACCGCAATAGTAGCTATCACCGAATCCCCCGATCCGTCGATTACAGAAACACTACTGTCACCACTATTCGCCACATATATACGGTTTGTAAGGGAATTTACACCAACTCTAAGGGGTAAATCTCCAACCGCAATAGTAGCAGTCACCGAATCACCCGACCCATCGATTACGGATACGCTGTTGCTCAACTCATTCACCACATATATACGGTTTGTTAGAGTGTCTACGTCAACTCCCAGTGGTAAATCTCCAACCGCAATAGTAGTAATCACTGAATCACTTGATCCATCGATTACGGAAACGTTGTCGTCACTCGAATTTGCCACATATATGCGGTTATCTTTAGGGTTCACGCCAACTCCCTGAGGTCTATCCCCAACCGCAATAGTAGCAATCACTGAATCAGCCGACCCATCGATTACGGATACATTATCGGTAAACCGATTAGCAACATATATAAGGTTCGTTTGTGGGTTTACGCGAATTGCCATGGGTCTCAATCCATTCCCTGCTCTCGGTCCAAGATAAATCGTATCGACAATCGAAAACTGGCTAAATCCTGAAATTGTAAGAAAAAGTACCAGACTCAACAATAAAATCTTTCTTAAAATACTCATATAACCCCCTTGATTTTTTATACTATTATAATCATACCACAATATTTCGTCAAGGATTTTTTATTTCCCATTTTAACAGTAGATTCTTTGAATCTGTTAATTAGTAAAAAATCGCTATAAGTTCTATATGTAAATATTTTAGGTAAGGAGGGGGTAAACAACATCATTCTTTTTCTTTGTGCTCTTTGTGTGCTTTGTGGCAAATGTTAGGATTTTGGATTTAGGGGTTGGGATTTAGCATTTGTTTTCGACTCTGGACCTTGGACTTTGGACATTGGACTTTATATTTTTTCTCTGTGCTCTCTGTGGTTCAATTAGTTTTGGTGTTGTGTGATGTTTTCAAACAAACATAATAAATGGGGTATGGTGTGGCTTTGTGTCCTTTGTGGTCTTTGTGGTTTAAGAATTGGGAGAGGTTGGGGGAAATTCGGTCTTGACATCATAGAAATTCACATTAAAGTGTAAATACTAAAGAAAAAAGGAGGATTTACAAAATGAAAAAAGTATTAATTAGTTTTTTTAGTTTACTTGTTATTTTTATGGGAGCAATGACTACCGGCTGCGGGGAAAAGGAAGCAACTCCAACTTTCATACTCGTTCCAAAATCAGTCGGACATCCTTACTGGGTAGAGGTAGAAAGAGGTATGAATGCTATGGCAAAAGAACTGGGAGTAAAAGCTATATTCAACGGTCCGCCAACAGCGAGCAGCGCTCTGCAAATATCTATTATAGAAGGGGCTATTTCCAGCAAGGTAGCCGGAATAGGTATTTCTCCAAACGAACCTGGGGCTGTCCAGGCTATTATTAAAAGCGCTACCGAAAAAGAAATTTCTGTAATAACTTTCGATTCGGATTCGCCCAAAAGCCTGCGTAGTTATTATATAGGAACGGATAATTATAGAGCGGGAAAAACATTAGGCGAACATTTTATAAAAATAGCGGGTACAAAAGGAAAAATAGCTATTTTCACTGGCGGACTCGGTGCAATGAATCTTAACGAACGAATCAACGGCTTTAAAGATGCAATTGCCGAATACCCGGATCTTCAAATAGTATCATTACAAGCTAACAATGATGATGAAGCACTGGCCCTCTCACAAGCAGAAGCAATCCTTCAATCCCATCCCGATCTTTTGGCATTTGTAGGAGTAAATGCGCCTGCAGCACCCGGTGCTGCCCGTGCGGTAAAAGCCGTGAATAAAAAAGGCGAAGTCAAAATATTAGGGTTTGATACAGTACCTATTACCTTAGACTTTATAAGGCAGGGATATATTCAGGGAACAGTAGGACAAAGACCTTACATGATGGGATATGTGAGTCTCAAAGTGCTTTATGATATTCATATGGGTAAAGGAATTCAGTTACCGGAAGGCTTTGAAGCCGTGGACGGAATCATAGACACCGGGATTCTCTTCGTAACATCTGAAAATATAGACGAACACTTCCCAGAGTAATTAATAAAACACGCATAAAGTTAAAATACCCCGGATGAAAAAGAAAACCTCCGATAAACACATTTTAAAGATGGAAAATGTATCCAAAACTTTTCCCGGGGTAAAGGCTTTAAACAAGATCCAGTTCGATTTAAAGACCGGAGAAGTACACGCTTTAGTCGGTGAAAATGGAGCGGGTAAATCCACCCTATTAAAAATTCTCGCAGGTGCTTATAAAAAAGACGAAGGCACTATAACCTTGGATGGAAATAAAGTCGAAATGACAGATCCTAAACACGCCCTGGATTTGGGTATCAGTGTAATATACCAGGAATTCAATTTAATACCCAACCTCAACATTGCTGAGAATATCTTTATCGGAAGAGCTCCCAGCAAACAGAAAGCGTTTGTCAATTTTCCGGAATTATACAAAAGTTCCGAATTTTTCCTGAAAAAAATAGGTATGCAAAAAGATCCGAAAACTCTGGTAAGCCAACTAAGCGTAGCAGAACAGCAAATGGTAGAAATAGCAAAATCTCTGTCTTTTTCTGCCAAAATAATAATTATGGACGAACCGACATCGGCCTTAACCAAATCTGAAAAAGAAACCCTTTTTAAAATCATTAGAGAATTGAAAGAAAAAGATGTCTCAATAATTTTTATTTCCCATATAATCGAAGAAGTTCTTGAGATATCCGACAGAGTTACCGTTCTGCGAGACGGAAATTATGTTGGTACAATCAAAGCCACCGATACAAATCCACAAAAAATAGTACATATGATGGTCGGAAGAGAACTAAAGGATTTCTACCCGAAAACAGAAGTAAAAAGAGGAGAGGTCGTTCTGGAAGTTAAAAATCTTACAAAGAAATCAAAATATGAAGATATCAGCTTTCAACTTCACGAAGGTGAAGTTCTTGGTTTTGCGGGACTCGTTGGTTCCGGCAGAGCGCAAGTTATGCGGGGAATTTTCGGTATAGAAACTCCCGACAGCGGCAAAATTTTAATAAAAGGGAAAGAAGTGAAAACACACTCTCTTTTTGAAACAATTAAAATGAAAATGGGGTTTGTACCGGAAGACAGGAGAGAAGAAGGGCTTATCTTAAGCCGTTCTGTGAAAGATAATATCAACATAACAAAACTTATCGATATAAATACTCACGGATTCGTGAAACAAAAAGAAGAAATAAATATAGCAAACGAATACTGTAAACGCCTTAATATAAAAACTCCCGACAATAAACAGATAGTTCAAAACTTAAGCGGCGGAAACCAGCAAAAGATAGTAATAGCCAAATGGCTTGCTATAAACCCAAAAATACTTATCTTAGATGACCCTACACGCGGTATAGATGTAGGGGCAAAAAATGAAATATATTCGCTTATAAACAACCTGGCAAAAGAAAAAATCGGAATTATTTTAATATCCTCCGAACTGCCTGAAATCATAAACATAAGCGATCGAATATTGGTGATGAGAGAAGGAAAAATAACAGGAGAATTTGGAAGAAAAGAAGTAACTCAGGAAAA
>Ga0315555_1000354_pt1 | contig 31574 bp, 29 predicted proteins | sample SalMarSW160380MG_FD_202113 | JGI IMG/M metagenome (GOLD analysis project Ga0315555, IMG submission 202113) | Salt marsh sediment microbial communities from the Plum Island Ecosystem LTER, Massachusetts, United States - Salt Marsh Sediment SW1603-80 ... | reverse complement strand
TTGAGGAGCGCCTGAACTGGTACGCGAGTCTGGGGATTAAGCGGGAAAATCTAAAGCTGCGCCCGCACGCCAAAGAGGAACTGGCCCACTATGCCCGCGAGTGCTCCGACATCAACTACCTTTTCCCTATGGGCTGGGCCGAGCTGGAGGGCATCGCCAACCGGGGCGACTTTGACCTGGTTCAGCACGCCGCTTCCAGCGGCAAGGGCCTTAGCTATTATGACGAAGAGGCTAAAGAACATATAGTTCCCTATATTATCGAGCCTTCGGCCGGGGTTGACCGTACCTTCCTGGCTGTCCTCTGCGACGCCTATGACGAGGATGAAGCCGAGGGCGAAAAAAGGGTACTGCTCCACCTCCACCCCGACCTGGCTCCCATCAAGGCGGCGGTGCTCCCCTTAAGCCGTAAAGAACACCTTGCCTCGTTTGCTCAAGAGATTTACGCCGACCTGCGCCAGCAGTGGATGGTGCAGTACGACGACGCCCAGAGTATCGGGCGGCGCTACCGGCGCCAGGACGAGATTGGCACCCCCTTCTGCGTTACCGTTGACTTCGAGTCGCTGGAGGATAAGCAGGTCACCATAAGGGAGCGCGACAGCCTGCGGCAGATAAGAGTCCCCATCGAGAGCTTGAAGAGCACTCTGGCGGCCAAGCTGGCCGGTGAAGACCTGTTCGTCCTGCCCGAAGGCGGCAAAATCTGGAAAGAGTAGGGGTGATATGAATAAATATACGCCTTTAGTAAATTACTTAAGGACACAACCGCCATCGGTAACACAGCTTACTCTTACCTTTGCTCAGATTGAGGACATTCTTGGCGATACCCTGGCTCCTTCTGCGTACAACTACTTCAGGTCTTGGGATGATAATCAAGACACTTCTAAAATTAAAGCGATACTTATCGCTGGCTTCCACGTAGTGATGGTAGATAAGGAAAACCAGAAGGTAAAATTCCAAAGAATGTAGGGGAGTTTTAGAGAACGTTTTATTTCCCACCCTCCCGCCCTACAGAAGTGATACTTCTATGAATTTCTTCTTGGGGGGTGGGGAAAAGGGCTTTAGCCCTACATTAAAGGGCGGTGGGCGGGATAAGATATAATTAGGGGGTGGGGTATAATCCAATGAAAATCCTCCACTTTGCCGACCTTCACCTTGGCGTTGAAAGCTACGGCCGCCTTGACCCGGCCACCGGCCTGTCCTCAAGGCTGGGCGATTTTCTGAACGCCCTAGACCGGCTGGTGGACTGTGCCCTGGAGAATAAAGTTGACCTCGTCCTCTTCTGCGGCGATGCTTATAGAAGCCGCGAGCCGACCCAGACCCAGCAGCGGGAATTCGCCAAGAGAATCAACCGCCTGGCCACTGGTGGCATCCCAATATTTCTTCTAATCGGCAACCACGACCTGCCCAACGCCGTCGGGCGGGCTACCAGCACCGAAATCTTCGATACCTTGGCGGTGAAAAACGTCTATGTCTCCAACCGCCCCGAAGTTTGCACCATTCCGACAGCTAGCGGCAAAGTCCAGATTGTTTCCCTGCCCTGGCTGAGGCGCAGCGCCCTGCTGACCAGAGAGGAGACCAAGAACCTTACCTTTGACCAGATAAATCAGAAATTGCAGCAGGTATTAACCGAGGTCATCGCCGCCAGGGCTGAAGAGCTTGACCCCGAACTGCCGGCGGTGCTGGCGGCCCATGTCTGGGTGGCTGGCTCTAAGGTCGGTTCGGAAAGCTCGATGACCATAGGGCAGGAGCACACCCTGATGCTGAGCAACGTTGTTAATACCGCCTTTGACTACATCGCCCTGGGTCATATCCACCGCCACCAGGTATTAAATGAGAACCCGCCGGTGGTCTACGCCGGCAGCCTGGAGCGGCTGGATTTCGGCGAGGCCGACGACGAGAAGGGTTTCTACCTGGTGGAGATAGGGGATGGGAAGAGAGCCGGAAAGAGGGCGGTCTCTTTTGACTTCCACCCGGTGGCGGGGCGGCGCTTTCTCACCATTGATGTTAATATTGAGCTGGCCGATATCGAGCCGACGGCCACCGTGCTTGAGGCTGTCGCCGAAAAGGGGGATGAGGTTAAAGATGCCGTGGTGCGGCTGAATATCAGCCTGCCGGCGGAGGTCGAGGGGCAGCTCAGGGACAGCGATATCAGGAACGCCCTGGGGGAGGCCCACTACTTTACCATCGCCAGGGATATCAAGCGGGAGGCGCGGGTGAGGCTGGGGGGAATGGCGGCTGAAGACATAAGCCCACTTGACGCCCTGAAGACCTACCTCCAGTCCAGAAAGGATGTAAGCCCGGAAAGAGCCAGGCTCCTGCTTGATTATGGCCAGAAGCTTATCCAGGAGCAGAAAGCAGGTTCGTAACGTCATCAATATAAAAGGAGGCTAGTGATGATAAGAGTGGCAATACGGCGTCACCTGAAGAAAAATAAGAAGGGAGACCTCCTTCCATTGCTCAGGGCACTCAGGACGGCGGCTATGAAGCATTCGGGCTATATACACGGAGAGTCTCTGGTCGGTACCGAAGACCCGTCTGTAATCACTGTGCTGAGCACCTGGAACAGCTTGGAGGAATGGCAGAAGTGGGAAAAGTCAAAGCGGCGAGTTAAGCTGTATGATAAAATCGAGCCCCTTCTGGTGGAAAAGCCCAGGGTCAGCGTCTATCAGGTAATGGCTACCGAAGAGAAGTAAACCACAGCTAAAATTGCTTGACTTATAATGCCCCATGAGCTAAACTATTCATTGGGCACTATCAGATAACGGGACCGATTTTAAGCTGAGAACTTTCCCCCAAAGTCTCAGCTTTATTATGGTAGAAGCAAGATTCACATGAAGATTGCTATTAGCGGCAAAGGCGGCGTAGGTAAGACGACATTAGCTTCCCTGCTTTCCAAGGTATTCGCCGAGGCGGGCTACTCCGTCATAGCCATAGACGCCGACCCCAATTCTAATCTGGCCGCCACTCTTGGTATCCCTAATCCCGAGGACATAACCCCTATCTCCGAGATGAGCGCCCTTATTGAGGAACGGACGGGAGTCAAGCCGGGTAAGACGGGGAGCTTTTTTAAGGTAAATCCTAAAGTCGATGATTTGCCAGAGAAGTATTCCTTCAAATATAATGGAATTAGATTAATGGTAATGGGGCGAATCAAACAGGGCGGCACCGGCTGCTATTGCCCGGAAAACGCCCTCCTGCAAGCCCTGGTCACTCATTTGCTCTTAGGGAGGGACGAGGTGGTGATTATGGATATGGAGGCCGGCGTAGAGCACTTGGGGCGGGCCACCGCCAGAGCGGTAGATAAATTGATTGTAGTGGTAGAACCAGGCCGGCGCAGTGTCGAGACTGCCCGGAGAATCAAAAAACTGGCCGAGGAAATCGGCCTGCATAATATTGCCGCCGTGGGCAGCAAGGTGCGGAGCCAGCCCGAGCGGGATTTTATAACCTCCAGCCTGCCCGATTTTGAGTTCCTCGGTTTTCTCCCCTATGACCAGGCTGTAGTTGACGCCGACCTGGCCGGGCGGCCCCTATTCGAATCCAGCCCCAAGATAGTTGATGAAGTCAGAAATGTCTATAAGGCCCTGTTAGCGACTGCTCAGGCATGAGCACTAGTATAAAAAGCCGTTAAATTTAACAAGGAGGTTGCAGTGGCTTACGACGCGACAAAACTAAAGGACTGGCAAATTTCCGAGGCGGCTGAGGAGAACATGCCCACCCCTGATGAGTGGCGGGAGAAACTGAACCTGCAGAAGGACGAGATTATTCCCTACGGCAGGTTATGCCGGCTCGATTTCACGAAGATTATCGAGCGTCTTAAATCTAAGCCGGACGGCAAGTACATCGAGGTGACGGCCATCACCCCCACGCCGCTGGGGGAGGGGAAGAGCACCACCTCCTGCGGCCTTATGGAGGGTATGGGCAAGCGGGGACTGAATGTCGGCGGCGCTCTACGGCAGCCTTCGGGCGGGCCGACGATGAACATCAAGGGCACGGCCGCCGGCGGCGGTAACGCCCTGCTCATCCCCATGACCGAGTTTTCCATGGGGCTTACCGGCGACATCAACGATATCATGAACGCTCACAACCTGGCCATGGTGGCGCTTACCGCCCGTATGCAGCACGAGCGCAACTACGACGACGAGCAGCTGGCCAGGCTTACCGGTATGCCCCGCCTGAACATCGACCCCACCCGGGTGGAGATGGGCTGGATTATGGACTTCTGCGCCCAGAGCCTGCGCAATATTGTCATCGGCCTGGGCGGGCGAATGGACGGCTTCACCATGCAGTCCAAGTTCGGCATCGCTGTGAGCAGTGAGCTGATGGCCATGCTCTCCATCGTGCGTGACCTGGCCGACCTGCGGGAGAGAATGGACCAGATTACGGTTGCCTTTAATAAGAAGGGCAAACCGGTTACCGCCGGTGACTTGGGGGTGGGCGGTGCCATGACCGCCTGGATGCGCAATACCGTTAATCCCACCCTGCTGTGCACCGTAGAATACCAGCCCTGCATGGTACACGCAGGGCCTTTCGCCAATATCGCTGTCGGCCAGTCTTCGATTATCGCCGACCGCATCGGTCTCAAGATGTTCGATTACCACGTTACCGAGAGCGGATTTGCCGCTGATATCGGCTTTGAGAAATTCTGGAACGTGAAATGCCGCTACAGCGGCCTTAAGCCCCACGTATCGGTGCTGACCACCACCATAAGAGCGCTCAAGATGCACGGCGGCGGGCCTAAAGTGGTTGCCGGCATTCCGCTGCCCGATGCTTATAATAAGGAAGACCTGGGGCTGCTGGAGAAGGGGCTGCCCAATATGCTGCACCTTATCGGGGTTATCCGGAAGTCCGGCATCAACCCGGTGGTCTGCGTTAACTGCTTCCACACCGATACCAAGGCGGAAATAGCCATGGTGAGGAAGGCGGCTGAGGCCGCCGGCGCCCGCTGCGCCGTGTCCACCCACTGGGCCGACGGCGGCGACGGCGCCCTGGAGCTGGCCGATGTGGTCAAGGAAGCCTGTGAGGAGGAGAACGAGTTCAGATTCCTCTATCCCAACAAAATGAAGCTGCGGGAGAGGGTGACCCAGATTGCCAGAGAGGTTTACGGCGCCGACGGCGTATCCTGGACTCCCGAGGCGGAGGCGAAAGCCAAGGCTTTCGAGGCCGATGATAAATATGACGAGTACGCCACCATGATGGTCAAGACCCACCTGTCCCTTACTCACGACCCGACCTTAAAGGGTGTTCCCAAGGGCTGGACCCTGCCCATACGCGACGTACTGATTTACTCCGGGGCAAAGTTCCTCTGCCCCTGCGCCGGAGCCATCACCCTGATGCCGGGCACCAGTTCCAGTCCGGCCTTCAGGAAAGTGGATGTAGATGTAAAGACGGGCAAGGTTACCGGGTTATTCTAGATCGGAGGAGAACTGTTTGAGCTTTAATATTGCTGTAGCCGGAAAAGGCGGCACCGGAAAGACCTCAGTGACCACTATGGTTATCCGCTACCTGTTAAGCAAGGGAGCCGGGCCGATTCTGGCTATTGATGCCGACCCCAACGCTAACCTGGGGGAGAGTTTAGGACTTGACATAAAACAGACGGTTGGCTCTCTGATTGCCTCTTTTAACGAGGAGAAGATAAACATTCCTCCCGGAATGACCAAGGAAGCCTACCTTGATGTTAAGATTAACGAGGCTATAGTCGAGGCCAAGGGTATTGACCTGGTGACCATGGGAAGAGGGGAGGGGCCGGACTGCTACTGTTACCCCAATGTTATCCTGAGAAAGTTTGCCGATACGCTTGCCGGTAACTACCCCTACATGGTGATGGATAACGAGGCGGGGATGGAGCACCTTTCGCGGAGGACTACCCAGAATGTCGACGAGCTGCTGCTGGTCTCCGACCATTCGGTGAAGGGGGTAAGGACAATAGCTCGGATAAAGGAGCTGGTGGCCGAACTGAAACTCGAGGTAAAGCGGCAGTCGGTGCTAATCAACCTGGTCCCCGACGGGATTGACCCTATGGTAGCCCAGGAAATGTCCCGGCTGGGGATTGAAGCTGCCGCTACCATTCCTCTGGATGACGAAGTATACCAGTATGACATTAAGCTGAAGCCGCTGCTCGACCTGCCCGATAGCTCCAGGGCGGTGCAGGCAGTTAACAATCTGATGACCAAACTTCTCGGTGTAAAGGGGGGAAAATGACAGCACAGCTTATCAAGGGCGCTGAAGTGGCCGCGCAGATCCGCGAGGAACTGAAAGCAGAGGTTGCCGAACTGAAGGCGAAGCACAATATCGTGCCCGGACTGGTCACGGTGCTGGTCGGTGCCGACCCGGCTTCACAGGTCTACGTCGGCGCCAAGGAGAAGACCTCCAAGGAACTGGGTATTTATTCGGAGAGGTACGACCTTCCGGAGAAGACCAATCAGGCAGAGCTACTGGAGTTGATTGACAAGCTCAATAAAGACCCCAAGATTAACGGTATCCTGGTGCAGCTGCCCCTGCCCAAGCACCTCAACGAGGAGGAAGTCCTCTTTGCCATCAACCCCAAAAAAGATGTTGACGGCTTCCACCCGGTGAACGTGGGCAAGCTGATGATAGGCGAGCCGGACTATATGCCCTGCACCCCGGCCGGCATCCAGCAGCTTTTAATCCGCTCCGGCACCCAGATTGAGGGCGCCGAGGTGGTCGTCGTCGGCAGGAGCAACATCGTGGGCAAACCAATCGCCAATATTTTATTGCAGAAGGCGCCGGGGGCCAACGCCACCGTCACCGTATGCCATACCAAGACCCGCGACATGGCCTTCCACACCAGGAGGGCCGATATACTGATAGTGGCTGCGGGAAAGCCCAAATATATCACCGCCGATATGGTTAAAGAGGGTGTTGTCGTCATCGACGTGGGTGTTAATGAAATCGGCAGGACGGCCGAGGGCAAGAGAATACTGGCCGGTGACGTCGATTTTGAGACGGTTAAGGAGAAGGCCAAGGCCATCACCCCGGTTCCGGGTGGAGTGGGGCCTATGACGATAACCATGCTGATGATGAACACGGTCAGGGCGGCTAAAGTCGCCGCCGGACTGAGCTAGGAGGTATAACAGGATGGAATATGAGATCGAGAAGAAGAAGGCACCGGAGTGGGGGGAGGTTGAGGTGCTGGGGGCCACCTTTGAGGAGGGTGCTCCCGAAGGTGAGGAGCTGGGGAAGTGGCGGCGGAAACTGGACAGCCGTGAGGATAAGCTCAAATACCTGAGGAACGGCGAGCGCTACTGGTACAGCAATGAGTGGTTCGGCAGCGAGAAGCGGAAGAATCCGGCTTAAAAGTAAGGAGGGGTAAAAATGGCCTTTGAAATCCCTAAGACAGCCTATAGCGGTAAAATCAGAGAGATAAAGCTGGGCAGCGGTGACAAAGCGGTAACCGTTGGCGGCGAGACCTCCTACCCGTTCTACCTCTTTGAGGGGGAGATGCCGCGTCCGCCCCGGATAGCCATGGAGGTCTGGGACATGCCGCCCGAAGATTGGGCTCCGGCCGCACTGGAGCCGTTTAAGGGGGTAACCGACGACCCGGCGGCCTGGGCCAAGAAATGCGTTGACGATTACGGCGCCGAGATGGTCTGCCTGCAGCTGATGAGCACCGACCCCAACGGGCTTGACCGGAGCGCCGATAAAGCTACCGCCGTGGTCAAGAAGGTGGCCGACGCCGTAGATGTTCCCCTGATTGTCTGGGGCACGGCTAACCATGACAAGGATACCGATGTCTTGAGGCAGGTGGCCGAGGTCTGCCAGGGTAGAGACCTGATTATCGGGCCGGTTGAGGAAGGCGACCACAAGAAGATTGGCGCCGCTGCTATCGGCTACCACCACACCGTAGGGGCCTCAACGCCCATCGATATCAACCTGGCCAAGCAGCTTAATATTCTGCTGGGCAACCTGGGCGTCCCCGACGAGATGCTCATAATGGATCCCACCGTAAGCTGCGTCGGCTACGGTATTGAGTATTGTTACTCGGTAATGGAGCGGATGAGGATGGCCGGCTTAACTCAGCAGGATGAGAAGCTACAGTACCCTCTGATTTGTAATATCTCCAAGGAAGCCTGGAAGACCAAGGAAGTACATCTGGCCGATGATGAGCTAAATATGGGTGATGCCAAGAAGCGGGGAATCCTGCTGGAGGCGATATCAGCCGCGGTCCTGCTTATGGCCGGTGGGGATGTGATGGTTATGAGGCACCCCGAGGCTATAAAGCTGGTCCGGGAGATTATAGCCGAGCTGACGGCTTCCTGAAATAATAGACATTAGGAAGAGGTGACTAAAGGATGGCAGAAGAAAAGGAAACCAAGAGTATTGACCAAGCCAGTATTGAGCTGATAGAAAAAGCAGCTAAAGACGGGGTTAACACCGTTTTTGACAGGGCTGATGCGATGAGGCCCTGTCCTATAGGTGCGGTGGGCAGCTGTTGCAAGCACTGCGGCATGGGACCCTGCCGGGTGCCACTGCCCAAGGGGAAGGAGGAGACCCCTGAGGAGAAACAGAAGCGAAGGGGAATCTGTGGGGCTACCGCCGAGACTATCGCCGCTCGTAATTTCATCCGCATGGTGGCCGGTGGGGCAGCAGCCCACTCCGACCATGGGCGGGGGGTGGCCGAACTCTTTCTGGCGGTGGCAAAAGGTAAGGCGCCGGGCTATGAGATAAAAGATGAGCAGAAGCTATTACAGGTAGCCCTGGACTGGGGCATTGAAATCGGCGACCGCAGTAACAATGAAATAGCTGTCGATATAGGCGAAAAGGCGCTGGCTGAGTTTGGCAAGCAGGAAGGTGAGGTCATAACCGCAAGGAAGGCGCCGTTAAAGCGCCAGGAGCTGTGGCGGAAGCAGGGGGTCATGCCGCGCGGCATCGATAGAGAAATAGTGGAGATAATGCACCGTACCCATATCGGAGTTGACCAGGACTACAAAAACCTGCTCAAGCAGGGGGTCAGGGCAGCTATCGGTGATGGCTGGGGCGGCAGTATGATTGCCACCGAACTCCAGGACATACTGTTCGGCACCCCGGCGCCGGTTCTGGGCAAGGCGAACCTGGGAGTGCTCGAAAAGGATGAGGTCAATATCGTCATCCACGGCCATGAGCCGCTGCTCTCCGAGATGATTGTGGCCGCAGCCCAGGAGCCGGAGATGATAGAGCTGGCCAAATCCAAGGGGGCCAAGGGGATAAACCTGGCCGGCATGTGCTGCACCGCCAACGAGATACTGATGCGCCATGGAGTGCCTATAGCCGGTAATTTCCTGCAGCAGGAACTGGCCATAGTCACCGGGGCGGTGGATGCCATGGTGGTGGATGTGCAGTGCATTATGCAGTCCATTCAAACTGTGGCTGAATGCTACCATACCAAGATTATCACTACCTCATCCAAAGCTAAGATTACCGGTGCTACTCATATTGAGTTTGATGAGCATGACGCCCTGAAGTCGGCACGGGAGATAGTTAAGACGGCTATTGAGAACTTTCCCAACCGGAAGGGTGGTGTTTATATCCCCGGCAAGCCGACCGACCAGATTGCTGGTTTCAGCCATGAGACCATCAACTACCTGCTGGGCGGTCTCTTCCGGGCTTCCTACCGCCCGCTGAATGATAACATCATCAATGGGAGGATAAGGGGTGTGGCCGGCGTGGTCGGTTGCAATAACGCCCGGGTTAAGCACAATGAAGGCCATGTCACCATGGTCAAGGAGCTGATAAAGAATGATGTGCTGGTGATTACCACCGGCTGTAATGCCATAGCCTGTGCCGAAGCCGGTTTGATGGTTCCCGAAGCCGCCAAGGAGTTTGCCGGTGAAGGGCTGGCTGAGGTCTGCGAGACCGTGGGCATACCGCCGGTACTGCACATGGGTTCCTGCGTTGATAACAGCCGCATCCTGATAGCCGCCACCGCTATGGTTAAAGACGGGGGCCTGGGCGACGACATCAGCGACCTGCCCGTGGCCGGGGCGGCCCCGGAGTGGATGAGCGAGAAGGCCATCTCCATCGGGCAGTACTTCGTCGCCTCCGGCGTCTATACCGTATTCGGCGTTACCTGGCCCACCACCGGCAGCAAAGAGGTGACCGACTTCCTCTTCAAGGATATGGAGGACCTGTACGGCGGGATGTGGGACTTTGAGCCCGACCCGATTAGAGCCGCTCACCTTATGATTGCTCACATCGACAAGAAGCGCAAGGCGCTGGGTATTGATAAAGCCAGGGAGCGGGTGCTCTACGATATGGAAATGAGAAGAGAGATGGACGCAGTTTAGCTGCTCAAGTTAATTGAATGGAGGACTTTGAGATATGTCTAAGATTATAGCGTCAGCAGCCATCAGAGGGGCTTACAAGATTATCGACAACGCGGAGAAGAAGTGGAAGGAGGCGATGGACAAGTGGGGGGCCAAAGAACCGGTGGGCTTTCCCAATACCGCCTACTACCTGCCCGTAATCTACGGGATTTTGGGCAGCAAGGTGGAGAAGCTGGGCGATATGGAGCCGGTGCTGAAGCGATGTAAATCCCTTCTGCCGCCCCCGGTGAGGGACGAACACCCCCTGCCCTATCTGGCGCCGGCCCTTGACGCCGGTATGGCCACTTTATTTGCCGAGGAGCTAATAGAGGCCATAAGGTACCTGGAGCAGCCCGACTTCTACATCCAAGGGGAAGACCCCAGCGATAGCAATATCTGGCTGGGTGCTGCCGACGATATCATTCTGAGGAAGCGGGGGGTTGAGTTCGTTGATGGCACCGCCCCCGGTTTTGCCGCTATCGTCGGGGCAGCCCCGACCAGCAAAATAGCCGCCAGTATCGCCCAGGAGCTGCAGCAGAAGAACCTCTACGTGTTTATGGCTTCAGAATATAATGGTAAGAGATTCTCCGAGCAGCTGGTGGAGGAGGGGGTGCAGATTGGCTGGCCGACCCGGCTGGTATCCTTCGGCCCAGATATCAGCGCCGCTGTCTTCGCCATGGGCTTTGCCACCAGGGCGGCCATGTCCTTCGGCGGTATTGGGCCTGGTGACTACCGCAAGATTCTTATCTATAACAAGGACCGCATTTTTGCCTTTGTTTTGCCCATGGGTTTTGTTACCGACGAGTGGTACGCTAACGCCGCTGGTGCCATCAACTGGGGATTCCCGGTTATTGCCGATACCCCCATACCTGAGGTTCTGCCTACCGGCATCTGCACCTACGAGCATGTCGTTTCCAATATACCTCACGACCAGTTGGTAGCTAAGGCGGTAGAGGTGAGGGGGCTAAAAGTGGCTGTGGCCGAGGTGCCGGTACCGGTAGCCTACGGCCCCGCCTTTGAGGGGGAGAGGGTGCGGAAGGATGATGTCTATCTGGAGTGCGGCGGTGGCAAAACACCGATGGTGGAGTGGGTTACCACCAAGCGGATGGATGAGGTTGAGGACGGCAAGATTGAGGTTATCGGCCCCGAACTAGACGATATAACCCCCGGTTCCCGGCTGCCGATGGCTATCGCCGTTGAGGTTGCCGGCCGGGAGATGCAGGAGGACTTTGAGCCTATTCTGGAGAGGCAGGTTCACCACCTGCTAAACTACGCCCAGGGAGTGATGCACATCGGGCAGCGGGATATCGCCTGGATACGGGTGGGCAAATCGGCGATGGAGAAGGGCTTTAAGTTACACCATATCGGCGATATTCTTCACGCTAAACTGCACCAGGATTTCGGCCGGATATTTGATAAAATACAGGTGAAGATCTATACCGAGGAAGACAAAGTAAATGAGGTAATGGAAAAGGCAAGGGTAACCTATGCCACTCGGGATGCCCGAATTGAGGGGATGACTGATGAAACTACCGATACCTACTACTCATGTACTCTGTGTCAGTCCTTTGCCCCGAACCACGTTTGTGTTATTACCCCGGAGAAGACTGGGCTTTGTGGCTCCTATAACTGGATGGACTGTAAAGCGGCTTATGAGATTAACCCCACAGGCCCCAATCAGCCGGTGGAAAAGGGCGAGTGTCTCGACCCCAAGCTGGGGCAGTGGAAGGGGGTAAACGAGTTTATCTACAAGGCTTCCCGTGGAAACCTAGACCATTATAATATGTACAGCATAGTCAATGACCCCTGGACTACCTGCGGTTGCTGCGAGTGCATTGCCGCCGTCCTGCCCCTGTGCAACGGGGTGATGACGGTTAACCGGGAATATACCGGAGAGACCCCCTGCGGGATGAAATTCACCACCCTGGCCGGGACTGTCGGCGGAGGCATTAGTACGCCGGGCTTTGTTGGCCATGGTAAGTACAATATCTGTCAGAGAAAGTTCGTCTTGGCTGATGGTGGTATAGAACGGATGGTCTGGATGCCCAAGTCACTCAAGGAAGAGATTGCCGACCGGCTTAAAGCCAGGGCCGAGGAGATTGGCATTCCCGGCCTGCCCGATATGATTGCCGATGAGACGGTGGGCATCACCGAGGAGGAGATTCTCCCCTTCCTGGAAGAGAAGGGACACCCGGCGCTCAAGATGGACCCGCTGCTGGGTTAAAAGTGATAGAGATAATACCGCTTTAAGGCGGACAAGAGAAACAGGCCGGAAAGGAGCGTGTTAGATATGGCACTTACCGGAATAGAGATATTTAAGTTACTGCCCAAGACTAACTGTAAGGAGTGCGGAGACCCTACCTGTCTTGCCTTTGCCATGAAACTGGCCGCCGGCAAGGCGGAACTGACTGCCTGCCCCTATGTCTCCGAGGAGGCCAAGGCCAAGCTCTCCGAGGCATCAGCGCCGCCGATTTTACCGGTTACTATCGGCGTGGGCGACAGGGCAATTAAGATTGGCGGCGAGACGGTTATGTTCCGCCATGAAAAGAGGTTTGAGAACCCCCCCGGTTTTGCCATCCTCGTCAGCGACGGCATGGACGACGCCGAGGTTGACCGAAGGCTGGGGAAGTTCAAGCAGCTTGAATACGAGCGGATAGGGCTTATCCTGCGCCCCGATTTGATAGCGGTCAAGAGCGATTCCGGGGATAAAGCCAAGTTCGAAGCCCTGGTCGGTAAGGTGAAGAAGGGCAGCGACGGCGGCCTTATCCTGATGAGTGATAACCCGGACGTCATGGCCGCCGGCTTGAGCGCATGTGCCGACGGCAAGCCGCTGCTCTACGCGGCTACCGAGGAGAACTGGGAGAAGATGGCCGAGCTGGCCAAGGCCAACTCCTGCCCCCTGGCGGTGAAAGCGGCCGACCTGGAGAAGCTGGCCGAGCTGACTGCCAAGCTGACCGAAGCCGGGGTTAAAGATATGGTTATCGATTCCGGCTCTAGAAAGCTGCGCCAGGCGTTTGAGGACCAGGTAGTCATCAGGAGCGCGGCACTGGCCAAGAAGTTCCGACCGCTGGGTTTCCCCACCATTGTTTTCCCCGGCGAGATAACCGATGACCCGATGAAGGAAGCGGTAATTGCCGCTATCTTCGTGGCCAAATACGGCGGTGTTATCGTTCTTTCCGATTTTTATGGAGAGAGCCTGTTCCCCCTGCTGGTGGAGCGGCTGAATATCTATACCGACCCGCAGCGGCCGCTGGCCACCACGGAGGGTATCTATGAGATTAATAACCCCGACGAGAACTCGCCGGTGCTTATCACCTCCAACTTCTCCCTGACCTACTTCATTGTCTCCGGCGAGATAGAGTCCAGCCGGGTGCCCAGCTACCTGCTGGTCAAGGACACCGAGGGGCTTTCGGTGATGACCGCCTGGGCGGCGGGGAAGTTCGTCGCCGATGCTATCGCCCCCTTCATTAAGAAGAGCGGCATTGCCGACAAGGTTAAGCACCGCAAGCTGATAATTCCCGGATACGCCGCCGCCGAGAGCGGCGGTCTGGAGGAAGAAATGGGGGACTGGGAGATTCAGGTGGGGCCCAGGGAGGGGTCTCACATCCCGGCTTATCTAAAGACCTGGAAACCTTAAATTCTAGAGCCTTGAAGGGGGAAAGATGATCCTTATTGGTGAAAATCTGAATATAATGTCCCAGACTCTCGGCCCGGCGCTGAGGGGGAGGGACCCCGGGCCTATCCAGGCAATGGCCAAGGCCGAGACCGATGTTGACTACATCGACCTTAACATCGGCCCCGCCCGCAAGGCCGGGGATGAGTTAATGGAATGGGTGGTCAATACGGTGCAGGAGGTTACCGATAAGCCGTTATCGCTGGACACCACCAATCCGGTGGCTATGGAGGCGGGCTTAAAGGTATGCAAAAGCAGGGCACTGATTAACTCCGTTTCCCTGGCCAGGATGGACGAGGAAATACCCCTGGTCAAGAAGTATAATGCTGAGATGATTGGGCTGCTATGGGGCAGGGAGGGAATGCCCCGGGACGCCGCTGAGAGAGGCATGATAGCGGTTGAACTTATGTATAAGGCCAATGAGATGGGTGTCCCCAATGAGAGTATCTGGTTCGACCCCATAGCTACCCCGGTGGTTAATATCGAGTCTAATCAGTCCAAACCCTGCCTGGAGTTTATGAGCATGCTCCAAGATATTGCCCCCGGGTGTAAATCTATCGTGGGTCTTTCCAATGTCTCTAATGGCGCTCCCATTCACCTCAGGCCCTGTCTTAATCAGACCTATCTGATGATGCTGATGAAGTACGACTTATATTCGGCCATAGTGGACGCTTTTGACCCTGTGCTAATAAGCATCGCCCGGGGGGAGAAACCGGAAATCGTGGACCTGGTGCACCGGGTGATGGACGGTGAGAAACCCGACCTGGCCTCTCTGAGCAAGGAGGAGGCCAACTACGTGAAGACGGTACGGGTTTTCACCGGCGAATCCCTTTACTCTCATTCCTGGCTTGAGGTATAGGCTAGAAGGGAAAAAGATAGATGAGCTTGCAGCCGCTGTTTGAAGCCGGCAAGTTTGTGATTACCACCGAGGTCGGTCCGCCCAAGGGGACTGACATTGCTGAATTGGAGGAGGCGGCCGAGCTGTTGAAGGGCAGGGTGGACGCCGCCAACGTCACCGACCAGCAGAGCTCGGTGATGAGACTGGGCTCACTGCCAGTCTGCCATATGCTAAAAGACAAGGGGCTGGACCCGGTATTTCAGATAACCTGCCGTGACAGGAACCGGCTGGCGTTGCAGTCTGACTTATTGAACGCCTGGGTGCTGGGCGTGGAGAACGTGCTGGCCATCACCGGCGATCTGCCCGCCCTCGGCGACCACCCCCAGGCCAAGCCCGTCTATGACCTGGATTCTGTTCAGCTGCTGGAGGTGATAAGGGGCCTGAACGGGGGCCACGATATGAACGGCAACGAGCTCAAGGGGAAGCCGAGCCTGTTTCCCGGGGCGGTGGTCAACCCCGGGGCCAATACCGAGGCCGCCCTCGAGCTGCAGATAATAAAGATGGAGAAGAAAATAAAAGCCGGAGCCAGATTTTTTCAAACCCAGGCTATCTATGAGCCGGAGTTGTTTGCCAGGTTCATGAAAAGGGTGGAGGGATTTAAAGTCCCGGTGCTGGCCGGTATAATACCACTGAAATCCGCCGGTATGGCCAAGTTTATGAATAAGAACGTGGCCGGGGTTTTTGTGCCCGAAGAGCTGATTGAGAGGATGGCCAACGCCGAGGATAAGGTCAAGACTAGCATAGAGATTGCCGCCGAGCTGATCAAGCAGCTTAAAGGTATGTGCCAGGGGGTGCATCTAATGGCTATCGGCTGGGAGAAAAAAGTTCCCCTGGTGCTCGATGCCGCCGGACTTTAACCCGCCCCTAAGATTGTGGTAATCTATTTAGCAGAATGAAAAATAGTTCCTTGTCGGTACCCGAGAATAAGAACTATGAGTACGGCTATAACCTTGCCTATCAGCTGGCCGGTGAGCAGCTGGCCGCTACCGGAGATATAGAGCAGCAGTGCGTAAGAAGCGGCGCCGGGTACAAGCGGGCCGGTTCCAAAGAGATAATCACCGTTGAATTCTTAAACCAGTCGTATCGGGTAACCCTGCCCGATATTGATGTATCGCTGGTGGGGGGTGGGGCTAAAGTACCCATGAGCGATAAAATTTTAATCCTGCACTATTTAACCCTGGCCAGCGGCGCCGCCTTAAGCCATAAGCCGATTGCCTTCCAGGAGCTTCCCGAAGGGGCCAGCTACCAGCGCACCTTTTCCAAGCGGTCAATAGAGCCTCTGGTAAAGTATTTCGGCGGGGAGCCTGAGCGGCTGATAGAGGTCGCCAAGAGATTGGGCGGCCAAAAAGTCGATTATGGCGACGCGGCGGTAAAAATCGACGGCTTTAAGCTGGTGCCGGTAACCCTGGTGCTGTGGGGGGGCGACGAGGAGTTTCCGCCCCGGGGCAATATTTTATTTGATTCCACCATTCCTGAATATCTATCTACATATGATATAACCGTGCTCTGCGATGCCATTACCTGGCGACTGGTCAGATTCTCTAAAGAGGGGAGCGCTTAATGCCGGCGGAACCTGATGTTACCCGGGAGCTAGCCGAAATCCTGTCCCGCTACAGCGGCGCCAGCAGCGACCTCATCCCGATTCTCCAGGAGGCCCAGGGAAAGTTCGGTTACCTGCCGGAAGAGGTGATGCAGAGGGTGGCCAAATTCCTGCGTCTGACCGATAACATGGTCTACGGGGTGAGCACCTTCTATGCCCAGTTCAGTTTTGTCCCCACCGGACGGAATAAGATAACTGTCTGCCGGGGGACGGCCTGCCATGTGAGGGGCGGGGCGCGTATCCTCCGTGAGATTGAGAGGCGGCTGGGCATCAAGCCCGGGGAGTCTACCGAAGACATGGAATACAGCCTGGAGACAGTTGCCTGCATCGGCGCCTGCGCCCTGGCGCCGACGATGAGAGTCGGTAATGAGACCTACGGCCAGATGACTACCAAGAAAGTTGCGGAGGTCTTTGGTGCCAAAGAAAAAGCCAGCTAGCCAGGCGGATAATAAGCGCACCATCCTTGTCTGCCACGGCACCGGCTGTGTCTCCGGCAAGGCATTTGAAATCCGTGAAGCCCTAGAAAAAGAGGTAGCCGGGCTGGGCCTGGATGGGGTGGGGGTTGACTTTACCGGCTGCCACGGCTTCTGCCAGCAGGGGCCTATCGCCGTTGTTGAACCTGAGGGCATCTTCTATACCCACGTCACCGTTGAAGATGTCCCTGAGATTGCCCAGTCCCACCTCCGGGACGGCAAGCCGGTGGCGCGACTTTTCTACCACGACCCGGTTAGCGGCGAAGCCATACCTAAATATAAGGACATACCCTTCTATAACAAGCAACAGCGCATCATACTGCGCAACTGCGGCCGCATCAACCCGGAGAGGATTGAGGACTACATTAAAGCCGGCGGCTATGAGTCTCTGCGTAAGGTGCTGGGCGAGATGACCCCGGAGCAGGTCATCGACGAGGTCAAGCGCTCGGGCTTAAGGGGGAGGGGCGGCGCCGGCTTTTCCACCGGACAGAAGTGGGAGTTCTGCTTCAGAGCACCCGGCGACCAGAAGTATATGATATGTAACGCCGATGAGGGCGACCCTGGCGCTTTTATGGACCGCAGCACCATGGAGGGCGACCCCCATACCGTTATCGAAGGGATGACCATCGCCGCCTACGCCATCGGCGCCTCCGAAGGCTACATCTATATCAGAGCTGAGTACCCGCTGGCGGTAAAAAGGGTGATTTTAGCCCTCAAGCAGGCCGAGGGGAAGGGCTTTCTCGGTGAAAATATATTAGGCTCCGGCTTTAATTTCCGCATCCACGTTAAGGAAGGCGCCGGCGCCTTTGTCTGCGGTGAAGAGACCGCCCTGATGGCCTCTATCGAGGGCAAGCGGGGAATGCCCCGTCCCCGCCCGCCGTTTCCTGCCCAGGCTGGCCTATGGGGTAAGCCGAGTAATATCAATAATGTAAAATCGCTGGCCACGGTGCCGGTTATTATCGCCAATGGCGCCGAGTGGTACTCCCAGATCGGCACCGAGAAGAGCAAGGGCACCGCCGTCTTCGCCCTCACCGGCAAGATTGCCAACAGCGGCCTGGTCGAGGTGCCGATGGGCTATCCCCTCCAGGAGATTATCTACGGCATCGGCGGTGGCATCCCCGGCGGCAAGAAGTTCAAGGCGGTCCAGACCGGCGGCCCATCGGGGGGCTGCCTGCCCGCCAGCCTGATAAACCAGCCGGTTGACTACGAGACGCTGGCCCAGGCCGGCTCCATTATGGGGTCGGGGGGAATGGTGGTCATGGACGAGGACACCTGCATGGTCGACGTCGCCCGCTATTTTCTCTCCTTTACCCAGGACGAGTCCTGCGGCAAGTGCGTCCCCTGCCGGCTGGGCACCAAGCAGATGCTGGATATCCTCAACGATATCACCCACGGCCGGGGCAAGCTGGAGGACATAGATTTGCTGCTGAAATTAAGCGAGCAGATTAAAGCCGGCTCGCTCTGCGGGCTGGGGCAGACGGCGCCTAACCCGGTCATTACCACCATCCGCTATTTCCGCGACGAATATGAAGAGCATATCAAGAAGCACCACTGCCGGGCGGCGGTCTGTGAGGGGCTGGTAAGCGCCCCCTGCAGCCATACCTGCCCGGCCAATATAGACGTGCCGCGCTATATCAGATTTATCGGCGAGGGCAAGCCCGCCGAGGCGGTAGCCGTCATCAGGGAGAAGATACCCTTCCCGTCGGTCTGCGGCTTGGTCTGCTTCCACCCCTGCGAGTCCAAGTGCCGCCGGGGCCAGCTTGAGGAAGCCATCGCCATACGTATGCTAAAGGGCTACGCCGCCAGGCACGATACCGGACTGTGGAAAGAGAATCTTAAAAAAGCGCCCCCGGCCACCGGAAAGAGGGTGGCTATCGTCGGGGCGGGGCCGGCCGGGCTTACCGCTGGCTACTATCTGGCTAGGCTGGGGCACTCGGTTATTGTCTTTGAAGCATTACCCGAGCCGGGGGGCATGATGCGGGTGGGCATACCTGACTACCGCCTGCCCAAGGATATACTCAGGGCTGAAATCAAGGAGATAGAGGATGCCGGCGTTGAGATAAGGACTAATACCAGGGTGGATTCCTTGGACGAGCTGTTCAAAGAGGGCTATAATGCCGTATTCCTGGCTACCGGTGCCCACCAGGGGATGAAGATAGGGGTCAAGGGGGAAAGTGGTTCGGGAGTTATGGACTGTGCCGAATTTTTAAGAGAGGTGAGCCTGGGCAGGAAGGTTGAAGTGGGCGATAAAGTGGCCGTAATCGGCGGCGGCAATGCCGCCATCGATGCCGCCCGGACGGCGCTGCGGCTGGGGGCGAAAGAGGTAACTATCGTCTACCGCCGAACTCAGGCTGAGATGCCGGCCAACCCGGAGGAGGTGGAGGAAGCCATTGCCGAGGGGGCCAGTATCGACTACCTGGTAGCGCCTTCAAGAATCAAAGGCCGCAATGGCATGGTAGATTTAGAGACTATCCGTATGGAGCTGGGCGAGATGGACTCAAGCGGCCGGAGGCGCCCGGAACCAATCGAGGGCAGCCAGTTCACCACTGGTTACAATACTATAATCGCCGCCATCGGCCAGCGCCCCGAGGTCCCCGAAAGGTTTAATATATCACTGGGGCGGGGGAATATTATTGAGGTTGATCCTGATACCCTGGCCACCAGCCGGGAAGGGGTCTACGCCGGCGGCGACGCTGCCAGCGGGCCGGCTTCGGTGATTGAGGCTATCGCCGCTGGACGGCAGGCGGCCATCTCTATAGATAAATACCTGGGTGGCAAGGGTGAGATTGATGAGACGCTGGCGCTGCCGGAAGGGGAGCTGGCGCCGCTTGAAGAAGCCGAGGAGCAGTGGCGGCCCAAAATGCCCACCGTCCCGGTTGAGAAGCGCTTAAGCAACTTCGGCCAGGTTGAGCTCGGCTATGACGACAAGGCGGCTATTGAAGAAGCCAAACGCTGCCTGAGGTGCGACCTTGAGGAGCGGGAGTAGTAATTTGGATACAATCAAGCTGACCATTGATAGTCAGGAGGTTGAGGCCAAAGCTGGCATGACCGTGCTCGAGGCGGCACAATCGGCGGGTATCTATATCCCCACCCTCTGCGCCGACGATGACCTGAAACCATACGGCGGCTGCCGTCTCTGTATTGTCGAAATCGAGAATATGCGCGGTTTGCCCATCGCCTGCACCACCCCGGTTACCGAAGGCATGGTGGTGAAGACCAATACCCCGGCGGTAAACGAGGTGCGCCGTGCCAATGTTGAGTTGATTCTGGCCGACCACCCCAGCGAGTGCCTGATTTGCGATAGAAGAGAGCGGTGCGGCCCTTTAGATATCTGCCTGCGCAGCGTGGCCGTGACCGAGCGTTGCGTCACCTGCCCCAAGAATGAGCACTGTGAGCTGCAGACTATCGTTGACTACCTGGGCATTACCGAGATACCCTTCCGCCGTACGCAGCGGTCGTATGCAATTGACGACAGCAATCCCTTCTTCTACCGTGACCTGAACAAGTGCATCCTCTGCGCCAAGTGCGTGCGAGTATGCGAAGAGGTGGTCGGGGCCAGCGCCATCGCCATAATCAACCGCGGCTACTCAAGCAAGGTGGCTACCTTTGCCGATAAGCCGATATTAGATTCTTCAACCTGCGTGTCCTGCGGGGAGTGCGTCGTCCACTGCCCGGTAGGGGCGTTGATGCCTAAAGAGGATAAACTGCCCGCCGAGGAAGTGCCAACCACCTGCACCTACTGCGGGGTGGGCTGTGGCATGTACCTGGGGGTGCGCGACGGGCAGGTAATAAGCGTGAGGGGCAGCCGGGAAAACACGGTTAATAACGGTTTCTTATGCGTCAAGGGCCGGTTCGGTTTTGATTTTATCAATCACCCCGACCGGCTCAGGATGCCTCTTATAAAGAAGAACGGTAAGTTCGTCGAAGCGGGCTGGGACGAGGCTTTAGAGTTGGTTGCCAGCAGGCTGGGCGGCTATAAGCCGGAGGAACTGGCCGTGGTTTCTTCGGCCAAGTGTACCAACGAGGAGAACTATATCGCCCAGAAGTTTGCCCGGGTGGTCCTAGGTACGGCTAATGTTGACCACTGCGCCCGCCTGTGCCATGCCCCCACCGTTACCGGGCTGGTACAGAGCTTCGGCAGCGGAGCCATGACCAACTCAATCAACGAGTTCCGCGATTCCAGGTGCATTCTGGCTATCGGCACCAACACCACTGAGGCCCATCCCATAATTAGCCAGGAGATAAAGCGGGCGGTGGATAACGGCGGCAAGCTTATTGTGGCCAACCCCCGCGAGATTGACATGGTGCGCTGGGCCTACCTGTGGCTCCAGCATAAGCCGGGGAGCGACGTCGCCCTGCTTATGGGGATGATGAAGGTGATAGTTGATGAAGGGTTGCTCGACCAGGGCTTTATTGACGAGAGGTGTGAGAACTTTGATGAGTTCAGGAGCTCGCTGAAATACTTTGGCCTTGATTTTGTGGAGAAGACCACCGGCGTGCCCAAGGATAAGATAGTTGAGGCCGCCCGGATATACGCCACCGAAAGGCCATCGGCTATCTTCTACGCCATGGGCATCACCCAGCACTCCCACGGCACCGACAATGTTATCGCCACCGCTAATTTAGCCATGCTCACCGGCAACGTTGGTAAGCCGGGGAGTGGGGTAAATCCTTTAAGGGGGCAGAACAATGTCCAGGGAGCCTGCGACGTGGGTGCCCTGCCCAATGTCTATCCCGGCTACCAGGCGGTGGTTGATACTGATATCAAGCGAAAATTTGAGGCGGCCTGGGGTGCCAGGCTGCCGGATAAGCCCGGACTGACCATTACCGAGATTGTTGACGCCGCCGACAGCAAGAAGATAAAGGCAATTTATATTATCGGGGAGAACCCCCTCTTAAGTGAGCCGAATATTACTCATGCTAAAGAAGCGCTGGAAAAGCTGGAGTTCCTGGTAGTGCAGGACATATTTTTATCGGAGACGGCCGAGCTGGCCGACGTCGTTATGCCCGGGGTGAGCTTCGCCGAAAAGGACGGCACTTTCACCAATACCGAAAGAAGGGTGCAGCGGGTGAGAAAGGCAATAGAGCCGGTAGGCGATTCCCGGCCCGACTGGCAGATTACCTGCCAGCTTGGGAAGAAGATGGGCAACGGCGGCTTTGACTTTGGGAATCCCTCCCAGATTATGGATGAGATTGCTCTGCTTACCCCCAGCTACGGGGGCATCAACTATAGGCGGCTGGAAGAGGGCGGCCTGCAGTGGCCATGTCCCACCCCGGAGCATCCCGGCACGCCAATACTGCATACCCAGCAGTTCAGCCGGGGTAAGGGGCGGTTTATCCCGCTGGAGTATAAGCCGCCGAAGGAGCTTCCCGATAAAGATTACCCGCTGGTACTGACCACCGGGCGCAGCCTTTATCACTTCCACACCGGCACCATGACCCGAAAAGTAAAAGGGCTTAACGTGTTAAAAGGGGAGGGGACGGTGGAGATAAACCCCCAAGATGCTTCGAAGCTGGGCATTGCCGATGACGAGATGGTTAAGGTCAGCTCGCGGCGGGGGGAACTAACCGCCAGGGCCAGAGTAACCGAGGTTTCACCGGTGGGGGTGGTCTTTATGACCTTCCACTTTGCCGAGAGCCCGGCCAACCTTCTGACCAACCCCGCCCTCGACCCGGTGGCCAAGATACCCGAATATAAGGTCTGCGCGGTTAGGGTTGAGAAGGCGTAAATGGGCGAGATAACGGCAACAATAGACGGACGCCAGGTTAGCGCCAAAGAGGGGATGACCATCCTTGAGGCCGCTAGTGAGAACGGCATTGAGATTCCCACCCTGTGCTACCACAAGGATTTAACCCCCCTGGGCGCCTGCCGCCTCTGCGTGGTCGAGGTGGAAGGCTCCCGGACGCTGGTCGGTTCCTGCCATACTCCGCTCACCGAAGGCATGGTGATACAAACCCACTCCGATAAGGTCTTAGCCACCCGCAGGATGATTGTAGAGCTTCTGCTGGCCAGTCACTGCGGCTCCTGTTATATGTGCGACAAAGCAAATATCTGTGAGCTGCGCCAGATTGCCGCTGACCTGGAGGTGGGGCTGCCCCGCTTTCAGACGAGAAAGAATTACTATCCTTTAGAGGATATAAGCCCCTATATTGTCCGTGACCTGACCAAGTGTATCATGTGCCGCCGCTGTGTCAGAGCCTGCCGCGAGGTGGCCGGGCACAACGTATTTGCCATTGCCTACCGCGGTTTTGACGCCAAGGTTGTCGTCGATTGTGACCAGCCCATAGATAAAGAAGTCTGCCGTGACTGCGATGTCTGTATCTCTTTCTGCCCCACTGGAGCGCTGGGCAGGCCGAGAGAGATAAAAGAAGCTAAGAAAGGGAAGCCGTTGATTATCACCAGTTGATTCGTCAGTTCTAAGGATGCAATATAATGAATAAAATTGGTGAGGGAATTAGTCCCCAGAGCCAAGAAAAGAAAGACCTGCTGGTGCTGCTGGAGCGTGCGCAAAGCAGGTCTGGTTATTTATCTCAAGAGACTGTTGCTGAGCTGGCCGAGTCCCTGGGGCTCTCCATAAGCGAGGTCTACGGGGTGGCCAGCTTTTACTCTTTCCTTTCAATTAAGCCGCAGGGCCGTAATGTAATCAGGATTTGCAAGAGCATCCCCTGCTATCTTAAAAATGCCCAGACTATAATTGACGGCGTGCGGAAGGAAATCGGGATTAGGCCCGGCGAGACCACCGCCGACGGCAGGTTCTCTTTTCAATTGACCAACTGTATTGGCGCCTGTGATAGAGCGCCGGCGATGATGGTCAATAACGATGTTCACGGTGATTTGACGCCGGAGAAGATATCAAAAATTCTAAAGGCGTATAAATAAAGCTCAATCCTACTGGGGTATGGAGGCTTTTAGTGTCGGAGACAAGGGTAGTGTTAAAAAACTGCGGGGTTATCGACCCTGAAGACATAGCTACCTATCTGGATAGGGAAGGCTTTAAGGCCTTGAAGAAGGCCCTGAAGCTGCCGGGCGAGCAGGTAATAGAAGAGATAAAAGCCTCGGGCTTGAGGGGGAGGGGAGGGGCCGGATTTCCCTGCGGCTTGAAATGGGATTTGGCCAGCAAGGCTAAAGACGACGAAAAATACGTTATATGCAACGCCGACGAGGGGGAGGTTGGGACATTCAAGGACAGATATATATTGGAGAATGACCCCTTCAGCCTCATTGAGGGCATAGCTATTGCCGGCTATGCCATCGGGGCCAGAAAGGCCTATATCTACCTCCGTGCTGAGTACCACTTCCTGCTCGATGTGCTGGAGAAAGCCATCGCCCAATCGAAGAAGAAGGGGTTTTTAAAATACCTTGATATCGAAATCCGCCAGGGCGCCGGCGCCTATGTCTGCGGCGAAGAGTCGGCGCTGATGGACTCAATCGAGGGGAAGCGGGGGGAAGTGCGCTACCGGCCTCCCTTCCCGCCGACCAGCGGTCTGTGGGGCAAGCCGACTATTATTAATAATGTAGAAACACTGATGAATATACCCCGCATAATGCTCAACGGGGCTGAGTGGTTCAGGGGGATGGGGACTGAAAAGAGCAAGGGAACTAAAGTATTTTCGGTGAGCGGGGATGTAGGTAAGCCCGGTGTCTATGAGTTAGTCCTGGGCAGCCGCCTTAAGGAGCTGGTTGAGGGCTTAGCCGGAGCCGAGAAGGTCCAGGCGGTTCAGGTGGGCGGCGCCACAGGGAGGATTATACCCTATAGTATGCTGGATACCCCGCTTTCTTTTGAGACTATCCTCGGTGCCGGCGCTGTTACCGTATTTAATGAAACCAGAGATATTGTTGATATGGTCTACAGGACTATGGAGTTTCTGGCTGAAGAGTCCTGCGGCAAGTGCGCTCCCTGCCGGGAGGGGACTGAGGCCATGGTTGAAATCCTGGGGAGGTTCTCCAAGGGGGAGGGGCTGGAGAAGGATATTACCGTGCTGGAGGAACTGGCCGACACCATGATGCTGGCCTCTATGTGCGGTCTGGGGCAGGCCGCTCCAATCCCGGTAATGGACAGCCTGAAACATTTTAGAGGTGCTTATGACCAACGTATTAGCCAGAGTTAGGGGTGGACTATGATAACAATAACCGAGCAGAAACCCTTAGAAGAGATTGCGCAGAGTCTGGACAAAGCCAAGAAGGTGTATCTTATCGGCTGCGGCACCTGCGCCACCATCTGCCATACCGGCGGCAAGTCCGAAATTCTGGACATGAAGGAAAAGCTGGAGGCGGCCGGCAAGAAGGTTACCGGATGGATGGTGGTGCCCACCGCCTGCGATGAGCTTACCAAGTACGCCCTGGAAGAGCAGGCCGGTGAAATTAAAAAAGCCGATGCCATCTTGGCTATGACCTGTGCCTTCGGCGTGCAGACCATGGCTCTATATACCAGTAAACCGGTTTATCCGGCCCTGAACACCCTGTTCGTTGGCAAGGAGGAGGCGCCGGGGCAGTTTATCGAGGTCTGTATGCAGTGCGGCAACTGCGTCCTGGCCACCACTGCGGGGATATGCCCGCTGGTGCGGTGCGCCAAGAGCCTGCTCAACGGGCCCTGCGGCGGCTCGGTGGGGGGCAAGTGCGAGGTATCGCCTGATATCCCCTGCGCCTGGCAATTAATTTATGACCGCCTGGAGGCCCTGGGGCAGCTGGATGCCCTGGAGGAGATAGTGCCCCTGCGGGACTGGAGCACCAGCCGTGAAGGAGGACCCCGGCGGATTACTATAGGATAAAGCCGAGGCAGTAGCTTTAGATGAGTACCAGGAGCAAGGGTAAGAAATTTCTGGCTGAGGAAGGCGAGCTGGAGCGCAATCCCGAGGAAGCCGCTTTCAGGATGTGGCTCAGGGTTTTCGTCACCATAAGGTGGATTACCATACTGGGCATACTCGCCGGCACCCTGGTGGCGTCCAGGATATTCCATGTTGGGTTCCCTACCACCGCCGCCTACGCCGTCTGCGCTTTTATCGCTTTGTGTAACTTGGCACTGTTATACCAGTCCAGAAGGATGAGGAAAATGCCGGCCAGCCTGGCAATCCACCAGGCCAGAATCTGGGGCACCGTTCACCTCCTGCTCGACCTGGCGGCCTTCACTGTGCTGCTTCACTTCACCGGCGGCATAGAAAATCCCTTCATCTTCTACTTTGTGCTTCATATTATCGGGGCCAGTATTATCCTTCACTACATGGCGGTGTATCTGTTGGCTACCTCGGTGATTGTGGTGGTGGCACTGCTGGTGGGGCTGGAGTATGCTGGGGTAATACCCCATGTCAACCTGGCTGGATTTGCTTCACCTGAGCTGTACCGGGAGGGGAGCTATGTCCTGGCGGTTCTTCTTGTCCTGGGCTCGGCCCTCTTTGCCGCCACCTATATGGCTACTTCGGTCGCCGGCGAGCTGAGGAAGAGCCAGCGGGCGGTGGTGAGCCTGAGCCAGCGCTTGCTTAGGCAGCGGACCGGGGAGCTGGAGCGGGCTTCCGTTGAGATAGCCAAGCTGGAAGAGGAGAAAAACCGGTTTCTGCGCTTTCTGGGGATTGCCGCCCATGACCTGAAAGCCCCACTTACCGCCATCCAGGGCTTTTTATGGATAATGCTGGGTGGCTATTCCGGCGAGATAACCGAGAAACAGAGAAACATGCTGGAGAGGAGTACCTTCCGGATTAAGGAGCTGCTGAACCTTATCAGCGACCTTTTAGATATACCCCGCATCGAGACCGGGCAGATTGTCGAGGAGATGAAACTGGTCTCTTTAAGCAAGGTAATCAAGGATTCTATCCGTGACCTGCGCGAGCTGGCCAAGCAAAAGAAGCTGAAGCTGGAGGTGGAATTACCCGCGGTTTCCCCTAAGATTTATGGCTCGGCTCCACGCTTGCAGCAGGTGATAACCAATCTGGTGAGTAATGCTATCAACTATACCCCCGAGGGCTCGGTGGCCATCAGGGTAAATGAAAAGGATAAAGAGATACAGGTCGAGATTATGGATACCGGTATTGGCGTACCGACGGAGGACCTGCCCCGCCTCTTCGAGGACTTCTTCCGGGCCAGTAATGTAGAGAGCAAGGGGACGGGGCTGGGGCTGTCGATATCCCGGAGGATTGTGGAGGCTCACGGAGGGAAGATATGGGTGGAGAGCCCCTGTCCGGAAACGGGTAAAGGGAGCCGGTTTACCTTTACCCTGCCTAGGAAAGCTGAAACCAAACGGAGGTGAGGGTGATGAAAGCGGGAACCAACCTGGAGAAGGTTTTGGAAAGCGGGAAGTTCGCCGTCACCGCTGAGGCCGGTCCGCCCAAGGGGACCAGTGCCGCGGTGATGCTTAAAAAAGGTGAGCTGCTCCGTAACTGCTGCGACGCCGCCAACGTGACCGATAATCAGACTGCCATTGTGAGAATGTCCAGCCTGGCGGGGAGCGTGCTCTTAAAGCAGCAGAACGTTGACCCGGTGATGCAGATAGTCTGCCGGGACCGCAACCGGCTGGCCATTCAGAGCGATGTGCTGGGCGCCATAGCCCTGGGGGTGGGTAATTTCCTCTGCCTTTCCGGCGACCACCAGAAGTTCGGCAACCACCCCACCGCCAAGAGTGTTTTTGATATTGACTCCATTCAGCTGATTCAAACCCTGAAAAAGATGCGGGACGAGAAGAAGTTCATCTGCGATGAGGATATCTCTGGGGAGGTGCCAATGTATATCGGGGCGGCGGCTAACCCTTATGCCGACCCCTTTGAGTTCCGGGTGACCAGGCTGGCCAAGAAGGTAAGAGCGGGGGCCGACTTTATTCAGACCCAGGCGGTCTATGACGTGGCCAAGTTCGCCCGGTGGATGGAGATGGCTACCGACAAGGGGCTGGACAGGCAGACCCATATTCTGGCGGGAGTGATACCGATCAGGTCAGCCGGTATGGCGCGCTATATGAGAGACTATGTTTCCGGGGTAAGCGTCCCCGATGAGGTAGTCACCCGGATGGAGCAGGCGTCCAATGCCAAGGAGGAGGGGGCGATGATAGCCGTTGAGCTTATCGAGCAGCTAAAAGAAATACCCGGGGTTCACGGCGTCCATATTATGGCCGTAGGCTGGGAGGATATCGTCTCTGAAATCGCGGAGCGGGCTGGATTATTGCCCAGACCTATATTATAATGGCAAAGGAGGAGACATGCCGCACAAGATACTGGTAGTTGATGATGACCCTGATATCCTGGAGGCGATAAGCATGATTCTGGAATCTCAGGGCTACTACGTTTTTACCGCCCGGGACGGGGTGGAGGGTCTGGCTAAACTCAAGGGGGAAAAACCGGACCTGTTGATTCTTGACCTCCTGATGCCCAGGATGGACGGGTTTGCGGTATGCAAAGAGCTTCAAGACCCGAGGTGGGCCAAGTATAAGGATATGCCTATCCTGATTCTAACCTCGGTTAGGGAGGAGGCCAGCCGGCGCCGCTATGAGCTGGAAACCGGGCTTGAGCTTGATGTGGATGACTACGTGGAGAAGCCTGTCTCTCCCGATACCCTGCTGGAGAGGGTAGGGCGGCTTATTAAGCGGAAGGGAAGCGCTTAAGGAGGGGTGATTTGGAATGAATAAGAAAGCTAGAATACTGCTTGTTGACGATGATGCCGATTTCGTCGAGTCAACTAGGATCGTCCTGGAGAGCAAGCCCTATGACGTAATCGTGGCCAATAACGGGGATGAGGGGCTAAAAAAGGCGAAGGAAGCCAAACCCGACCTCATCATCCTTGATGTGATAATGCCGGTCAAAGACGGCTTTACCGCTGCCGAGCAGCTTAAAAAAGACCCTGAGCTTAGCCGAATCCCGACTATAATGTTGACTGCATTTGCCGAAAAGCATGCAGAAGCCTCTATCCCGGTGAGCCGGGGCTTCACCCTGGAGGCCGAAGATTATATTGAAAAGCCGGTAAGCCCCCAGGAGTTGCTGGCCAGGGTGGAGAAGCAGCTCAAGAAATTCGGCTTTTAACGGCTATGGGCTCGTAGCTCAGCGGCAGAGCGGTCGGCTCATAACCGATTGGTCGTAGGTTCGAACCCTACCGAGCCCATTTCTGAAGCTAATATTTTTTAAGGAGGGAAAAGTTTGATGGGAAATACATACTCAAAAAAGATTGATGCCTATGCTCATATCTCACCGCCAAAGTATACTGAAGCTATACGTAAGGACTATCCAGGATTTTACAACCAGATATTGGGTCATGTACCACCGCTTTTTGACATGGAGGCGAGATTCCGGGTAATGGATAAATTTGGGCAGATACTTCAGGTGCTGACCGTTGGTCCGGTCCCGCCGCTGGAGGACTTCGCCGATGCTAAAAAATCGGTAGAACTGGCCAAGCTGGCTAACGATGAGATGGCGGAGCTGGTCCTGAAACACAAAGATAGATTCCTGGCCGCTATCGCCTTACTTCCCATGAATAACATCGAAGCGGCTATAAAGGAGACCGACCGGGCCATTAAGGAACTGGGGTTTAAGGGTATCTATTTACACAGCAACATCAACGGGAAGCCCCTGGACGCGCCGGAATTTCAGCCGCTTTTCCAGAAGATGGCTGAATATGATTTGCCGATTTACGTCCATCCCTGGAGAAGCAATGACTTTGCCGACTATTTAACTGAGAAGGAATCTAAGTACGCGATAGCCAGTACTTTTGGCTGGCCGTACGAGACCACAGTGATGATGACACGCCTGGTGTTCAGTGGAATTTTTGAAAAATACCCCAACTTGAAGGTAATCACCCATCATTGTGGTGGAATGGTGCCCTATTATGAACAGAGGATAGTGCAGCATTACAGCCAGATGAATATAAAGTATCACGACTATGATGAAATGATGAAAGGCCTCACCAAGCCGCCAATAGATTATTACAGGATGTTCTACAACGATACCGCCATTCACGGGAATACCCCTGCCTTGATGTTAGCTTATCATTTCTGTGGTGCTGACCATATAGTTTTTGGGGCAGATATGCCTCTGGGCGACCCGAATTTTGGCGTTAGAAGTTATCAGCAGACTATCAATGCCATCGAAGCAATGGACATAACCGACGCCGAAAAGAAAATGATATTTGTGGATAACCCCCTGAAGCTTCTACGAATGACCCTTTGAGGTAGTTAACACATCTTCAAAACGGGGGAATGTTAACGTAATTAAGGGGGCTTAAAAGCCCCCTTTTTATTGCCTGCAAATTAGTTTACATAACATTACAGGGGTAATCAAAGGGCTGAATATATTGTATAATGGGGTAGAAATAGAGGGGGGGGGTTGTATTGTACTGGGTTATATTCGGGGTTGGCGCAGCCCTGGGGCTTTTTGGGCTTATCCGGGTCTTCCGCTATCTGGTCTGGATGAGGATAGCCTGGATGAGTGAAGGGGCGCGGGGGGCGATACATTACGCCATCCACGATTTTGAGGCCGGGCCGGTGGCGGAGGTGGACGGCAAGAAGTGCAAGATTGACGAGAGGGCTCAAACGCTGCAAACGGGCATGCAGAAGAGAGTGGAGCATTTCCAGAAAGCAGCCCGGTGGCTGTGGCCCCAGCGAGGGGGTGATATTGCCAGCTGGGCGTCGTTACCCCTGGAGGATGCTATTAGATGCGTCGAAAGGGACGCCAAGAAGGTGGGCAAGAAAGCCTCGAACCTGGAGGATTTCCAGAAGACCATGACCGAGTTCATGGAGAGATATGAAGGGTTCGCCAGGCACTTCCGGGACATGGCCTCTATAGAGGTTGTCTGGGCAGCGGCGTCATTTGCCCTGGGTGCGTTAACAGTCAGCTTGTTTACTCTGTGGTTGCAACTGGCTTAAAGCCGGCAGGGGATTCGGAGGTTGGACGACATCTTTTAAGTGATAATAGTTAATGTCATTTGGGGGTTAGAAGCCCCCTCTTTATTGCGGCAGGTTAGTTTACATAATATTAAGGGGTAATAAAGGGCTATTGTGTTGTATAATTACTCGAAAATCTGGATAAGGTGGTGAATTATGGCAGATAAATTGATTCCGGAGTTAGAGGCGCGGCAGATGGCCAAGGAGCTTCTGGACGAGTTTGGCATAACCGCCGGGTTGAAGAAAAAATTTGCCAGCCAGCCTGATGATGCGGAGGAGCTTATTGACCGGTACGGCCGGTTTTACTGGATGGTCCGCGAGATGCTCAGTCGACCCCCGAGACAAAAATAAAACGGCTTTCAGGTTTTTGGACTGTAGAGGAAGTTTAACATTATTTGGGCGGTTTTTATTTAAGGGCAGTTTTGGGGCTGGAATGATGATTCAGTAGGGGGGTTGGGAAAAGGGGCGTTTTAGCCTCCTTAAGACTATGTTCTCTACATAACGACTATTGTGCGTCCCAAAGCAGGCTTATATTGGGGGTGGCATAGTAAAGGGCCCGGGGAAGTGGTTTAGCCGATGTCTTTGGTCTTGATTTTGGTAGCTTCTTCTATGACCTTGTTAATGGATTCATCCAGCGGTTTAGAAATATTTTGTATCTTTTTGGGAAAGACATCCATTCGCTCAATTTCTTCGTCAGACAGCTTGACCTGACCGGTCAGAATATTTTCTTCTTCGTACATCGCTTTATCAAGCACGTCAATATAATCTTGGACAACTTTCATCAGTCT
>Ga0315555_1000353_pt1 | contig 31593 bp, 25 predicted proteins | sample SalMarSW160380MG_FD_202113 | JGI IMG/M metagenome (GOLD analysis project Ga0315555, IMG submission 202113) | Salt marsh sediment microbial communities from the Plum Island Ecosystem LTER, Massachusetts, United States - Salt Marsh Sediment SW1603-80 ... | reverse complement strand
CTTTTCCCGGAGAGTCGGCATCTAAAGCTCTTTTGGCGGGAAAGAGAACATTGATGATAGGCGAAACTTCATCTTTTGTAGGATACTTTGACGGCCGGCTCGGCTCGAATGTGCACTGCCAGCCATATTATAAGTTGGTTCCCATATCGAATGGCTGTCCTTACTATTGCACGTATTGCTATCTGGCGTATGTTTACCGTAAATTCAGCCCTTTTATTAAAGTCAGCATAAATTACGATACGATGTTTAAGCAAATCAGAAAAGCCCTGTTACGCTCTCGCGGCATAGCGGCTTTCAATATGGGTGAAATGCTAGATAGTCTTGCACTTGACCACGTAAATAATCTCACAACAATGTTAATTCCATTTTTCTCCGGTTTTTCCAATGCCTATTTAATGCTGCTTACCAAAAGCAGCAACATTGATAACCTTTTGTCTCTCGAAGCTAACGAACATACAATTATCTCCTGGAGTTTGAATCCTCAACAAATAATCGAGCAATATGAAGTGGGTGCTGCGAGTCTTGATGAGCGCATCGAGGCAGCCGGACTATGCCGGAAAGAGGGCTGGCGGATAAGAATTCGCATTGACCCCTGTATTCTGTATCCGGATTGGAAAACCGGATACTCTGATTTGATTCGAAGAATATTAAATGCCATCAGTCCTGAAAACATAACGCTCGGAATGTTAAGACTTCTGCCGGGCCATTTTCGACTTGCCAAAGATGCCTACGGCGACCGTGCTCGAAATCTTTTGAATCATAAGTTTGTCAAAGGAGCTTCGGACGGCAAGCTCCGTTACTCACATCAACAACGCATCGAATTCTATTGTTTTCTTATTGATGTAATTCGAAGTTTCGACAAGGCCGTTTCTATCGGCCTTTGCCGGGAGACGCCGGAAATCTGGAACGCTCTGAACGACCGATGCGAACCTAAAAAATGTAACTGTGTCGTCTGGTAAAAAATCAGGCAACATAACTTTGTCTGATTACTCCCTTCTTATCTGGATTATACAAACAGACATAATATGAGTATTCGTGTGTTTCACCTGCATTCCTATTCGGATAAATCTGCTGTATCATTTTTTCTTTATTGGTAGAAACGCTTATGGCTTTGCCAATTTGTTTTATCAGTGATTCCCTAAACCGATCCTGCAGAATCAGCACCACTCCGTTGCGGCTGCACAATTCCTCTGATTCTAACAATCCATCGATTAAATTATTAAAACTATTATCTTCATTCAATGGAATTACAACATAAGAGAAGGTTACTATGTCAAATGCGCCAATATTATGTTTGATACGCTGGAGTTGGCGCATGTTATCAGGAAAAGCTCTATTAATACTCACAGTATGACTATTAATAATCCTACCATGATAAGATTTTTGAATTTTAAGGTAGTTAGATAACATGCGTATACCCGTCCCAAGACAAATTGCCTCTGTATCATTGAATACATAATTTACCTTGAGTATGCGATGCTTTGGGTATTTCCCTGTATCTACAAGATAATTCAGAATGCAAGAAAGCAGGTCTGTGATTGCCAAAGAAGCAACTGCGGGGCCCGACCCTACGTCAAGAATTTGAATATTACCGGAACTGACAATTTCGAGAAAATCCTGAGAAACAATATAGTCAAGCAGGCTATTCTGAATCTGCAAAAAGTGTCTGGTAAAAAAAACTTCTAAAAATGCTCGCATGCCTGATGGCGTATTTGGATAACGCGTTTCATTATCGGAGATTGTTCTTTTAGGTAGTTGTGATATCTGATGTCTCAGAACCGATTTCATAACATCGGTTAAATGCCATACTCCATCAGGGCACAACTCTTTTAGAATAAGATTTTTTAGCGTTTTATTCATAAGCGGTACAAATTTAAAAATTTTCATTGCCGATGTCGTTGTTCAGGATATTCTTTTCTATTGCACGCAGGCGGTATTCGTATGAGATGCTCTTGGCTGAGAGGGTATCGAGTTTCTGTGTGAAATCCTTCTGGCACCGAAGAAGCATCGTTACATCCCGCTGCAGCAAATCCAGTTGTCTTTGCAGATTGACCCAGCTTCCGACAATCAGCAAGGCGAGGAATACGAGCTGGATAAGCACGGAGATGTTTATCTGGCGGCTGAACTGCCAGCTTTTATTATTATGATTTTTTGTATCATTCATCCTGGCCCTCGCTTGTCATTCTGAACGAAGTGAAGAGTCCGGCCAACGAAGGGAAAATAACTGTCGTAAGCCGGATATTTCGTCCGGCATTACTTCTGCCGGACTCAACATGACACAAGGTAATATCATGGTTTTGCGTAAAAGACGTTCTTATCGCCTACCCCGGACATAACCGCGTATGTACCGGCTGGAAGTGTCCCCTGCTGCATAAACGATTCAGCCAGATTGACCGCCTGGGTCTGCTGGCCTATTTCAACCGGTATCGAGCCGGCATCGCCAATTACTACGGTGATGACGTTATAGACGTTATATGAGCTGTGGCTTTTTATCTTAATCGCCCAGGCAGCCGCCCTTGCACCGGGTGATGTTACTGTTGATGTCTCTTTCATAGCTGACCTCGTATTTTACTGTTTATCAGCATTGTCTGCTCCGCACGATTTTAAGATTCGTGAACTGTTTCCGGAAGTCCATCCGCACCCGCACGATTCGGCTTTTGCTTCGGTTGTCATTTCTTGTGCCGAAAAGGTCCCTGCTGTCAGGGCTGGTGCTCACTCTGTCACCGACTTCGTAATCGAGCGAAAGGAACGGCGTTTGAATATCAAGGGTCTCGATTGTCTCGGACGAGTCCTCTGCTTTATGACGGACATACTCATACAGGGCGACAGAGTCATCGACTACGTCCGGCTCGCCGAGCGCATCATCGGGTGAATTTGCGAAGACGCTTTTGCCGGTAACCCTGCGATACTTGAATTGGCGAGGCAGCGTGGTTATATGCTCGATGACGGGGATGGTTGAGTTGACGGGGCCGTCGGCGGCAACGGCGGTTAATCGCTCATCGCTGATTACCGAAGCGGTAATCCTGAATCTCAATACGCCTTTCTGCGCCGCCACCCAGGTATTAGGGTCAAGCTGGTCGCTGGACAGCCATATCCCGCACTCATCGAGCAGGTTGTTGAAGGCATATAGATACTGCCACCAGTTTGCGCCGTCGTTGAAAGATACCTGCAGGAAATAGCCGAGCGATTTGCCCTGCTTATCGGCGGTTAAGGCAGGCCAGAATCGCCTGCGGCGGCGGGCGTAATCACCGCTGTCGAAGATTCTGGAAAAGTCAAACGCACCGCCCTGATTGAATGGTGCTCCGCTGTAATCACCCGCCTCGTTCAGACACCACTTGCGATATACATCTTTTACCTGGTAAAAATCGGGATTTGTCGAAGGTGAGAATTTTTCATAATTGTTTTCTTCGAGCCCTTCATCCCAGGTCTTGACCAACTCGAAGGTTGCCTCATAGACCTTGAAATCTCCCCTGCCGATATACTTGTGCGTAATTGGCCAGAAGTTTTTGCTGCTCGATAATTGAGCGATGTCTGTTTTTGAGACGCTGAGCTTCTCGCCAATCTGCTGGCAGTTTAGCTCGACCACCCTGCCGGTGTGGTTTTTGTAGAATACAATCGCCTGCGCAGGGCCTGTCTCTGCAAGCCGGGGGACAAACTTGAAATTCAGGCCGATTCTCTCGCAGCACTGGTGCAGCGCTTCTGACAGGTTTAAGCTGGTGACGTCGAGGTCGCGAACTATCCGTCTCTCTGTCAGGCCGAGTAATTGTTCGGTGTCCGGCGTTTGCAATTGACCGGCCGGCAGATATTGTTTCAACAGATAAACAATTGCCTCGGCATAGCTCCATAGTTTACTGTTTGTCTGCTCGGCACAAAAGGTTGTGAAGCTGCTGCCGTTAATTTCCGCCGGCGTCAGGTTTGCATTGGCGCTGCTGTCGGGATTAAATTCGGTATTGAGGCCCGGCAGAAATACGGTTGAGCCGTCGCAGTGGCTGACCTGCTGGCCATAGACGGTGATGCGTTCGAGGTGGACGCTGAAATCTCTTGCTGTAATTTCCACCCTTTGGCCATCGCCACCAAGATTTGTCTCGATGCCTTCTATCCAGCCGTGGAATACGGTATGGCTGAAGGCCGCTGCTCCGGGCGGTATGCCGTTAAAATATCGCCGGATGCAAATTGATTTTCCCATCGCAAATTCCTGCTCAATATCTTCGAGCGTTCTTTGCTCGGCGTCAGAATATGCAGAAGGATTGTAAGTCAGCTTTGCCCTGCTGAATTTCGGCCAGCCGTCCCGCACTATTTCCACTACCTCAAGCTCCGGACATAAAAGTCCATCGAGCAGAACCGAAACAGTAACACCTGCAAGTGCTAATTGTTTTTTTGCTGGCTGAAAAAAATCAATTCTGTTAGACATAAATTGTCCTATTTTTGTTAGACTGCCTTGGCGCTTAAAATGTCGATTGCATCCGGATTTGTTGTATTGAGCTGGATTTCTAACTGTGCGAGAGAAGTATTCTCAGTGCCGCCGGCATCTACAGCCCTGATAGCAAACAGGTATCTGCCTGCACCGAGTGCATCGGTTACGCAGCTATAAAATCTTCTTCTGTCATAATCAGTATCAGCGATGGGATTTTCATAGTTAATTTGGCCCGTGCCGCCATCGCAATAGATAAGAAACCGTGCTGGCCCGGCCTTTTGTCCGACGGGGCAATAATACCATACAAGCCAGACCTTTTTGCCGTCCGTTTGTTCAGCCAGACCGGCGAAAATTTTATTTGGCTGCGGCTCGGCAGGGTTGCCGTCGGCGTCTATTGAAACTTTTACCGCAGCGGCTGTTGTGTGTTCCTGATACCCGCAGCCATTGACCCGCCTGACAACATAAAAATAATTCTCATTATCATCATGCGGAAGGTAATCCGGCGGTGAGATTGTGTCAGCATCCAAATCAGCAACGGCTAAAACCTGTGCAGAATCTATCTGCTCCATACCGGCAGCGCGATATAGTACCGAACAGCCGGTATCGCGGGTCCAGAACCAGCCCAGCGTTAATACTGTGCCCAGCTTAAAGGCGTTGCCGGTCTGCCCTGCAAATAAAGCATCTTTTAAAAAACGCGCGTCCATTAGCTCGGTACCCTCTCAATCGTTGATTTACTATCTGTGGGAGTGTGAGTCAGGATTACGGTCTGGCCATCGTCATCGTAATAATCGATTTTGCCGGTTGATTTTGTTTGCACCGCTTTATTAGTCAATACTTTGAGTAATGTTATTTCTTTATGGTTTTTGCCCCACCTTATTATTCCACTATCTATAAATTCTTTACCATCCGAGGGATTATAGCCAAGTTGTAAATAGGCTTGCACAAAGTAATAACCAGCAGCTATATTCTCATCAGAATCAAAGTCACTAACATACATATCACCGCCTTTATCAACTAACGCTACGGCGTAATCATCGTCATTATGGCCGCCAGCACCATAAGTTTCCCAAGCTGAACCGTCACTTAAGGCCACTTGCCCTGCCATATCTCGCCGGATAATAAATATCGTATTACCGCTCTTATAATCTACAAGAATTTCATTTGACATTTGATACCCTTTGCCCTTTCTAATTATAATCACCCGACAAAATTTCAGCTGGAGTAATAACTTTAATATCACCTGCATCTCGAAGAGTAACAATAGCATCAATATCGGCCTCGAACGCAGCCCAGGTCTGATTGCCATCCGGGATATGGTGCCATAGAAGCGTCCCCACTGCACACTCGCTATTAGCATCGGATATTGCATCATCGTATGTAGTCAGATTCCCCGTCAATGTTGCGGTTCTCATACGCCAGGGATTGTAAAGCGGTTCAACGTGGGATGTATAGTTGCACATTCTCGTCGTCCAGATAAAATCCACAACGCTTGCCAAAAGTTCTTTGCCGTTTTCGTGCCAACGTCCGTCTGGAGTTACCAAAATACGAGAGCCGTCCGCGAAACCGTTCTTGCACATCCAGTCCTGCATCCTGAAAATATCAGTCAAATATTCCTGGTCTGTAATCGTGTCCCAGTCAAGATGTGACCAGGTATGATTTATGATAAAATGACCTGAGTCGTGTATCCTGTGGAGTTTGTCTAACGTTAAACAGCTTCCGCTTGGACTTATTGCGTGACCATATATTGCGAAGCTGCCGCACAGGCCCTTGCTTTCCAGGTAAGCTGCGCAATCATAATGCTCGTCATATCCGTCATCGAATCGAAGCATTATCAAACCCTTGCTCAAAGGAGAAAAAAATTCGAGCTTATCAAAGGTAACTTGCGGGGTCTTAGCGTTGCCGTTGAATAAGATTTGTATATCTATCCTTTCTATGTGGGACCAATCCAAGATTCCGTTCTCTGTGCCGTACTGGTCGTCCGGAGTCATCGTTACAACGTTCCATCCCTTGTGAACATTGGGGGCAGTATCTTTATAAATTTGATACCAGCGATAATTTGAAGGTGTTCCTCCGTCCGTTGTGATAATTCTCATTTTAATCTGGTCGATTGTTGTCCAGGCGGAATTACCACTGCCTTCGTGGAGATAAAAGCGCAGGGCAAAATGCGGATTCTTGCCATCGCAGGTCAAATCTATTGCTGAAAATTTGGCCCCAAAAGTAGCATAATTATGCTCACTACCGTCCGGAGTTACTTTTATTGATTGTTTCGTTTCGCCTGCCAACGAGGAGCATCGGTAATTGACGGTATCCCCCGAAAGGGTGCAATAGGATAGAACATCCTCCCAATCACTGATATTATCAAAAGTAAATATCTTTGTTGGTGTGCGGTATATCCTTGGTCTTCTTGGCGCCTGACCCAAAACAGAAGGACGTAAATGACTACTTAAAGTGTTATAGGTTGTTATTGGTGCTTGTAGCAACATTTTTCTCTCCTATTTACCGCGTATATATTACGCTTCCTCAGTCCATGTTCCATTTTTGGCCATTGTTGCCCAGTTGCCGTTTACGTCCGCTGCCAGCTTTAAACAGGCGCCGATTGCATCGGCGGATTTATATTTATCCGCCGTCTGGCCGCTGTCGTCTCTGATTGCCGCCGAGCCGGGGTCCACTCGCAGCTGCTGCGCCGCCTGAACTGCAAAAGTAAATATCGTTCCCGCAGGGGCCGAAGCGGGCAAGGTAAGCGTAACCGTCCCTGTGGCACCGAGGTTTGTGTGGACGCCGCCGGATTCCGATGCCGTCAATGTGTCGTCGGATGTGTGTGCCTCGATTGTCTTTTTCACTCCGCCGGCACCGTAAGGCATTGCAATATTGTGACCGCTGCGGCAATCGGTGAGCGAATCGATGTCACCGCTGGAAGTGCTTACTATCGCCAGGCGGATATGAGGCGTCGCAGCCATATCGGGAAAATTGCTGTATTCGTCGGTAACGAGTTCGCCGGATGAATTGATATAGATGTAGATATTTTCTTTGTCATCGGCTAAGGTGTTGCCGGAAGAGCCTTCATAATTTATCAATTCCGTTCCGAGCCAGAACGCCCCTGCCTTGACGCCGATGTCCAGCCCGCCTTCGTCATAGACGCGTAAATCATTTGCCCTCCGCGTCGCCCGCAGCAGCCGATACAGTAGCTTCCTGAATTGCAGATAGTAAGGCGATGTTCCGGTCGGTATATACTCGACGCCGGTCTCGCTGTCGGATTGTATATTCAGTAAATCGTTATCGGATGGATATGTTTCAGCCATAACGTTCTCCTTTTTATTTAGCCCCCGGTTTTACCGGGGGTTTATGCTATTTTCAGAACCAATTGATTCATCTGTTTATCGAATGAAGAAATGCCTAAGTTTTCAGCCGGTTTTGGTAGTGGTGTTATCGTAATCGGCCCGGTTTCGATTGGTTCGCTTTTGTTGCCGAGTTCATCGGTTATAATGACTGCGAATCTGTAAACGCCCGCCGGCAGTTGCGGTCCTGTCCAGTCGAATGTATCAGCATCGAAGCCGAACCAAACCTGGCCGAAGTCGCCTCTGCCGAAGCCAGCGGCAGCAGACGAGTCGTAGCCGAGGTCGCTTCTGCCGAAGCAGCTCATTCCGAAGCCCGCCTTATACTGCCAAGCGGGCCAGATTCTTATCGGCGAATCATTGAGCGGATTGTCGTAATCGATTTCGCCTGTGCCTGCGTCAAAATAGATTTGTGCGGTTGAGCCAATTGACAGGTTCTGGCTTCGCAGCATTGTGATTTGGACCCTGCCTGTAAGACCGGCCGGGCAATCAATCGTCTCGCTGAAATCGATATCCGCATATTCAGGTTCGATTGCAAAAACCTCTATGCGAACCGGCGACTGGAAAGATTCAGGTATCGCAACGAGCATTTGCATTTGCCGGCAGTCAAAAGTTGCACCGGCAAATCGGCTGTTGACGTAAACCTGGTGAAACTTGTCGCTCCAGCTTGAACGCCACTTCACCAGTGCCGTCCGCGGACTTGCAAAATATTCTCCGCCGGCCCAGATGCCGCAGGGCAGTTCATACACCCTTACATTTTCTATTCCGCTTTCTATAAGCATCGTTAATATACCGTTAGCTGCGTATATACTATTTCATAGTCGATAGCCATACCGGTGCCGCTTGTCCGCTCTTTGCCGGCTTTGAAGACGTCCATCCGAAGATTTTCAAAAACCTTTCCGTTACTTGTGGTTAACGTGTGCGTATTGCCGTCCAGATAAGCCGATATTGCGCCGATTCTGTCATTCATTTGCGTTCTGCTTTTTGCCTGCAGGATTCCTTTTTGTATGACCTGCCTGCTGCGTCGGCCAAGGTCGATGCTGAGCACGCCGTCAAGGCCCGGCATCGATCTTTCCACCGAAGCTCGCTTAATACTTGACGTTTCAATGTTCAATTGCTGCTGGTCAAATAAATTTTGTCCATCTAAAGTAACGTTCATTTTTAATCCCTGATTAATCTTACGGAAGCACCGATTTTGGTAATATCAGCCACGCCGTCAGAGCCGGCATCGATACTCAGCCGGCAACGCTGCCGTGCCTTCTCAAAGAGTTCCTGATAGTACTGACTCTTCTTCCAGAAATTCTCATCATCCGCTTTGCTTGCCAGCATTGCATACACGCTTGATATAACTGCAAAGGCCGACGCTGCTCTTAAGACATCCACATTTAGAATATCCTCAGCAGAATAATCACTCGCGGGATTGCCCGGCTGAATGCCGAAATACTCGGTCAGCCGAAATCCGGCTTCACCGGCCTGTGGGGCGAACGTGCTGATGCGATAAGATATGTCGGTCGCAGACGGAGGCGCTATCGGCTCACCATCCGAATCCGCTCTGATTGACGAAACGCTGAGCTGCGTCGCAGAATCCACGGAAACTATCTCGTATGCACCATCCAGAGAGCCGTCTGCTGACTGCATATATATAACTCCACCTGCTGAAACCTGGGCGCTTACAAAATCTGCATCGCTTGCGGTAAATATCGTTCCGCTGAGCGCCCCCACTGTGCCTGCCGCCAATACCTGCCACGGCAAATGCAATTCTCCGAACAGCACCGGCTCATATTTCATAATGTCTGCATCGTTTGAGAAACTGACCATTTGTTTTTCCTTTCCGGATGGGGAAAAACCCCACGTAAAACATGGGGCTAAATATTTAGCCTGCGGTTTTACCGCAGGTTTATCCCCTATCCTGTCGTTAGCTGGTTGAGAGGTCGCGGATAAGCCCGTGTGCAGCTTCGTTCTTCAGCTCAAGTGTATATTCGCCAATAAGCTCGCCGCACTCATAGTCGCCGCCGCTTGCCAACGGCTTAAAATGGAAGCTCCGCCCGGCCAGCGGCAGAACCTTGATTCGCGATGAATCCAGCAGCAGTGCAGCATCCTGAGGCATCCATCGGGTTGTAATAATTCTGCAGATGCCGAAGTCGCTCTCATAAATGCTGACCATATCGGTGAAAGTCGTATCGTTGGCCCCGAATGTTCGGCTCTCAGATGAGAAGGCGTTTATCTTTCGTTTCTGAAAACCGCCGACGACAATCAGATCCACATTGCCGTTGCTCGCTTCCCAGATATTTCTGAGCGCATAATTAATCTTGGACTCGTTGAGGTCGCTGCCTATCGGAAAGCCGCTGTCGCCGACGCGGAATACATTCGTCGATAAGTGCTGAATGATTCCCTTCATCGACCTTCTTGCCGAGTCACTGCCCTGGGGACTGCTTGTCGGCTGACCTCCGTTTATGACCGTGTTCTCCAAATCACGGAGCAGCTCCCGCAGCCGTTCCTGCTTTTGATAGTCCATCTCGTCAGCTAGACCAAGGTGGCTCGCAGTCATATCCGTTCCGCTGACTTCCACGGCGGCGGTGAATATCTGCGTGTAGTTGCCGCACCGGCTGCGATTGGTAAATCTGGCGCCGGGCTTGTTCGCACCTTCGAGGGCGGCATTGCCCAGGATGTTGATTACCTGATTATCGGCAAGGTCCTCAGGGGTTGTCCCGGCGTATCCGCGAACCACCGTCAGCGTGTTGCTGTCAACGCCGGTTATGAACATCAGTTCCTCGCTGCCCTCGACCTGAATCTGGTCGCCGACGCGGAACCTGCTGCCGTGGTCAACATCAAACTCCGTATCCGCATCCGGGTCGCTCCAGGTGCTGTCGTTGATAGCATCTTTGTTAGGCAGAAGCTCGTCTTCCAGCCATTCGTGATGCGTGCTCGCTGCCTCTCGCATCGGGTCGCCGAGGGCGTCCAGCAGGGGCGTTTCGTAAGGCGAGATTATCCCGATTAAATCGGAAACATCCTCCGCCAATTCCGGCAGGGTCGTTCCCGCTGAATATGTTGCTTTTCCTGTCCAAGCCATCTGTTTCTCCTTTCAACTTGGTAATTGGTTAAATGGTGATTTGTTAAATAATAACCAGTTACCAATAACCAGTTACCATAATCATAGAAAATTCCTTCGCAGTTTCAGATACTCCTGCAAGTCTGTTCTGTTGCCTGTCGTTGCCGCCTTTTTGGCTGCTCTTTCGAGTATCGTCTGGCTGTTTTGCGTTCGGTCTTTAGCTGATGCTGTCTTTCTTGTTGCCACAGCGGGATTACTGTTGTCTGTGAACAGATATTGCTTTTCCTTTTTCAACTGTTTGATTACGCTGTCCAAATCAGCTTCCGTATCGCCTTCAATTTTTGCTTTGGCGAGCAGCACAGCCGTTTCCAAATCTACTGTTCCGGCGGCGGAGAGTTTTCGCAAAAGCTTCTGCTCTGCCTGGATGTCACTTAGCTGCTCGGACATCTTTGCCGCTTGCGATTTTGCCTGTGCCAGTTGCCCGGTTAAAACCTCGACCTTTTTCTCGGCACTCTGTGCCCTCCTGCGATAGCGGATTGATTCAGTCACCGGAACAAGTCTCGTGCTGTCTATTACCTCTCGTCCATCGTCACTGTGTTCCGCTTCTGCCTCTGGCAGTTCAATACTTTCTGTGTCAATCTGACTCATAAAAACCCCTTTTTGTTCATCGTTTTTAGTTCATAGTTCATCGATGAACAACGAACAACAAACTATGAACTCTCGTATCCTAATTCTCTGAGCACCTGCTCAGCCGGCACGCCTAATTCCTTTTTCATCTTTGCTTCGTTTAGTTTTTCCGTCATATTTTCAGGCAGCGGGCTGGGGAAAATAATCTCGACTTCTCTGTCGGCATCGCTGCTGTTGTAGATATTTGCCTTGTCGAGTATCCCAAGGATCATCGCGCAGATTTTTTTCAGCCCTTCGCTGTAAGTGAATTTCTTTCGCTCGTTCTTCGAGAGCATTCCCATAAGTGTCAGTTTTAGCGCCACTGCGCTGGTGAGGTTGCCGAGCTTGTTTTTCAAAACTCCTGCTACGACGGGCGTAACGCCGCTGGCTTTATCTATCGCTTCTCTGATTTCAGTGATGTGCAGGCTCTCGCTCGGAGTTGATGCGTCTCCGCCGAACTCTTCGATGGCCGCATCGGGATTGTCCGTGTGCCACATCCTGCCGGGCGAGACAGGCCTGTCCTCGAAGCCCTCTATCCCCTTGCCAAGATACATCTTGAACGACTGAAACGTTATCCTGCTTGCCCTGTCGCTCAGTCTTGTATTGAGCTCATCCTGCAGCGGTATCAACGGCTCGATGTCACTCAGTCCCTCGTAATAATACGGCTGGGCGATATTCTGAATATGCACCACCGGTAAAAATCCCCACGGCGATTCGCCCTCTGCGACGAGCTGCTTGTCTTCGTATCTCTGCCAGGCCGAATCGGAAGTTATCTCCGTCACCGCCACCGTCTGTCGCTCATCGCCGCTTCGCCTGCACCAGGGGAAAAGCCCTGCAAGAAATGAATTCTTTCTGCTTAAAGCATTATTCTTCTGGCAGAAGTGTTGAATGTAGAATCGTATTTTTTTATAGTCGTTTTCATCCAGGACGGGCAGTGCTCTTGGTGCTTCAATCAGCTCCAGAGTTATTGTTCGTGCCAGTTGCAGCACATCTTCGAACGAGAGTTTTTTGGAGGGTGAGGAGAAGGAGGAGTCAGAAGTGCATTCGAAGATATCCGTGCCAGGCCTGACTAGGCAGTCAACAAATCCGTAAACACTTCCGAGCACCGCCATATCCTGAAAAAATCCGATACCGCCGTTAGCTCCGAAAACCGCCTTCAATATAGACTCAACTTCTGCGCGTTTTTGGCTATCCGGCGACCTGGATACAAAACTAACTGGTTTGCCAAACAGAAAATCCACCGCTGCATTTACACGCCATGCGATGTCGTTTTCGATTACTACTTCTTTTCGCTGAACATCTTTGACCGCCCGTGCGCCGAGGACCCCTGCGTTGCCGCTGTGCACGAGTCCTGTTATTCGCGAAGGCAGACCGTATTCCTGTGCCTGCACGTAATATCTGCCTGATTCGTTGACCTTCCTGTCATAGGCGCCGGTATTGCTTATCTCATACATCGGGTTTGCATAATAATCCCACAGCTTCGTGAAATGCCTCTGTATATCAATTGAGTGCTCATCAACAAGCCACTCAAGAAAATCAGTATCAAGCTCGCCCTTGTCGGCGGCATAAAAGATATCGAGCTCAAATCCCATATTCATTCTCCACTTTTTATTTGTTCCGTTCGTCAGGCAGCTATTAACAAGCGCCTCTACTATTGGGCGAACCTGCACAAATTTGACGAAAATTGAAGAATTTTTCTGAAGTGAAATTTGCGTAAGTAGTTATTTGGGAAGGGATAAAAAAAATTTTAAAAATCCGGATTTTTGTGCGCAGCTATCAGCGGTTTTGGTCGGAATTGCCCTAAAAGCTTACCTATTTCAACGCAAAAATGAATCGAGTTTGGCCTTTCAGTTGCTTGAAATATCGTTGTATATTGCCTGTTTTAACAGCCGAAAGGAAGTTACTCAACTTGGCTGGTTTTTTAAATTGTCGTGCTGTCCATAAGGGCTCCAGCCGAAGGTGAAACATCCGGCTTAACTATTCTGTCACCCTGAGCGAAGCGAAGGGTCTGGCTCAACTACTCTGTCACCCTGAGCAAAGCGAAGGGCTCAGAATGACAAGGCGGTATGTCATCCTGAGGCGCACTTACCCCTGTCATCCTGAGGCGCAGCCGAAGGGTCTGGCTTGTATATTCCGTCACCTTGAGCGAAGCGAAGGATTCAGGCATCCTTATCCCTCCGTCGTCCGTCCTCTGATAAGGGTTATTCCATCTCCTCTTTTTGCAGCATCTGGATAATCTCCGCCTTTGTGGGCATCGCCTCAATCGAGCCGAACTTCGTGCAGGCAAGCGCCCCCGCCGCCGATGCGAACCGAAGCGCCTTTCGTACGTTGTCGCCGACGGCGCAGGATGCGGCAAGTGCGCCCGCAAATGCGTCACCTCTTCCGGCTTGGTCGACAAGCTCCACTTCGAACGAAGGAATATGGTCGGCACCGCTTCTGTCAACAACCATACAGCCGCGCCTGCCCATCGTTATCACGGCACAGCCGACCCCTCGCGCAACCAGGTCAGAGCCAACCATTTTGGCGGTTCGAATACTGGCATCGGACTGGTCGGTGATGTCGGCGGCTTCGTAAAGGTTCGGGATGAGTATGTCGGCTGTGAAATATTCGTTGGGCAAATCGTGGGTTTTGCTGCCGGGTCTTTCTACTGGCCTGACGGGGTCGAGGATGACTTGTGTGCCGTGCACTTTTGCGCACCGTATAGCCGAGACAATCGCATCCTGCGGCAGTCGGCCATGTATCAAACATATGTCCGCCTTGGAGATAAGCTCCTCAGCGGCCTCGATGTCACGCAAGCTTAACGCGCTGTTGGCGCCCGGGTAGTAGCAGGTCGCATTTTCGCCTTCGGCGTTGACCAGCGTTACAATAACCCCGGTATTCTTGGCCTTGACCGTATAGACATAATCGGTATTGACATTGAAGTCGGTTAGACTCTTTCTGGCCATCTCGGCAAAAGGGTCGCCTCCGACTTTGCTGATAAGATGCACCTCGCAGCCGCAAAGCGCAGCTTGTGCCGCTTGGTTGGGCCCGGCACCGGTGGCTGTGTATGAAAGGGCCGAGCCGGCTACGCTTTGACCAGGCGACGGGACCTGGCTGCACCTTATCGCCATATCGACGTATGTGCCGCCGACTACTACTACATTGGGAACTCTCGCCGGCATTTTTGTCCTTACTGCTGCGAAGGCCCTTACCGAACCTTCGATGCCTTTGGCATTTGAGAAATCCTTTTTGTAAAACCAGTATAACCTTTTTGGTTGCAATTGCAAACTATTTTTCAAAAGCCGGTCGATATGCAGGTAAAGTTATTTGGCAGGGGTTTTTCCGATGTTTTTCACCGCTTTCCAGCGTGAGCAGCCGGCTGTCTTCCATCCTCCGCCGACATTTCTTCACAGATATTCTATTTCGACATGCAGGCGGGGTCAAAAGGGTTCGCTCTGCAATCTATCAGCCAGCTTTCAGCCATTCGGGCAAAGTCGTAAAAGTCCACCCGGCAGTCATTGTTGATATCACCTGCCAAAGCAAAAGAACAGACCGTCTCTCTTTAATTGAATTGCCACCAGTCAAAATTAAACAGTTTCCCATTGCCACCGGTAAATACCAGATACAAGTCACGTACCCCAGCAGCGCCTTTTACTGAACAAGATGAGATCACCCAGTTCTGCCAACCGCCGGTACCCGAAACAGCACAGCTTCCCACCAGTGTTCCGCTCGGACTATCGAGGCGAATCTCAATGTTTCCTCCTTTTGTTTCTGAAGCCACCCTGGCCTTGAAAGATTTTGCACCCTTGCCAAAATCCACACCTTTGATTTTAATGTAGTCTCCGTTTTCGATATCGCAGACATTCATTCCGCCTTCATCGCATTTTTCCGTTTCAACGCCTGATTCCCAGCAAATCGTTTCGGCTTGAACTGTGTCGTAAGGATTAAGTGTTCCAATCTGGGGTGCACCAACTTTGGTCATATTGATCGTCGGGATTGTACCGTCTTCATTATACTTAAACTGTTCAACGCATACCGAACGGGTAAAACCACCGCCTCCCGGCAACGCACCGTTATGATAAAAGAAGTAGGAATTTTCCTTATAATCGCATACTCCCGGATGGTTTGTAAAACTGCCGCCCTGCGTAGGCATTATTACACCCCGGAAAGTCCAGGGCCCGGTAGAACTGGAGCTGGTTGAATAAGAAATATGTTCAGAGATAGGACCGGCGGCAAAAATCATGTAGTATAATCCGTTGCGCTTATAGAGCCACGGGCCCTCCTCGTATTGAGTCGGCCTATCAGTTTTGGAACGCACTCCAAAACTCTCTGTTGTCAGAGGCACCTTATTAATCTTATCTGAATAGGAAATCATATCTTTGTTTAATTTTACATAATACAGGTTGGGATTACCCCAATAGAGGTAGGCCTGCCCGTCATCATCGATAAATACCGTCGGGTCGATGTCGCCTTTGCCGGTATATACTAAGGGATGTCCAAGAGGGTCGCTAAACGGTCCGGCGGGGTCTGTTGCCACCGCTACGCCAACTGCCATCCCGCCATTTTTTTGGTTCATAGGAACATAATGGTAAAACTTGCCGTCTCTGAAGACACACTGACCGGCCCAGCAATCGCCTCTTGCCCAACTAAATGTTTTGTAGGACAATGGCGAACCGAGATCTGTCCAGTTAACCATATCGGTTGTGCTATAACATCTCCAGTCATTCATAGTAAAGAAGTTCCGCACTAATACGTCTTCATCATGGCTGGTATAAATGTACACCATTTCGTCATGAACCAGCGGTGCCGGATCTGCGGTATATCTGGTTTGGATAATAGGATTGTCCGCACAGCATGTTGTCCCTAAAGCTGCCGTAAAGACCAGCATGATACCTGTGACTCGTTTCTGAATTTCTAATCTTTTCATAGTTTTCTCCAAATTCTTAGCGGTTTTAAATTACTCGAACTTCCACCAATTGAAGTTCAGCACCGGCCAGCGACCTCCGATTGATTTAAAATATAAATCGTAGACGCCTTTCACGTTGTGTCACTTGGGAATATCCCTGATTCGCAAAGCCGGCCAGAACAAACAGTATCATGAGAATTCGACAGTTCATGGTGGTTATTCCTACTTATTTGGCTATTTCATTTCTTCAAAAACCATTTTGTCGAGGTTAAGGTAATCACCGTCAACAACCAGGTTCAGCAAATGCTGACCGGCATCAAGGTTAACCGTCTTTGTAACGACTTCCCAGTTTTGAAATCCTGTAGTATTTGGAATTGATATTATTCCCGTTATGTCTGCACCATCACATTCGAGATGTAATTTTCCACTATCGAAAGCTGAGGCAATATAGAATGAAATCTGGTACGATGCAGATTTACTGACAGTAACTGTATATGCCATCCAATCTCCGATATGAGTCCAACCTACATTGTAACCACCTGCAGCACATTTTTCGATATCCACACCTTCGTTGAGCCGATATTGCCCGCCTTCATTAATTTCATCTCTGTCATAGTAAGCATCGCCCGGGCATCCGGTATCGAAGTCTTCAGCTTCAATGGTCCCAGGAATAGTATGTGGCTTGAAAGCTTCCTGCTTCAACTCGCAAACATCCATGAGCTTCCAACCAAAAAGGGAACTGTTTTCCGAGTTGAGTAATCCGGCTTTACTACCTTCAACAACGGGAGTATTTACAGATAATATGATATTTGGAAATTGCTTATTCGAAATTTTCAATAGTCCATTATATGAGTTTTCAATTCTCCAAAATTGACTGTCTTTCCCGTTATCATTTGAAATCATAAGATCATTATTAACACCACACTCGAATACCTTTTTACCATCTTCCCTATTCAGAATTTTATAAATGCCCTTACCGGCAGGTTCCAACTTCCATTGGTTCGCAGTGACTTTTCTTTTACCAGTTAGTGTCAAATCTGAACCAAGCACCAGATTGCCTGTGTTGTCACCCGGAACGAGATGATAATGTGGCGTGCAATTGAGGTCAGCATACTTGTCGAGCGGCGGAATCCTGTCCTCGAAATTGAGTTTTAGTACGTACGCCAGTTCTTCGAATGAGCGTTCGGGCAAGTAAACGGTCAATCCTTCTGTATCTTGCTTATAAGTTAATGGCAGGTATTTTGCGGCTTCGCCATTGATTAGTTCAACGGATTTCAGGTTTTTGATATCGATTCTGTCAGAAGCTAATGAAGCAAGCTTTATTTCTTTCTGGTCTTTTTCCCATCCGAGCAAAATTGCATACAGAGTCGTGTTATCTTTCGACCGGGTATAGCGAGCGTCTTTGGCTGTTCCTTCGCTCGGAGGTCCCATGACGCCATGCGCCGCTCCCATTTTCGTCGGGCCTTCTCCGTATTTTTCCCACGCACGGGTGGCATAAACAGCTTCGCCGTATTTTTTAAGCCATGCACCCATAGTGAGTAGTATGTCTTTCTGTTCCTGAGGTATAGTGCCATCTGCCTTGGGTGAGATATTAAGCAACAGGTTGCCGTTTTTGCTGATTCTGTCAAGAAAGCCATGAAGAATCTGTTTTTTGGAATAATATCCGATTCCCTCCGTGTAGCACCAGCTCGAGGAACTGATGGCATCATCTGTCAGCCAGTAATTTTCAGTGATATCGGCAGGGCCTCCCCGCTCATAATCGAGAACCGCGCATTTAGGGTTCAGTCCGTCTTTATAGGTAGCGACGACTTCCTTGCCCCATGCGGTCGCCTGGTTGTAATAGTAAGCCAGAAACTCAAGCAGAACCGACTTGGAGATCACGTGCAGATTGAAATCCTGCCAGAGGATATCGGGTTGATAGTTATCGATAATTTCTTTATGCTTATTCAGCCAGAAAGCCTCATTTTTTTCTTTTCCCTGCTGGCCGTAAAGCATTTGAATCTTTGGATCGTCGGTCTTCGGCACAGCGTCGTAAAATCCGGTGATGTTGTAGGCGTGATGCATGGAAAGAATGACCTTCATGTCCCTTTTTCGTATGACATCCGCTAACAAACCGACCAGATCCAGTTGCGGCCCCGTATCCTTGGCGTTCCAGGGATTGGCCTTGCTGGCCCACATGGAAAAGCCGTCGTGGTGTTCGGCCACGGGTCCGGCAAATTTCGCGCCGGCGTCGGCAAACAACTGCGCCCATTCGTCGGGATCGAATTTTCCGCCTTCCGATTTGAGCTTGGGGGCAAACTGCATGAAACGGCCTTGCTTGTCTTTTGCCCCGGTGATGAATTTGTGATAGGGCCACTCGGATACCTCGCCGTAGGTTTCCAGATGGTATTTGTTCTCCGATGATCCTTTTCGATACATGTTGCGCGGATACCACTCGTTTGCAAAGGCCGGAACCGAGTAAACCCCCCAATGGAAATAGATACCAAATTTGGCGTCTTTGAACCATTCAGGGACAGGATTTGCCTTCTCCAATGATTCAAAGTCAGGTTGGTAAATCTGCTTCTGCGTCTGAACAGGATTCTGATTAAATTTCCAGCCATGCATATTAAGGAGAAAGCCGGGGCCGCCCACGAACCTGAAGACGACATCGTGCCGGCCCTTCACTCCGCTCAGTTCGCAGGTTTGGGTGATCCAGGATTGCCAACCGCTGGTGTTGTTCACCTTACAGGACCCGACGAGCAGTCCGTCCACACGGTCCAGGCGGATTTCTATTGTGCCACCGTTGGTCGCAGATGCAACGCGGAGTTCCACCGTACCTGCGCCTGCGCCGAAATCGAGCCTGTTGAATCTCACCCAGTCGCCATTTTCTATGAAGCCGATGTTTTTACCGCCTTCAGCACTGTCTTCAGTCTGGATCCCCTTCTCTTCATTAAACTCCGCAGCGCTGTTCTGAACAAAGGGATCACGGTAGGAAACCGCAATGTTAATCAGGGCCGTGACCGGATTTCCAAGATCGCCCTTGAACACCACGTGGATGGTGGTGTCACCCTTTTCCAAGGCGGTCATTAGGCCGTCCCTAACGGAAACAACCTTTGGATTTTCCACGGTGAAGACGGCTTTGTCCGTGACGTCTTCGGTGTGGCCGTCGAGAAATTCCGCCGTTGCGGTAAAGGCCTGCGTGTTGCCAGCTATAAGGTGCGTGTCCGCTACACTGACGGTCAGCTTGCGGGGGACAAATTCGCTCTTTAAATCCTTCACGATAACGGGCAGGACATCCGACTTGTCTGCAAAGACGGCGTCGATCTCGGTCATGCCGGGAGTTACACCAGAGATGATCCCGTCTCTCACGGACGCGACATCGGGTTTCCGCACCGTAATTCGGGCACTGCCAGTGACATCTCGGCTCGTGCCATCGGAATAGATCGCAAAAACCTTTAGTCGAACCCGATTTGCCGCACCATGGACGGAGTCGATCTTGTAGTGATCTACCGTGGCATCAAGAGCGACCAACTGCGGCGTGGCGGTCTTTTTCGCAAACTGCCAGTAGTCAATCTTGAAAAGATTGCCGGTGGAATCGCCTTTGAAGATGAGAAAAAGGTCATGGATACCGTCGGCGCCGGTAACCACTGTAGTCTCAATCTTCCATTGGCCGCAGGTGTAGGTTACCGGAAGCGTGCCGATGAGCGGCCCGTCCACACTATCGAGATGCAGCTCGATAGCTCCGCTTTTCGAGGCCCCGACTTGGGTGTCGTAGGCGATGGAGGCGGTGAAGGTGCCGGCGCCCTCACCGAAATTCACGCCCTTGACCTTGATGAAGGCATTATCGCGCGTGGGATAGACATTCATCCCGCCCCGGCTGCACGGCTCGGATTTAATGCCCTCGCTCCAGGCGATGGTTTCCGCTTCGGTGCGGACGTAAGGATCAAGTGTGCCGATCTGCGGAACGCTCTCGACTTCTTCCCACCAGGGAAGCTCCGGAATCGTGCCGTCCGGATTGTATTCATATTTCGCGACGCAAACCGAACGCCGTTCGTGGTGTTGATCCGTCAGGGCAAAGTTCAACTTGTAATTGAAACCGAAAACGTAGGAGCTGCCCTTGTACTCAATCATCCCCGGATGATTGCCGGTTGTTCGTCTGTCCGGCCGCATGATATAGCCCTTGTAGATCCAAGGGCCAGTGGGATTGTCGCTCATGGCGTATCCGATACCTTCGGGGCAGCAGGTGGAGGCATAAGCCATATAGTACCGGCCGTCGCGTTTGTATAACCAGGGGCCTTCCTGATAGTTGTCCGGCTTCGTGGGTTCCTGCACGATTCCGCCGGAGTAGGAAATCATGTCCTCATTGAGCTTCACATACCAAATATTCGGATTTCCCCAGTAGAGGTAGGCCTGTCCGTCATCGTCGATGAATGCTGCAGGATCAATGTATCCGGTTTTCTTGTCGATGAGGGGGCGGCCAAGGGCGTCCTTGAAGGGCCCCAACGGGGTATCTGCCACAGCGACGGCGATAACGTTCTTGGGCCATCCCGGCACGCTCACGGGTGCATAAAAGTAGAACTTGCCATTCCGTTCGATGACGTGAGGTGCCCAGGCGTCGTTTTCCTGCACCGCCCACGGGAACGTCTTTAGAGAGGCGACCGTTCCGTGATCCGTCCAGTTCACCATGTCCGTGGATGAGTAGCACTTCCAGTCGGGCATGAGGAATCTGCCCTGGCCTGAGGGAGCGTTATCATCATCATGGCTTGTGTAGAGATAGACGACGCCGTCATGCACCATGGGGGCCGGGTCGGCTGTAAAGCTGGTCTGAATAATCGGGTCAGCCGCATAGCATACCGCGGCTATCGATAGACTTACAAAAATACCTGTCCATTTTTTCATTGTAGCATCCTCTTTAATCAAAATTTCACCTGAATGGTTTCTACAGTGTAGTTGACGGATTTCACGTCGACCAAACCGGGTTCAAGCACGGCGTTCTGGTCCGGCGAAGTCACGACTATATTGAGCCGATTACTACTACATTGGGAACTCTCGCCGGCATTTCTGTCCTTATTGCTGCGAAGGTTTTAATAGTACCTTGTAATAGATAGAATCCTGGGTGTCATTCCTGCGAAAGGGTTTGTTGCCGAAGTAAAGATTGCTTCATCGTCCGGCACTTTGAAAAAGTGACGGACTCCTCGCAACGACAAAAAGTGCGTTTCTACGTCATTGCGAGCGGAGCGAAGCAATCTCAACCGCTGAATATCGAGTTTGGCAACAAGCCCGTAAGCAGGAATCCATAGTTTCGAATGTCCTGGATTCCGCATCAAGTGCGGAATGACAGCAATGCAAATCACTTGTTACAGAGCACCGGGACTTCGATGCTATTTGCGTTTGAGAAATCCTTTTCGAAATATCAGTATAACCTCTTCGGCGGCAAGTGCAAATAATTTTTATAAGCCCGTGAGCCGGTTTGAGGAATTGAAAGTAACGACCGTTGAGCTAAAAGAGTGATTCAGTATGAGAAAGGGGGGAGGGGCGCCAGGGCTATAGTAGCGCCCCCATGAACTATTCCAGTTTAATCGTTCTTTATCTGCCTCTTTTTCTAAGAAGCGTTATCGCACCAAACGCCAGCAGCCAGATTGTTGCCGGCTCCGGAATCAGGGTCAGATAGTCCTGCTTGCCGTCGTAAACAAAAGCCCGCAAATCTGCCTTTGGCCCTGTTCCGTCAAGTGCGTGCAGCATACTGTTTGCTTTGCTGGTGTCTAGCCCTGTGGCATAAAATCCGCCTGAGCCGCATGTGCCGTCAGTGGTAACATCCCACAAAGCTGGTGATGCAGGCAGGTCCTCGTAAATGATTTCCCAAATTACTGCTGCGAAGGCCTCGGCGTCGCTGTTTTGCTGTTCTGTATAAGTTCCGCCGGCGGACCAGGCAGGGTCATAGAATCTGCCCCAGGCCTCGCGGAGATATTCGGCCTTTTCAGAACCGATAATTACACCGGGTGATGTGCCCGGCTTTTGTGCATCTTCCGGCTGGACTACTTCGTATGTCTTCGTATAGTTCGGAGCATATTCCGACAGCTCTAAGCAGAATGTTGCAATCAAGCCGTTCTCCCAGAGCTTGCCTTCGCCGGTCCCATCGCTTTTATAGAGCATATACACGCCGATTCTTACATTGTTACCGTTCTGGCCGCCGCCCCACAGCCGAGCCAAGCCGCCTGCGCTGTAGCCGTCGTGCCGGACATCTACCGTGCTGATGCAGGCCTGTGCAAGTGATGACAATATTAGAGTAATGCCCGCCAGTGTGATTGTTAGTGTTTTTCTGTTCATCTTTTCTACCCCCATTTGATTTGTTAGTAATTTTCTGTGAAGATTGTTTTCAAGGTGTTGGATTACTTAAGTCGTGTGTCTTATCTTCACCCCCATTTGTAAAGTGTATTTTATCTTTTTTGAAATCTAAAGTCAAGAGAAATGTTTCCTATTTTACCAATTTTATTTAGATTATCTTTTTGTTTTTGATTTTTTGGCGGTTGTGCACCTCAAAGATATGTTTTATGGGACTGGCTGAATGAATAAATTATGCGCTTATAGATTTTGCCTCGGCTGTTATCGTGTTGACCGGCGAACAATATCGTAATCCTGCGGGAGTAATTGCAGGCGGATTAGGAATCATTTGGCATAAGATACCTGTCGAAAAAATCCTCGACCATTTTATCGATGTCCGTGCTTGTGAATCCGCCGTGGCCGCCGCCTTCGACCGTATGAAAACTGACCGGCACACCCGCATCTTTCAGTGCCTGGTAGAGAAGCTCGCTCTGGTTATGCGGGACAAGCGGGTCTTTATCGCCGTGAACAATCAAAAAAGGCGGGTCGTCCCTGCTTACATAAGTAATAGGATTGGCCCTTTGGCAGGCATCTTTGTTATCCTGAATTGCGCCCCCAACCAGCTTTGACTCCGGCGAATCGGCGGCATCGTGCTGCATACTGCTGGCAAACTGGCTCATCTTCGTAAAATCGGTCGGGCCGAAGAAATCACAAACTGTCTGAATACCGCTGGAAAATTTAAGGTTTCCGCCCTTGTCAAAATCCTTTATATCGCCCGTAGTGCCGAGTAAGGCGACAAGATGCCCCCCCGCCGATGCGCCCCAGGCGCCGAAGCGTTTCGGGTCGATATTATATTGGCCTGCATTTGCCCGCAACCAGCGGACAGCCGCTTTGCAGTCCTCAAGCTGGGCAGGGAAGATTGCGTGCTGGCTCAATCGGTAATTGATGCTGGCGACCGCATAGCCTCTGCTGACAAACCGCCGGGCAGGGCAGTGGCTTTTATCACCCCCCAGCCAGGCACCGCCGTGCACCCAGATTATCAACGGCATCGGCCCGCCGTTGCCTGCCTTCTCATGCAGATACAAATCCAGCTTGTTGCGCTCGTGGCCATTCGGGATGTATTCAATGTCGCGCAGAGTGCGAATCTCTGCATTGCCGGCGGCGACTTCGGATTCTTCTGGCTTCTTGGCAGAGGCGGTTTTCCTGCTGTTGTTGCCTGAACTATTGCAGCTGGTCGTGAAGGTAAATAGTGTTACTAAAACGACAGCGGCTTTGCACAATATATCTGTTCGTCGATTCAGTATCTCCAAAACTCCTTTTTAATATAATAGGGTATCTCTAAAACTTAAGGGTGTCTCTAAAAATTAATGAAGTTCAGTGCAGTTTGTCGCACATTTGATATATTTAGCTCATTGACAATTAAATTACGGTTATTCATATCATTGGCAAAGGATTGAACATGATGCAGGCAGGGCTTTTCGATTGGCAAAGACGTTTTGAGCAACTTGAACAAGGCGGTGTTCCGCTCGTTAAACTCAACGAAATAGTGCATTGGGAGAAATTTCGCCGTTCTATTGAAATTATTCGGGACAAACAACGAAAGTCCAATGCAGGCAGAAAGCCTTTCGATGCAATTGTCATGTTCAAAATAATGGTATTGCAGTCGCTTTATAATTTTTCTGATGACCAGATTGAATTTCAAGTCAGAGACCGTCTGAGTTTTATGCGTTTTTTGGGATTCTCTGTTAGTGATATTGTTCCTGATGCCAAAACCATTTGGCTGTTTAGAGAGCAGCTTGCCGAAGCCGGCATTGTCGAAAAACTTTTCAAGCAGTTTGATAAATTTCTCAGCGAAAACGGCTTTTCTGCTAAAAAGGGGCAGATAGTTGATGCAAGCATAGTAGCCGCACCCAAACAGCGTAACAGCAGAGAAGAGAACAAGGCCATCAAGAACGACAATACTCCCGAGGACTGGAGCGGTAATAAAAAACGCCAGAAAGATATAGATGCTCGCTGGGTAAAGAAGAACGGCAAAAACCAATTTGGTTATAAAAACCATATTGACATAGATGTTGAACATAAGCTTATTCGCAACTACGAGGTCACGCCTGTCTCTGTTCATGACAGCAATGTTTTTGAGCAGCTGCTTGACAAAAATAACAGCAGCCGAGATGTGTGGGCAGATTCTGCTTACGGCTCTTTTGAAGAGCGACAATCTCTTTGCGGGCAGGGTTTTCGCAGCCATATCCAGCGAAAAGGTTATCGCTATAAGAAGTTGACTCAGCGTCAGATACAGGGCAACTATAATCGAGCAAAGATTCGCAGTCGGGTTGAACACATATTCGGAGTTTAGGCGATGCGAGCGGGTAATCTGCTCATACAGACAATTGGTTTGGTGCGTGCCAAGGCGAAAATAGGTTTGCGAAATCTTGCGTATAATATAGACAGGTATTGCCTGCTGGCAGAGACTTAGCCAATGGAGGTTCCGCAGTGGAACTGAAAAAACAGATGATGCAGCTTGATGGCAATGGCTAATGCAGCCGCAATGATGGGAATAACCGCAATTTTGTAGTAGAGGTTTCAATTTTATTACTCGAAAACTGTTAACTGAAAATTTTGGCCTCTAAAATGCAATTTTTAGAGGTACCCTTAATGTTTATTAATGCCTGTAACGAAACTACTCGTTACTCTCTGTCATTCCCGCGAAAGCGGGAATCCAGATAATTTCGTTAAAGTTATTTTAGGTTTTGTTATAGACTCTTAGATTATTTTTTATCTTCAAAAACATAAACAGCATAATAGATTCAAACGCTTTAACGTTTATGGCCGACCCATCGACGCCCTGCGTTATTTCTTCATAAACCACGCCCAGCCCGCCAAGACCACCAGCAGGAGATATTGATTGTGAAAGAAATCACCAGATGGGCAATTTAAGTGGTATTGAAAGGGGGTCTTATTTTGTTTGTCCTGCGAACGGTTTTGGTTTTTTGTCAATAAAACCTTTATTTTGAAGTATTTATGAAATTACCCGTATTTTAAATATAGCATATCTATTTTTGAAGAATTTTCTTGACATTGTTCCGATAAAATAGTACATTTAGGAAGAATAGGAGGAGTATATGAAGAGATATGTAGCCATAGTCTTGGTTTTTGGCTTTGCTTCAGCAGCTAATGGCGGTTTGGTTCTATTCGCTAACGGCGATCCTGCGCCGTATGATATTTGCTTTCCACCTTCGGAGATAATTTCATTTAGCATGGTATTAACATCTGGTTCAAGTTGCAGCAGTTACGAAGTGACATTCCAGCTTTCGAATAATCAGGTGACTTTTATCGACCCTGATGCTGTTACATTTCCAACTCTTTTTGACTCTCCTGGTGAAGTTTACGACTCAAGTACTGCGCATATTAGTGTTCTGGCTGCGCAGCTTTCAAGTCCACCAGTGCAAGGCGCTGCTGTTCTGGTGGACAATGTGCTGGCTCAAAGCGGAGTGCTGTATGATTGCCTTTTGACTTTAACCGTTAACGGATATACAAAAGTTGACGGAAAGGAACTACCACAAGGAACTATTATTGACCAAACTCGTCTTTGGTATATTCCCGAACCTGCAACGCTTTTGCTGCTCGGCGCTGGAGGACTTTTCCTGCGTCGTCGTAAATAAAACGACAATTTGACAATTTAAACCGACAGATTAATTTATTGAAGAGGCAGGGCTTTTGACTTGCCTCTAAAGGACGGCGTTTACGACCATCCCATCGACGCCCTGCGGTATTTCTTCATAAATCACGCCCAGCCGGCCAAAACCACTTCAAGAAGATATTTGGAGTAATAAATTTGCCGCCTTTGGTTTTCTTTGACTTGCGATAGATTTTCTTATACACTGTGAAGAATTAATATCTTCGGCGGCTAAATTATGAACTATCAGTTCGACAAAGAGAACATTTCGCAGCACGTGGTCAAATACGGCGTTGATGTTCGACCGGCTGTGTCTGTCAGGGATGAAAAGGCCCGGCTGCAGGACTATTGCAACCGGCTGATTGAACAATTCCCCGAAGTCTTTGAGACCATCATCGTCGGCCCAAGGGACTTGAGAGTCCAGAAAGCTTTTGTTCTGCCAAACGGTGGCAGGGTCGAGCTGCCGACTTTTCTATTGACCGCCCGCGGGCCGGTCTTCACTTTCCCCCAGCGTATGTTCATTAACGAAGTGCAGGATATCAACATCAGCGAAAAGGACAGAATTTTTCGCAAGGCCCTTGAGCAATTACGAAGCACATTTACCAGTATAACGGTCCCGCGCGTAGGCGTGGTCAACGAAATTGTTTTTGACACCGGCGAAATAAACTCCGTTGAGATTCTGGCAAGCAATCTGAAAGGCGACCTCTGGAGAGAGAGGATAAGGAATTTGACAATCCGCCTTCAGGCCCCGGCGCAGGAAAAAAATATTAATCTTGAAATCAGGCCGACTCAGGCAAGACGAACCGGCAAAGCGGATATGGCCGTCGGTGAAAATATAAGGTTCGGCCTGATTGTAAACGTCGATATAAATAATCTTCAAATCAAGAATAATCTGACAGCCGCCGAGATAAATGATATCCTTGCTTTTGCCGACGATTACGTTCCTGATGAGCTGATAAAATTTTTGAACAACGAGTATTGAAGTATTCCACGTCTGGCAAATCCAACCACCATTTTTTAACGGAATATCTCTTTGTCCTTAATCCGTTTTAAACGCTGCGAAGATATATTTCGGATGATAGCGATGGTATCGATTATATAATCGCCTGGTATTGATAATAAAAAGAATTGAAGTGATTTGATTATAAAAGGAGAACAGGGCTGGGTGCGGAGGGAGAGGAAAAAGCGAGATATCCCCAGCCCTGTTGAATGCTTAAAAACTGGTTATCATCAAATAAGACGCTCTTAACTATTATTATATTTCAAGGATTTCTATATGTCTATACTTTTTTTAAAAATATTTGTTCAAATTCAAAAAAAATTCCTGTTGTGGAAAAAATCAAGTAAACCGCCCCAATACACGCTCATACGAATCTAATCGTTGATATTTATCGAACATTTTGGTAGGAAATATAAGTTAAATTGTTTAAATTTACGTAATTCGTATAAAAAGTAGGAAAAGGTAAGGGCGTTTATTAGGATTATCCTATGCTTACAGACAATATCCTCGAACTTATTGGAAATACGCCCCTGTTGCAGTTAAAGGGCGAGAGGATTTTCGCCAAGGCCGAGTTTTTCAATCCCGGCGGCAGTATCAAAGACCGCGTTGCCCTGGCTATGCTCGAGGCCGCCCAGCGGGATGGCCGGCTGAAACCGGATTCGATTATTGTCGAGCCCACCAGCGGCAATACGGGCATCGGCTTGGCCCTGGTCGGAAGATTGATGGGCTATTGCGTCAGAATCGTTATGCCGGAGGGAATGAGCGAGGAGCGAAAGAAACTCATAAAGGCCCTCGGCGCCGAGCTTGTTCTCATACCTGATGCTGAAGGCCTGCCGGGTGCGGTGCGGAGGGTCGAGCAAATGGCCGCCGAAGACAGCCGGATTTTTGTGCCGCAGCAGTTTGAAAATCCCGAAAATCCACGCGTCCATTATGAGCACACCGCTCGTGAGCTTTGGAGGCAGATGGGCGGTAATATCGACTGCTTCGTGGCAGGCGTCGGCAGCGGCGGAACCCTGCAGGGCGTAGGAAAGTTTCTCAAGGAGCACAAAGCCGATGCCAAAGTTATAGCCGTTGAGCCGAAGGGAATCTCTGCTTTATTGGGGCACGAGCCCGGCCTGCACCAGATTCAGGGAATTGGCGACGGCTTTATTCCGGGCGTGCTCGATGTTTCGCTGGTCGATGATGTAGTGGAGGTCAGTGATGATGATGCTATCCAGACAACCCGTCAGCTTGGCACGGACTTCGGCCTGCTGGTGGGTATCAGCTCCGGCGCTAACGTCTGGGCGGCACGCCGATTAACGAAAACCATTGACGGCAATATCACGACTGTCCTGCCGGACAGGGCTGAGCGATATTTTAGCACCGCCTTGATGTGATACCTTATAATCGTAATTGTTTAATTTATAGATATTTGATTGTTGTTTTTTAAATCTCCTGTTGGCAGCTTGATATTATTGTGAGCATATAGTAAAAAAGGGCTGAGGTCAGGAGAAGAAGGTGGGGGGCGAGATACCTCAGCCCAGAGGTTGGAGCTTAAATCTGACCTGCTTAACAGGATACGGGCTGAGGCCGGGAGAGATTTAGAGGAGCTTATGACCCAAGCCCGTGATTCAATATACAGTCAGATACTGCTTCAACCGGCAAAAATACGGTTCGAAAAATTGCTTATATTAGACACCATCCTCGTCTGTAGGCAGGATTGAATGACCTCCTGTCACAATCAGTTATATGCTCGGCTGACTATAACAAAAAAGTCAGAAAATGCAACAAAAAAATCGGCTAAATGCAAAAAAATTTCTGATTGTTTCTGATATGAGCACCAGCAAATTCGGTCTTAACAGCGACATTCTGTAGCAAAAAGCTGTTCCTCGATTAGATATAATCGTGCCTGAAAAAACTTTAAGGCAGCCGGCTTGTTCATTTAGACCACCACAAGACGTCAAAAATGGGGTGGAAACACTTCTTTAATATCTGTATTTCAAAGAGATTTTCCTTTATTTTTTTGAAAAAGTGGTCATAATATATATATACACATAAATCCTTCTCATCGGCTGCTGGTATCGCCGAGGGGCTGGGGAGACGAATGTATGTGCAGAGGTTGGCAGAGAAGGTATGCAGGAAGATTTAAAAGGAAACGGAGGGGACGATGGGAAAAGTAATCCTTACAGCATTGGTGGTGCTGACTTTCTGTGGCTGTGAGGAGAATGAGTCGGGGAAGAAGGGTAATCCTGCAGCCGAGAAGGCGGCGGCTGCCTCGGCTGAGGCCTGGCTCTGGTTAGTCGATGCCGGCAGATATGCCGATAGCTGGGAGCAGGCAGCGAGCAGTTTCAGGGCCAACATAGCAAAAGAGGCCTGGCTGATGTATTTTCGCTCGCTCAGGGAACCTTTGGGCAGAATGGTTTCAAGAGAGTTGATTTCCACGTCATACACAAAATCACTTCCGGGGGCGCCGAAGGGTGAGTATGTTGTTATTCAATACAGCACGTTTTTTGAAAAGAGAAGGTTTACCATAGAGACGGTAACGCCTATGCTGGACGAAGATGGCGCTTGGAGGGTTTCCGGCTACCAAATTAAATAGCCCAACACAACGAGTCGCCCTGACTTCTGACACCTGAAACCAATTCTTGACGAAGCAGTTTATTTTAACTATCTTGATGTATGTCCGGTTGTAGTCGGAATCTAACGAATTGATAAAAGATGAGTTACCATAAAGTAATAATCGGCGATTCCAGATTGATGTCGGAAGTGAAGGATGAGTCTGTTCATCTTATTATCATTTCCCCGCTTGACGAAAAAGAGAAAGACATAGAAAGATTGCGCCCGGCCAAGAAGGTCGTCTGTCCTTTGGCTGGCATTATTGGAGTATCGAAACAATGAACGCAATGAAATCACAAAGTTTGGCTTTGTTTCCTGATGTAAGCGCTATCGATAAAAAAGATAAAAAAGGGGAAACTACGGAGAAACTTGAACGCCTGGATTTACACGGGGCGTTGAAAGGCAAAATATTATCACTTTGCAGATTAAAATATGGCGAAATATGGGAGGACAAATCCAGAGGACACAAGGTAGGCGTGCTCGATGCTACAAAGGTTGAAGATGTTGAAAAAATAGTAGGACACGAAGGAGCCGAACTTATAATAAACGACCCACCTTACAATGTAGTAGTAGGAAATGCCAATACGGATAGGCTGTTTAAGATAAGCTTACAGAACTATTTGGACTTTTCGGGAAAGTGGATTAAAAATGCAACAAAAGTAATGGATGAGAATGCTCATTTGTATGTATGGATAGGGGCAGATTACAAAGATAATTTCCAACCGCTTCCGGATTTTATGATTTTGATGAGAAAATTCAGGGAAATAGAACCAAGAAACCTTATCACTTTGAGAAATCAAAGGGGATATGGAACTCAAAAAAATTGGATGTGGATAAGGCAAGAACTCTTGCATTATATAAAAGGCAACCCGGGATTTAAGGTTGTTTACACCGACATCCCCAAAGTCTTAAAGGGATATTATAAAATTATAAATGGGGAATTACTGGAAAACTTAGAACGAAGTAAGTCAAACACAATAAGGCCTGGGAACGTCTGGATAGACATTCAACAGGTTTTTTATCGCTTGGAAGAAAACGTCCCCGGATGTTATGCACAGAAGCCCTTGAAAGCAATCGAAAGATTAATTCTTACCAGCAGTGAACAGAGTAACCTTATTTTAGATTTCTTTGCCCATTCGGGGACTACACTTATTGCGGGAGAAAAACTTAAAAGAAGAGTTTTTACATTCGACATCGACCCGATTTTCGCAGAGATTACCATAAGAAGATTAGAAAATTACAGAAAAACGGGGAAAACCGGCTGGCAATGGAGAAATCCTTTTCCCGAAATAGAACAGGAGAAAAGTGAGATGAGATGGACATAAAACAGTTAAAACAATATTTAGAGAATCTAACTAAGTCTTTGGAACCGGAAGACAGCAAATTTTTCAAGGCACGGTTAGGAAGTCTAATATCTGTTTTTCCATTTAATGAATACGAGTACATTCTCATGTTTCTTCTTGATAAAGAAGCCATTACGTTCCAGGAATATGAAAAACTGAGAGAGAAATATGTATCTTCTAATCCTTACTTAGAACTTTATGGCATCGCGCCTCGTGCCTTTGGAGAAGTATGGGGTCACCCTCACATCATAGATATCGGCGACAGGTTTAAAAGAGCCGATAAAGATTTAGCCCCTTCATATGAGGGCCAATATGACCTGTGGCTTGAAGGTATAA
>Ga0315555_1000347_pt1 | contig 31757 bp, 33 predicted proteins | sample SalMarSW160380MG_FD_202113 | JGI IMG/M metagenome (GOLD analysis project Ga0315555, IMG submission 202113) | Salt marsh sediment microbial communities from the Plum Island Ecosystem LTER, Massachusetts, United States - Salt Marsh Sediment SW1603-80 ... | reverse complement strand
CTTTGCCGCTCCGAGTCTCGGTCAAAACTACTTTGACCGGCTGTCCCTTGTCAGTTGCTCGTTTAATATGCTGAAGAGCTTCATGCTCATCTTTAGCATCTCCAATCACTTTAATTCTCTCGTCTTTAGTCAGGATAGCTTGCAGACCCTCCCGAATAACCGGACTGAAATCAATCATCAGGACTCCCAGATTTTGAGGTTCGCGTTGCGTGACTGCCATCGTGGAACACCTCCCTTGGTATACTGAAGTGTACTATCATTTAACACTTTAGTGCGCCCTTTAGCTACCATTCTATCACCCCACTCACCCCACTTGTCAAGCACTATGAGTTACCATCTCTTGGATTAGTCGATCGGCTCTAACATACTCGTCCAATACCCACCCGAGAGGTTTGTGGCCCCGGGATACAGGGTACATAATTATATTAATTGGTGGGGCTATACCTAGTTCAGGGGTGATGGGGTGCGGTTAGATTATTTATAGAGGAGGATACTATGAAGCAGTTACCAAGATTCATTCCCACTAACAGGCTGGAACGATACGATTTAGTCAATGAAAAGGGCCAGGACCTGGGGCAGGTGCAGAATTTCGTGATTGATATGCTGGCTGGGCGAATTGCCTTTGTTATCGTCGCCTTTGGTGGCATGCTGGGCATCAGCGACAAGTGGTTTGCCATGCCCTGGGAGATTATGGTGTGGTCTCCCGAGGAAAGGAAGTTCATTGTTGATATGCCAAAAAATGTCCTCGAAAAGGCCCCCGGCATGAACAAGGACAAGTGGATGGAAGAGATTAACTCCGACTGGCTGGCCAAGTGTTACCTTCACTATGGCCTGGCCCCATATTGGGATAGCTCCTTATCTCCAGAGGAACAGATAAAGGGATTGGCTTATGCCATTTGGGAAAGGGAAGGACAACCTGCGGGCAGAGACGCGGAACACTATTTCCGTGCCGAACGAATTCTAAGCGTGCAGGGTGTGACAGGTTCGCAGAACAGCGGGGATAAAAAAATCTAGTCCTACGAGAGGAGGAAACACCATGGCAGCAAAGTTCGAAATTTACAGGGGCAAGATCGGGGATTTCCACTGGAGACTAACTCATACGAATGGACGGGTCATTGCGAATTCGGGTGAAGGCTATACTACCAAGGTAAACGCAATAAATGGCCTTAATTCCGTCAAGGAGAATGCACCCAGCGCGACTGTAGAAGATAGGACTACATAAGTGTCCTGGGTTATCTAGACAAGCGTTTATAATTGTGCAGTTGAAATTATGTGTACATATAAAGGTATTAGCTATTTTAGAAAGGAGGTAAATTATTAATGCCAGATATAACATTTCCACTTTTTGGTCTATGGATGGGAATAGCAAGCCTCATTTTCGGTGTCATTGTAATGATTTTCCCCAAGATACTCAATTATTTGGTAGGTATTTATCTCATCATCATTGGCATAATAGCCCTTATCGCATACTTCAGCGGGTAAAGATGTCCCTGTTGGTGCTAAAGGAAAGGAGATAATCGAATGGGTGTTCAGGACAAATCGATCCAATATTCCACCCAGGTGAAGATAAAGCGGTGGTACTGGTATGTGCTGATTTTGGGCTCGGTGATGGTTGTTGGCGGCATTATCAGCGTAATTGTCTTATAGAAAGGACAAACCGGTGAACGGGGTAGGAAGGTCATAATAAATGAAAGGAGGTCAATATGCTAAGTTTGCTCTTGGTCATTGGTATTATCCTTGTGGTTTTGTGGATACTGGGTTTTTCTATTGGCTTCATTGCAGGCCCGATCCTCTGGATTTTACTCGTCATCGCGCTTATCTTGTTGATTATCTGGCTGGTGCCGCGAGTGAGATCTAGGCGTTAGCCCCATATCTGAATATAACAAGGCTAAAGCAGAAGCATTGGATTTTAAAGGCAAAACCAATAATAGTAGAAAGGGGGTTGGAAACATGCCAACGAAAGATGGGACTGGACCGGCTGGAAGTGGACCGCGTGATGGACGTGGTCAAGGAGTAGGTGGAAAAGGTCAGACGAGTAAGCGAAAAGGGCAAGGAGCCAAGAGTGGAGGCAAAAAAGGCGGATGTAAGTAGAAGGCGAAATGTCCCGGCCTTTCATCTTCAAACGGTTCGGTGGCTAAGTTCACTGGCAGTCATGTCAGCTAGCCGCTGAAATAGGATTTATAAGGAGGAATACTATGAGTAGTAAATCGGCAAGGTTCGTACCAAGCATCAGGTTGGCACAGTACGACGTAGTCAATAGACAGGGCGACGACATGGGTCAGGTGCAGACCTTTGTGGTGGATATGCGCGAAGGCCTGATTGCGTTTGCGTTGGTCGCCTTTGGAGGCTTTCTAGGCATCACCGACAAGTGGTTTGCCATACCCTGGGCCGCTTTAAAGTGGCACCCTGAAACAATGAAATTCATTCTGGATATGCCGGAAGACGTTCTCAAGAATGCTCCGGGTATGGACAAGGATAAATGGCTGGAAGAGATTGACAAGTGGCAGGAAGAGAAAGACCTGGAGTTGCTTGACCATTATTACACCAGCCATGGTTACGAGTCATATCTGGGAATAGTACAACGGAGAATAACAAAAATAGGCAGTCACAAGCCTGATGCCAAGTTCGAGATAAGCAAGGACGTGGCGGGTGAATTCAGGTTTAAACTGGTTGCTACAAACGGAGAGTGCATCGCGGTGTCTCAGGGTTATGACGCCAAACACAGTGCAATGGAAGGGATTGAATCCGTCAAGCAGAACGCGGCTGAAGCCGTGATAGAAGACAATACAGTTTAGCATCGGCAAGTCAAACAGCTTGACCCAAGAATTGAAAATCCTGGTGAGCCGGCCCGCATCACCGGCTCACCAGCGCCATACTAAGGAGATGACGAGCAATGGGTATTGAATGGTTCCGTGACTTGAGTATAACCATCCTGGGTTTTGTGACCACGGCTGCGCTCATCTTTGTTACAGTTTTAATCTACCGTCTGTATCGCAAGGCAAATTCCGCACTACAATTGGCTAAGTCGGCGTCGAAAATTGCATATGATACCGTTACCCTGGTACATGAGGGCATTAAGCCATTGTTAACGATACTGACACTGATTCAAGGTATTCGCGGGGGATTCAAGGGCATTAGTGAAATATTTAAAAAAAGGAAAGTAACGAAGGAGAAGTGAAATGGAAAGTGAAAACTTGAAAGCTTTTTGTATCGGCTTAGTCGCCGGATTAGTAATTGGTGGAGCTGTCGCTTTGCTCTATGCACCGAAGACAGGCAAAGAGACCAGAAAACTGATTAAGGACAAGGCCACTGAAGTAGTGGACACAGTCAAAGAAAAGACCGGCGGAGTTATCGACGCGGTCAAGGAAAAGACCAGCGGAGCAGTCCATGCACTCAAGAGCTAGAAAAACTATATCCGGAGGAAACCATTGGCTCTAATTGAATGACGTGGTGATGTGCAGTACGCAGGTATTGGTAGGATGAATTGCAGCGCGGAGGTCGGGATTTACTATCGCCGTTGCCGGTGGCTATCCCATTTCACCGGTTCTTTAACGGCAGTCGGGGTTAGATTTGAACTCAGTCGGCGTGCTAATAAGAAAACACTGGCGGCTCATAGTTTTCATACTGGGGCTGGTCTTCGTTTTCTTATTACTCTGGATGTTGCGAAGCGTCCTCCTGCCTTTTATCGTTGGCTTCATTCTCGCCTACCTGATGTTGCCGATTATCAGGTGGGTTGAGAAGCGCCTCCCTGGCGCGGGCAAGAAGCCGAAGCTAAAACAGCTAAAACGAATTGCTATTATCCTGGTGATTTATTTGTTGACCTTGGCGATCATCGGCCTCGCCATTTTCTATTTGATTACCTTCGTAGGGAAATCTTTGTCGTCTTTGGCACAGGATGTCCCCCAGCTTATTCCCAATGGCCTGGACTCGATAACGCAATGGATTAAATCTTTCGAGATATTCTCTTCGCCATCAGCTCAACAGCAGATTGACGTGTATTCCGCGCAAGCCGGCGTGGCACTGGGTAATGCCCTGAAGGATTTACTGACGCGTGGCGTGGGGATTCTCCAGAGTTCTTCAGGCATGATCCTGGGGTTTGTTTCCATGCCAATTTTCCTCTTCTTTATACTGAAAGACTGGGATAAACTGCGTGACAGCTTTCAGGCGGCGGCGCCTTCATGGACTCGGACACACGCGAAGAACATTGTATCTATTATCCAGAATGTAACGGTGCGCTACATTCGCGGCCAGCTGCTCCTGGGGCTGGTGGTTGGGATCTGTGTTTTTATCCTGTTGATGATTTTAAGAATTGATTTTGCCTTGCCTCTAGCCGCCTTTGCGGCTGTCACGGAACTGGTGCCCTTGATTGGGCCCTGGCTGGGTGGTATCGCGGGTGTCCTGGTGACGCTGGCGGTGGCCCCGGAAAAAGTCATCTGGGTGGCTCTCGGCTATATTCTAATTCAATTGCTTGAAAACAACCTGCTCTGTCCCAGGATTCAGGGCTCGCAGATGAATATTAATCCGGCGTTCATAATAGTGCTCAGTATTCTCGGAGCGTACTTTGCCGGAATCCTGGGATTTGTTATCGCCCTGCCGCTTACTATGACCTTCGTTGAGATATTCAAGTACTTGCGGAATAGCACCCAAGACGGAAAGATTAGCTAGCTTCCCCACCACCGGGCTGCTGACGAATATTTTAGCGTGACTTGACAGACTGGTTAACGTGATTGACAGGAGGAAAATGAGCCCACGGGTGATGGTTAATCAAATAAAGCGCTTGAAAGCCAGGTTACAGAGGGCAAAAGACCGTTTGCTAAGAATTCCTGCAGTACAGTTGATATACCGCACTGCAGAGGGATCAGGCAATCACGATGTCGCACATATGGCCGCCGGGGTAGCCTACTATGCTTTCCTGTCCATATTCCCGCTCCTCCTGGGGCTCATTGCCCTTTTTGGGTTTTTCCTGCCCTCGGTAGACCTCCAGGAACAACTGCTGAGTTACGTGGGTGATAATATACCCGGCGCTACCAGCGTTCTGCAACAAAACATCACCAATATCATAGAACTGCGAGGTGCCATGGGAATACTGAGCATCGTCCTCTTCCTCTGGGGCGCGAGCGCAATGTTTAGAGCGATAAGCCGGGCGATCAACCGCTCCTGGGATATTCGCCAGTACCGCAATTTCTTCATTAGAAAAGCCAGGGAGCTGGGTATGGTATTTAGTATCGGTATTCTCTTCCTTCTCTCCCTGGGAACCAGTGCCATCATATCAATTTTGCGCGGAGTATTAAACCTGCCCACAGTAGATCTGATAATAGTTGACGTGGGTAGCCGGCTGGTAGCATTCCTTCTTGTACTAATCGTTTTCCTGCTTCTCTATAAACTCATCCCGAATACCAGGACATACTGGCGTTATATCTGGCCCGGCGCACTGCTGGCCTCTATCCTCTTTGAAATCGCCAGGACTCTGTTTGTTTTCTATCTTGAAAACTTCGCTAATTACCAGCTTATTTATGGTTCTATCGCCTCTATCATTATCCTGCTTGTCTGGATATACTATTCGGCATTCATTATGGTTCTGGGAGCAGAATTTACTTTCCAATATAGTCGCATGCGTCACCCGGTGCCTACGGGGAGTGTTACTTGCCTGCCACCCGATAAAGAATCTAGTTAAAATGTTAGTTTTGTACTAACTATATTAAATAGGACATTGTTTCAGGTGGAGTTCGACTCTCCCCCGTCTCCACCAAGACTCAAATTGCCCCTGGTTTTTATCCCAGGAGCTTTTTTTTGTAGCTAAATACTCGGACGGGGAGATGAGGGTATTTAGAGAAAGCGAACTCCCCGTCCACACAAGGACAGGAAAACGCGGGTGAATATATAGTTGCTCGTGTACTTTGAAAGCTATATGCTCTCGTGTTTTAGCCAGGACTCCAGATAACCATAGGCCAACCAGCCACCATCGACGACTATAGTTTGCCCGATGATGTACTTCGATTCTTCAGATGCTAGGAAAACAACAACGTCGGCAACATCGTCGCATTCACCTAGCCTGCCAGCGGGTGTCCTCCTCGCGAGTTCCTTTTCGTCGTAAACTCCGTTTGCCAGTAAATCCATGACCAGTTGCGTCTTGATGTAACCCGGGGCAATGGCATTAACGTTAATATTATATTTTGCCCACTCACAGCCCAGTGTCCTGGTAAGCTGCATTACCCCGGCTTTGGCGCTGCCGTACGATGCCCTCTCCGGGAAAGCCTCAATGCCGTTTATGGAGGCGATGTTGATAATTTTACCGCTCCTCTGTTTTATCATTACTTTGCCAGCTGCCTGGCTACAGAAAAATACTCCGGTCAGCATAACATCAATACCCCGTCTCCAGAGGCTTTCCTCCAGCTTTTCCGAAGGGCTGACGATAGCTATGCCGGCATTATTTACCAGGATATCAAGGCTACCAAAATGGTTAACCACCTCTTTGACCATTTTTTCAACTGCTGCTTTATCAGCAACATCAGCTTTAATGGAAAAAGAACGCCGGCCCAACTTTTTAATTTCCCGTGTGACTTTCTCGGCCTCCGGAACGGAAGATGAACAGTTAACCACTACATCAGCGCCTTCTTTGGCAAGAGTCAGGGCAACAGCCCGACCAATGCCGCGACTGGCACCAGTAACAAGTGCGGCTTTTCCCTTAAGTCTCATCACGGTACAATACCCTCTTCCTTCAAATTAACCAGATCATCCCAGCTATAACCGGACTCCAGCAGCACCTCTTCCGTATGAGCGCCCAGTTGCGGAGCGACACTGGTTATTTTTGCCGGAGTATCACTGAACTGTACCGGGCTGTTAAGTAGCCGTGCCTGGCCTGCCACGGGGTGCTCGATATCCGTGTAGAAGTTGTTCACAAAGGCCTGCTCATCATTTATAATTTCGGCGATGGTCTGATTGCCACTGACGATTAGGTCATTCGCCCGGAATTCTTTCTCCCACTCCGCCCATGTCTTGGAAGCAAGAATTTTATCCAAAAGTGCTACTAATTCTTCGGCGTGTTGTTCCCGACTTTCCATCGTAGCGTAACGTGGGTCATTTATCCACTCTGTCTTGCCAATTGCCTTGCAAAACGGAGTCCAATATTCCTGAGTGGGGTGGCACATCATACACCACCTGTCTTTACAGCGGTATGATGTGTACATCGGGTTCGGTGCGCGCTTTCTGTCCCATTTTGGCTAAGGATAACTATAAAGAGCTGTCTGCACATCAAGCCCTAGTGTCCAGGCTGCAGTATGATATAACGAAAGCTCCAGCCCCTGCCCTTTGCCTGTCTTTTGTTTGTAGTAGAGTGCGGCGAGAATCCCGCTCGTAATATGGGCGGACGCGACAATATCCATCATACCCGGGCGAGAGATTGGAGGGGGATTATCCGGGCTGGAATTTACCAGGTCCATCATTCCACCATATGACCAGGCGGCGACATAATCGTAACCACGGTCATTCGCTTTTGGGCCTTTTGAACCATATCCGGTAAGTACGAAGTGGACCAGACCCGGATATTTGTCTTTCAGGCTGGCATAGTCCAGGTTGTATTTCTTCAGCACATCTATAGAATAATTGGATGCAAATATATCGGTATCCTCAAGGAGCTTATACAGTACCTCCCGGCCTTTTTTAGTTAGCAGGTTCAAAGCGACACTCCGCTTGTTCCGGTTCAGAAATTCAAAGTGGAGCTCGATGTCTCCCTTGTCTAAATGGAGCAGCAGCGGTCCCCTGTTAAAGCTAACGAGGCTCCTCTGCCAATCGCCCCATATCGGCTCTATTTTAATGACGTCGGCACCCCAATCAGCTAAAACGGCCGTGGATGCCGGCACGCCCACAACCTGCTCAAAACCTATTACTTTCACGCCTTCCAGTAATCTTCCCACACTAACCTCCTGATTTCTCCGGTATTCCGTTTCATGATTTATTATCAATAATTGATTACTACCATCATGGTCACGGGCTTATTGGTCTTGTTTTGTATTTCCCGGCCTTCGTTCGGGGCGAGGTACAGAGAATCCAACGGTCCCAGTGTCACTTCTTCTGTTGCATTTTTTACGGTGATTTCTCCGTCCAGGACTATATACACCTTCTCATTGGGATTATCTTCGTAAGCCCACTCAGCGCCGCCGCCGGGCAGGAAATAAGACAAGCCTACCCAGAATTTCTGTATACCCGTCTCCTCTTTACCCTGGAGGCGCATCGCTGTCATGTTGAAATGCCCTGCGGCAGCATATGGTTTGACTTCAGATAGGTTGACCTTTTTCATACTACCTTCCTTGAATGATTGTCTGGATTATTGTGTCCCGTACTTATAAACGCGGTCGGGCACGTTATTCAGGTCGTCTTCGTCGATATAAGCGACCATGCGGACAATCGAGCCATCGCCCATGTACCATCGGATCGGAAAGCCTGATATTTTACAGCGCTTGCCAACTACTTTGGCGATATCGCCACCCACATTTTCCCAGCCCAGGATGCCGGCGCGCATAATAATATTGTGGCAGGGTTCCCACTCCGGGAAATCATCGATTACTTCATGACCACCGGACCATTCCTTGTATTCCTTGAATAGGTCGGGTCTTAACGGGCCGGGACCGTGGGGGCCGATGGCCGTATGCAGCGGGTGGTCTAAAGCCTGCTGGTCTACACCGACTGCTTTTACCTTATGAGCGACGAACCACTCGCCGGCTTCTCTGCCGAGTCCGGGTGAATAGCAGAAATACTGCGTGCTATCGCCCCAGTATTTGTTCCAGCCAGTATGGACGATGATAATATCGTCCTCTTTCATCGGTAATTTCTCATTGGCGGCATCCAGGTCTTTAGCCGTAACCAGCTCCCATTTCTGCTTGGGAATGTCCCAGACCACAGCATCACCATAGTAACACTCCAGCGGAATTTCATGGGTAAAACGGCCACCTTCGAAGACATGGGCCGGGGAATCAGCGTGAGTAGTACAGTGCATGACCGTAGTTACCGTCTGCGATAGGACCCCGGACTTGGCCATGTAATGCATTCTCTCAATTTTCACATCGGCAAAATAGGGCCACAAGGGACATTTATCGCCGAAAGGATGGCTTAAATCTACCAGTACTTCTTTTCCCATGATGATTTCTCCTTATTACCTGTATTTTGGTTACCCTGGCTACCAGGTGGTAACGCCACCATCAATATAGAGAATCTGACCGGTCACAAAACTTGACGCTTCGGATGCAAAGAAAATTACAGGCCCAACAATATCTTCCGGCATCGCCCACTTACCCATGGGGATACGGTCTTTCATCTGCTTGGCATAGGCCGGGTCTGCCAGGGCGCTTTTCGTAAGGTCGGTTTCTACAATTGTCGGTGCGACGGCATTAACCAGTACATTAAATTTAGCCCATTCACAGGCAAGCGTACGTGTAAGGCTATCTACAGCTCCCTTGCTGGCGCAATACGCGGCGTAGTTAGCCGGCAGTCCGTACCGGCCTCTAACGGAGGATATGTTAATAATACGCCCGCTCTTTTGTTTCAACATCACCCTGCCTACTGCCTGGCAGCAGAGGAAAGTGCCGCGGGTATTAATGTCCATTACCTGCTGCCATTCATCTATGGGGAAAGTGTCCGCAGGTTTGCGGATAGCCAGACCGGCAGCGTTGACCAAAATATCGATACGGCCGAAAGCCTCCGTAATCTTGTTTACCATATCTCTGACCGGTTTTTCATTGACGATATCCACTGCCACCGCCATCGACTTCTTCTCCTTGGCTTTTATCTCTTCAACGACATCTTTAAGAGCCTCGATATTTCGGCTGGTGACGATGACGTCTGCACCAGCGTCCGCTAGTCCTAAAGCTATCGCTTTTCCTATGCCGCCATGGCCTCCTACTACCAGGGCTATTTTACCGCTTAGGTCAAATAAGTTGCTCATATCAAACCTCTTACCCTTTATGTTTTTATAATTCAAATATTGGATTTTTAGATATTTTTACGATTATTTTGCTCCATCGAGAAAGCCAGTGACTAATTAGATAAATACTACTTCATATTACATATGATACTTGATTTCTTATAAAATATAGATTATGATTAACGCTAATAATATTCTGTTTACTAACTTTTGTCAAGATAAAGGAATATCAATATGTCAGATATATGTGCCGGTACCCCGAAGCAAGTGACAAATGATGCAAAGTTATTGATTGATACATTGTAGAATACATATAAAAAGGAGGGATAGGTAACAATGCCAGAAGAAAAATATCCTGAAGGATGGATGGTTGTCGACCATATAATACCGGGCGTTTCCGCGGAAATGCTCGACTGGTGGTGGGTCAATATGGAAAAAGGTTACGAATTATGGTGCCCTGATGAGCATAAGGGTTTCAAATGGGAGGTCGAGCCGCCCCTGGGTGGACATATCGGAGCTGTGCAGATTGCTACTGAGAGTATAGATTACAGTCCGGTGATGGACATTCGCATAGAATGGGTAGACCCAAACCTGGGAACTAAGGAACAAAAAGATTTTTGGATATATGAACACCTCCTGACCGCAGCGGGACCAACAGATCCCCGGTCCGGTAACCAGACCTCTGTCGTGCTTTCTCACCAGTGGGAAGCAATTCCCGGTGGCTGTAAGATGCGTTCCTGCATGCACGCTTTACCGGGGGGGCCTCCCGGTGGTCCTCCGCCCGGCCCCATGCCACCGCATCCCAGTGGGAAGAAACCCACCGGAGGCGGTTGGCCCGTTCACAATATCGCCGAGGTCAGTACATTCAAGGCTTTCCTGCCGGCGCTTTGGGGAATCTGGCAGGCCGTCTCAGACCCGTCAATAAATCGCCAGTGTTCCCTGAAAATAAAGAAAGAAGGATCCAAGATAATTTACGTAAAATAAGAGGTACGTTATGAGTGAATCTAAAAACTGGGTCAATAAAATTGAGATTGACATGGATGCTTGCAAAGGCTGTAAAACGTGCATGAATGCTTGTTTTGCAGATGTGATCCGATGGAACGATGCCGATAATAAACCGGTTGTTGCCTATCCTGAAGACTGTGTCTGGTGCCTGGCCTGCGAAGTTGCCTGCCCGACCCAGTGTATCGAAGTTATTCCCAACATACCGGCTCCTTTGCGTTCATCATATTGATTACTAAACATGAAAGATTCCGAGGCAAACCGGCAAAAAGGAGGCTTGCAGTGGCTGACATAAAAGATTTAGGCGAAGTAGTCGCTACAGACATATTAATTATCGGCGGTGGTATCGGCGGCCTGGCAACGGCCATTAAGGCAAAAGAGGAAAACCCGAATGCGGATGTTCTGATAGTTGAGAAACAAACAACCGGATGGGCCGGTAAAGCTACCAAAATTGGAGGGATTTTAGCATTTCTCGGGCCAGATAACAACGCAGATCGATTTATGGATTTTCAGGTCCGCAATTCCGGGTTCTATTTGAATGACCAGGACCTATTATCAAAGTATGTACAGAGCTCTTACAGGGCAATAGAGAATTTTAGTGAATGGGGTGCCAAACTCGCGAGAACCCCCGATGAGAATCTTGTTATCATCCCCGCTTTCTGGGCTCCTGAATGGTCACTCACATTTATCGATATCGACTTAATGTTACCCATACGGACCAAAGCCCGGAAAATGGGGGTAAAATTCATGGATAAAATCCATGTAGTCGATCTGGTGAAACAAGCGAACAAAATTACAGGGGCAGTGGGCTTTGATATTATTACTGGCAAATTTCATATATTCAAGGCTAAAGCCACTGTACTGGCTAATGGAAGCTGCGGCTATAAAGTGAGGAGATACTGGATAGCAGGTACCGGTGACGGTATTGCAGCGGCTTACCGGGCAGGGGCAGAGATGAGGAACGCTGAATACGGCAACCTCTATGGCCATACGGTATGGCAGGACACAGATAGCGGTATGGTAGGCCATCAATTCTTGGTTAATTCACTGGGTGAGAACTTAACCCAAAAATATTTACCAAATACGGGGCCTACAGGGGTTTTCCTGCCTGTACAGCTGGCAATAGGTCTGGAAAAAGAAGTTACTGAGGGAAGAGGTCCAATATACTTCGCGCCACCGCCTTCAGCAGGTCCGGGTTTTCCACCCATGGATCTTCCAAAGCTGAATGATTGGCAGCGGTGTACTGCGGAGAAGGAAAGCAAATACGGGTTACCACCAACGGTCAAGCGGGAGATAGGAGTACCTTTACATGGTGAAACCTCATGTATTAAAGTTGACCATGAAATGAAGACTAGCCTTGAAGGACTCTGGGCTATCGGCGATACCAGCTACGCCGGTTCGGCAGTAGCGGGAGCCGTGGCTTCACCCCCTGGCGTTACGCCAGGTTCAGGTATTATGTATGCGGTAATCAGTGCTGGTTGGGCCGGGCCTTCGGCTGCCCGTTACGCGAAGGAGGCTTCTACAAATGATATAGACTATGCTGAAACCAAGAATCTTGAAGAAGAAAATTTTTCCCCGATGCAGAGCGGTAATAGCTTTTTACCGGGAGATGCCATTAACACGTTGCAGGAAGTAACTGCACCGATAAAATATAACCTCCGACGCAGCAAGGAACGTTTAAATGAAGCTTTAATCCGGCTAGAAGAGTTAAAGGTAAAAATTCCTCATCTAAAGGCCAAGGACTACCATTATTTGAGTAAATGCCATGAAATAAAGAGCATGGCATTATGCGCCGAACTAACGTTCAGGGCGGCTCTGATGAGAGAGGAAAGCCGCGGGTCACACTTCCGGGAAGATTATCCCAAACGTGATGACGAGAACTGGTTGAAATGGATAATCCTTAAACAGGATAGCGGCAGGATGAAGCTTTCAACACAGTCGGTGCCAATAGATAAGTATGAAACTAAACCAAATGACTGACTCAATCCATTCTTTGACCCAAGAAAAAATTAAGAAGTAGCAGGTTAAATATGAAGAAACCTCGGACCGAAATACAAAAAATAAGAACGATAAAAAGAGATGATCCAGAAATTAATCTCTATATACTGCTTGACCAGACCAGAGACCTTGTTACAAATGCGGTAGAACTTGAGTTGAAACATCTTCGGATGACTCAACCGCAAGTCAAAGTGTTGACTATGCTTTCAAGAGAAGATAGGCCGGTAACACTGGATGAACTAGCGAACTGGACATTGAAAGAATTTAACTCTGTATCAACCTTAATTAACCGAATGGAGAAGAAGGGTCTTGTTAGGAAAATTAAAAAAGACGGTGATCTGAAGACATATATCGCTCTGACCGAAAAAGGCAGTGATTTGTATCATCGTCAGGTCACCGAACGTTCAATCCATTTGATATTCAATGAGCTTTCAGAAGAAGAAAAGAAACAACTTAAGGATCTACTCATGAAAGTTCGCAATACTACCCGTGAACTCATGGGATTGGATTTCAAGCCGCCATTTCTACCTTAAGCAATATGTTCTGGTAAGTTGAGTTTTTCGATCCAGGGATGAAAGTCCACATTGTAATATCGTCGATTGTTGGTAAGCAACTAATTTCCTCTCTCGTTTCATAGCAGAGAGATGTAATGTATTAATTTAAGAGACCTTTGAAGAATCCGGGATGATGTTAGAATAATCTTCAAATGCGGAAGCTGATGGCATAAGCCCGCCTTTGTTCTAAGAGGTTTGAAATATTTCGGTACGATGGAGACCGAGCCTCCCCCGTCTCCAGTCTGAGAGTTTACGCTGGTCGTTTATTGGCCAGCGCTTTTTAATTTTATGAGGTTCAATAGAAAGTCATTAAGTATTATTGCAAGAAAGCGCTGGATAATTCTCCTCCGGAGGGTAGGTAAAAAAATCAAATACTTCCAATATTAAGGCGATTCTCGTGATTCCTCGCTATTGACAATAACCTTTCGCTGATGTACTATGACTATATATACAAAAATAGTCATAGAGTCGCAATTAGATGACAAAAGCATTTACGCAATCGAATAAAGATCTGATAAGACGTGCTCTACTTCAAAAAGGCAGGGAATATTTTATAAGATACGGCCTTAAAAAGACCAGTGTTGAAGAACTGGCTAAGGCAGCCGGTATAGCCAAAGGGTCTTTTTACAAATTCTTCGACTCGAAGGAAGCCCTTTTCATGGCTATACATGAAGATTCCGAGAACAAAATGCGGACAGACTTAATACAGAAGCTTGAGAGTGCCGTAGAACCCGCTGATAAACTTCGCTTTTTACTGAAGAGCTCTTTCCTTTACCTGGAAGAGGACCCTCTCTTGCGAGCTGTTTTCAGTAAAGAGGAGCTCGATAATATTACTGGGTTTATGACTTCCGAGCAATTCAAGGAACACTATCACCAGAATATCTGGTTTATGGAAGAGCTTGTCAGACAGTGGCAGGATGAGGGCATTATCAGGCAGCTTAACACAGAAGTCGTAAGTAATCTTTTAGGTTCAACTTTTTATATATTTCTTCAAAAAGAGAATCTCGGTGAAGAAATGTATAACAGGGTAATCGATATGCTGGTAGAATGCCTGGTTGATTACATCAGTGCCGGAAACAGAGCAGGCGGCTCTGAATAGGGGTAATACATAATGGAGCCATTAACATCTATAAAGTGACCAAGCGTTACGGTGACCTAGTGGCGGTAGAAGGCCTCTCTCTGAACATCGAACCGGGAGAAATCTACGGATTTCTTGGTCTAAATGGTGCCGGCAAGACGACAACTATCCGAATGCTACTGGGAATGATTAGGCCGGATGGCGGTTTGGTATCCATCTTTGGCACTAAAATCAAACCGGGTCAAAGACTGATATGGGGGCGTGTCGGTTACATGGTCGAGACTCCTCATTCTTACCCTGATCTAACGGTTCGGGAGAACCTGGAAATTATTCGACGTCTGCGGGGGCTAAGTGACACTAAAACTGTTGAAAGAGTTATCGAAGAATTATCACTCACCAGAGACGCCGACAAGCGCGCTAAGACGCTTTCACACGGCAATTCGCAGCGGCTAGGACTGGCCAAGGCGCTCATTCACCACCCGGACTTACTTATTCTAGATGAACCGGCAAACGGTCTCGACCCCGCCGGTATAGTCGAAATCCGGAACCTGTTGCACGACCTTGCCACCGAACACGGCGTCACCATCTTCATGTCCAGCCATATTCTGAGCGAAGTGAACCGCCTGGCAACACGAATCGGAGTAGTACACAGGGGACAGTTGGTGAAAGAGTTTGATTCCGCCGAGCTTGCCGAACAGGAGCAACGGCGTCTGATGGTAGACGTTAAAGACACGGCTGCCGCTCTGACGATACTGGAGAATGCCGGCATCCTAGCACAGGCAGATAATAAAGACTCAATCGCCATCACGGATATAGTAACTACACAGCATCCAGAAGAAGTGGCGACTTTGCTGGTCAGGGCAGGTTATCCGCCCACCAGGTTGGTCGTCGAGCGGAGAGACCTTGAATCATATTTCCTCAGTCGAGTTGGTATGAAAGAAAAGAAATAATGATAAGCATAGTAAAAACCTCTGGTGGAATCATCAAAGAAACATTTGCGGCGCTCCGGGTTGAGATGCAAAAGGTGCGTCACTCGAAGACGCTCTGGATAACCGCACTGGCGTTTGCATTTATAACGATTATATGCGGGTTATTCATGTTTATATTAAAAGACCCGGAACAAGCCCGTCGCCTTGGACTTCTGGGAGCTAAAGCACAGATATTCGGCGGAACTGCCGACTGGCCAAGTTTTTTCACCCTTGTTCTGGTGATAATGAGTATCGGCGGCCTGGTTATATTCGGGTTTATATTCGTCTGGATATTCGGTCGTGAGTTTGGTGATAAAACCGTTTATGACCTGCTGTCGCTGCCGACCTCCCGGATAACAATCGTTACCGCCAAAATAATTATTGCTTTCTGCTGGTCGGTAGCACTTATTCTGCTGGTTTTTATACTCATGCTGGTAGTCGGGGCAATATTGCAGCTGCCAAACTGGTCGGCGGTAGTTGTCTTCGATGGACTGGGACAAATGTTAGTCACTGGCTTAATTGCCATGGTCCTATGTATACCATTCGCGCTAGTAGCCAGCGTTACCCGCGGCTATCTGCCGGCCGTGGGATGCATTTTTCTGATTCTGGTTCTCGGCCAAGTTTTCAGTGCACTTGGTCATGGTCAGTATTTCCCGTGGTCTGTGCCGGGATTGTACAGCGGCGCGGCTGAGGCATTGACCGGAGAAGCATCCACGCCTATTGGTCCCGTAAGTTATATCCTGGTAGGTGTTGTGAGTGTCATTAGCATTGTTACTATAGATATATGGTGGCAGTACGCCGACCAGACTTAGCTTATTAAGCCGTGCTGAAGCCTAACTCCTTGGTAATAATCACGAACCGGAAACTGAATTTCCCATGGAATATTGGTTAGTGGAGCACGTAAGATTGGATGACGGTGTTCGTTTATCGGTTCAACTTACCTGCTCCTTGGTAACCTTGGCTAGGTCAAGATGACGAAGACCAAGTATACCAGGCAACTCCGAAATGAGTATAACGAGTATCATGATACCGGCAGTTAACAAATAAGTCCGAGTGTAAAATACGAGGTCAAAACTGAACATATCCGTCTGAACGAGTTGCATCAGATACATAGCAACGGTATAGCCGAGCGGTATCCCGAGAATAAGTCCCACGATTCCGAGCGCCATATTCTCAATAGTCACCATCGCGGCAATCCGTCCGCTCCTCTCTCCCAGCGTACGCATGGTAGCTATTTCACGCCGGCGCTCGATCAGACTGACGGTGATCATGGTAAACACTACCATCAGCGCTAATATAACACCGAAACCCAGCATTACCCACATCATAGTATTTACGAGGTCCATCAGGTCCATCATCTGGCTCTCAACTTCACTGGTAATTTCCACCGAAACAGCATCTAGGTTCTGAGAAGCCGTATTCCTTAAACCGGCAATAGTGCTGCTATCCGCACTAAGCAATATACCGCTGATTATCGCCTGGGCACCAGCAAGCTGCTGGGCGTCTTCCAGAGTTATGTATCCGAAGCTTCCCATCGGCTGCTTGACGAAGCCCCCGACCGTAAAAACCGTTTTATTATAAGACGAAATAACAGTGATGGAATCTCCTGTTTTAACATCGAGGTTATTCCGGATAGCCTCGGCTAAAAGAATATGACCTTCCTTTAGAGCTACTGGATTTCCTCCGGGTGTATAGAGTCCGTAAAGGTCTGTTTCCGGCGGCATCCCCAGCATTAGCGTCTGAAATGACTTATCGCCATTTTCCAGGCTGACTGGTATTTCGAGAATCGGAGTAGTTTCATTGACGCCGTTCCAGTCGAGTATCTCATCAGCCATATCTTGCGGTACGGGTTGGGCGAAACTCAAACGTGCATCATATCTCTGAATCCGGTCAAACTGGACGCTGAACAAGCTGTCGATGGAATCCAGGAAACCCGCCGAAGCCAGTATTAATACCACACCGAAGACAACGCCCAGAACGGTGGAAATACTGCGGCGCCGGTTACGGAATATGTTACGCAGTGGTATTTTCCAGAGCAGAGACACACGTTTGAGGAAGGGGAGTATTTTCTCTATCAGCGGCTCCCTGCCGGCCGTGGGCGGTGGTGTCCGCATAGCTTCAGCGGGTCGGAGGCGGGAGGCAGCCAGTGCTGGAAAGATTCCGGCAATCAAACACGGCAGGATGCCTATAAACACACCCTCCTCCATAGCCATCCAGTGGAAATTCGTAATTTTATATGGCAAGCCCAACATGCCGATATACAAATCGGTTATGGATTCTGAGAGAAGATAACCGGCTATTATCCCCGCCAAGGAACCTATTATTCCGATAACCAGTGCGAAGCCGAGATAATGCCATAACATTTGCCGTCGCGAGTAACCTAAGGCCCTCATCAGACCCAGTTGACCCCGCTGCCGCTGGATAATTCGGGAAAGCAAGATAAATGTAGTCATGGCCCCGACGAACAGAAAGAGGACTGGGAATATCTCGGCCATCTCACCGAATTCCTGAAGGTCCAGCTTCAAACCGGCATTACTCGGCTGTTCATCGCTAGTGACCACATCAATGATGTCGAAAGGTGCGAGAACCCCTTCGGAGAGACCTATTACGGAATCGACATCCGCACCTTCATCAACGAGTACACAGAACTCGTTGATATTGTCATTTCCGGTAAGCTCGAGTAAGGCCGCATCCGAGATGAAAATAACGCCCCAGGTGTCCGGCGATACAAAAAACTCGTTTTTGTTCTTGGCCGGAAAGATATATTCCGGGCTGGTAACAATACCACTCGTGGTAAACTCAAGCTCTCCTTCCGTACCATCCAGTAAGATACTATCACCCGGCTTAAGGTCATGATATTCAGCGAAGCTCTTTTCCAGAAGAAGCCCGTACTTCTCGCCCGGGGACAGGTAGCTTCCCTCTTCCACTTTCAGGTCATTTACCTGCGGACGGCTGTTTCCGGGGACCGAGATTGCTGTGGCAATCAGACTCTGCCCGTTTTTCTGCGGCAAACTCACGCCGATATCGGTATTCATTCGGCCGGTTACTGACTTTACTCCGGGTATTTGCTCGAGCTCTGCCACGGTTGAAAGCGGTGAGGAGTTTACTTTCACCGTAAAATCGGCGAATCCCAGCTGTTGGTACGAGTAGTCGTAGGAACTCTGGAGATTTAAATATGCCATAAATGAAGAGCCAAACAAAGCCACGCCGAGGAAGATGACAATAGTCACTGCAATGAAAAGCCACTTGCTGGATAAAAGGTCTCTGACAAGTTTTTTTCTCAGTGTTTTCACTACCGTTACCACCTCAACTCATCCGGGTCAATCGGTGAAGGATTATCTTTCATTTCAACTATCTGGCCACTGCGCAGACGAATGATTTTATCGGCTATCTCACCAATGGCCGTATTATGAGTAACGATAATTACGGTTTTCTTACTCTCCCGGTTAATATTTCGCATTACCGAAAAGATGTGTTTTCCCGTTTCAAAATCCAGGTCTCCGGTGGGCTCATCACACAGAAGAATCGGCGGGTCCTTGGCCAGAGCTCGGGCGATAGCCACCCGCTGCTGCTCACCACCGGAAAGCTCACTGGGGAAGTGGCCGGCACGGTCACCAAGACCAACGTCACGCAGCACTTCCATGGTGTCCCTAGGTTTATCAACCAGCTCGGCAGCCAGCTCGACATTCTCGCCGGCCGTAAGTGTCGGAATCAGATTGAAGAACTGAAAAATGAAGCCGACATTGTCACGGCGGTACCGGGTCAGGCCGCGTTCGTCAAGAGAGGTTATTTCCGTGGGACCGACGGTAATCCTGCCGGACGTCGCCGAATCAATACCCCCTATAAGGTTAAGGAGAGTTGTCTTGCCGGAACCGCTGGGGCCCAGCACTACCAGAAATTCACCCCTGCTTATCTCGAGACTTACTTCTTTCAGGGCATCCACCATAAATGTTCCCATGGGGTAAGACTTGGAAACATTGCTGATATCTATTTGTACGTCGTTATTGTTCATTTATCGCAACCTCACTCCTCATTATCCTATATCAATACATCCTGGTTAATGTATCCGCTCGGTTATGGTTGAAAGCCCCTGAATGACAGAGATATGTGGTGCTTCATTGCCTGAAAACAGTCCTGCATGGTCATGTCATCATCGACGAAGAACGCCATCAAATCGGTAATAATCACGGAATAAATGATAAAGGCTACATCCTCCGTATCTACATCGGGGCTGATTTGCCCCCGACCCTTTATTAAGTTTAGAAACTCTACCAACTGCCCCATAAGGGCATAATCCAGCCCCATTATTTCTTTTCTCACCGAAAGCTGTTCGACCAGAGCCGCGACGAAGATTTCACGCATTAGCTGCCGGTTGTATCGGCTCATGAAGTCCCCGAAGTATACTTCTGCCAGCTTATATACGGCTTCCTCAGCCTCAACCGGCGGATTACTGATTATCTTTTTCCAGTTCTCTAAAAGTGTTTCAACCTCTTTATTGAAGATGGACAGGACTAGTCCGGATTTTGAATTGAAGTAATTATATACCGTAGCCGGCCCAACCTCGGCCTTCTCAGCAATTTCTTCGATATTGGTATTGCGATATCCCTTTTCAGCAATCAATTCCTTGGCCGCCTCAATGATGGCTTCTTTCCGTTTCTGCTTCTGTTTATTGCGTAAATCGGTCATCTTCTCACCCCGGGATAAATATATTATAGTACTCTATAAATATAATGTCAACTATATAAATATTGTAGTCTATATGCTTTAAGTTAAATATCAGATGCGGATATATTTTCAGGTGGAGTCGATTGTATTTTGGATCAACGATCATTTGGGAGAAGTGACAGCGGCTGGGATTTCAACAGAGACTAAAGATTTACGAGGATTCCAATATCAACTTTTTAAAGCTAATTGTGTATGCCCGTCTTTTTTTCAACAAGTTTGAGATTAGTGGGTTTGACGTAGATAAAGCCTCCCCCGTCTCCAGTCAGAAAAACATAAACGCTAGTATGGAAATTACTGGGGTTTATTTGTTCCATTATCCAATATAGTGGAGCTTTGTATATATAATGGTAAGAGTATAATCCACTCAGCCAAAATGACTTCTTTATGGGGGATCTTCGGTTATTTGACAATTAGGCAGTTGTCCTTATCGAGATGGGGAGATCAAGTAGAGACGAATTCTCTCTGAGTATATAACGGAGTTGGCATGGAGACATTATCGCCTTAATTGTAAAGACATCCCATCATAAGCAAATCGTATTCCTAGAATCTCCTGCTCCAGCTGTATATAATCGTCATAACTACGGTGCCAATACTCTTCCAGATGGTTGAAAATAGTCTGCCTGGCTCTAATCCGGCGGGTCAGCGCCAGGGTTTGTTCGAAGGTGTAGAGCGTCCTCCGTGAAATGTGATCCGTGGGATATTGGAAGCCGTGCCGTAAGCCAGTTTCGAAGATACCCGGCTGGATAACTAGCAAATCCGCGTTATAAACTTCCGGCCGTTCCTCCGGGAAGGGCTTGATGTCACAGGACGCGTAAATGATACGCCGTCCGTACAACTCAAAGATATATACGAAGGCAGTTTGTGACCCGCGATCAACCGGAATCCCCATCACGGTGACTTCACCAGCCCTGATAGTATTCCGAAACGTCACAACCTCTAGAAAATCACTCTGCAGGTAGTGGTCGATGACCGGCCCGTATTGTGTGGCAATATGCCCTAGAGGAGCTACTAATTGCTCCGGTAGCAGGAGTTTTATCTTCTTTTCTGGGTATGCCTGCCAGATCCGGAAGTCCAGTGCTATTTGCTCCACCACACGTAGCCCCTCAACGTGATCCGGATCCAGATGAGTTACCATGAGGTAATCTATCCTCTGTATGTTCTCTCGATTGAGTTGGCTGCAAACCTCAGCCGGGGTGTCGATGAGGAGATTTGCGTCATGCAGGAAGGTGGACGGGCCGCTCCGCGCATAGGGTATTCCTTTTACTCGGGCTTCCCGGCAGACCCTGCAATGGCATAGCGGCTTGGGGATTACCATGCAACCGCCGGAGCCTAGGATAGTAAGCTTCATCTTATTTCGCCCCGGTCGAGGTCTCCTCGCGGACATGCTTGAGGTCTCCATCCATGGTACCCCGCACTTTTTCACGTTCCTCGGCGAAGTCGAATCCTGTCCAGATGCCGATTGAACCGAGTACGGAATCCTGCGGATGATATTCGCGGAATATCTTGAAGTAGTAAGCAGCTTCCTTGCTGTTCAGAGTAGCCTTGGGATTTTCCGCCTTAATGCGTTCGTATTCATCATTGGTCATTTCATTGTTAGCTAATTTTTCGCCGAGGTCTTCACAGCCTGCCCCCTGAGTGTACTGCACTTTATAGCGCCAGAGAATATCATCGGGCAGGTAACCGGTATCCTGGAAAGCCTCACGTAAAATCCATTTTTCTATTTTATCACCAACTTTTTCCGACTCTTTTATTTTGAGTTCCGGCGGGATTTTCATGGCAAGGTCAATCATAGCGGTATCCAGGAACGGGACTCTGAGTTCCAGGCTGAAATACATACCCATGCGGTCGGCACGCTGGAGATTGATGTTGTGCAGGTTGCCGATACAGCGGTGGGCTTCCTTGTTAAGGACATCCATCGGGTAATGCTTCATGTAATGGTAGCCGGTGAACAGTTCATCGGCGCCTTCACCGGTTAGCACAACCGTGACGTATTCCGCCGCCAGCTTACAGGTGAAGTAGCAGGGCACGGCACAGCGTACCAGCGAGGGGTCGTAGCTTTCCAGCTTCTTGATGACAATCGGTAACGCTTCATAGTATTCGTCTTCGGTAAAGATGAGCTCATGGTGGGTGGAACCTATATGCTCGGCGGCGATGCGCGAGGCTTTAAGGTCATCGCTTTCCTCGCCACTGGCGTCTTTCATCCCGACCACGAAGGTGTGCAGGTGGGGTATTTCCTCGGCGGCGATAGCGGCTACCAGGCTGGAATCGATACCGCCGCTGCAGAAAGAGCCTACATGGATTTCCTTGTCCGCCAGCAGGCGTTTCTTCACCGAGGTAATGAAGGTATCCCTGATGAGCTGCTTGGCTTCCTCAATGTCGGTAAGAAGGTCGTCCTGAATCGGCGGGATTTCGTAATATTGCACGAAGCCTTCCGACGGGGTGTAGTAGTAACCGGCCGGGAACTCATGAACTTCATCGACACCAGCCAGGGTCATGGCCCCGAGTTCGGAAGTGAAGTAGAGATTACCGCCGACATATCCGTAGTAGAGCGGCTTGATGCCGATGGGGTCGCGTGCCAGCATGAAGTCGTCGCCGCTGAAGATAGCGAAGGCAAACATACCGTCCAGTTCCCTGACGCAGGCCGGACCTTTTTCACGGTAAAGGTGCAGGATAACCTCGGTATCCGACTCGGTAGTGAACGTGTACTTATTGACGAGATTTTCCTTGAGTTCCTTGAAGTTATAAATTTCACCATTGCAGATGATGCCGGTTCGTCCACCTTCGGCCAGTATGGGCTGGTGCCCCTTCATCACGTCCACGATAGACAGACGGGTATGGCCGAAAACCGTGTTATTAAACGTGTGAATACCCCGGTCGTTCGGACCGCGGTGAGGCAATGCATCCAGCATCCGGTTGATGGTTTCCGTATCTCTTATTCCAAAACATCCTGCTATTCCGCACATAATACAATCTCCAATATTTATACTCAATGGTGTTTACTTGCCGTTTGCTTTTTCCATTTCCTCCAGGACCTTAATAGCCTGGAAACCGTCGGCACAAAAAGCATCGGCGCCGATTTCCTTGGCATAGTCGTCAGAGACGGCAGCGCCGCCGATTAATATCTTGACGCTGTCTCTCAAGCCGTTTTCCTCGAGGGCTTTTATCACCACCGGCATTTCGGTCATGGTGGTGGTGAGTAGGGCAGAGAGACCGAGATAGTCCGGCTTCTCTTCCCGTACCACTTCGACGATTTTCTCCTTCGATACGTCGATACCAAGGTCGATGACTTCGTAGCCGGCACCTTTAAGCAGGATAGAAACGATATTCTTACCGATGTCGTGAATATCACCCTTGACGGTAGCAACGACTATTTTCCCCTTGGTAGCCACGTTGGCTTCTTCGAGGTGGGGCTTGAGGATTTCCATAGCCGCCCCGACGGCATCCGCTGATGCTAGCATATCCGGGATAAAATATTCCTTGGTGGAGAACTTCTCACCGACTACTTCCATGCCGGCCGTCAGGGAGTTGGTGATAACGTCTTCCGCAGGGATATCCGCCTCCAGTGCTTCCTCTACCATCTCTACAACGCCCGGTGTTCCCGTCAGTGATTCATCGATGCCGATGTCTTCGGTTGTTTTTCGTCCCTGAATGACGTTCTCTTTTATTGATGCTAACAAATCTGCAGCACTCATGATTAGTTGCCCCCTTTATATACATTAAGCCCGGGAAGCAGTCCGGGTATTTCGTTGAATACTCTTTCCGTAGTCGCTTCGTCGATGTGTTCTACGGGCTTGGCCAGGAGTTCCTGCATCCGCTCGTTAGCTAATGCAAAAACATTATCGTCTTCCCCGTCTCCCTCGAAGACGTACGGCGGTGATATCTCGCCGCTACGCATCACGGGGCGGATATAGTTGATGAACATCTTTTGCGATGTAGCCACAACATCGGTTATCTGCTTCCTGATAACGGATAGCTCCGCTTCGTCAATACGCGGTTCTCTCAGGAAGCTTTTAATCATCTTAAAATGGGCGTCATCAAGAACGGCCTGGAGCAGACAGAACACGGAATTACAGTCCAGCAGTCCGAAAGCACAGTGCAGGAACTGCGGTCCGCTCAGCGTTACCAGGATATCGGAAAACAACCTTTCTACCGTCGATTGCTGACCCGGGATTTTAGTATCGCAGACGCCCGAGGTCGAGTAGTTAGGGATATTGTAGAAGCGTGCCATTTGCACGCAGTCGATGTTGTACTGCGTCGTCTCGATAGAACCATAGGAATCGCCGAGGGTGTCCATGCGCGCCCGCACGGGCACGCTGCCGTAGAGTACGGGAGTGCCCGGATTGACCAGCTGTCCCAGGGTGATACCGGCCAGCACCTCGGCGTTTATCTGGGCCATGATGCCCGCTTCCTTAATTGGAGCGGATGTCCCTGCCTGTGGTGAAGAGGAAACGATAACAGGAAGCCCTCGCTGACAGACCTCGATGAAAGTCTCCGTAGTATCGTCGACGAACTGGAGGGGGCTTTTTACCAGGCAGGTGATGAAGGAAATAAGCGGATTTTCGCGGAGTTTTTCCGCTCCTCCGGCTATTATCTCCGCCATTTTCACCACATTATCGAGCTGCACCAGGTTGGTCAGACCGGACTGGACATGCTTGGTGGTATTATTCAGGCAGGCGAAAAACTTGTTAACGTCTTTATTCGTCTCGTTAATTTCCCTGTCCTGGATATTGACCGTCCGGATATAACCGTCCACGGTATCGAGATGTTCACAGACATGCGCCGAGGCGCATAAATCAGCCACCGTACCTCGTCGCGGCTTAAATTCCGGTACCTGTATTTCTTTAGACGAGTCCGTTTGACTTACATATGTCGGGAAATCTACATCCAGCCAGGTATTCGTCTCTGAGCCGGTGATATAGTACACGCGAGCCTCGTTGCCCTTCATAACGAGGGCGTTATCAGCGTTCCGTGCTCCCAGCGTTATCGTCGATGGCGCACTGGCGAGGGCATCGGTAACGAGTTTTTCCGTTATCTTTATCGTCCAGCTCGAGGCATCTGACCCTGATACGGCACTTACTTCGGCGCCGTGATTCCGGAATACTTCAGCCGCCCTTCGGTTGAAGCAAAACAAACCCGGTTCTGTCAATATCCCGAGTGACGAATCGTGAATCTGTCGGACCTGCTCGCCGGTGATACGTTCGATGGGCTTTTTTATTAGTATTCCTTCTCTGGGCATACCAGCACTCCTTGTCGACAATCTATATGCGTATTCAGTTGTCCTATACCGTCAACGGTTCCTTGACGTCTATAATACCCTTTATATCTGTTAAGACTGCATTCCTGACTTCTTCCGGCAGTCTGACGTTATGATTTTTTAGAATTCTCCGTACCATTTCCGTGGCTTTTTGCCAGCTAGCTTTCCGCCCGGCAGCCTCCCACTTATCGCGGTAGTTACGGTCGCTCAGGGTGGGCTGGTAATGCTCTTTACGCATGTGTCGCCGCGTATGCTTGGCGGTAACGAAGTTGCCACCGGGGCCGATTTCCTTGATAAGGTCGTAGGCCAGGGTATCATCGTTCACCCGGATACCCTCTACCGCCCGCATGACCATTCCCAGGATATCGTTATCGATGACGTATTTCTCATAGCTTACCGTCAGGGCGAACTCCATCAGTCCCGCTGCATCATGGATGAAATTAGCACCGGACAGGGCGCAAAGCAAGTTGGTTATAGCCGATTCATATCCGGCCTGGGTATCCAGCGTCTTGGAATCGGTCATGCCGCCCGTGGCGTAATAGGGTAATTTATAGAACTGGGCCATCTGGGCGCCCGCAGCGTTAAGCAATCCCATTTCTACTGAACCTGCAATATATTTATAGTCATGCAGGTCGGTGCTGGTAGCTACCGAGCCGAAAATAACCGGTGTACCGGGGTTGACGGCCTGGGTCAGGATAACCCCCATCAATGAGTCCACTGTCTGCACTACGACGCTGGCAGCCAGAGTTACCGGCGATGTCGCGCCGCATAGCGGTTCGGCGGGACAGACCAGCGGGATACCGTTCCGTGCAGTTGCCACCATCAGGTCGCCGTATTGAACGTCAATGGTGAACGGACTGATAATACAGCTGATGATAGATATTATGGGACGTTCCCGCAGGGCTTCCGGAGAACCGGCAATAATCTCCGCCATTTTGATAACCTGCTTCAGGCCGTCCGGCGTATAAATCCCACCCATAATGTGCTTGGTGGTGTTGTCCAGCCCGGCAAAAAAGCGGTTGGTATCCATTCGCTTTATCGGCAACTCGTTGGGATGTGTGGGCAATAAAAAGAGGTGAATGTTGTCTAGCTTATCCACCAGTCCGGCGATATTTTTCAGGTCGTCAAGGTTGGCAGGACGAGTTTCACCGGTAGATGGTTCGTAGATATTTAGTGCGGTGCCCCCGGTGCCGGTATAGACCCGGGTGCCACCCAGATGAATGTCATGCTTAGTATCGCGCCCGCAAAGGGTAATCTCTGAAGGCGCTTGTGCTATAAGTTCAAGTACTCTATCGCGGGAGAACCGTACCCGCCGTTTTTTTCTATCGACGGTGGCACCGGCATTCTCCAGAGCTTCCAGTGCCGCCTCGGAATTGATCTCGCAGCCTATTTCTTCAAAGACCCGGAGTACGGTCTTGTTTATCCTGTCGATTTCTTCGGAGGAAAGAGGTTTATAGCTGCCTCCGGACAGCCCTTTTCGAGTCATCCTTGAAGCATCATCTCCTCCGACCCGGGCAGTCTTTTTTCTGGCATGTCAAACACGGATTATATTTTTCAATATCTCTTCCCGGTGAACCGATGCCAATAATACCCGATATGGATTTACGCGGCATCATCAGCATATTTTCCGTCAGGGAGACACCGGTCGTGTTACCATCAAGAAGCTCAAAGAACCTTTTCTGCTGAGAAATATCCCAGTCGCAATAGCCGGGACTGAAGCGGCGGCTGACAACCCGGCCATCTGACGCGGCTTCTCGCTGTATTTTGTCTTCGATTTCACCGGAAAGCTTCTCCACAGCGCCGGACCCGACGGCATCAAGGACAGTCGCCTGGAGCACCATCTCCTTAGCGGCAAGGTAGGCTACTAGTTCTTCGAGGTAACTACCAATAGTCAGAACGAAGACAGCGGCATATTCGCATTCTCCCAGCAGCCGCATCAGAACACCGCTTTTAAAGGTAACCGCACCGATTCGGACACAGTTTTTGGAAACCTCGCTGATATCTTTATATACGCAGGAAAACGACGGCATGATAAAATCGTGGTAATTATCGATATAATCGTCAACCAGCGAATCGATACGCGGCGAGATTTTTCCTGCATTACCGTAACCGATACGGTTTAATACTTCCTGTTTCTCAAGCTGAGAGATAAGATTATCGCTCATTGTCCTGCGTGAACGACAAGATAGACAATAGGCATACGAATTTCCTGATCTTTTTACGGCATAGGAAAATCAGACACGAAGGCTATAGAAAAACCGATGGGGGTGATTATATGTGGGGTGAGCAGGGTATGAACGGGAAATGATAATAAATATCTGAAAGTGATAAACAGCTCGCTGCTGACGGACTGCCTAATCTATTGACCTCTAGAATCTACAGGGTGAGGAAAGATTCGTCGACGGATAGAATGTTAGCCCCCAGACAATATGCCTATTTTCAAACTTCAGATCACGCTTCTATCTCCCTCCTGTTTATTTCTCACTCCTTCCCGTATGAACCGTGTATATCCTACCATACAACACTACTCCACGTCTAATGCCGTTTCCGGTACCATAACCCAAGTAAAGAGGAGTATGCAGAGTTTACCATACACTGATAGGAATAAAAGCTACTTGGCTGGAGAGAACATGGCTTACTTGCAATTACTGGTGTTCACCTTATCTTGGTCTGTCGAATTGTTGAGTAACTCAGACTCAAACTACTAAATATGGTAACTTCATTTGTTTTAGTATTGACCATACTGGTTGACGACGTTACGATGGAAACACAGACATCCCAATGTTTGTCTAGGGGTGACTACACCTTATGTAAGCAAAATGTTATCATACCCTAAAAGCAATTGCATATGCTCGCCTTTGTTTTAGAAGCGATGGTATACTGTGACAGGATGTAGATATTCGGTACGATGGAGTCCGACCCTCCCCCGTCTCCCCGTTCACAAGATTCAACATCTTTCAGGCATTGAAGTTCCTATTTCCTACCCCTTATTTTACTCCACCTACGCGAATTTTGAGGCTAAAAGGAATATGTGTATTGTGACTATCCACATAAGAGGGGCTGGCGCCCCTCTTCGCAGGCTACTCCCCCTAGTGGGGTGATTTAAGGACATAAGCAGGATGACACGAGGGCGGTCTGGGTGGGAAAAGATAACTAAAAGGGGGGGGTGGAGGTGACCTACTTACCGTGCTTGAGCAGCCAGTATTCCAGGCCGTCGGCGAGAGCCAGCCAGCTGGCTTCGATGATATTGGTGGAGCTGCCCACCGTACGCCATTCGTTGGTGCCGTCACTGGACTCGATGAGAACTCGTACCTGGGACTCGGTGCCAACGCTTTCCTCAAGAATGCGCACTTTGTAGTCGATTAGCTTGACATCTTTTAAACTGGGATAAAACTGCAGGAGGGCCTTACGCAGAGCCAGGTCGAGAGCGTTAACGGGACCATCTCCCTCGGCGGCGGTGTGTATTACATCCTTCCCTACCTTGACCTTCACCATAGCCTCGGAAATCATCTCGTCCTGAGCCTTGCGAGTGGACGGACGCCTCTTCGACTCCACCACCACCATAAAGTCGACCAGGTCAAAGGGGGCTTTATAGCCAGGCAAGACGCGTTGTATGAGTAACTCCAGAGATGCCTCGGCATTCTCATATTGAAAGCCCAAACTTTCCAGGTGCTTTACCTGCTCGCGGAGCTTCTCCGTTTCCTGTTCTTTCCCGGATAAGTCTATACCCAGTTCCTTAGCCTTGAAGACAATATTGCGTTTGCCGGAAAGCTCCGAAACGACCATACTCGGTTTATTGCCCACCAACTCCGGTTCGATATGCTGGTACGCCTGGGGCCACTTAGAAAGACCGGCCACGTGGTAACCCGCCTTGTGACTGAAAGCACTGGTGCCGACATACGGGGCAAAGGGAGACGGCGGCAAATTGGCGGCTTCGCTGATGTAACGGGCTACTTCGGTTAGACTGGCCAGTTGTTCATCGGTTATGCAGTCGATACCCATTTTCAACTTCAAGGCAGGGATAATCGAACAGAGGTCGGCGTTGCCAGTGCGTTCTCCGTAGCCGTTAATAGTGCCCTGGACCTGGACAGCCCCCGCCTGTACGGCCGCCAGAGTGCCGGCAAGGGCCAGACCGCCGTCATTGTGGGTATGAATACCCAGCGGCACCGAGGTTGCGTTTGCGGCGGCTTTAACCGCTTCAGTTATTTCGTCGGGTAGAGTGCCGCCGTTGGTATCACAGAGCACCAGACAACCGGCACCAGCTTCAACGGCTGCCTCCAGTGTTTTCAGGGCGTATTTAGCATCGGATTTATAGCCATCGAAGTAATGCTCGGCGTCAAAGAATACGTCGATTCCCTTCGACTTGAGATAGCGGATAGAATCGGCAATCATATTGAGGTTTTCGTCCAGCGTGGTCCGCAGGACGCGGGTAACCTGCAAATCTGAGCTTTTGGCAACGATAGTGGCCAAATTAACACCGGCTTCCACCACCATAAGAAGATTATTATCGTCTTCCGCCTTGACACTATGGTGACGGGTGCTGCAAAAAGCCGCTATCCGCGCGTTTTTCAGTTTCAACTTTTTAACTCTCTTATAGAATTCGGCGTCCTTGGGATTAGACCCGGGCCAGCCGCCCTCGATGTAATGGATACCGAGCTCATCGAGTTTCTGGGTAATATGCAGTTTATCCGCCAGAGAAAAGGATATCCCTTCGCTCTGGGCACCATCACGCAAAGTAGTATCGTATAATTGTACCGATGTCATTTCCCAGCCTCTAACCTCCCAGCGATTAAGTCGCCCATTTCTTTAGTGCCGACCTTGGTCATACCTTCGTCCATTATATCATAGGTGCGGTAGTCGCTCCTGAGCACCGCTTCGACGGCCGCTTCGACGGCATCAGCCTCTTTTTCCAGGGCGAAGGAGTAACGGAGCATCATGGCGGCGCTGAAAATCATGGCGATGGGATTAACCATGTTCAGACCCGCCCGCCGCGGCGCACTGCCGTGAATGGGCTCGTAGAGACCGAATATCTTTATTCCCTCCTCGGGCACGCCCGCCAGGCTTGCCGAGGGCAGCATACCCATCGAGCCAGCCAGCATGGAAGCCTCGTCGGTGAGGATATCGCCGAAGGTATTTTCAGTGACCAGCACGTCCAGATAGCGTGGGTTCTGGATGATACGCATCGAGCAGGCATCAACCAGCATGTGCTCCAATTCAACATCGGGATAGTGCTCCGATACCTCTACCGCCACCTGCCGCCAGAGTCGTGATGACTCCAGGACGTTAGCCTTGTCCACGGATATCAGCTTCTTGCCGCGGCGACGCGCCAACTCGAAGCCGACGCGGACTATACGCTCGATTTCATGTTCCGAATACAACATAGAGTCGACGGCCATCCGTCCCGTTTTGCTTTTCCAGCGCTTTTTAGGCGTGCCGAAATACAGTCCACCGGTAAGCTCACGGACGAAAATAAAGTCGGTACCCCGGATTACCTCCGGTTTGAGATTAGCCCCGTCCACCAGTACGTTGTGAACCTTGACCGGTCGGAGATTGGCAAACAGCCCGAGTTCCTTACGCAGCAGTAAAAGCCCATCCTCGGGGTGCACCTTAGCCAGAGGGTCGTCCCACTTAGGTCCACCAACCGCCCCGAGCAGCACGGCGTCACCCAGCTTGCAATATTCAATGGTCTCTTCCGAGATAGCGACACCTTCCTCGTCGATAGCGATGCCGCCGACGTGCCGGTAATTCAGATTAAAGTTGTGTTTGTATTTTTTACCGACCGCCTCGAGCACCTTGATAGCCTCGCTACAAACCTCGGGGCCGACGCCGTCTCCGGGCATTACCGTCAGGTGAAAGTCCACGCTATGTCCTCCTGTTCGCCAGACGCTGCCTGGTATATTCAATCAACCCGCCAGCATCTATCAAATCAGCCATAAACTGCGGATAAGGTTCGGCGGAGAATTTTATACCGCTGGTGGTATTGATAATTTCGCCTTTTTCCAAATCTATTTCGAGAACGTCACCCGACTCCGTTTTTTCGACCGCGGTGGGGCATTCCAGCAATGGTAATCCTATATTGATAGCGTTGCGGAAGAAGATGCGGGCGAAGCTGGCGGCGATAACGCAGGACACCCCTGCCGCCTTGATAGCCAGCGGGGCGTGCTCGCGGGAGGAGCCGCAGCCGAAGTTGGTGGCAGCCATGATGATATCGCCCGGTTTCATCTTTTTGAGGAAGTCCGCATCGATATCTTCCATGCAGTGC
>Ga0315555_1000344_pt1 | contig 31806 bp, 36 predicted proteins | sample SalMarSW160380MG_FD_202113 | JGI IMG/M metagenome (GOLD analysis project Ga0315555, IMG submission 202113) | Salt marsh sediment microbial communities from the Plum Island Ecosystem LTER, Massachusetts, United States - Salt Marsh Sediment SW1603-80 ... | reverse complement strand
ATGTACTCTATACGATATCCAGGAGCATGATAAAGATGAACTCCCTTGATGACATCAGCGAGATAGGCAAGCTCGATTTGCCTTACGAAGAAGAGTTAATAGTCTACGGAATAAGGGAACCGATGATGGAATAACTAATTTTTAAAATCATCTGATAATATTCTATTATGCTAAGAGACCTACTAATAAAAAAACTGACAAAAAAAGAGCTTGATATTGTTCCTAGATCGTTTGATATAATTGGCAACAAGGAGAAATCAGTAGCAATAATCGAGATACCAAAGGAATTAAAGAAAGAGAAAGCAATTGCTACTGCCCTGATGAAACAGCACAAGAATGTTAAAACCGTACTCGCAAAGGCCTCAGCAAGAAGAGGGACCTACAGGACATATAAATTGAAATTAATTAAGGGAAACAAGAATACAGTCGTCACTCATGTAGAGTCTGGCTGCAGGTTTCTGATAGACCCAAGAAAAGTATATTTCTCGCCCCGCGAAGGCACGGAGAGGATGAGGATTGCAGAAAAAATAAAATCCAATGAAACAGTAATGATATTCTTTGCAGGCGCAGGGCCGTTTGCAGTGGTTATTGGCAAGAAAGCAAGGACCAAAAGCATAATAGGCATAGAGATAAACCCCACAGCTGTGAAATATTTCCGGCAGAACGTGATTTTGAATAAATTAGCTAATGTTGATGTAATCAAAGGAGATGTCAAGAAGCAGGCAAAGAATTTCTATAAACAGTGTAACCGTGTGATAATGCCGTTGCCTGAGTCAGCAGAAAATTATCTGGAAGAGGCAATAAACTGCATAAAAAAAGGCATTGTTCATTTCTATTGCTTTTCTGCTGAAGCAGAGCTAAAACAAAAGAAGAGGAAGATATCAACCACAGCCAGGAAACTGAAAAGAAGAATAAAAATAGTTTCTGTCAGCAAGGTCCTGCCTTACGGCCCAGGAGTATGGAAGTACAGAATCGATTTCAGGGTTTCTTAACAGCGATATCCATAACAACGTGCCATTTTCTCGGTGCAATGCTCTTTACCTTTTTCTTTGATAATATCTTGTAGCTGACCTTTAGTTTTTTTATCTCAGCTAACGGCTTTCTCCATAGGTCTTTTTCTGAATATGAATTATGAAAGTGTATAACTCCTTTTTTCTTTAACATTGCTATTGCATACGGCAGGAATTTTTCTGTTCCCGGGAAGTAGCCCATGATAACGCGGTCAGCTTTTCCCCTTAACATGAGGCTTCTGTTGTCGCCAAGAATCGGTTGGATATTATTTAGTTTATTTAATCTAATGTTTTCTTTCAGGTATCTGAAAGCAACAGGATTTTTTTCTATTGAATAGATTTTTCCTGCCTTCTTAGCCAGGCCCAGAGAAAAGTATCCAATGCCAGCAAACATATCTACAACAACCTCTTTCTTTATTTTGCTAATTAATCTCTGTCGCTCAAAAAGATTGCCTTTGGAGAACATGATCTTTGTTGCATCCAGCTTGTATAGAATACCATGCTCCTTATGAATAGTTACTGTACCGTTGCCAGCCAGTTTCCTGGTTCTCGGCAATCTGAATTCCTTTTCCACTCCTTTTATTTCACAGACCGTTTTCACGTATGGCATCATTTTCATGATAGCCAGGGCAATCTTCTTTTTTTGCTTTAATGATTTTATTTTCATGAATTTCAGTAAAAGCACATCTCCAACTAGTTGATAAGAGCTGGGCAGATCTGACAATCCGGTTGCCTTTGACAGCTTTTGCCTGAAAGACATATTTTAAATATTTGCTATAGGGTTTTAATACTGATATGAATCACACAGAAGCTTTGGAGGAGTACGAGAAATATTACAAAGACCGTGAGAAAGAATTCTCTATAATATTCGATATGTGCGATTTCTCCAGGAAAAAGGTATTGGAGATAGGCTCAGGCAGATGGGGGCATTTTGTAGAAAAGGTTAAAGAAATTGCTGATATCACAGCAAGTGATATATCTAAGGAGGAATTAGAGATATTAAAGAGTAAGTTTGATGTAGAAACACGTGTTTTTGATGCACGTGAAATTCCATTTGATGACAGAGCTTTCGATATAGTATTTTCACGCTGGGTTATCAGTCATTATATTGACATAGATAAGGCAGTAAGAGAAATGTGCAGAGTTAGCAGATCTATAGTATTCAATATCCTGCCGTCTGGTAACGGGGACGAAACCCTGGCTAAATCAATCAAATACCCGAATAAAAAGAAAGCAAGGGAGGACAGAATTAAGAAGATTAGGGATACTCTAGAAGAGAATGGATTCAAGACAGAGGAGCGAAGAGAACTAATCGAATTCGTTTTTCCTGATATCAATAGATTAATCGATACGATTATAGCATTTTACGATGACAAGCCATCAGATAAGGAATTGAAAAGCCTGAGGAATTTCCTGCTATCAAAAAAAGAAGAAGACGGGATACACTTTACACAGGGTGCTTGTTTTCTTATGGCTAGAAGGTGAATTTATGGAGAATCAAATGCAGAAAATGGAAAAGATAGGATATCGCTTTGTTGGAAACCACTCAGCAATAAAGATATGCGAGTGGACCAGAGAAGCGATAAGAGGAAAGGATTTCTGTTACAAGCAGAAGTTCTACGGCATCAAGAGTCATCGTTGCATACAATTATCGCCGTCTGTTTTTTCCTGCACCCACAACTGCCTCTATTGTTGGAGAACACTGAGATTCAAGAAAAAGATTGAAGGAAAGATAGACAAGCCAGAAGATATTCTAGACAACGCAATAAAAGAACAAAAAAAGATTCTTCAGGGTTTCTGGGGAGCAAAATGCGAGAAATCAAAACTACGGGAAGCAGAAAAGCCGAACCAGGTTGCCATATCCCTGATAGGCGAGCCATGCCTCTATCCAAAGCTGCCGGAATTCATAAATCTAATAAAAGAAAGAAACATGACTGCCTTTCTTGTAAGCAATGGGACAGTTCCGGAGATGATAAAAAAGTTAATTGACAACCAGCCAACCAACATGTACGTAACACTACCTGCGCCTAATGAGAAGGTATACAAGAAAACATGCAACCCTTTAATAAAAGATGGATGGCAGAGAATACAAAAATCATTATCGCTGTTGAAAGAATTTGACAGGTCAGTCATCAGGCTTACCCTGGCAAAGAACCTTAACATGGTTAAGCCGGAGGAATATGCAGGCTTGTTGGAAGCAGCTTCGCCTACATACGTGGAAGCAAAGGCATTCATGCCTATTGGCGGGGCGCAGTACCGCGTTCCTTACGAGTCAATGCCAAGACACAAAGAAATAAAAACCTTTGCTGAGAAGATTGTAAGGCATTCCTCTTATAAAATAGAGAACGAGAAAGAGGACAGCAGAGTTGTGCTATTAAAGAGATAGGGGTCCTATGGTATTCAAACATATTAAAAAACTTAAAAAACTGGGGGAGATAACAGGAATCCTGCCTTCAGAATACAAGTCAGAGGTAACTAAAATATTAGAAAAAATAGGTTATGGAAAAACCGAGTATTTCTGCAGGAATGACCTTGGGGATTATCCCTGTGAGTTTACAAGGTACAGAGGCAAGAAGGAAGCTGTATTAGGTAATATTGTTATAGTGGGCAACCATGCTACATTATCTTCAAATCCAAGCCCTTACTCCTTAAACCTTAAATCATGGATTGAGATATGCCCAGCTAAGAATGAATCTGCTGCGTGCAGTGATGTAAAGACCCTGGAAAAAATCCCAAAGAGACGCAGGCGGTTTCATTATAATCGGAATGACGAGCTGCTAAATTACCTAAAAGAAATCACTAAATAACCTTCTTGCCTCTTTCCTGAGGAACGATTCTGAGCTTTGCTTTCCTGAATCTCTTTTCCTTTTTCTTGGAGAAACGATCCAGAAATATGGCTAATGCTGCTACTTCTGAATGCGGCTGGCTTGTTACTGCTATGTTATAATCTGATAGATGATAGACCTCGCCAGGCACCTTCTCACTGCCGATTATTACAAGCAAATTCTTCCTCTTTATTTTTCTAATCTCTTTTTCTAAGCTTAAGCCGTACATTGTCAAGTGGATTACACAGGCCCTTTTCTTGTATTTTTTAATAACCTTCCTGTAATTCTTTTCATACCTGACAGAGAAAGGGCCGCCCCAGTTCTTCACAACTTTCCTAAGGCCTTTTAATAGATTATTATCCCGTTCGCCGGAGAATATAATTTCATCAGCGCCGAATGCTCTTGCGACCAGGCCGCAATGCGTAGATATCCGGGCATCTCTCTTGATCCTGTGGCCAATACGAAGAACTGATATCAAGGCACTCACTTCAGGTTGCTTTCAAGTTTTTCAAAGAATCTCTTCTTCTTTATAATTCTTATTTTTATTATCTTGTCATCTTCTATATCGTCGATTATTATGATTACCTCATCTGTGCTGAGCTTACTGCCTATTCTTGTTTTCTTCAACTTTGCTTTTACCAGTTCAGCTATTGTTCCATTGTCTACAGGAAGGCTTATATTCAGGAACTTGTTGATTTTTTCTATATTCGTACCCCCATGGACAACTATCGTGTGCTTGTCTATTCTGATTATTGTGGATGGTGTAAGATCTTTCTCATCCATTATCTCCCCTACAATCTCCTCCATAAGGTCCTCCAGAGTAACTAGGCCAAGAAGGTTTCTTTTGAAATCGACAACAATTGCCATGTGCGTTTGTTTTAGCTGAAACAGCTTGAATACCTTGTCCAGAGTCATGTCATAAGACACAAAAACAGGCTCATCTGCTATTTCTTTCAGCTTCTTTTTCTTGCCGACGCTGCCTAGGATATCCCTTATATGAACAACACCAGTGATGTTGTATCTGCTCTTGGAGAAAAGTGGTATTCTTGAATATTTCCTGGAATATTTACTTCTGCTTATCTGTTTTATCGCCTCCTGCATAGAGCTATCCTCGTTTATGGATAATATCTTTTCTTTGGGCGTCATAACCTCCTCTACAGAGATATCACCGAATTCCAGCACGCTCTTTAGTAGCTCCCTCTCCTTCAGGTTTATGACGTCCTTCTCCGCACTGACCTCTATCATTGTTTTTAATTCCTCTTCTGTTACCAGGGATGCCTCTCCTTTTACATTAAAAACAATCCTGATACCGTTTGTTACAGCCTCAAACAATACTACAACAGGGTACAGAATATAGCCCATGACCAGTATCGGTTTTGCTACAAGCAGCGACAGCCTCTCAGCATGCATGGATGCAAAGGTCTTTGGGGTGATTTCACCAAAAACAAGGATAACGAAGGTCATAATACCAGTTGCTATACCAAGCCCTGCTGAGCCGAAGTAATCAACAGCTATTACGGTTGCCAGGGCTGCAGCGCCTATGTTCACGATATTGTTCCCGATAAGTATCGTTATTATCATCCTGTGTGGGTTTTCCTTTAGTTTGTAAAGCGCCTGAGCGCCTTTCTTCTTTTCTTTGAGAAGCGCCCTTGCCTTGATCTTGCTGACAGACAGAAGAGCGACCTCTGTGCCAGAGAAAAAGCCAGACAGTACTATCAGGATGAATAAAATTAGTATATTCCAAAGCATCTGTACACCTGCCTATTATCATATTTATCAATTAAAATCAAAACCAACCCCTTCTTCTAAAGAAATATAACATTGAAATACAGACCAAGAGCATGGAAAATATCATTATCCAGAACCCATAAGCGTAATCTGATAGCGGTAAGGAAGAAAAGTTCGTTCCGTATATACCGGATATCACTGTTAAAGGCAGTGCAATGGTTGCTATAACGCTCAAGACCTTCATAACCTCGTTCATCCTGTTCGACATCGCAGACATGTAAACATCGAATGTGTTACTTATAGCTTCCCTGGAGTTATCAAGCGAATCAGAAACTCTTATAGCATGATCATATATGTCCCTGAAATAAGGAAGTGACTTCTTTGGGATAAATTTATATTCGTTTTTTGCAAGAAACGATAACTTTTCTCTTTGCTGGAATGCGTATTTTCTTACCTGAACAACCAGTCTTTTTAGTTTCAGTATCCTGGTTAATAATCTAGGATTCGGGTTTTTTGTCACCCCTTCTTCGATATCTTCAATCTGGTCATCTATCTTCTCCAGTATAGGAAAGTAATTATCCACCTCGTTATCCAATAACCTGTGAAATATGGAAATAATGCCTTTTTTGAACAAAGATTCTAACCCCTCCTTATTATTTTTTAAATCGTTATATGAAGGTATATCTTTTTTGTGATTACTTATAATGAAATCTTTGCCTATTATAAAATCGAGTTCCAGGGACTCCATGACTTTTTTCCCCTGAATCCCATAAAATACACAAAATAGATAATTTGGGAATTCCTCGACCTTAATCCTTACATTAGAAGTTAATAAATCCTCTGTTGTCAGGTGGTGGAGATGGAAAGTATTTTTAATCAGCTCTGCTTCTTTTTTTGTTATATCTGTTATATCTATCCAGATTTTCTTACCCTTCAACTTATCAATATCCTTGATATTACCTTTTTTCAGGGTTTTGTCAAAATAGAATATATCCATCATTATTAAATCTAACTATAGTTTTTTAAAAACTTATCACAATAGCCCTGAGCGGATTCGAACCGCTGTCAGCGGGTTTCCTTCTTCATCTACAATCAGAGCTTTAGACAAAAGTCCAAAGCCCGCTATGCTTGCCACTACACCACAGGGCTGTCGGCACTAATCTCTTTAGTAATATTTATAAAATTACTAGATTTAAAAACCAAGAAATGCAGTAGATATTATGGACGAAGCACTCTTGAACAAGGCAAAGGAATTTATAAAAGAACCTGATCTTATCATGGATCTCTATGATTTTACGGTTTTATGGCTCAGCAAAAAAGTGGAAGATATGATTGGATATACTTCAGAAGAATTGGCAGGAAAACCAATAACAGACCTACTTGTAGTTGATTCAAACGGAATGCGAGCCAAGGTTGTTGAACACATGAGCAAAGCCCACGGCTTTATGGAAAGCTCATTAAAGACAAAGAGCGGAGATATTGTAGACTTTAAAGTAGAGTTCTATACCTTTGAATTTAAAAAAGGCTTCTACCATGTTGGTAAAGGAGTTAGTTACACAGTAAGAAAACATTCCTGATATACCACTGCCTAACAATTTAAATACAGCAGTCCAATAATTATTATCTATGTTGTAGATAGGCGCTTATTATGAAGATTCTACTGATTCATAGCGATTTCATTGAATTCGAGCCTAAAGAGAAGGCAATAAAGGCTGCAGAAGCGAATACAGGAAAAAAGAAAATAGAAGAATGCCTTGTTGTTTTCATTGCTGTAGAAGCAGAGGATGAGTGCAACCCAGAACAGGCAGCTGACAACCTTGCAGAGGAAGTAAAAAGAACTGCTGACCAGGTAGGAGCAAAGAACATTGTTTTGTATCCTTATGCGCACCTTAGCAAGAACCTTGCATCCTCGGACACTGCGCTGAAAGTGATGAAAACTGCTGAAAATAAGCTAAAAGACTATTCTGTATCTAGGGCACCATTCGGCTGGTACAAGGCTTTCACTATCAAGTGTAAGGGCCATCCGCTGTCAGAGCTTTCCAGAGAGATAAAAGCAGATGTTCCTGAGGCTCTGAAAAAGGAGGAAGAGCTGAAATCAGACTGGTTTATAATTGATACCAAAGGTAAGGTGAACAAAATAGAACTAAAAGATGGAAAAATACAGGGCTTTGATTTCACCAGGCACAAGCAACTTGAAAAAATGGTTAACTACGAGATGAAGAAGTCCAGAAGCGTGGACAAGGAGCCGCCGCACATAAAGCTCATGAAAAAACTTGAGCTGGTTGATTATGAAGATGCTTCTGATCCAGGCAATTTCAGGTACATGCCAAAAGGAAGCCTCATTAAAGACCTGATTGAGGAGTGGGTAACGCAGAAAAGCATAGAATACGGTGCAATGAAAGTTGAGACGCCGATAATGTATGATTACGAACACCCGTGCCTTAAGGATTATCTTAACAGGTTCCCTGCACGCCAGTACACAATACAGACTCCGAATAAACGCGTTTTTCTGAGATTCTCTGCATGCTTTGGGCAGTTCCTGATAGCAAGGGATGCAACAATATCATACAGGAATCTGCCATTGCGCCTATATGAACTTGCTGATTCCTACAGGGTAGAGCAGCGAGGCGAATTAGCAGGACTAAGGAGATTAAGAAGGTTCACAATGCCTGATTGCCATGCTATTTGCAGAGACCTAAAGCAGACAAAGGAAGAGATGATCAAGAGATTTGAGCTTTCTGAAAAGGTCATGAAAGGCCTGGATATAAACAAGGATGACATGGAGTTTGCAGTAAGGGTTGTTAAGGATTTCTACGAAGAAAACAAAGACTTCATCGTATCGCTTGTAAAGAAATGGGGAAGGCCTGCTCTGCTGGAGGTCTGGGAAAAGAAGTTCTTCTACTTTATCCTAAAACATGAATGGAATTTTATAGATGCCCTTGATAAGGCAGCATGCCTTACCACAGACCAGATTGATGTGGAGAATGCAGAGCGCTATGGCATACAGTTCATGGATTCAGACAACAAGAAAAAAACCCCGATAATACTGCATCTCTCACCGTCTGGTGCAATAGAAAGGGTGATGTATGCCATGCTTGAAAAGGCCTGTATGAAAGACCCGAAGCATGCAGTGCTTCCTTTATGGCTCTCACCTGTTCAGCTAAGAATATGCCCTGTTAATGATTCTTTCATTAAAGATGCAGAGAAACTGGCTGATAAACTGGAGAAAGAAAATATTCGCGTGGATGTAGACGACAGGACAGAATCTATCAACAAAAAAATACGGGATGCAGAAACAGAATGGGTGCCTCTGATAATTGTTTTAGGTGAGAAGGAGAAGAAAACAAAGAAATATGCAACCCGTTTCAGGGAGAGCGGCAAGGTTGATAACCTTGAACTCAAGAAGCTGATAAAAACAATCAAGGATAAAACAAAAGGCTATCCATATAAGCCGCTCTCTTTGCCGAAACTATTGACAAAGAGGCCTATTTTTGTCGGTTAGAAAAACAAACCAATAGCTGAGAATACACCCATGCTTGCTGCGAATATGATTGAGCCTGCTATGAGCACGCCTATAACAGCTGCTGTAAATGCCTTTTTCCATTTCATGCCAATTAGCCAGGCAAGCAGCGTGCCTGAATAGACGCCTGAGCCTGGCAAAGGTATTCCGATAAATATGCCCAGGCCAATAACACCATACTTCTTTACATAGGGCTCGCCCTTCTTCCGTATCTTTTCGACTGCCTTCCTGAAAAAGCCCCATCTGCTGAGAAACCTGTAGAGGAATTTCAGGCAAAAGAAAATGGGAAAGAAGATTAGGATATTAAAGACAACGGCAGTAACCAACACAATCCATGGATCAAGCCCTGAGGCAATGCCAATCGGTATAGAGCCACGAAGCTCTATCCACGGCACTAAAGTTATAACTATTACCCACAGTAAATTTTCCATGCACTTAATTATTTCATATAGAATAAAAAGGTTTACTTAGCTTTAGAAATTAGAAGTGCTTTATGCCTTCTTTTTCAAGTAATTTGGCAAGAGTGGTCTGGAATTCCTTCTCATCCTCGCCGAAATCCTTTTTCAATATCTTGAGGTCATGCTCTTTTTTCTTTCTTATCATGATAATCTGCAGAATCTTCCTGTGCAATTTTTCCAGTTCCTCGTCTAATATATATATTTCCCTTTCCAGCTTTCTTACTTCATTCTGCATTTCCTGTTCGAGCGGCATGAGCATAAATACACAACCGTGTCAAGAATATCATCCACACCCTATAAAATTATTGGACAGAAAGAGATTAAATCTTATTTATTCCATTATACCAGGCTCTTTTTTGACAAACTTATAGCTATTTTCTAACATATACCATTATTATATGCCTGAATCCTGAGAACGCCCTCCACACTTCCTTACGGTAGACAATAAGTTCTAAGGCAGCGAGCCCGAAATAAACCCATATAATTGCCGGCCGCACAGGAACCCACACGAACTGTATTAACCATAAAATAAATAAACTTGCAGCTTCAAACCACATGAAACGCAGTTTTAACAGAAGTATCGAAGCATAGAGAGATGATCCGATTGTCAATAAGAGTTCAGTGGCAGTTGTAAAATCCGTCCCTTCTATTACGCTGCTTAGTGTAATATCTGAAATTGACCCGGCACTGATAGAAAACACTACGGGAATCATCGCCATTAGCAACGTCCATTGGGTAAGTTTGCTGGATATTAGGTTCATCAAAGCCATAGGCGCCTTTTTTACTTTGCTTGCCCAATAAAAAGCCGAAGTCTTTTCAGGAAATTCTGACAAAAACGGGGCAATCCACTGGATAAATAGGAACTGGGAAATGCCTAATGATGCAGCAAGAACCAACGCATTGCTATAAAACGGTTCTGCCGCGAAGTATATCATCAGACCCCCAGCCAAAAACATAGACGCAATGATTGGTTTTGTGTAACTTTTCTTCAGGCTAATCACAGCCTTTGGAATGCCCCTTATCAGTTTCTTGTCCTTTTTCCTTGATAAATGAGGCAGCTTTGAAACAGTGTATAAGTAGGATGCATACAACACCGTCATAACAATGCTGTCAAAAATGGTGATGGAGCCGCGCAGAAATATTAAAACAGAATATACCGTAGCTGCAAGGAAGAATATCACTTCTGCACTGTGTTCAATTCTTAAATTTATTTCTTTTAGGAAATGCTTATGCTTCCTGCGATAAAAAACCGAGGTTACAAAGAACACCAACGGCCAACCAACTCCGACCAGAATCCTGTTGGCGCCTGTAAAGTTTGAAAGCATATTAGGAATATCCTGTGCCCATGCTATGGTAGCCTCTATCATAAATTCCGGAAGGACCTGCATCCATGCAACTATAGCCAGGGCAAGACCTTCTGATATTACAATCTCAGAGGATTCTGCAGCCCATGCAATCATCAGGGCCCCTAGAACGATTGCTACTGAATATATAGCAAGGGAGAAGAATGACCCTCCAATCATACCCAGGCCGATGATGCCCACAAGAAAAAACGACGTGTATATCAGATAAGATTTTAGATTTATCATATTAAGCCCATTAAATACTGATTATGAAACCGGGAAAATCCAAAAAGAAAGATACTACATTCCTCAACAGCATAAAATATTATGTTTAGCTGCTTATAAAAATTAAAGGTACGAAAAGTTTTATTAATCCAGGAAATAAAAGAGAGGTCGTCAAAGCGAAAATAAGAGCTTATTTTATCGGTTTTGAGTGATGCCAGACCAGTTCAAACATAGGATCCAGGATATTCGATGCTGCATGAGAGCTCTGTGTCCAGAGGGCAACATCCTGGGTTGGATGAGTTTTTACATCGTCTGTCAGCCCGAACAGGAACTCTTCCCCATCTATTATATAAAGCCTGGCAACCATTTTCTCTAGATGCTCAACAGTTGATATATCCCTTATCTGTGCATATTTGGATAGGTCTTTTGCAATGTTTGATGTCTGCCTTGTTACCGGAATAGCTATCTGTATCTTCACGCCATTGTCAGAGGCCTTCTTTATCAGGGAAAGATGATTATCCATGATTTCTGCCAGACCTGTCTCTGTTGTCATCATCTTTACACTCTTTTTAGCCTTCTTCAGCATTGACTCTAGCTGCTGCAGCATTGCATACCTTCCCTTCAAGGCACCTGTCATGTCTTCAGGCTGCATGGTCTTTATGTTCTCCTTATGAAGCCTTTCCAGTTCTTTTATTGAGTCTGATTTTATCATCCTGCTGATCCGGTTGCCTGTTTCAATTGCCTCTTCTTCGATCTTCTTTTTTGCTCGTGAAAGTGCTTCTTTCGGGGATATGGCCACGTACTTCATTGGCTTTCCCGGCTGAATTACAATGAAGCCCTTGGCAGCCAGACTCTCCAGAACATCGTAACACCTGCTTCTCGGCACTTTAGAGATATCAGCAAGCTCGCCTGCAGTTGACGAGCCCCTAGAAAGAAGAGCTGCCCACAGGTTTCTTTCGTATTTGTTTAGACCAATGGACTTTAATTCATCCATGGTTTTAGAACTGACAATCATTTTATCGTATATAACTTAATTAAAAAAACTTTATAAATATATCTCTTTGTCAGTAATAAAAACTCGGGCGAAAAATAATTACATAGTTACTACGAGTGAATTACAACAACTAGATCCAGCTGCCTTTTTTCCTTTCCTTCTCTCTCTGCGCTCTCCTGTCCAGCTTAGCTATGGTTTCTTTCAACGATTTAATCTCTTTTTTGTTATCCCCGATACCGCAGCTATTGCCTACGCCTATTATCATTATTTTCTCATTTTTCCCTGACCTGTTAACAGCTTTCTTTACCTTCTCCTGGACCCTGGACAGTGAATTGTAGACGTCTTTTTTCATCGGCGATATCGCGTCTTCCATGCCCACCTTTATTATGATGCTGTCTATTGGTTTCTTCTTTGGCAGCAGCATGTTCTCTATTATCTCCCTCTGTCCAATACCGCCCATTGCAAAGCCTACGCCCTCGGCTACAGTACCGCTCTTCTCCCCTTCTAATTTCTGGGACGCGTCAATGGTTATGAATCTGGATATCTTGTGTTTTTTCATTACTTTGTTTATTGCCTCGTCTATCCTTCCCAGGTGAGGAGCAGGGCCCTTTGCCTTAAGAACAAAGCATCTCCTACCACTGATGTTGGTCTGGCCATAGACAATGCCCTCAGCTATCTCGCTGCTCATGTCCATGAGTGAAGCAGCTGCCAGGGACCCTATCCCATCGCCAATAGGCCAGCCGTTAACAAAGGCCTCGGTTCCCCTGAGCTCAGATTCAGCTATCTTTTCTATTATTGGTAGCTGCATCTGAAGTATCATTGCAATCTGAAGGTTCTTGAATTTCTTGGCTAATTCTACATTATGCCTGACTATCTTTGATATCTGCCTAAGCCCGATAGATGCCCTCAGGCCATAATTCAATTCCTGCCTCTCTTTGTAATTTTTCCCCTTGGTAACCTCATTCACAAACTCATCGAACCTCTTCTCCATTGATCTTATGGTCTGGTCTATTTTTCTGACAAGACCGTACGGGTCTATGCCAGATGGCTCAACAACGAAGAAGTCTGTAAACTCATCTATCTTTTTTCTTAGTTCTGATGAAGGGTTGCTGTTTGCTTTCCTGGCAGTCATAAGGTTGGATTTTCTTGACATGCTCTCCATTTTTCTTGCTGACTGCTCTATCTTGTAGATTAGCTGTGACAGCATAATCCTCGGGTAAAATATGAACATCACCATTAACAGGATGAACCATATTATCATCCCAAGAGCATCAGTTTGCATAAGCATAGAACCACTAGATTTATTCTAAGATTCAAATGACCGGAAATCTTTAAAAAGACAACTATAGCCAATGCAGTATTGGCTATACTCTCACAATCTTTTTAAGCCGGGAAAATATAATCTTTTCATGTTTAACTGGAAACTGATAGTAACGGTAATAATACTCCTTGGTATTGTGGCACTTGTTACGTCTACTCAGACGTCTGTTCAGGATTTTTTCAGCTCTGTTACAGACAGGCTTTTTTCTATCATAGGCAGTAGTGAAGAAAGAAATATCTCATTTTCCCTGGTTGCTGAATACAGCAACATCTCTTTCAAAGACAGCGCCAATATAACGATAGAACCGATATTATTTTCAGCAGACATAAGGTACATTAATATAAGAACGAGCGATACCATAGCTATGGATTTCAGCGGTAGCGGAGAGATATACGGAAATAGCCTCAGGCTTGATGGTGTTACCGATAACATCGAGATTGCCAACTCCTCTATTGCGCTTAACAAGGCGTCTGTTATATCGAACTGTACTTTCAATAGCCTGGTAATAGAAGGCCTTGAGCTGAAAGAATTGCTGCTGACAGACGGCTCTCTGATAGTTAAGGGAACAGAAACAAGATTCTCCGACTCTATAGAGATATATAACCTGGAGGGCAGGTTTGAATTCTCTGACAAACTCAAGATAGAAGGCTTAGCAAGCCGGATAGCAATACCGGAAGCAGATATGGTTATAGATTAGCCCTGTTTCTCTTTCTTTTCTTTTTTCTCTATTATCTTCTCAACCTTCTTTTCCAGCCCATTGCCCCTGAACGGGTAGGCTACTATTTTTGCTGATTTCTCAACTATCCCGAGCGCAGAGTATATTATTTTTCCAAGCAGGTAGAACATGTACAGGCCAAGCCCGATTATGAGGAAAAACAGAATCGTGTCTATGTTAAGCGGAACAGAAAAACCAAGAAAACGGAGTACAAGCGGAAAGGCTGCAGAAGCAGCAGACACTATGACAATGTTTATTATTGTTTTTACCACTTTCTTTATCAATACCAGGAATACAACGAATAAAAGCAGGATTAATACAAGGCTGAAAGTGCCGATTTCTTGGATGAATTCCAGCATTATTTAACACCCAGGATCTGCCTGACAGTAGAGTATATTACAGTTGAACCAAGGGACATGTACGCAAACATCCTGAAAAGATAGTCTATATTGCCTGGGCTTTTTTCAACCAGGCCGAGAAGCTTCCTGCCGACTGTCCTCTTGGGCCACTTGTAATTCCTGTTCATGTAGTCTATTACATAGGCGTAGGATAATTTTAGCCTGGAAACGCTCCAGTCCATTATAACATTGGTCGGCGGATACCTTCCTATTACGTCTGTCTTGCCTTTTTTTATCGCTCTCAGTGCATTGTCAATGCCTGATGCTCGGATATCTGTCATGCCATACCCTATCATTGACAGGCAATGTGCATCAGAGCCTGCTGTCTTTGGTATATTATGCTTTTCTGCAAAATATCTATTTTTTAAATTGGCAATTCTCTCTAGGTTTAGTGCGTTGAATACCTCCATGGCATCGCATTTCTTTGCAAGGGAGCCAAGGCCCTTTCTGTTGAAGGCAAACGGGTGTGCAGCAATGCCAATCCCACCCTGGCCATGCACCAGCTCCATCGTCTCTTCTATACCAAGCCTTGGCGGAACAAACTCGTTTATCCCCAAGGCAACGAGGTGGCCATCTGCTGTAGAGATTTCCTCGCCAGGAATTACAAGAATATCGTACTTTTTTGATAATCTCCTGACACCTGAACATCCTTTTATTGTGTCGTGATCAGTTATGGCTATTGCATCCAGGCCAAGGCTCTTGGCATGCCTGACCATCTCTTCTGGCGAGTTCAGGCCCTCATACAGCACTTTCGTGCCTCTTGAATAATACGTATGAGAATGCAGTTCAGCTAGCATAAGACCACTATAGGTAGAATGTAATTAATAATTTAAATATTCAGCCTATACTGTAACCATGGATAAAGCTTATCTCCCAAAAATCATGGTCGAGAAAGATATAGCACCTGTCTTTCGTCAGAATGATATTATTTATTTCAAGTATATAGATGACGACGGAAGTATAGTAAGGGTAGCAAGAGGCGATCCTGTAGAAGGAGTAATAGCAGCACTTTATCCATCAGATGATTCTGATCAGTTCTATGGTGAAGCTACATATAGGATTGAAGATGAATCGGCAAGGGTACCGGTTCCAAGATCAGATATAGGCGATGACGTCTGGCTGGCTCTATTGGATAATATCCCTGTTCCTGATATATTAGCTGATTATAAATGTGACATGTTGGGTATGTATCCTTCTGGCTCATACAAATATAATAGCGGGGACAGGACATTCCATATCCTGGAAAAGAAAGAATCAGAAATAGCAGAGCCGCTTTCTAGGAAGTAGTCTCACTCTGCGTGCACTTCAACTACGTCGTTGTCTTCAAGCCGGTATCTCAGGCCTGCCTGTATCATTCGGCTGCCTCGCCATAAACGTGCAAAACGGAAGTTCTTTACAAAATCCTTGTGTATCCGCAATGCAAAGTCCTTGACAGTCGAGCCTTTCGGCAGAGCCATCGGGGTCTTGGCTTTTTTCGTATAGACTATTATCAATCCAAGAGCTGCCCAGATTTTTTTCTTTATAGAAGCCACATTTTCCTTGAACGGACTCACGAAAATTGCCTTTGTTCTTATGAGATTGTCCTCAACTATCTTCTTAATCTTATTTCTCTCTTCCGCGCTCTTTACTACTAAAACAACCAGCTCTGCGCTTCTTGCTATGCTGAGATACTCGCTGTCAAAGGTTGAGGGTATCTCAACCAGCTGGATCTTTATGCCGGAATAATCTATCATGCCGACCTCAGGCCTTGTCGTCGTGTACTCGTGCTCGCTGATAACGGGTTTTGCATTTGTAAGACCTGCGAGCAGCGATGATTTTCCGCTGTTGGTAAGGCCAATTAAACAGACCTGTGCATCACCTTCTTTGCTTATACCGACCTTTCTAGCGCCTTTTTTCTCACCCTCCTTTCTCAGCTTTGCAAGCCTTGATTTCAGCTGGGCATGCGCGTTCTCGCTGCCATGATGCCTTGGCAGCAGCCTTATCATCTCTTCAAGAGCAGCTATTTTTTCTTCTTTGCTCTTGGCTGATTTGAATTTCTCCTCTGCCTTGAAATACTCAGCAGGCGCATTGACTGGCATAATTCATATTTGAGCTGAATATTTTAAAAGTTCATTATAACGTGTGAAAAATCTACAGCGTGCGATCTAGTTATCTTAAAATCCTGCGGAAGGTCACATAGTTTCCATAACCCAATGGAACATAATCTACAGGATGATTAAAAATAGGGCCTCCCTTCCCCCACTTGGATATTATTGTACCATCTTCTTGGCATATGCCAGCATGAACTATTCTATTTTTATCCCCGTTTCTACTGTGTTTAACATGATACAAGATTATGTTCCCTTCTTGCGGTTTAATTGCCTCTGGATACAAATTTAGGCAACCAGCCCCTTTACAATTTCTTTGATGAGCACCCACAGCATAATCTACACAGTCTTGGCCATTTCGATCCTCTTGCATCATCAATGAGATTTTACCTGATGAGGCATCAGGTAAATATAGTCTCCATGCAGTAAAATCTGGTATTAACACTATCTCTTCTATGGCTTTTCTAATTTTCTTATTCTTGATTTTGGTACGCATATAACCTAACGAGACAGTAATCACACAACATATTTAAATTTATCAGGAACGGCTTCGACAACCATCAGCTCTTCCCACGGCACCCTCTCGCGTGCAATAACACGAACGTTAAAATTATTGTTATGGAAAAGCTCCAGAACTTCTTTCTCGCCTGTTAACGAGGATATCAAAAGCAGAATCTTTCCATTCTTATTTAGATGATTCTTTGCCTGCTGGATGAATTTTTCAATAACTTTTATCCCGCCGGACCACTGCTTATCCTCGAACTTGCCTGACGACACTTGGTCGTCGGTTTGGGTTGGCAGATATGGTGAGTTGAAGACGATCAGGTCATAGGAATCGTTGATAGATGAAAATAAGTCTGAGACGAATGCCTTTAATTTTACATTATTCTTTTTTGCATTTTTCTTCGTCGCCTCTACTGCCTTTTCATTTATGTCAACAGCTGTTACATCTGTTACAGCTGAGGTCTTGGCTGCAAGTATTGATAAGAAGCCAGAACCGCACCCTATCTCAAGGCAGTTCTCTGCTTTTTCTTTTTCAAGCACGCCTGCCATTAGCAGCGAATCCTCTCTTGGGTAATAAACAGAATCAGGCACATCCATTTCCAGGCCTTTGTGATAGAACCTCATAAATTATAGCTGGGAGAAATGTATTTAATATTCTAATGCCTGAAAATATTCTTTCTCAGATTTAAGAACAATGAGATATAAATATAATTATATAGTGCATTTTACAGGAGATTTTTCTATGGAGTTAGATGATCTTATAAAGAAGTACATACTAATAAACGCCACTGAGCACAACGGAACTGCCATGGCAAAGAGTGTTTTAGGCAAATTGCTGGCTGATAACCCTGAGTACAGGGATAACCTTCCTGAGGTCAGGTCAAAAATAGACTACACGACAGAGGAAATTAACAGATGGAGCCTGAGCAAGCAGAAAGATGAATTAGCAAAGCTTGGCGGTTATACACCTGTTATAAAGGAGGAAAAAAAAGGCCTGCCTGAGCTCGAAGTAGAAAGAAGCTTTGTCATGCGCTTTGCTCCTAATCCTGATGGAGCACTGCACCTGGGCAACGCAAGGCCAGCTGTACTCTGCCATGAGTATGTCAAGAAATACAACGGCCAATTCATTCTGAGGTTTGATGACACTGACCCGAAAGTCAAGGTACCTGAAAAAAGATTCTATAAATGGATAAAGGAGGACCTGAAATGGCTTAAGGTAAGGTGGAACAAGGAGATTATTGCATCAAAGAGGCTGAATATTTATTACAAATACGCAGAAGAGCTCATCAAGCTTGGCGAAGCTTATGTCTGTACATGCGACGAGGGGTGGAAAAAACTGAGGGACCAGAGAAAAGCATGCCCATGCAGAAGCATAAACAGGGAAACACAGCTGAGACGCTGGAAAAAGATGCTTCGCCACGGCTTCAAGGAGGGCGAAGCAGTGCTCAGGATTAAGACCGACCTTGAAGCCAAAAACCCTGCTGTAAGGGACTGGCCTGGCTTCAGGATAGTTGACAATCCAAAGCATCCCCTGGTTAAGAAAAAGGTCTGGCCTTTGTATAACTTTGCATCAGCAATAGACGACCACCTTCTAAAGGTAACCCATATCATGAGAGGCCAGGAACATTCGACAAATGAAACAAAACAGAGATTCCTTTATCAGCACTTCAACTGGAAATATCCCTTCACGATAACACTCGGACGATTTTCAATGACAGATGCTATTCTAAGCAAGAGCGTTATAAGAGAGGGCATTGAAAAAAGGGAATACGATGACTGGGATGACCCGAAACTCGGAACACTGAGGTCTCTGAAAAGGAGGGGGTTCCAGCCAGAGGCTCTCAGGAACATAATAATGGATGTCGGTCCAAAGCCGAATGACATCACAATCTCCACGGAAAACCTGGCTGCTTACAACAGGAGGATAATAGACGCAGTAGCCAACCGTTATTTTTTCATAGAAAACCCCAAGATGATTGAGGTAAAGGGTCTGCCTTTCAGGAAAGCAAAAATAGCTCTTCATCCAAATGCGAAAAGGGGGTTCAGGGAATTCTCCCTTAGCAAGACCTTTTTTGTAGATGACTCGGATTTTGACAAGTACGAGGGCCTGGAAGTCCGGCTAAAGGATCTATGCAACATCAAGCTGGGCGATGTTTCCAAATACACAGGCAATGAGGTAAAGTCTATACCAAAGATACAATGGGTGCCTTTCAGATACATAAAAGTCAGAATCATCATCCTTGGAAAGGTAATGGAGGGTTACGGTGAACTAAATCTTAAAAAAACAAAGGTCGGTGATATTGTCCAGTTCGAGAGGTTTGGTTTTGTAAGAATAGAGAAGATCGGCAAGACAAATATAATAGCTATATTCACACATGAATGATTATGCCTTCAATAATATGTGATTTCCATCTAGAGCCAGCAAAGAAAAAAACAGCAGAAGCAGTAGCTGCTGAGTCTTCAACAGGCACGTGGATAGATGTTTCCACCGAGAAGCAGTATATGAAAAATCTGGCTGCTAAGGTGGTTTCTATAAAAGGAAATAATGTCAGGATTGCTTATCCTCTGGAGCTATTCGAGCTTGGCAATGTACCGCAGCTAATGAGCAGCATTGCAGGCAACATCTTCGGCATGAAAGCTGTAAAGAGGCTGAGACTAAACGATATAACTCTGCCTAAAAAGTATGTAAAATCTTTCAAAGGGCCTTGTTTTGGAATTGAAAAAATCAGGAAACTGCTGAAAGTAAAGAGACGACCGCTTGTAGGCACGATAGTAAAGCCAAAGCTAGGCTTGCGAACAGTAGACCATGCAAAGGTTGCTTATGACGCATGGATCGGCGGCTGTGACATAGTAAAGGATGACGAGAATCTGAGCAGCCAGAAGTTCAACCCGTTCGAGAGGCGCGTTAGGCAGACGATAATGATGAGGAACAAGGCAGAAAGGAAAACCGGCGAAAAGAAGATATACATGCCGAATGTAACTGCTGAAACAAACGAGATGCTAAAGCGCGCCAGGCTCGTCAAGCAGACCGGCTGCGAATATGCAATGGTTGACATACTTACATGCGGATGGTCGTCTCTGCAGACGCTGCGAAACGCAAACTTAGGATTAGTGCTTCATGCTCATCGTGCAGGACATGCAGCATTTACCCGCGGACGGCATGGTATCTCAATGCTGGTTGTTGCACGGCTTGCTCGGCTGATTGGCGTTGACCAGCTTCACATAGGCACCGCAGCTGTAGGCAAGATGACGCAGGAAGACGACGTGATTATAATAGAAAAAGCACTAAAGAACAAGTGGTTTGGCTTAAAGACGGTGTTTCCTGTAGCCTCAGGCGGGCTTCATGCAGGTTTGGTGCAGAGCCTAATAAAGAAAATGGGCAGGGATATCATAATCCAGGCAGGAGGCGGTATTCATGGACATTCTGGCGGCACGATAGCTGGAGCAAAGGCAATGCGCGCTGCTGTGGAAAGAACAATTTAAATCTTGGCATATTTATTTTTATCATGAAAGTACTTGCAGGCGGATGCTTCAACAAGATACATCCCGGCCATGTCTATTTCCTGAAGAAGGCCAAAGCACTTGGCTATCTTACTGTTATTCTAACGCATGACAAGAACAATAAGAAGCCTTATGCAAAAAAAGCAGGAATTAGGAAAAAGAACCTGCAAAAACTAGGCATAGCTGACAAGATTATTATTGGCCATGCAACAGATTTCTGGAAGGTCGTGAAAAAGATAAACCCAGACATAATCGTGCTTGGCTATGATCAGGAACTGCCAGAGCAGTTGAAAGACAGGCTAAGAAAAACAAAAATCATAAGAATAAAGAAATTCGGCAGATTCAGCAGCAAAAGCAGTTAAAAATGAGCTAACTGATTATTTTTTCCTTATAACTTTTCCTATTTTCCTTAAACTTATTTTTCCTTTTCTCAGAATTCTCATGCCTCTTACATCAAAAACAGTTGATGGCTGCCTCCGCGGAAGCGAGCCGGCATCGATTATCAAATCGGCTCTGCCTGAGAACACTTTCTTTACGTCTTTTATTCCATATATCTGCTTATTGCCTGAGATATTTGCTGATGTTGCTGTTATGGGTTTTCCGAATCTTTTTACAAGATTAAGGGCAAAGCTGTTTGCCGGTATCCTGAAACCGCCTAGCAGCTTCTTTGTTTTCATCCTCTTGTCAGCAACCAGTGTTAAGGGGCCTGGCATGAACCTTTTCATGAGGTTTTTCATATCACTGTTAAGGACAATATACTTTCCAGCCATTTTCCTGTCTATGATGATAGGGAGGAACTTGTTTTTCCTGCCTTTAAGCCTGTTTATTTTTTTCAATGCCCTGATGTTGGTGGCATCTGCACCCACACCATACGATGTCTCTGTAGGATAGACAACAATACCGCCTTTCTTCAGTACAGAAACAGCAGAGGTAATTGCCTTTCTGTCATTGATTTTTATTATCATGGTTTTCATAATAATAGGATGATGATAAGGTTTATAAAAACTACTTTCCAAATCTAGAGCATGGAAATGGCCTATAATGCAGTACTGACTATAGCATTTATATTTACCGTATTCATAATAGGCAAATTACTTGAAAGAAACCACGACAAGATAGTCAAGCAGAACAGGCTCGGCCTCCTCGTCATGCTCAGAATCATCAAGATTTTCATATATTTCCTGGTGCTGGTGCCTATATTCTTTTTATGGCAGCCAGAGGTATATTCTCTATTCAATATCCTGGACTCAACACACCCGATGATGACCCAGTTGATTATGATTATTGTAGTCTGGGCAAGCGCTATATACATTGTAAGAAACATATCAGGCGTTATACTTGAGCTACAGCAGGATGTCAGGGTCAAGAGCGTTGACAAAGAAGTTGGTACACTGCTCCGCAAGATGGTCAAATACCTTACTTATGCTGGAGCCCTTGTCTGGACACTGGGCGTATTCAGAATAACCGGGGCAATAGAAGGCCTGCTGGTAGGAGCAGGCTTTGCAGGAATTGTCATAGGTTTTGCTGCACAGCAGACATTGTCAAACCTGCTTGCAGGCATCTCGCTGCTTCTGGACAGGCCGTTCAAGATAGGCCAGTGGATACACCTCAAGGATTCTGACCTTGTGGGCGAGGTCAAGGAGATAAGCCTGAGGTCAACAACAATAAACGCGCCTGACAACACGCTGATAAGCATACCGAACTCGAAAGTCGCTAATGAGCCTATTGTTAATTATTCTTCCCACAAGCTCAGAAGATTCTTCCTTGATGTCAGTATCAGCTATGAGTCTGACCTGCAGAAAGCAGTCAAGATAATCAAAGATACGCTTGACAAAGACCCGGCCACAGTAGCTGAAGGCATACCAGGCCAGGGCTATTTTGCTCCTACAGAGATTGTTGTAGAAGGCTTCGGTGATTCCTCTGTCAACCTGAAAGCAAAGGTATTTGTTGATGTGGATGTGGCAGGAGGGCAGTTCCTCACAAAATCACGCATGCTGGAAAACATCAAGAAGAACCTGACCAAGGCAGGCATCGAAATACCTTATCCACGGCAATACGTAATATTTGACAAGGACCAGAAAAAAAAGAGGAAGAAATCCTGAATTACATTGGAATTACAGATCATTTACCGCCTCTGATATTTAAGATTGAGTCGTATATCTGAATTATGAAATATAAGGGCGCTGAAACAATTTTTAGCTGCCTTGGTGCATGTTCAACAGATAAACTACTGATACTTACTGATGAAAAGACACAGGCATCTGCCAGGCTCCTGAAAAAATATTACAAAGGAGATTCTGAGATAGACTACCTGCCTCTTGAAAGGGCAGATGATATTCCACAACACTATAAAGGTGTTGATTTGCATGATAAAATGCAGGAAGCTGATATTATTCTGATAGCAGCTTCCCAGTCATGGTATCACACGCCTACAAGGAGAAGAGCCAAGTATGATTGGAGCAAAAGAGTTGCTAGCTGCACAGGCCTGACACCTCAGATGCTGGAGACAGGGGCTCTCTGCACTGATTATAATCGTGTGGCAAAACTGACAGAAGAGCTTTCTGCATATTATGAAGGCAGAGAAGGGATACATATAACCACAGAAAAGGGGACGGATATAAGCGCTGACATAAGAGGAAGGAAGTGCCACTATGAAACAGGTTTGTACACAAAACCTAGTACAGGCGGCAATCTGCCAGCAGGAGAATTGCCAATCTCGCCTGTAGAGGGCACAGCAAAAGGCACAGTAGTATATGACATAGGCATTGCCCGTATTCAGTTGCTCTCACCTATTTTTATAGATGTAGTGAACAGTTCAGTAAGCCAGATGGGCGGTGAAACTGCAGAGGATTTATTAAAACTTATGCGAGATTATCCGGAATTGAAGAATATTGCAGAGATAAGCATAGGCACGAACCCGGATGCTGTTGTTCATGGAAGACCGATAATAGAACAAGAGAAGAAACTAGGTACAGGACATATAGCACTGGGTAGCAACAGGGTCTTTGGCGGTAGCGTTGATGGTATTCATTTAGACGGAATCTTCTGGGACCCTACACTAACCCTGCTGGGCAAGGAAGATGTTACTATAATGCAGAAAGGTAAAATATCAAAAGGATTGATATCAGACGACCTGGTAGAATGGCTTGCTGCTTATGATCTGGTTGCCTGAGATTACTTTATCCAATTCACTTCCACTTCATCTGTTCGCCACCTCTGGTAGAAGTCTGCTTTTTCTGCTGGTTTCAGGCCATTTTTATAAGCAAGCAATCCGGTGTATGCGATCATTGCACCACAATCTCCGGCAAATTCCCTGGGAACAACAAAGAATTTCGCGCCACGCTCTTCACACATTGTTTTTAGCATCTCCTGAAGCCGCAAAGAAGCTGCTACACCACCTGTTAGAAGAACTTCTTTTTTGCCTGTATGCGCTAGAGCGCGCTCAGTAACCTCTGTCAGCATTGCATAGGTTGTTTCCTGCATAGAATAACATAAATCTTCTATTTTTTCGCCTTTCTTGAATTTCTGCAAAGCAGAGGTCAATATGCCGGAAAATGATAAATCCATGCCTTTTACAACATAAGGCAGCTCGATGTAGCTGCCGCTCTTTGCAAGCTCGTCAAAATGCCTCCCGCCTAGATGCTTTCCTGTTGCCTCGCGGATAAAAGTGTCAATGGCATTGCCTATTGCAATATCCTGTGTCTCTCCAAAGACGCGATACCTGCCGGATGCAAAACCAAGCACCTGGGTATTGCCGCCTGACACATACAGCGTAATCGGGTCCCTTGCTTTTGTCATCAATTTCCCTATTTCTATATGAGCAATGCAATGATTAACTTCTACCAATGGTTTTTTAACCCGCAGAGCCAATTCCTTTGCAAACTCCATTGCAACCTTCAGGCATGGCGGCAGTCCAGGACCTGCTGAGTAGGCAATTATGTCTATATTATCTATTGATATGCCTGCTTCTTTCAGCGCGCTTTCAAGGACAGCTTCTTTTACTCTTTCATGGTGCTCTTTTGCCTCTATTGGATGTATGCCGCCTTTTTCCGGCTTGTAGATGTCACGGGAATTGGCTAATACTTTTTCATCCATGACAATTCCAACACCGAGCGTGTGAGCAGTTCCCTCAATGCCAAGACAAATCATATTGTAATTTATCGAATAAAGAATAAAAACTGATTAAGGTTTTACAAGAACTAGCTATTTCTTCTCGTCCTGGATCTGTGCCCAGCCGCATTTTCCGCAGTATTTGCGGTTCTTGTACCTGGCCAGGAATGTTCCTGGTCCGCACCTGGGACAGGGCTCGTTTTTCCTTGATACCTCGCTGCCTTTTATCTCGTAAAGCTTCCAGACCTGTATCTTCGTATGCTTCTTCTTGCTCCTTGGCCGCTCTTTCTGGGATTTCTTCTCTTTCTTCTCCTTTTTCTTTTCCTCTTTTGCCTCAGGCGCTGGCACTGCCTCCTTAGGCTCCTCTTTTACTGCCTCTTTTGGTTCCTCTTTCGGCTTTTTCTCTTTCTTTGCGCTTCTTTTTGCTTCCTTGCCCTTTGCCATATACCCCACCGTTACTCTGTAACGTTGTCGTATCCCTATAAGATGGAAAACTATTTAGCTTCTTCCTTTACTGCCTCTTTTTCTTCTTTTGATTTTGCTCCCTCTTTTGGTTTTTCTTCCTTCTTAGGTTTCTCTTCTTTTTTCTCAGGCATTGCCTTCTTCTCTTCTGCCTCTGGTTTTTCTTCTTTTTCAGGCTTCTTTGCTGCTTCTGCTGGTTTTGCCTCTTCTTTCGGCTTCTTCTCTTTAACAACCTTTGACAGATCAGGAACTTTCTTTTCTTCCCAGAGGAAAACCTTTGCTTTTGAAGATGAAATGCCTGCATCAGAAAAGATGCTTTTTATGTCTACGTTTTCTACAGCTTTCTTGAACTCCTTGGATATCAAAAGCTGCACCTCTGCCTTTGACGGTGTTGCTGAGGCATCATGATCTATTTCTATCTGCAACTCCTTCCTCTTAAACAAAGGATTATCTTTCTCGCTTATTACTGAAAGCTTCATAATCATACCCTTATTGCATATGTTCCTGGTGCGGTTATGCCCATTTTTTTCGCTATAGCAGATTCAGTATCAAATATAACAACAGTGCCCTGGAAATTGGTTGTTGTCTCGGTCTTGCATACCGGGCATAAATTCCCTTTTACAATTCTTTTACACTGTCTGCATGCTTTCTTCACCATCTAACCACCTTTCTTCTTTTCTATCTTTGCCCTTTTCTTATCCTTTTCTATCCATTCCAGCGCGCCTAAACAAGGCTGCCTCATTGTAAGTGAGATCTTGCTCCTGCCCTTGCCAAGGGACACGCCTACTATCCTTGCCCTTACAACATCACCTTCTTTTAGCTTGTAACCAGCTTTTCTGCCTGTGAATATGGCGTTCTTGGAGTCATAGCTGAGCCTGTCATCCATTATCTGGCTGACATGAACAAGAGCATCAAGAGGGCCGATTCTTGTGAATGCGCCGAATTCGGTTATGTCCACAACCTCGCCCAGGACGATCTCATTGAGCTCAGGCCTGTATATCAGGACCTTGAATTCAGCAGGATAGAATATGGCACCGTCTTCAGGCAATATCTTGCCCTCGCCTATCTGCATTATCTCTGTGACAACAAGGAACACGCCAATATCAGGATTCAGGCTTCCCTCAACACTCTCCTGCAGGCTTTCCTTGACTGCCTTATCAAGGTCAAGGTTAAACTTGGTAGGAGGCACCCTTACCTCGTCCTTTACTGTAATAATCTTGAACACTTTACCTACCCTCTTTTCCAGACCATATTTATATATCTCAATTAGTTTTTAAACGTAGGGATTTAAAATTATCCTTGATATAAAAATTCTTTAAATTAGCGCATATGCAACTATCAAAGGAATAAATATTATTGCTATAGTGTTCATGACCTTTATCAACGGGTTAATAGCCGGCCCGGCTGTGTCCTTGTAAGGGTCGCCAACAGTATCGCCTACAACTGCTGCCTTGTGCGTTTCAGAGCCCTTGCCGCCTTTGCGCGCCTCTATGTATTTCTTTGCATTATCCCATGCTGCTCCGCCGTTTGTCATCTGTATTGCCAGGAGAAAGCCAGATAATATAGACCCCAGCAATAATCCGCCAAGTGCTTTTGGCCCAAGGATAAGGCCTACAGCAAGCGGTGAGGCAACTGCAAGCAGTGCAGGCAGGCCCATCTTTCTCAGTGCGGATTTTGTTACTATGTCAACGCATCTTGCATAATCCGGCACTGCTCTGCCTTTTAGAATGCCTTTCCTGAACTGCCTTCTTACCTCTTCCACGACTTTGAATGCAGTGCTACTTACTGCCTTCAGGCACAGCGCAGAGAAAAGCAGCGGTATAAGAGCACCTATCAGAAGACCAACTAAAACAAGCGGGTCACCTATCTCAAAGCTGATTGTCATGCCTGCCAGCTCTATCTCCATCACATAGGCAACGAATAATGTTAATGAAGCCAGTGCAGCAGAGCCAATAGCAAAGGCTTTTGTAACGGCCTTTGTTGTATTTCCAACAGCATCAAGCTTGTCTGTGACCCTTCTTACATTGCCCTTCAGCTTGGCCATCTCAGCAATGCCGCCTGCATTGTCTGTTATAGGGCCGTAGCTGTCCAGAGCAATTACCATGCCTGTCAGCGACAACATGGCCATTGCAGCTATTGCTATGCCGTAGATGCCTGCAAAGTAGAATGACAGCAATATGCCGGCTGATATGATAACAGCCATTGGTGCTGTTGACTCAAGGCCAGTTGCAAGGCCTGTTATTATGTTCGTTGCAGGTCCTGTCTTGGATGCAAGCGCTATATTTCTTACAGGCGAATGCTTCTCAGAGGTAAAGTATTCAGTTACCATGAATATTATAATAACTATTACAAGGCCGGTTATAGCAGAGAGAAATATGCCAACCTCTGATATAATGAAGTAAAATATAATAGCAGACAGAATGCCAGTAACAATCAGGCCTTTATACAGGGCCTTCATTATGCTGTTTGTTTTATCAAGCCGCACGAAAAAGGTCCCTATTATTGAGGCAACTATTGAGCCAGCTCCAAGCAGTAGCGGGTATATAACGCCTTTTTCTCCCAGTACCAAGTAACCGAGGAGCATCGCGCCAAGTGCAGTAACTGCATACGTCTCAAAGAGATCAGCAGCCATGCCTGCGCAGTCACCCACGTTGTCGCCAACGTTGTCAGCTATGACAGCAGGGTTTCTCGGATCATCTTCAGGGATGCCTGCTTCCACCTTTCCAACAAGGTCAGCGCCTATATCAGCTGATTTCGTATAGATGCCTCCGCCTATCCTTGCGAACAAAGAGACAAGGCAGCCTCCAAAACCAAAGCCTATTATTAAAATAGGGTCCCTGTATAACCAGTAGAAGACAGTAAGACCAAGAAGTGCTAAACCAACTACGAACATGCCTGTTACAGCGCCTCCTCTGAAGGCAATACTTAATGCGTCTTTTAGCCCGCGCTCAGCTGCTTTCGCTGTTCTTACATTCGCCCTTATTGAGATGTTCATTCCTATATAGCCTGCAAGTGCAGAGAGAAAAGCCCCTGCAATGAATGTTATTCCTGTTTGCATGTTTATGGCTAATGCAAGTATAACTGCGATTATTATGGCAAATATTGCTATTGTTTTGTACTGACGATTCATGTACGACTTTGAGCCTGTCTGTATTGCCTTTGCTATCTCTATCATTTTCAGGCTTCCTTTCTCTTTTCTAAGCACAGAGGCAATAAGAATGACAGCAAAAACCAGAGCCAGGATGCTTGCAGCAAACGGATATATCAATTCCCCCATATCTAAAAGCATAGCATCACTCGATTATGAAATACTTTTTCTGCCGCAGCCTTATAATCCTAATTCCATTGTCTTTTAACTTTTTAATAAGTTTCCTATCGTTCGTTGCTACTGCGTACCCGTGCCTCTTTGCGCTGTCCAGAAGTGCAGAATCAGCATTCTTTTTACTGGAAATAATTCTAATTCCCCTGCTCTTTATCATGGCCAGGGCAACTGCTGCCTGTTCTCCTGTTCTGCCTTTTCCCTTGCTTAGCCTCTCTAATTCTTTTACGCAGGAATCCAGCGTGGCTATAGAACCGTGTTCTTTCAGGTCTGATAGATCCACTCTGAACTGTACAGGCAGCAGCAGGAAGTTCGTGTCAAGAAGTATTTTCATAAACAAATGTACCTCTTTCTTAGTTTCCCAACAGTCCCAACCTTAATAGGGTTTTGCCTCCCTATCATCATGGCTTTCTCTATATATTCGGGCCTTAGTTCAGGTTCCATTACTTTTTCCTATTGATTTTATATTTTTTAAAACTTCCAAAAAATCGTCTCACCTAGACCTGACGAAAACAAACAAAACAGCTGATATCAGCATAAGCACAAAGAACTGCCACAGGGCAAACTCAGGCAGGGTCTCTGTCAGTATCATCAGGGTTCCTTTTCCATCCCTGACATCCAGGCCTGCAGGATTGGTTTCTGTGCATTCAAATCCTATTGGATATACGCCTATTTTTCCAGCCTTGACCAGGTTAACATAGAAAGAGGTGAATCCCAGTACTGATACATCAAGCCTGACCTCGTAGTTATTGTCGCCTCCAGGATTGATTAGGCATCCGCTACCCTTACAATCAAGCATCAGCCAGCCAGAAGACAGTATAAACCCTTGTGTAGGCTCTGCTACCAGCTCTATATCAAATTCAGCAGCATCAAGAGGATTCCATAAAGTTGCTTTGAATAGCTCTGTGTTGGAAGCTCCCAGCATAAACCTTTTTTCTATAGGCTCAACTGTTATAGCTGGTGTACAGCTTACAATGAAATTGCTTGATGCCAGGCCAGAGTAGCCGTCTTGGCTCTCAGCCCTGATGTTTAGTGTATGCTCTTCACAGTCCAGTGCTATGCCGGAGGCAGAATGCCTGAATGCTTTGCTGAAAGCATCCCAGTATATCTGAGATTCTGCGCTACTGTCTATACTATAATAAACATCGCAGTTGCTGCAATCCTTTCCTGTAGGCAGTGTAACCTTGGCTAAGAATTCTATTGGCATGGGCTTTGTGAACTCTGGCTTTCCGTTTATGCCTGGTATTATCCTTTCCTCAAGATAAGGATAGTTTATTTCTATAAACAGGTTGCCAGCTGGGGCAGTTGTGCTTGTAGATGTTGTTGGTCCTCCGGGAATAGTTGTGGTTGACGAAGTAGTAGTTGTAGTGGTTGTTGGCGGCCCTCCTGGCGGATAGCAAATACCGCCAGAGCAATACGCAGATGTATCACCGTAATAAGCATCACAGCAGGCATTTGTGCAAACAGAAGAATCCACAATACAGTCTATTCCAGAGCACACATAATCATACTGGTAGCCGTAATTACAGCCGTCGTTGCTGTTACAGTCCGCGCAGTAGCCATCAGGACCGCACTCATCATCCGTGCCTGCACAGGACCCCATGCCGGAAGGCGGATAGCAAACATCACCAGAGCAATATGCATTTACATCATCATACCATATCTCACAACAGGCATTTGTGCATAATGAAGAATCTATAATACATTCAATGCCTGAACAGGCATAGTCATAATCATAGCCATAACTACACTGATCATTGCTGTTACAGTCCGCGCAGTAGCCATCAGGCCCGCAGTCAGTATCCGTGCCAGAACAGCCTGTTGGCCCTCCTGGTGGATAACATATACCGCCAGAACAATACGCACTCGTGTCATCGTAATAAGCATCACAGCAGACTTCTGTACACATAGAAGAATTCACAATGCAGTCTATTCCTGAGCAGATATAATCATACTCATAGCCGTAGTAGCAACCGTCGTTGCTGTTACAATTCGCACAGTATCCGTCAGGACCGCAATCAGTATCAGTGCCTGCACAGGACCCCATGCCGGAAGGCGGATAGCAAACACCAGCAGAGCAGTAGGCATTAGAGTCTGAGTAATAAGCATTACAACATGTCTCTGTGCAAACAGAAGAATCCACAATACAATCTATGCCTGAGCACACATAATCATACTGGTAGCCGTAATTACAGCCGTCATTGCTGTTGCAATCCGCACATATGCCGTCAGGTCCGCAGCTATCATCAGTTCCACCACAAGAAGGAGGTGCTGGTGATGTTGTAGTTGTCGTAGTAGTTGGTGTCGTGGTTGTAGTAGTTCCTCCGCATAAACTATTGTTAACAGGTGAACAGCTGCATATCCCAGGTACAGGATAATCAGTCCAGCATGTTGATGCATTAGCACAGTCTCCAAGTATATCACAATTATTTCCACTGCAGTTAGACTCGGTGCATGTCATTGGCCCTGGTATTGTTGTAGTAGTGCTTGTTGTAGTTGGTCCCGTGGTAGTTGTTGTAGTAGTAGACGTTGTGGTAGTTCCGCCCACAACCGCAAATGTAAACGAACCACTAACAGTGCTGGTACCGACTATCCAGACCCCTGTTCCAGGCGGCCCGCCATCAAACAAACCAGCTCCTGTTCCGAATACAGTCACGCCCTGGCATGCTGCAGGCACTGGGGGTATTGTCCATGTTCCTGATATCGTGCTGCCTATTGTCGGTGTTGCATCATATATGCCCCGGATATCCCCTCCGTTGTATTGTATGTCGCAGCCACTGTCAGCGTCTATCTGGAAGAAATCAATAGCAGAGCAGTCGCCTGATATAATGCCAGACATTACTATTGTATTGCCTGCTTCACAGCCTGGCAAGCCACCTGCACAGTTAGGCGTTATCGAGGCTGCTGATATGGTGCATGGTGGTATTGTTGTGGTTGTTGTAGTGGTTGGTCCTGGTATTGTCGTAGTGGTAGTTGTTGGTCCAGGGATAGTTGTTGTAGTGGTTGTAGATGATGTTGTAGTAGTGCTCGGACCTGTGGTTGTTGTAGTGCTTGTAGTTGATGTTGTAGTCGTGGCAGTTGTACAGCTCCAGTCTGCACAATCAAATGTAACAGAGTTTGTGCATCCATAGCCAGAGCATGAGATTTCGCAACAATGCCATGATCCATAGTAGATGCAAGCCCTGTGCTGCGCATTGCACCCAGAATTCACATAAGATGTGTCTGAGAATGTTACAGTTAATATACCATCACCGCAATAAGAGCCTGTATTTATGTTTGCAGTAAG
>Ga0315555_1000342_pt1 | contig 31852 bp, 25 predicted proteins | sample SalMarSW160380MG_FD_202113 | JGI IMG/M metagenome (GOLD analysis project Ga0315555, IMG submission 202113) | Salt marsh sediment microbial communities from the Plum Island Ecosystem LTER, Massachusetts, United States - Salt Marsh Sediment SW1603-80 ... | reverse complement strand
CTCTACAACCAGAAGCTGCTTTTTGATCTGAAGCGGGCTGAAAGAGAGGACCTGCATTTCAACGAAAATGCAAACAGGTTGAAAGGAACACTGGGGACAAATACACTCCGTTATTCTCCTGAAGATTTCAGCAGTCCCGGATTTGTTGTTGAAGGGGGCAGTTTCCTTCTGTTTCAAAAACAGGAAATAGCTGCATTCGGTTTTCCTGAGAGATATTTCGAAACACTCATCTCCAGGGGAATCGATCCCGACTGGATAGAAACAGTCATATCCGACAGCGTCACGGACTCATTGATTCAACTGCTCAAACGAAAGCAGGCCACCGGAAAAAAAATCAGAATTATTACCGGCAACACCTCCGTCATGCGAAGCGCCGTACAGCTCTTTAGAGGAGGTCAGCATACTCCCGTCAATGCCGAGATCGAGGAGTTTTTACCTGACAGTAAAAAGAAGTTTTTGAGCTTCGGTATTGAAAAGAAACAGACCGGCTACCGCATCAGCCATCCGCTTATTTCTTTTGAGCTTTTTTTAGCCCGGAAAAAAACACGACATACCGGAAAAGAGATAACAGTCGACCCGGCAAACAGGGTACTGGTGGTGCCTGTGAAGTCTCCTTTGAAAGGAACGGTAAATCTTACGGATGGGGTTCCCTATATCTTCAGCGGAAAACTACGGCTTGCAGACGAGGAGCTGGTGGAGCGGTGTTTTACCGACCTTATCCCCCTCTGTGAAAACGTGCGGGACTCAGAACATACCGGCCGGCCGGGGCTTGACCCCGGTGAATCGACTCTACTGACCATGTTTTCGCGACTATTCGATGATATTACGGGAGGGCGCTTTTCACCAACAACTGCAGACAATCTGTACAGACACTTCAAAAAAATCAAACCGAGACATGACAGCTGTCTGATCTACCTGCTTTTCAACAGTACAGGCATTGCCAGGCAGCTTGCTTCTGCTGAGACAGCCGGGCACACCATGAAAGATATTTTGATAAAGATAGCCGATCGAGCCGGCAAATTTACGGGTTCACAGAAGGGAAGCATGCACCTGCCTCTTATCGGGGAGCTGTATACGGCAGATGGAGGGCTGCAGCTGTATTACAGGGCATCAAAACGCCCGGTAAGCCGGGACGACTGTATCATGTTTCAGGACAGCATTGCCGAGATTCAAAATCAGCTGCAGAAAAATCAAAAGTTGTATACAGTTGAACTTGACCGTCTGAATACGCTTCTCAAGGAGCTTGAGTCGGGTGTCAGCAAAAAGGTTTCTGCCGGCAGCGTCCCCGAATCCGGTATTACAACAGCACCGGGAGTTGCAGCAGGCGAAATATCGGTGAGCGTCAGCGGACTTGGTATTCCAGCGGGCCTCCGGAAAAAGGGAAAGAGGCTCAAAACTGCTGCATCCAGTACACCCTCACAGGAGGTGGATGCAAAAGTAAGTGTCTCCGGTCTTGGTATTCCGGCAGGTAGAAGGACGGATAAGGATGAAACCAAACGGGGCAGGAATCTCAAAATCCTCATCCCCGCTGCCGCTGTTGTTGTCGCCGCGGTCATTATTGCCGCTCTTCTCTTAATTCCCGGTTCCAGATTCGGCGAAAAAATGCGGGGTGGTGCTGCAGGCGAAAAACAGGCGACAAAAGGTGTAGAATCTCAAACAGCCGAAACGTCCGCCGAAACATCCGAAGGCAAAGAATCGGCCCAAAACCAGAAAGAGGGTGTATTTACCATCGCCGTCGGTGATGAATCCTCACCCTATCGAATCGAGGTGCCAATTACAATCCTGGATATCTATTACCTCACAAACAGCATTGCGGTCAAAAACGGGTACAGGAAGCTGGATAGTCTGAAAAATGCCGGAAGAGACCCCGACTGGATCTACCCGGGCAACCTGTTTGTCCTTCCTGATGAAACACAATATACGGTCGTCAAAGGCGACACAATGTGGGATATGGCGCACCTCTTTATTAAAAAAACACTCGAGGCCGATTGGCCGACATATGTCCGCATATCGGAAGAGATCGATGCTCCAGACACCAGAACCCATGACAGAGAAACACTCAAACGAGAGCTTGAATCTCTCAAAAAGCGATCGTACAGCGAAAACTTCTCCAGGGAAATCGATAAAAAAATTGCAAAATTACTGGGGGAACAGTAAATTATTCTTCGATATAATAATATATTTCAAATTATTTTATCACTAGATCCATACATGGGGAAAAATTTCACTTTACAGGAGGAGAAAAAAGATTTAAAGTTTCTTATATTTAACTTTGACAGGATTGAAGAAATCAATCAGAAAGGAGAATAAAATGGCCGCAGATTTACCAAGAAGCCCAAATGTCTTTCACCCGACCCGGCCCTCCGCAGTTGGTTCACGAAACAGCCTCGCGCAGGAGGGCAGAGTTCAAAACGAAGAGATGCAGCGTTCTATAGAGGAAGAGACCGAAAAGGTATTGAAGGAACTTCGGATCAGGCTTCCAAAAGAGGTGCTTGAAGAGCTCGAGGTAATGGGCGGAATCAAACAGAAACTCTACAACTACTTCAACCAGAACTATCAGAACATGTTCAACCGATACATCACCACGACTGAAGATGAGATGGTGAAGAAGGTTCGGAATTTCGTGGACAAGGAAGAGTCCAAAGTTCTGTCCCGCTACACACCCAAGGAAATCGCCGAAATGCTCGATCAGATCGGCGGTGCCGACAAGTTCAATACCGGTGAGATCGAAAAATCGATCGTAAATATGTACGGACACCTACAGGGCCATATTCAGAGAGGCCTCAACGATCTTGAAAACGACACCAATTCACTGCTCCGTCAGAAAGTGGATGTCGGCGCATTTATCAGAGGTGAAAACGCCTACTCGATCGTTAAATGTTCTTTCAAGGACAATTCCCACAAACCGAAAACGGTTACGGATGTGAAGCTGTCCATCAACATTCTCGATGCCGAGCTCATCAGCCCGATCTTCCACTACCAGGCAACCGTCGAATACCTCATCAAAGACCAGATTTCAAGAACCATCATCGATCTTATCGATCGCGAGATCGAGAGGTTCAAGGCCCAGCTTGTCGATGAAGGCAGGGAAGAGCTCTCCGATGGAGAAGTGATGTTCGAGAAGATGAAGAGAGTTCCCAATTTCACGGATGATGAAAAGGAAGATGAGAAATCAAAGAGATACACATTTCTTGCAAAGAACCTGGTAGACAAAATCGAGGGACTTCGCGCCGAAATCGATCTTAAAGATTTCGATCAGCTGAATATCCGTGAAAGCCTGAAAAAAATCGTCGATATGGAAAACATCAGAAACAGGGGGTTCAATACGGCGATAAACTCGATCACCTCTATCCTCGATACGAGCAAAATGGGATACCAGTACATCGAAAACCTGAAGAATGCCAGGGAGATGATTCTGAGAGAGTATGAAGATACTGATCCAATCAATCTCCCGGACGAGCGCTACACCATGCGGCTCAAGTACTTCGATCAGGCGCAGCTTCTCAAAGACCGCGAAGCATATGACCAGCAGTTTGCCGCGTACAAGAATGAAATCGAGCACCTGTACGATGTTACGGAAATCGTGTATCAAAACAACAAGTCCTTCTGGAGGGTCAACGACTTCGATGATATCGCCAAGAAGGTCAAGAACAAGATAAAACGAAAGATCAAGGCCGTAACCGGAGACCCGCTGTACGAGGACATGAAAAAGACGTGGAATGAGATCATGTACATCAAGGCCGGGGACACGGATGTCGAGAAACTCAACCAGACCTATCTGTACGAAAAGACACTGCTGAAGAAGATGCTCAGGAAAAATCTCGACAAGATTAAGCTCATCTACGGGTATAAGAACCCACGAATGCGTATACTTCTCGAAGACAGAAACAACTTCCTCATCAATGAGTTCGATGCATTCGATTATTTGATCAACCCGTACCATATTCAGCCAGGACTCATCCTCGATATGGATATAACGAGCATAAAGAGGAAAAAGTTCACTCTGAACGGTATGGCCAATGTGCTCAATGAATTCCTGCACGGTATCTCCAAGGGCTTCCAGGATGCTGCATTTGCCTCATTCAAGCGCAGAAGATCCACGTTGCGGGAAGACATTGCGCAGAGCTTTGCGGCGCCAGAAGATATCGAGGAAAGCCAGACACTGTCGGAAAGCTACATGGGCGTCGGTCCAACACCGAGCGGAAAGTCAAGCTCATCAGCCGGTGTTAAAGGCAGAGCCAATGTCACACCTCCGAAGAAGAAAAAATCAGACCTCGACGACCTGAAAGAGTTGTAACATGGAAAATGAACTGAACATACTGGCAAGCAGAGCAGGTTTCAACACTGCTCTGCGCCATTTTAAAAATGTAACAAGCTACGTGGGCGAAGTTGGTGAAGGTCAAAACATCGCAAACCTTATCAATGAATCGCTCGACTCCGGCGCTATAAAGCGTTTTCAGGTGAAGACCATATTGAGCGCGCTTCTTGTCGACAAATTCGCCTTTGCCTATAAGTCTCACAATTTTCTCGATTCCATCGAGAAAATAGACCACATAGTCGATTCTGTTTCCGAATGGAGCGGGCTCCACATCGTTCTTGCATACTTTCACCCTCAGGCGGGCGTTTATGCAATCAATCCGAAAAACAGCGCTCACTGGACGGAAGTTCTCCCGCTTATCAGGGATGAGCTTGCAGTGATATATTGCGGGCCCGTTGAGGGAGAAGTGGAAAGAAATGTACTGAACAATGCAATCGCCGACTTCGTGAGCATACTCTACGGAAAAAAAGTGAAGCCGAAAAAAGAGTATGTGGGGAAAGAGAGGGTGGAACGGGCTCCGGTACAGGCAGCAGCACCCCCTCCGGAAGCCCCGCCAGCCGCAGTCGCAGGCAAGAGAAGGGTCACTCCCCGTTACTCGGTGCAGGTGACGAACGAACTCTTCCACAACGGAAACGTTGAGGCATGGAAGAAGATCGTTGAGAGTTTTAAAACCAGGTATAAGGGACTCGACGTTCTCATCTGGTACGAGAATGAACGTATCAACGATATAAATGCACTGTTCAAATGGGGAAAGGTCAAGCACGGCGGGCTGATTTTTTTCAGTGTAGCTGGTGAAAACATCACTGCAGTCTCAAAATTACAGAGATATCTCTTTGAAGGCGCAAGCCCGCGGTTCGAAGTGTTCCTGCGGGGAGGAATCGGAGAAGTACTCGATTTATTCTGAGAGGTATGGTTTTCTCCATATAAGATTCTGGTTTCTTGAACGAGTATTTTTACGCTCAACTGACTTATTTTGTTACAATGACCTATTATTACATGCTGTAGGTATGCATTCTATAGGTAAAAATCATTAGGCAAGTGTTCTTCCGGCCTTAGGCCGTCAGAATGGGCTGGCCGTGTAGTTGCATAAGAAAAACAATTATCAGCGAGCCCGATCGATTTGAACCTTTTAAGTTTGGAAGTTCACCTGCCTATTTATTTCTGCATACCGATGCAAGAAGAAACAGTGAGGAGAAAAATGAAAAAATACCACTCATTCAGCAGCACCGAATATTTCGATACCCCGGAGATACAGGAGGTTGTCGGAGTTCGGGGCAAACGGCTGATGGAGCTTGCATCCCTTGAGGCTCCGATACTACCCGGGTTCATGATTCCCAATGAGACAGTTGGGGAACTTGTAAAGGACCGGGCCGGGGCAAAGAAATTCTTTATTGAGCCTATATCCAAGGTCGAACGGCTGCTTGGAAAGAAGTACAACGATGAAAAAAACCCTCTTCTCATAAAGATAGTTGAGAGCCCCATGCTCAATATGGTTAATGCCTTTTCAATCCACAATATTGGGCTCTGTGAAAAAACCGTCGGTGGTTTTGCCACCTTTGTCGGTGAAGAGTTCGCCTACCACGAGTACAGAAACGTGTTCAGAAAGATGATCGAATTCGAAAAACTGTGTGATATAGACACCGCACGGGCAAAAAAGCTGGATACCTTTTTCAAACTCCTCACCGAGGCGAAAAAACAGCAGAAGGTAAAAGAGGCACTGGAAGAAAACAAATCTCTGTATCCGAAAGAAATATTTTCAAATGCATACGACCAGCTCTGTTTTATCATTGAACTTTACAACAAATTTTTCCAGTACAGTTCGAGCAATATTGATTCCGCCGTTCTTATCCAGGCGATGACATTCGGAAATTACGGCGAGGAAAGTTATTTCGGAAGCTACTACACACGGAATATCGTCACCGGAGAAAGCGAAATCAGCGGAAAATTCTTTATCAATGCGTTCGACGCAACCGAAACCAGAGGCAAACCGATTCTCAAAATGCACGAGAGTTACCTGAAGGAGCTCAAAAAAATCGCACTGAATCTGGAAAATCACTTCAAAGAAATACGGCAGATACGGTTTACCGTAGAAAACGGGAAATTCTGGGTAATCGATCAGGTGCCGGTACCCAATAAATCAACTCAGGCGGATATTAAAACCCTGCTCGACCTCAGAGGGAGAAAAGAAGTAGATGATGCGTATGTCATCGGGACAATCAAACCGGGAAGGTTGGCTGAGATACTGCATCCGGTGCTTGATATAGAAAGCGTTGCAAAACTTCCTCGCGTAGAGGGGGGTATTGCAGGGGCAGTAGGCGCTGCGGTTGGGAAGGTCTATTTCAACACTGAAAAGCTGCTCAAAGCGTACAAGTGGGCCGTGCAGTCCGGTGATGACAAGAACTTCATACTCGCGATGCCAGCGACCTTTGCCGAAGATGTAAAAGCCATTGAGGTGGCAACCGGTGTTATTTCTTCAGAAGGTGGATTTGCCTCACATGCCCCTGTCGTCGCAAGAAGTCTCGGCAAGATAGCACTCGTGTATCCCGGAATCAAGTTCGACAAGGGCGCCATGAAAATCGGAAACAGAACGGTGAAAGAGGGCTCCTATATCGCATTAAATGTCCCCTACTATGAAACCCCTGAAATCTATTTTGGGAAGGTCGGTCTTATCCAGCCTTCTCCCGAGGGCAGCGGACTTCTTGAATTCATGGAGATTGTGCAGAGAAATCTCGGTGATTTTGATGTTCACGCAAACGCGGACCAGCCGAAGGATGCCGAGCTTGCAAAGATGTTCAATGCCCGGGGCATCGGGCTCTGCAGAACAGAGCATATGTTCTTCCACGAAAAACGCATCGATACCTTCAGGGCGATGATTATCGCAGGTACAAAACAGGAACGAGAAAAAGCGTTGGCCCAGCTGAAAGAAATGCAGGTCGCCGACTTTTACAAGCTCTTAAAAATAATGGAAGGATTACCGGTAACGATACGGCTACTAGATGCTCCACTTCACGAATTCCTGCCTCACACCAAGGAGAGCATGTCTAAATTTATCACCTACATGCGAAAGCGCTATCCGAAACTAACAGAAAACGAAATACGGAGGCGAGCGAGCATGCTGAATGAGTTCAATCCCATGCTCGGTCACCGGGGCATCCGTATCGCAATCTCCTATCCGGAGATATACAACATGCAGGCCCAGGCAATTTTTGAAGCCGCGTACAGCCTTAAAAAGGAAGGCGTCGACATCAGACCCGAAATAATGATACCTCTCGTTATGAGCGCAACCGAAATCAAGACAATACGAAACGGAAAGAAAATCGAAGGAAAGGCGATACGCGGAATTCGCGATATCGAGCTTGAGGTACGCAAGTCATTCAAGAGTGACCCGATCGACTACAAGGTAGGAACGATGATCGAGCTTCCGGCCGCAGCTCTGCAGGCGGATAAAATCGCCCGGTACGCCGAATTCTTCAGCTTTGGCACAAACGACCTTACGCAGACGACGAACGGCCTTTCCAGGGATGATTTCAACAACTTCTTTTCGGATTACAACGAATTCGACCTTCTCGAGTATAACCCGTTCAAGGTGCTTGGAGAGCAGGTGAAAGAGCTCATCGGCCTTGCTGCACAGAGAGGCAGGCTTACCCGGCCGGATATAATCATGGGGCTTTGCGGTGAGCACGGTGCTGAACCGCAGAATATTCCATTTGTGAAAGAAGCGGGCCTGAATTACGTATCCTGTTCACCCTACGGCATACCTATAGCAAAACTTGCTATCGCTCAGCTTGAACTGCCGGAGAAACCGGCTTCATAGAAAGCGGGCCGGCATCGTTTCCATCCCACTCTTCATCTTAAACAGCCGAGAAAACCTGCTCCATTAATATTAACAGGATATACGCGTTTAGCTTTCCTGCCCTTCTGTATGAGACAAAATATCCGTCTACGGAACCGTTGTACTGACATACATCTTCCCCGGCCGATATGTTAAAACCGCATTTGATGGAGGATCTGCACAACCCGGGTAAACACCGTGAGGAGGTGCAGCTTGATCAAAGTCTCCGCTATACAGATGCTTCCCGTATACTTTGTTACAACGGCCATGAGTTCCTTCCTGCCGAGGAACATCCTATCGGCATACGTTCCCTTTCTCACCTGTATCAGTTCGTCGCCGAACAGCGCATCCTTGATTGCATAGTCGAGATGTTCACTTCCGTTTCGGTAGTGTCGCTGCGCGGTGATGTCAGCCCCGGCCCCGACAGGGGAGAAATACGCATCAATAAGGGCATTCTGATAGAATGCCCGTGAAAAACTGATAAACACCTCAAGCCGCACCCTTCTCGGTTCGGAGAGGGCATATATTTTCAACATTTCAAGGCTTTCAATACCCTTTTCCATGTAACGAAGACAGTCTCTGTACCGAAACTTCCGCACACCTTCATTTCGAAGCATTACATTCTCAAGCCCGTATTGATAGTAGGTATATATACCATCCAGCACAAGATTGACCGCCCTGTTGAAAAAAGCCTGGAATCGCACCTGGCGGGACGCTGTTTCTGTTTCAGTGTACCCCTGAACAGGGCGCTCTAAGGTTAGATAATCGACGACTGTTTCGTAGGCAAGATTCAGATCGGTCATAATCTTGTGTGCCCATGACTCACGACCCTTGTTTGAGTCCGGATGATAGGTTTTCGCAAGTTTCCTGAAAGATTCGTTAAGGTTCTCGACATTACAGTCGGGGGAAAGCTTAAGGAGTCTGAGCGCACGATCCAATTCCATGTAACAATTCCTTATTATCTCCCGCGTGAAGCGCGGAAATCTTTAGAAAAGTACGGCTATCTCATTTTTATATAAAGTTCAATTACCATCAGAGGCTACGCTAGTAATTATGGGTTCGAATTGACTGGGAGTCAAATAAATTTGAAGTGTCGCTCCGGCTGCTTTATAATGAAAGTATACCATTCCGCCAACATACAGATTTTTTACCTATACCTATAAAACCGGGATGGTTCAAGTATAGTATCGTGTCCATACAGCCACAGCAGATAATCCAAAGACCGGAAAGGAGCAGAAGATGGCAGTGGTAAAAGAGCTTTTCAAGGCATATTACAATGGAGAACTCCCGGTAGAGGGGGGGTACATACTCTCCTCATTCTTTGATCCCAATTCAACATATTCCAAATACGAGGTTACATCATACAACAATGTGAAGGATATCTACCCTTCAGACGGTAACCTTACTTTTCAGGCTGATGGGAAAAAGCTTTTCGTTCTTGTCGAGCCTGCCAACTATCCGAAAAAGTACACCGAACCCTCTCTGCGCGACCAGTTCCACAGTATTCCGTATCGCTTCAATGAGGTTGAACACTTCACATCGAAACGGCAGGACAGAATCATGGTGGGAAAGAAGCCGGTTATCACCTACACTTCATTTACCATCATAAAATCGATGGGCGATAACTTCTCCTACATTATACATGATACTGATGACCTGCTCGATGTCATGGAAAAAATATTTTCAGACACACTCTGGAAGGACGCGAATGTTCCAAAAATCGATGCGGAAAAAACAGCCGGGTTTATTCGAAGCATATTCCAATACTTCATCGATTTCAAGATTGAATAACCCGGGTACACTGAAATGTCGTGCTGACTAAAGCAGTCGCGTTTGCGCCCCGAACCGACCTGTCATTACCGGTTCCGCATGGTAAGCATGCGGACGGTTCCCTGAAGCTCTTTTATCCTCTTTTGCTGGGTGCTTATTATGGCGAGCATTTCTCCGGCATCAACCCCCTCTTCACGCGTGTCCTCAGTCTGCACCGCTTCGTAATCATTCATGGCCTCAATCGATGCGAGCTCATAACTGTCTGCATAGTAGTCCAGTTCGAGCGGCATTTCAGGATATTTCTCGGACTGAAGAATTTTCTGCGATATTCTGGCAATTTGAACGGCTGCAACCGAATCAGGACGAAAAAGCGCGAGCGGTACAGATGCGGCCAGGGATTCATCAACGGCTGCATCGTTGAATATCACACCCATGCATTCAATATCGATTTCAAGATCCTTTTTGATCAGGTCTCTTACTTTTGCTATCATATCGATGTCTTCGGGGATTGATGATTTGTTGACGATAATTTTAGGATGCAGTGCATCAATATATACGTGCGCCTTTTGGCCGAGAGCCCGGTCGATATGTTTCATCTTTTCAATAATCTCACCCACCGGCGGAACTGCATTGGTCTTATGGGTATGCAGGACATTCTTTAAATATTTCGTAATTTCCCTGTGTGACACAAACGCCCGCTGCAAAAAACGAAAAACGAGATTTTTAACAAATGCATACATATTGACAATAGATGTTTTTTGATTTCTCACGACGAGCATACCTGAATTGGAAATGAGGAAATAGTCGAGTACATGGAAATTGCTCCCCGATCCCAGATCGAGAATTATATAATCAACATCAAGACTTAAAATGCTGTTCAACACCCTCTTCTTCTGAGAAAATGGTATATCCGCCAGACCGGGAACCAGCACATCTCCGGAGATTAAGCTCAGGTTCTCATAGGGGGTTGGGCATACTATGTCGTCAAAATTAACGGCACTGTCCGATAAAAAGTTGCCGAGGCCCGGGTTGAGGTTTTTAATACCGAGTACCGTATGGAGGTTTGAACCTCCAAGATCAAGATCAACGGCCAGGGTTTTTTTTCCAGCGGCAGCCAGATCAACGGAAAGATTCGCAGCAATAACCGTTTTCCCAACTCCCCCCTTTCCACTGGCAATTGGAATAACTTTACGTTTCGAATTCTCATTTATCACCATTTGTATTTTCTCCGATACATTTTTATTCTATTACAAAAATAACAAAATCTATGAAGACCGGTAACAAATTATGGACAAACCGCCCGGTTAGTACTATTTTCAATAAATCTTTTCTAAGTAACTTCGAACAAGTTACTGTTTGATACCCAGTCCTGCCAGGGATCGGCCGCGAAGTGACATATCCTGTCAAGGACATCCCCCAGGGGGATTTACGTCACTTTTTGATATAAGCGGGTATGCACGCCGTTAGGGTACAATAGAAATATTTCCCGGGGTCTTAAGATGTGGGATAAGAGCAACCACGACGGCCAGCACGTTTTGTTATTAATATCTTTATACAACAGATACAAAATTCTTGCGAGAACAATTTACGGTTTCATCCAGATTTAGTTGCTTCTTCTAAGCAACTTCAAATAAGTTATCGGTGATACTCGGTCCCGGGGGGATGTATCCCGCCAGGGACGTAGGCCACTTTACCTTAAATTCGACTATTAGACACATGCACGTACCTTAAGGAGGCGTTATGAAATACAAACGGTCTATCAGCCCTTCACTTCTTGCTGCAGATTACGGGTATCTAGCCGATGCTGCCTTACAGGCCGAAGCAGGGGGCGCCGGTTCACTTCACCTTGACTATATGGATGGTCATTACGTACCCAATCTCAGCTTCGGTATCGATCTCATACCGGCTTTAAAGAAAAGAGTGCGTATTCCGTTGATGGCTCATCTCATGATATCGAATACCGAGAAACGGGTGGATGATTTCATACGTGTACATCCCGATTATATCGTCTTTCAGGAAGATGCCGTCGGTGACGTCGGTATGCTTATTGAAAAGATAAAAAACAACGGAATCAAAACGGGAATAGCGATTAACCCCTCACGCCCCCTATCACACATCAAAGACTATCTTCCGCATACCGACCACCTGCTTATCCTCGGTGTCAACCCCGGATTCGGCGGGCAGAAATTTATGGTTGAAACCCTTAAAAAAATGAAAGAGGCGCACGAGTTTCGTGTAAAAAACCGATTGCCCTACGATATTGCGGTGGACGGCGGTGTTAACCTCGAAACAGCGGGTAATATTCTCAAAACCGGTGTGAATATTCTGGTTGCAGGAACTGCCGTATTCGGTAAGGATGACATCAGGGTGGCGATCGAAACGATCGCATCACTCTAAACGTACGTTTAACGCATCTTCTCAAGCTGATCATTATGTTCTCTGAGAAGCTGCATCCTGTTGTTCATAGCATTACCGGTAAGAATGATATATCGATCATCTCCCTCGCTGACTCGTATCTCAAATGAGTAGAGCATACCGTTCGGCGTAAACGGAACGGCAATACTGCCGTCGTATATCACATCACCGGGTACAAGCCGGACACTCTCGACCTCAAGATGAGGGGGAAAGGATGAAGGTACAAGGTAGCGATCTTTCACCTCCCCCTCTATATTTCCTTCCTGTGAAGCGGTGAAGTAGTAACGTCTCTCATCGAGATCGAAATTAAACAGTATTACCTGTTTTTCAAGAATGGTTTTTTCACTCAAATAGTTTAATGAGCTATAGAGACCAAACATGAATTGTTTCGTTTTTTGTGGATTAACCGAAGAAACAAACCGCGGCATTGCAATGAGCAGAACAATGGAGAGCACAGCAAGAACCACCAAAAGCTCTATAAGCGTAAAACAGCGCACCAGGAATCGTTTCATATATCCTGTCCTGAAGAATTCTTTTATTGTCCGTAATTACGAACAGGCATTATTCCCAGTTCGTAATATCCGCGTCATATCCCTCTCCTCCTTCCTGGCCGTCCTTTCCCAAAGAATAGAGATCATAATCCTGATTGTGTGTCCCGGGTGAAACATACATATAGTCGTTCCCCCATGGGTCTTTCGGTAACCTCGACTTGACAAGATATCCCCCTTCCCGCCAATTTTGCGGCTCATCGCCTGAGGATGGTTTTTTCACAAGCGACTCCAGGCCCTGCTCGGAAGACGGGTAGCTGCCGTTGTCCAGATAGTACAGTTCCAGGGCCTGCTCCAGATTGGATATTTCAATCTTCGCCTTTGTGACCCTGGCATCCTCGGGGCGTTTTGTTATCCGCGGAACAACGAACGCTGCGAGTATACCCAGTATAACGATTACCACCATCAGCTCGATAAGTGTAAATGCCGCTAATTTCCGGCTGTTTCTCCACAGGCGTGAGAAAAAGCAGAGCTTTTTAAAACCTCTGAACAGGTTTTTCGTTTTCATTGCATATCTCCGATTTAGAAGAATCTTCCACTTAATGCTACAGCGAAACTTTACCATTTTACTGCAATCTCTTAATAATATAAGGTAATAAACAAGCCCACAAACATGCTGAAAATACACTTAAAATGTCTTTTGAAACAAAAGTTACGCTGTAGTATTAATAATAAGGTCAACAGAATGATTTTACAACTGCTATGATACGGTAAACACCGATTTTTTCATTGCCGATCTTTTTTCCCATCTTTTTATGGACAGAATGAATCCGGGTTTTCATTTGTTTTGTCTACCGATTATCTGTACATTGTATTAGCTGCGCGTACCGCTTAGCAGCACGAACAAATTCAGTAAACCTCTGTAATGATGAGAAACATAAAAGATCACTACTCAAAAAAAGCGCAACTAGAACAGTACAGGGCGCGGTCGGTATACAAACTTATCGAGATGGATGAAAAGTTCGGCATTGTAAAAAAAGGGATGCGTGTCCTCGATATCGGATGTGCGCCCGGTTCGTGGACACAGTATATGCTGAAAAAGATCGACCGCGGTTCTATTGTCGGAGTAGATACTGCCGGGAATATGCAGGTGAAGGACAACCGCTTCTCCTTCATTTCCGCCGATATACACACACTCACCGCTGCAGATATAGGCGTGTTCGATCTCATTACAAGCGATGCCATGCCGAACACCACGGGTAATAAATTCTCGGATGCTCAGAATTCACTGAATCTCGTCCGCTCTGTTTTCCGGCTGGCGCAAAAAGCCCTCATACCGGATGGTACAGTCGTGACAAAGGTATTTCAAGGGGAGGATCTTCAAGAATTTATCAGCACGATTAAAAAGTGGTACGGGAGAGTTGTCCTGTTCAAACCTCGAAGCTCACGGAAGGAAAGCCGGGAAATATTTATAATCGCATTGAACCGTAAACGCTGAAAAGGAGCACAACATGATACGTAATAAAGCTTCGTTAACCGGAGCTTCATTTGCATCAATGCTGTTTGTCGGAATCGGATCCACGATTATCGGCGCGGCCGACCGGAATATCGGTCTTACACCCTATCAAATCGGCATCCTTATGGCTGTGGAGAATCTCGGGTTTATGCTGGCTGTCATACTGACCGGGGCATTATCGGATGTGTATGAAAAACCGAAAATCCTCCTTTTCGGAAGCCTTATCCTTGCGGCTGCATTCTACACATTCTATATATCCGGCATATTTTCAGTAAACCTCATCATAATGTTTTTTATCGGCGCTGGAATCGGTAGTTACGAGGGAGTAACCGATGCAATGCTCCTCGACATACACAGTAAAAAGGAAGGCCTGTACATTAATGTCAACCACTTCTTTGTGACGTTCGGATCTCTGATAATTACCCTGTACCTTATCTTTCTCCAGATGAACTGGCGACGCGCGGTGACTCAATCCGGTATTGCAGTTTCACTGCTTGTCGTTCTCTTTCTTTTATCAAAGCTTGAAACAAAAAACAACCCTCAGGAAAAATTGACCGAAAGAATCAAATTCCTTGCCGGTGAACGGGCAATCGGAGTGCTCTTTTTTGCCACAATCTGCGCGGTAGGAATGGAGCTCGGATCAGTCAGTATCATGACGACCTATCTCATGGAGTTTCGCGGCTTCAACCAGATTACTTCAAAAATCGCACTCCTCATCTTCCATTCAGGCATCGCCTCCGGCAGGCTTCTCATCGGCTACTTTTCAAAAAAACATCATATATCCTCTTTTATCGCGCTGCTTTTTGGAAGCGGTATACTATTCCTCGGCGTTCTCTTTTTCACCGATATAGGACAGTATACATATATTCTTATCTTTTTTTCAGGAATGACGATTTCGTCCCTTCTGCCCCTTATCATCACACTTGCAGGGCTTCTGTATAAGAAGCATTCAGGGACGGCACTCGGGATTATCAAATTCGCGATCCCCATCGGGGGTTCTCTAATTCCCTTTCTGCTTTCCATGGTGACAAGGCTCGTCTCCTTTAAAGCGTCTCTTGCCCTGTTTCCCTTTGTTGCGCTTGCCGGATTTAGCGTGCTCATGCTCAACATGAGGCATCTGAAACTGACCGACAGGATATGAACATGAGGAAACATGCCTTCGAGAGGACTGAAAACGCATGAATCACGGCTCTTTTCTCTGTATCGATGCAGGAACTTCACGATTCAAGGCTGCTCTTCTCTCAATTGACGGTGAAATAGTTGCAAAAAGCGATAAAACCTACGCGCAAAATGCAAAGGTGCATGAATACACGACAGAAGATTTCACCGGAGCTCTTACCGATGTTTTACACGGTATCAAAGACATACAGCACAGGACTCATATCGACGGAATAGGTATCACAGGCCATGGCCCGACACTCATTCCTATCGACCGGTACGGACGTTCCCTGTTCCCGGCGGTAGGGTATCTTGACGATAGGGTGAAGAAGTACATTCAACGGTTATCCGATAAAAAATCGGATAAGATCGCAACCACTATGTATATTCCCATAGTCCTCTTTTTCAGGGAAGAGCATCCCATTATTTACAAAAACACGTACAAGTTTCTCCAATCATTCGACTTTATCGCCTATCGACTGACGGGCAATCCGTTTGCTTCTTCTTCGACAAGCGGCATTACCCTGTGGAATGAGCAGAGCCTTGCAAGGGCTGGGCTCGACATACAAAAGTTTCCTGAAGTTCGATACATGGGTGCAAAGATCGGTGAAATCACTGCAAACGCGGAAAAAGAGTTCGGCATTCCTGCACACATACCTGTATTTGCGGTCGGTGCCGATTTTGCTGCCGGGCTCATCGGGACAAATGCTCTGGACACGGGAAGGTCATGTGAAAGGGCGGGCTCCTCGGGCGGTATTAACCTCTGCTGGGATGCTCCCGTCAGCGATTCGCGGCTGCTCTGCTACGGCCACTTCATTAAAAACAGGTACAACATCGCAGGTATTACGAGCACATATGGAAAAGCGCTGGAATGGGCGGGATCAATCACCGGCATCGGAGGGGGAAAACATGTACCGAAAAGGTATAAGCCCCCTTCCCTCCTGTTTCTGCCCTATCTGAAGGGGGAAAGAACCCCGCTCTGGAACCCTTTTGCAGAGGGTGTGCTGATGGGCCTTGATGAAAAAAGCTCACAGCGTGATATTCTCCAGGCCGTATATATGGGGCTTGCCTTCAGTATCCGTGACGCCATTGAAATCATTGAAGAAAACGGATGCACCTTTCAGCACCCTGTGGTTACGACCGGGGGCCTCGCTGCGAATGACTGGTTCACTCAGCTTAAATCCGACATAACAGGAAAAGAGTTTGCAGTAACACAGACATACGACGCGGAGCTTCTCGGCACATCGATTGTGATCGCGAAGGCCCTCGGAGTGTACCCCGACATAGGTGAGGCAGCGGCAAAAATTGTCAGAATACAGAAGGTATTCAAACCACAAAAAAAACTACACAATGCCTATACACACTTATTCCGGCTGTACAAAGGCCTTCAGGGAAAAATCGCCGGTCATTTTACTCCATATTAAAAACGTTCGTTCATGTAATCAGATTCCTTCATACCGCACCAGGAAGCAGCTTCTAAGTAACTTCTCACGAAGTTACTTTATGATGTTCTGTTCCCCAGGAACGTAAGCCACTTCTAAGTAACTTCTCGCTTTGGAGGTTCTGAAAAGGTATTGACATCACCTGCATATTAATATAAATTTCGTTTTTAATTTTGAATTAACCTTCACCCTGAACTCTGGAGTTGCAGATGAAAAGCTATTCTATAGTTGTTCTTGTAAAACAGGTGCCGGATACGAAGAATATAACCGGAGAAGCGATGAAGGAAGACGGCACCGTAAACAGAGCGGCATTGCCGGCAATATTCAACCCTGAAGACCTCAATGCCCTTGAAATGGCGCTTCAGTTAAAGGAAACATACGGGGGAACGGTAAGCGTGATAACCATGGGACCGCCTTCCGCCGTTGATGTTCTGAAGGACTCGCTCTACAGAGGAGCCGACAGCGTATCCCTGGTCAGCGACAGGAAGCTCGCCGGTTCCGATACGCTTGCAACATCATTCGCTCTCAAGCAGGCCGTTCTTTCGAAAATACCGGATTTCGATATAATATTATGTGGCAGGCAGGCGATTGACGGTGACACCGCCCAGGTCGGCCCTCAGACAGCAGAAAAACTCGACATTGCGCAGGTTACCTATGTCAACGGCATCGAAAAACTGGAAGAAAATGCAATAACAGTAAAAAAAGCTATTGAGGACGGATCTGAAATCCTGAAGGCCCCCCTACCCGTTCTGATTACTGTTATGGATACGGCAAACGTCCCCCGCCCCTATATTGCAAAGCGGCTGCTAAAGTACAGGAGAGCTGTGTCTGATTTCGGACTGCATGAAGAATTAAAAAAATATCCACGATTCAAGACGCCGGATGAGCTCAAGGAGTTTTTGATCAAAAAAGGCGTGTTTATTCCTATATGGTCAGCTGAAGACATCGGTGCAGAAGCTGAGCAAATCGGCTTTGCAGGGTCACCGACGATGGTAAAAAAAATCGAAAGCATCTCGCTTACAGGAAAAGGATTCAAAAAGATCGAAGCGACAGACGAGGGGATAAAGGGCTTCGTCGCTGAGCTTATCGAAGACCATACCTGGTAGGTACCAGGGGTACCAGGGGCACTAGAAGCACTAGAAGTACCAGGGGCACGATATGCGTGTATTTAAAAGCAGCAGATGTCCCTAACGGGATACATCCCCCTCGAACCGAATATCATAAAGTAACTTCGCGAGAAGTTACTTAGAAGTGGCTTACATCCCCTCGAACCGAATATCATAAAGTAACTTCGCGAGAAGTTACTTAGAAGTGGCTTACATCCCCTCGAACCGAATATCATAAAGTAACTTCGCGAGAAGTTACTTAGAAGACGGTCACAAAGCTGTATATATAAAATGGAGTGAATCAGATGTCGAATTACGGTGAAGTATGGGTGTATGCGGAGCAGGACTGGGGAAGTCTCCACGAAATAGGGCTTGAACTTCTCTCCAAAGGCAAAGAGCTTGCCGACGCGCTGAACGTAAAACTCTGCTCAGTTCTTGTCGGATCTGATGTAAAAAAGCACAAAGATAAACTCTTCCAGCACGGTGCGGACAAGGCATATGTATGCGATAATCCGTTTCTCAAGCATTACGATACGGTGAAGTACACAAAAGTCATCGAGGATCTCATAAGAAAATACAAGCCGGAAATAGTCCTCTACGGGGCATCCGTGCAGGGAAGAGACCTCGCCCCGCGCATTGCTTCGAAGCTTCGCGTCGGGCTGACGGCCGACTGTACCGACCTTCAGATCGGGAATTACAAACACACAGATAAAACAGAATACAAAAACATCCTGTACCAGATACGCCCCGCTTTCGGCGGAAATATCATCGCCACGATTGTCACCCCGAAGCACAGACCACAGATGTCAACCGTGAGAGAGGGCGTCATGCCCACGCCGGATGTTCAGGACGGTCGCACAGGGGAACTGGTTGAGGAAAAGGTGGATCTCGATAATTTGAAGAATGTCACCGAGATCCTGAAGCGGGTCAAAACCGAGAAGAAAGTTAATCTCAAGGGTGCACTGGTTATCGTATCAGGAGGGTACGGTGTCGGGTCGCGGGAGAACTTCAGGCTTATCAGAGAGTTCGCTAATGTACTCGGTGCTGAAGTCGGTGCCAGCAGGGCCGCTGTAGATGCGGGGTTTGTCGAAAAGGACCACCAGGTCGGACAGACCGGGACAACCGTGCGTCCGAAACTGTACATCGCCTGCGGTATTTCAGGATCGGTTCAGCACAGAGCGGGTATGGATCAATCGGCGAAAATCGTTGCAATCAATACCGATCCCGAAGCTCCTATACTCGGTATCGCTCATTACGGAATTATCGGAGACCTGAACGTTGTTATTCCGAAAATTATCGAAGATATCAAGAAAAGGCGGGTTGATTAATGGAAAATTTTTTTACTGAAAACAGGGATATCCAGCTCCTCTTTGACAATACCGACCTCACGGAAGTAATCGACCTGAAGGAATCAGGATATAAGGAGGCAGATGAATACGACTACGCATTTACCGACGCATCCGATGCAAAGAAAGCATACAGAGATATTCTGAAGCTCGTCGGTGAAATTGCCGGGCAGGTCATCGCACCCCTTGCCCCGGACGTCGATGAGGAAGGCTGCACTCTCGATGCAGGTGTTGTCACATACCCTGAGGGTATCAGAAGGGATATGGAAGTGCTGAACAAATCGAATCTCATGGGGTTTACCCTCCCGCGGAGATACGGGGGGCTTAACCTTCCCACTTTCCTGTACACCATTGCGATTGAAATGGTTTCTCAGGCCGATGCAAGCCTGATGAACATCTTCGGCCTGCAGGATATAGCCGATACCCTGAACGAATTCGCAAACGAGGAGCTGAAACAGAAGTATCTGCCGCTTTTTACGAGCGGCAAGGTGACGGGCGCCATGGCGCTAACCGAGCCGGACGCAGGTTCAGACCTGCAGGCTGTTCAGCTCAAGGCAGTGTATGATGAAGCTGATGGATCCTGGCATCTCAACGGGGTGAAGCGTTTTATCACAAACGGATGCGGGGATGTTTTGCTCGTGCTAGCGCGGAGCGAGCCCGGTACAAAAGACGGTCGCGGGCTCTCGATGTTCGTATGTGAAAAGGACAAATCCCTCGTTGTAAGAAGAATCGAAAATAAACTCGGCATACACGGTTCTCCGACCTGCGAGCTTCAATTCAACAACACCCGGGCAGAGCTTGTGGGCAAACGAAGAATGGGTCTCATACGAAATACCATGGCTCTCATGAACGGCGCCCGTCTGGGCGTTGCAGCACAGGGTCTGGGCATTGCGCAGGCGGCTTATCTTGAGGGCCTGGACTATGCGAAAGCGCGGGAGCAGTTCGGCACGGCAATCGTCAACATGCCGCTCGTATATGATATCCTCGTTTCCTCCAGGGTGGATGTCGAAGCGGCTCGCCTTCTCGTATACGATACAGCGAGAATCGTCGACCTGAAAAAGGGATATGACCAGAAACTCGAGGAGAGCGAACAGCCGACAAAAGAGCTCAGGCAGACCGCTAAATACTACACCGCACTCGCATCCCTTCTAACGCCAATGGCAAAATATATAGCCACAGAGTATGCGAACAAGGTGGCTTACGATATGCTGCAAATTCATGGTGGCACAGGGTATATGAAAGACTTCAATATCGAACGACACTACCGCGACGCCCGAATAACGAATATCTATGAAGGAACAACGCAGCTCCAGTACGTTGCCGCCATAGGCGGAATCGTTACAAGAGTAATAGAGCCTGAGCTCGATACGCTGGAACAGCAATTTACCGAAGATTTTCAGAAATACTATCTGAAGCAGCTTCGCGAAAAGCGGGCGCTTTTAAACAAGGCCATCGACTATGTGAGGAAGAAAGAAGACCACACATACCATTCCTACTACTCAGGCGCAATGACAGATATGATGACAAAGCTGTACACCGCTTATCTATTCCTTAAATATGCCGCGTTTTCCGAAGAGAAAAAGAAAACAATGAAGGTTTATTTTGAACGCGAGATGCCTGTTTTTGTTAAAAACTACGAAGCTGTAACAAGCGGTAAAAGCAGTGTAATCGAAGAGTTTGCCGATCTCCTGGAGCTTACTGAATAAACAAGCCAATCCCAGATTTTTTTCTCGACAAGAACTGTCTTGACCCTGTATAATCATTATAAGAATTCATGTAAATATTTACCGGTTTAGAAGGAAGATGAGTGCTGATGGAAAAGGAGCATGTTTACTGGAAGTTTTTGGGAATAAAACTGATCAGCTTCAAGAGGCTCATGGACGGCCGCATCGTGGGCACGGGTCTTCTCAACCCGCTCATCGACAGACTCCGTCTTTTTACCATGATCGTTCTACAATCGAAATTTTATAAAAATTATAAAAATCTCGGCACATGGCACGGTAAAAGGGTGGCAAACACATTCGCCCCGCCGGTGGGCTCGCGACCGCAAATGAGAGCGCTCAAGGGACTTTTGAAAACGCATCTTCTCGGAAGGACATTTCCCATTGCCATGACGTATGCGGTTACGTACCGGTGCCAGCTGAACTGCGTTCACTGCAGTGCTGGTAACCATCTGAGAAAAGATGTTCCCGAGCTTTCAACAGACGATGCAAAAAGGCTCATAGACGACAGCCTCGACCTCGGTGTGACCATTCTCGCCTTTACCGGCGGCGAGCCGCTGCTCAGGGATGATATCTATGAGCTCATTGCCCACATTGATCAGAGGAAAGCTCTTCCCCTTCTCTTTACGAACGGGCTTCTTCTTACCGATGAAAATGTGGACAGGCTCGCAGAAGCCGGGTTGTACACGCTGTTCGTAAGCATCGACAGCGCAGATCCCGAAGAGCACGACCGCCTGCGGGGCAAACCCGGGCTGTTCGAAAACGCCGTGCTGGGCCTGGAACGGATGAAATCAAAGGGCGTGTTCGTCGGCCTCTCGTCGTATGCGAGCCGCTCGAACACGGAGCAGGATACGTATAAAAAACTACACAGCCTCGCACAGAAACTCGGCGCCCACAACCTGCTCCTCTTCGATGCAGTGCCCACAGGCAACCTTCTCAGGGACACAAGCGAGATGCTCACCGCCGAGCAGAGGGAAGAAATCTACCGGTACTCCGCCAGAATATTCGAAAAAAGTATAATGCCGCCTCTTTCCTCGCAGTCATGGCAGAATTCGGTGGAGGGAAACCTGGCAGGAATCGGATGTCTTGCGGCAAATATACAGTACTATGTTTCTGCCTACGGCGACATTGCGCCCTGCGACTTCACCCCCATTTCATTCGGCAACATACGAAAAGAACCGTTGAGGGCGATCTGGAAGAAGATGATAAAACACCCTGCGTACAGACACAAGGAAACGTTCTGCAGAATGCAAAATGCACGGTTTCGGAGTTTCTATATTGATCCTATACCGGAAGGGGCTACCCTCCCTTACCCGATCGAAAAGCTACCCCGGGCAGATTACCGCAAAGGAAAACCGCCTGTTGCTGATGGGGCCGACGCAAAGTCCGTGTCGCTTGAAACGAAAAAATATTAAATCACACTGAGAGTCATCTGGACGCTTCATGTCCGGATAACCCATCAGACATAACGATGGCATGCATTTCACCCAGGGCATATCGCTCAAATTCGACTGTAATCAATTATCGGAGAAACCGATCCGTGTAGCACTCCTCGGGGCGGATTTTCTTCCGGATCAGACCAAGCTGCAATAGCTGGTCAATCGATTTTTGCCAGTCCTCCCGTGTGGTATAGCCGAGCCCGTTACCCTCTATATCCGTGTCCTGCCACAACTTCATCGACTCCATCAGTACTTTTTTATTAATATCCAGATTTTCATCAGTAAGGGTCGGTATCGATTTTCTTAAAAGCTCCATAACCTGATCTTTGTTGTTCAGAGCATACTCACTCGCCCGCACCACAGCACGTACAAACCTTCGAACCAGATCGGGGTGTGACCGGATGAGTGAGTCGCTCGTAATTATTGCCGCGGACACCATCGGAGTTATCCTGTACGCCTCTATGAGATTGACGGAATAGCCCATATCCCTGAGCACGGCCGCCTCATTGTTGACGTACACAACAGCTGCATCCACCCTGCCTGCAAGCAGGCTTTCGATCTGCGTATACCCGATATATTTGATATCGACTTCACCCGGGGCGATTCCTGCATGCGAAAGCAGCATCTGAAGCCCTATATAGCTCGAACCGTATGGGCCCGGGAGGCCGATGCTCCTTCCTTTGAGATCGGTTGTGCTTTTGATCCCCTTTTCCTTCAAAGATACAATACCGACCGGGTACTTGACATACATGGAGTAGACGACCTTCACCGGTATGTCCTTCTCCCGCGCTATTATCACCTGATCTCCGTCAGATACGCCGAAATCGATCTGCCCGCTCGCCACGAGAGTCATGATATCCGTCGACATTCCGTAATCAAAGCTCACGTTCAGGTTTTCATCCCTGAAATAGCCCTTTTGATCAGCAATATAGTACGGTGCAAATTGTACGTTCGGGATATACCCCATGGCAATCTTGATGCTGTCCGTTGAAAAAGCAATATCTGAAAACCCGAATATAAAAAACAGGGCAAAAATAAATGTTGTGATTCTCTTCATTTTTTCCTCCTCACATCACCAAGCTTTTTTTCCATACCCTTATTCATGCTTTTTGACCCTGTGCCCGATAAACAGGTACTCGATAAGTGACATACCGAGATAGAAGAAAATGCCCAATACCCCCAGAAGAATGATACTCACGAACACGAGAGGGGTGTCGAAGCTCGACCTGGACATGTTGACAAGCGCCCCGAGTCCTGCAGACGCCCCCAGAAACTCACCCACAACCGCGCCGATAACCGAGTAGGTAATCCCAACTTTAAGACCCCCGAAGATAACAGGCAGAGCTGAGGGAAGCTCAAACTTGAAAAAAGTTTGAAGTGGCCCTGCATCCAGAGATGTTAAAAGCTCCATTATCTCCCTGTCCGCCGATCGTATTCCCACGATGCTGTTGATCAGGATCGGAAAAAATATAATGAGCGCTGCAATAAGCACCTTTGTGTTGATTCCGAAACCGAACCAGATGATAAGCAGGGGCGCGAGGGCCACGATCGGGATTGCCTGCATCGCAACGATATAGGGAGATAGTATCCGCTCAGCGATCATGTACTTTGCGAGCACATAACCAAATAAAAACGCAAGGGAGGAGCCCAGGGCGAAACCGAGCAGGCTTTCGTACGCCGTCACTGCAATATTGCTGACGAGCAGGTCTTCCCTGCCTGCTAAAACAAACCGGTGCAAAACCGTCTTCGGAAGAGGAAGAATATACTCGGGCAGTCCGCTCATCCGTGAAATCAGAGCCCATATGAGTATAAAGGCAGCGACACCGACAGGTATGAGGAGGTATTCATAGCGTGACACGAGCCGCTGAAAAAGACTTTTTTTCTCTATCTTTTTGAGTTCGGTGCGAACATCGTGGCTGATTTCTTTTGTCCATTCACTCTTGATCCGTTTTCGTATATCAACAACGGTCTTTGAGATATAGTCTGATGAAAATATATCCTTTCCCGATCCCTTCATCCCGGGGTCAAGCTCTACCACATCCTTCACCCTGCCCGGTGACCTCGAGAGCACCACAATACGTGTCGACAGCAGCACTGCCTCTGAAATGCTGTGTGTAACGAAAATGATCGTTTTCTTCGTTCGTCTCCATAGGTCCAGAATGAGGAGGTTCAACCGCTCCCGTGTTATTGAATCAAGGGAGCCGAACGGCTCGTCCAGAAGAAGTATTTCGGGATCAAGTAAAAGGGCGCGCGCAATGGCGACTCTCTGCTGCATCCCTCCCGAAAGCTCTCCGGGATACATATTTTCAACACCTTTCAGACCCATCACATCTATGAGTTCCTGCGCCCGCTTTACATCAGCTTCTCTTATTTCGCCCCGGGCGACCTCCACAGGGAGGAGGATATTTTTCAGCACGGTCCGCCAGGGCAAGAGCGTCGGTGTCTGGAATACATTGCCGGTATCCTTTCTTAGGTTATGCACAGCCTCGCCGTTGATAAGGACCCTGCCGGAAGTGGGGTTAATAATACCTGAGATCAGTTTGAGCAGCGTTGTCTTCCCACTGCCCGAAGCACCCACGATCGTCACAAACTCCCCCTTTTTTACCGTCAGGTTCAGCTTCGTAAGCGCCTTCACGGCCTCTTTCTTGTTCCTTGTAAGGGGAAACTGCTTTGTCACATTGCTGAATTCTATAAATCCGTCAGACATTCAATATCTGCCCTGTAGAAAAATCACAGCACATCGATTTTATGTACCGTGTGTTCTGGGGTTGATCGTGGTTATACTGGCACCGGTGAGCGGCATTATTCGCGTCCGAATAAAATGCGTGTAAGAAAGTCGGGGAAACCGGGAGAAAACCCGCCTGCTGGTTTTTCACCTGCTGGTGTTCCAAAGGAGGCTCGTTCTTCTCCCATCCAGACTTTCACTGTCGGCTCCGGAATTTCACCGGTTCTGTCCCCCGTATGTTCGGAAGGGACTCGCGGGCTCTACCGCCGGTCGGGTGTTACACCCTGCCCCGAAGAACGGAATAAATGTATCAATTTAATACAGGCTCGTCAATAAAAATGAATGCTCTTGTAATCAATCAGGCATAATCTGGAAGATAGGGTGCCGGGTTATTGCGCAGCAGGCAGCTGCAAATCTGGACCGAATGCCGACTTAACACAATGTGGGATAAGCAAAAAACCCGCTAAATGGCACTTGTACGAAGCGGCATTTCTTCCATAATACTGAGCGTCTCACCCATCTCTTTCATTCCGCCGGATGTCGTTATATCACCAAGGCATATGCCGGCCATTGCATTCGCGAACCGCATCGACCGCTCGAGCTCCCATTCCTCGTGCATCCCGTACAGCAGGCCCGCGCAGAACGCGTCACCCGCCCCAGCGGTGCCGGTTATATATCCGGGAGGAAGCTCATATGAGGGGACAAAATGAGGCTGGCTGTGCCTGAACGACGCATACGCACCCTCGGGAAAATGTATGCAGACCAGCTCCGTATCGCCTCTTTCCACCAGCATTTTGAGGGCATGTTTCAGATTGTCACTATTCAGCGCCCCCGATCGTTCCCGTATCTCGTAGCCGGTGGTCCTCCCAGCCTCGATTTCATTGAATATGAGATAGTCAGTGTACTGCAGTGCTGGCAGTACGACCTTGTTGAAGCGGTAGCTGCTTTCGCTCACCACATCAACCGATGTTTTCAATCCGGTGTCCTTCGCCATCTTCAGAAGGCGCGCCATTCTCGTGCCGAACTCCGGGTCCGGACTGTCCAGCGCGTCGAGAAGAAGGATGTAGCCGATATGAAATATCTTCGATTGAATTCCGGAGAAATCGAAGTGTTCTATATCGAGGTATTTGTTTGTTCCCTTGTTGTGAAAAAAAGTCCTGTTCCCCGTATCCTTCACCGTAATGACGTCCGTATAAGAGGTCATGACATTGTCTATAGCCTGCATCATCCCCGCATCGATGCCGTGCGCCTTCAGGTCATCCACGATGTACATCCCGTCCTCGTCTCTGCTCGTCAGGCCGACCGCGTACAGGGGCAAGCCGGTATTGAGGATCGCAAGGTCCTTGAGCACGTTGTAGGCACATCCGCCGCTTGCCCTCCTTTCCTCACTAATCAGGGAGAGCATACCCTCCTCCGGCCAGAGATCTACAATTTTCACATGATCGATGATAAAGTTACCCGCTCCGGTGATGCCCCTTCGTTCCATGTATCGCTCCCATCCCTGCTGTCTTTACAATGAGTTGACGATTTCAACAGCCCTCTACATAATTTTTATATAATGGAAAATGGTCAAGACTTTTATCCATTACCATGAAAAATAGTCGAAAAAATGCAGCTCTTTGAGCGTGGATAAGAAGGATGATCGAAGGCCTGCTCGGCAGATGTGCCAGGGGGCTATACGTTCATTGAAACCCATATGCCCCTGTTGTTCACCGTATACAACCGGTTCATGATCTTTTGAATGTAGGCGCCGTCTTTCAGAGAGGGAACCGCCTGTCTGTTCTCATACACGCATTTCATGAAGTAGTACTGACTCGCTGCATGGCCCCTGAGCCAGCCCGGGCAGAACCGGGGTCCCGGAAAGTTGCTCTTCGATTCGGGGTCCTTGTTCATTGTTTCAACTGCCCTGTACCCCCTGTTTCCACCGATCGGTGTCTCGGACTCACGCATGTCGTACACCTGCACATACCCCGGTCCCATCGAGTTGAAACGAAGCGCGCCTTTTGTGCCGTAAATCTCGACCGTCAGATCGTCGTTGCTTCCTGCTACAACCTTCGAAACCTCGATAGTGCCGAGCGCGCCGTTTTTCATCCGCACATTGCTCAGTATATGGTCTTCGGCTTCTACCTTGACCATGTTCCCGTTTTCATCCGGGCGCTCCGGGTACAGTATGACACTGTCGAGGCTCAAGCGGTCGTACTTACCGAGATAGTGGTAAATGAGGTCGAGAACATGGGAGCCCATGTCGACGAGCGTCCCACCCCCGGCAAGCCGTGCATCGAGCTTCCAGCCGCGAAACTTCTTTGTCTTGATGTTGCTCGAATGGTAGTAGGTCGCACGAAAGGAAATGACCTGGCCGAAAAAACCTTCATCACAGAGCATCTTAATCTTCATCGACCACGGATAGAACCTGTTGTGAAACGCCATCTGGTGGACCATGCCGGATGCCTCGGCAGCCGTCAGTATTTCGTCCGCCTCTCCGTCCGTTATGCAGAGCGGTTTATCTGCATACACGTGCTTTTTCGCGTTCAGGGCATCCACTATCTGCTCACGATGAACATTATTGGGGGTGCACACATCTATCACCTGTATATCATCCCGCGTGAGAAGGTCATGGTAGTCGCTTGTCGCAAACTCGAAACCGAAGTCGTCTCTCAGCCGTTCGGCCTTGCTCAGGGTCCTGTTGCATATGCCAACGAGTCTGGTCTTGAATGGGAGCCCGTCGTAAAAGAGTGGCATGTTGACGTAGTTGTAGGTATGCGTCTTTCCCATGAATCCCGCTCCGATAATCCCGACTCCGTATGTTTGAACGCTCATGAACCCTCCTGTGTAAACGAATTGCCGCTGGTAGGCCGGCGGCATTACAAATTGATTTTTCAGTACAATTCTTTTTTGAATTTACTGTTGTTACTTAATACCAGGATCATACATAGGAGAAAGCAATATCGGTTTTGCAACGTTTATTTTATCGGGTTGCGTGATCACCCATACTGCCCAATCGGCGATTGTTTCTGCTTCAAGTACATTCTCTCTATGGGCTGGATTTAAGCTGAGACCCATCTCTGTTGCAGTCAATCCCGGGCAAAGGGCCACAGAATGTATATTGTACTGTTTATACTCTGCTAAAATATATTGAACAAGATCATTCATTCCATGTTTCGTTAAACCGTAGATTACCTGATTTTCAAAATAGTGGATACCAGAATCTGAGCTTATCATTAGAATGAAACCATTTTTTTTCGATTTCATTACCGGCAAAACAGCCGTACAAAGTAAAAATGCTGCTCGTAAGTTTACTGCAAACGTTTGATCCCAATCATCTGCAGAATATTCCTCTATTGTACGCCCATGGCATAAAACCCCTGCATTATTGACAAGAATATCAACAGAACCATATACATCGATAGTAGTTTTTACGAGTGCACTACATTCATTTCCATCTCTTAAATCTGTTGGTCTATAACTAATCTCCAAATTCTTTTTTCGAATTGATTCAGTAGTTGATTCTAGACGATGCTCCCGTCGACCTGCGATCATGACCCTGGCACCAGCACTGCACAATCGCTCCGCAATAGCTGCTCCAATCCCTGTACCTCCTCCGGTTACTATTGCAGCTTTTCCTTTGATATCCATAAATTACCTTTGTCAATAAATATTTTTCATTATGAGGGTGTACCCTATAATGATTTTTTTACCTAATCTTTGAACCCATGAAATTCAATAATTATCAAAATTACGTAAACTAAAAAGCAAATATTAACGAGCCTGAACTGATTTAATACCGTATTTCATTAGCAGCTTCAAACATTGCAACAATATTTTCTGGAGAAACGTCAGCAAGAATATTGTGCACCTGATTGAATACAAAACCTCCATCCTTCATGAAAATCTTAGAATTATTGCGAACCTCCCTTTTTACATCCTCAGGAGATCCATATGGAAGGACATGCTGGGTGTCACATCCTCCTCCCCAGAACACTATATCTTTTCCAAATTCCCTCTTAAGTTTTTCGGGCTCCATACCGGCTGCGGTAATTTGAACCGGATTAATAATATCAACTCCTGCTTCAATTAAATCAGGAATAAATTCAGATATCGCACCGCATGAATGAAAATATACGTACATATTGGTCTTTTCTTTCACCATTTGAAACATTCTTTTATGGTATGGGAAATAAACCTCTCTGTATAATTCCGGGGATATCATCGGCCCAGATTGCACCCCAAGGTCATCTCCCATACGAATAATCTGTGCATAGGACGATACAGCATCCAGTACTTTTGGAAGTCTCTCCATATATATTTCTGTGAGTTTTTCCACCATCTTTCTGATTTCATGTTTATGTGTAATAAGATTAATGAGCAGCTCGTCTGTTCGATATAGGTACTGTCCAAATTCAAATATACTCCCTCCAAAAGGCATAATAATTGCGTAGTCAGTTTCTTCATTGAGTTTCTTGGCATTTTCTCTTAACATTGAATAGAAATTGGGATCATTCGCCTTGCTCCACATTGGATCGGTAATATACGCCCACATTACTTTTTCAATATAGAGGGAAAGATCTTCAAAATCGTCTTTATGTATTCCCATAAGAGGCCAAATGGATTGATCAAAATAATACGCGGAATCAGGCATCTTACATATCTCTTCCCCCTTCTCATTTACAATAACCGTCATATCATGCCTTCGTTCCATCCTAATCCATGCCTGGATTTTCGCTTGTGAACCATCAGGGAGTGTCCAATCTTTCCAATCACCCGGATTATCAGAAAAAGTACGCGCTAGATCCACAACATCAATCTGAAACATATCCAGAAACCATTGCTCTGGTATAACACACTGTTGGATTGTATCATTAATTTTCGTCTCACCTTCATTTATTCCCAGATGTTTTTTTAAATTATTATATGCAATTGCCTGAATAGTGGTTGAACGTTCAGCCCCGCAATCAACCGGAATCTTATCTGCTTCCTTATGCTGAAGTGCAGCTAAAACTCTTTCTCTGCTGGTCATTGTATACTCCTTGATATAAAATCTAGATACCAATATTAAATTTAGAATTACTATGCTTTCATAAATCAGAAGACCTTTTGTCCCAATTATTGTATATCTGGTACATTATCTATTCCTACTGGAAAGCTTTTATATTATTCCTTTATACTCACAGGTTTTGATTAATGTTTTGAAATTAATTTTTTATCGAAGCACCTCTTTCATTAATATCTCAAGGATTCTTGCAGCGTCATTCTGTTTTTGGAGGGTTTTTATTGCAGTATCATCTAATCTATCTACTATCTCTTCAAACTTCTTTATCATCTCTATTGCAACTCTACATGCATGAAAGGGGTCCTCACGGTATGGAAACATATCCAACGTAATGAACCCATTATACTCAGTCTTTTTTAGATACCAGAAAAATTCTAGATTACTCCATATATTTACAGAGCCCGCTATAAGATCATCATCCCAATTACCATAGGCGTCATTAAAATGGATATTTAAAAGTTTATTTGCTCTATTGATGAGACAGAGTGATTCTGAAGGATTTTCATGTGCAAATAGAGCATGTCCATAATCGAGAGTAACACCGAAATTTTCAGCATCTACTTCGTTTGCCAATAATACTGCCTTAGCTGCATTGCTAATAAGAGAAAACATACGTGGTTCTTTTGGCTTGTACTCATAACCAATCTTCATATCCGGAGCATAATCAGATACTTCCTTCATTGCTGATACAGTACTATCCCATTGATAGTAGTAATCGTTTTGAAAATAATAGTCAAAGCCATCCTGGCCCGGCCATAAAGAAGAAATTGATGCACCCATTTCACGTGCCATATCGATCGATTCTTTTGACAGATCAATTGCCTTTCGCTGAATTTTCTTATCAGTGTTGGTGAAAGCTCCGTATTTAAACAGTGGATCACCAAAAATATTTGCATTCACCGCATTAACCCTGAGCCCATTGTCATGTACAATCTTCAAAATTTCTTTAGGTCTAATGCCGATAAAATCCGAAGTATGCAGATCAACTGACTCTGCCCCCTCAATCTTTGATACAAGCTCAATCTGTTCTTTCACTGTTTTTTTGGCTCTATATCCTGTCGGTAGAAATCTATCAGCAGCAAAACTGACACACCAAAGTCCAACACCAACCCTGAAATTGTCCATACAATATCTCCCGCTTTATCAATTTTTATAACTTCATCTAAAATATGCAACTCTTGAAGTTTGCTATCCCTTCAAAGCAAACCTTAAAACCTTTTCCTTGGTGGCCTTCTCATTTAGAAAATCAGCAACAAGCATACCGTTACGCATGATCAAGATCCGGTCGCATTCTGCCAGCACCTCAGGAAGCTCAGAAGAAACGAGTATAATTGACAACCCATCTTCTCGTAAACGGCGTAGAATCCTGTATATTTCAGCCTTTGCGCCGACATCGATTCCCCGTGTTAATTCATCCATAAGAAAAATTTTGGGTTTTGTCGCAAGCCATCGTGAAATGATTACCTTTTGCTGATTCCCTCCACTTAGATTTCTCACAAGCTGTGTAATGCTTCGTACCTTTATCTCAA
>Ga0315555_1000340_pt1 | contig 31912 bp, 30 predicted proteins | sample SalMarSW160380MG_FD_202113 | JGI IMG/M metagenome (GOLD analysis project Ga0315555, IMG submission 202113) | Salt marsh sediment microbial communities from the Plum Island Ecosystem LTER, Massachusetts, United States - Salt Marsh Sediment SW1603-80 ... | reverse complement strand
TCGCTAAGCAGTTCCTCATTATAGTCTGTGAGAGTAACTGCCGCACCGCACTCGGCAAAGCGCTCGGCGATGGTGCGACCAATCCCCCGCCCCGAACCGGTTATGATTACTACCCGTTCCCGAAAAGTCAATTCCATGTCAGTTCCTCCAGTTCGGCGACGTTCGAAACGCCTGCGAGGGTTACCTCGCTGTTGATCCGCTTGACCAATCCCTGTAAGACTTTTCCGGGGCCTACTTCCAGAAATCTGGTTGCTCCATCTTTGACCATATTCTCAATGGTTGTGGTCCAGAGCACCGGGTGGGTCAACTGCAGATAAAGGCGTTCGCGGATAATTTGCGGATCGCTGGAAGCTGTTCCAGTTACATTGGAATAAATTGGGCAGCAGGATTTGTTGAATCGGAGCTTATCCAAAGATTGTTTGAGCTTGGCACTGGCACTTTGCATTAGTTCCGAATGAAATGCGCCACCAACCGATAATTCGATAACCCGTTTGGCGCCAGCCTCTTTGAAACTCAGCATCAGCGATTGGACGGTGTGAGTATCACCACTGATTACAATCTGGTTGGGTGCATTGTAGTTAGCAATATTGCATACTCCGGTGAACTGGGAATTTTCGATTATTTTCTGAATCATATCATAGTCTAAACCAACGATAGCCGCCATCGTGCCTGAATTTGTCTCGGTGGCAAGCTGCATTGCCTCCGCTCTGACCTTGACCAGCTGCAGTCCCTGTTCATAATCCAATACCCCGGCTGCTATCAGGGCAGAGTATTCGCCGAGACTGTGCCCGGCTACCATGTTAGGTTTAAGATTACGGGCTTTGAGTTCTTCAAAGATAATCAGTGAATGGATAAAGATAGCTGGCTGAGTTACTTGTGTTATGGTTAATTCACTCAGAGGTCCATAGAAGGAAAGGTCCTTGACTGAGAAGTCGAAAATCTGGTTGGCGTAATCGTAGAAACGCTGAGCTGTAGTTTTTAGATTATAGAAATCTAGTCCCATGCCTACATATTGGCTGGCCTGTCCGGGGAAGATAAAGGCAGTTTTTTCCATCGGTTTAGAGACCCCAACGCATTATTATGCTACCCCAGGTAAAGCCACCCCCGAAGGCTGACATCAGGAGCAGGTCACCTTTTTTTAGCCGGTTTTGAGCGCAGGCATCAACTATACCCAGCGGGATCGTAGCGGCGGTAGTGTTTGCATATTTATCAATATTAATCATGATCTGTTCTTCACGTAGTTTCATCCTTTGACCACAGGAAAGCAGAATCCGTTTATTTGCCTGATGAGGAATAAACAAGCCAATATCTTCACCCTTCAGATTGTTGCGTTCCATTAACTCCACCGAAACATCAGCCATTTTGCTGACAGCAAATTTAAAGACAGTCCGACCTTCCTGATAGACATAATGCATGCGTTTATCAATTGTCTCCTGCGTGGCAGGATTTTTACTTCCGCCACCTAAAATATACAGGTAATCCTTACCGCTGCCATCCATTTTCATAATATAGTCCAGAATACCTGTGTTATCATCGGCGGGTTCGACTAACACAACTCCCGCGGCATCGCCGAAAAGTACACAGGTATCACGATCAGTATAATCGGTTATGCTACTCATCGTATCAGCACCCACAACCAGGATTTTACGGTAATGTCCATTTTCAACGAATTCGGTGGCAATAGTCAAAGCATAGATAAATCCCGAACAGGCGGCGGAGATGTCGAATCCCCAGGCATTGACGGCGCCGATATTGTTCTGGATGAGTGATGCCGTCGAAGGGAAAAACATATCCGGGGTGATTGTGGCAACGATTATTAGATCAATTTCAGCCGGATTTACCTGATAACGCCGGCGCATATCCGCGAAAGCGGCGCTGGCCATGTCAGAAGTTGCTTCACCTTTAGCGGCAATGTGGCGTTCGAAGATACCGGTGCGACTGCGAATCCACTCATCAGAGGTATCCACCATTTTTTCCAGATCGAAATTGTTCAGGATTCGTTCTGGAACATATTTGCCAATGGCAGTAATTGTGGCACGTATTTTTTTCATGATTACTTCTGTGTTTGAAATATATTATTTTAGGTCGAAAATTGGTAGCAAATTGTTAAGGTTAAAATATCTACAATTTTACTGTATTTATTTTTAATTTCGATCATCAATTAAATAGTAATCAGCACTACTTTTTCTCTTTAGCAGAGATCACCGGTCTGCCACGATAATATCCACAATTAGGGCAAGCCCGATGGGGCAATTTTGGTTCTTTGCACTGGGGGCAAGTTGTGATATTAGATGGCTGTAGTTTCTGATGAGTTCGGCGTTTGTCTCGTCTGGATTTTGAGATCTTACGTTTTGGTAAAGCCAAAGTATTATTCCTCCATAGTCTTGGTTAGTAGATTATTTAGAGGTCGCCAACGGTCGTCGTTAGCAGACCTTTTACATCGGCACTTTTCACGGTTTAGCTCGGCTCCGCAGCCGGCACAGATTCCCCGGCAATTCTCAGCGCAGAGTTTTTTCATGGGTATGGCAAGCAGAAGAGCATCCCGGGCAAAAGGGGTCAAATCCACTTCGAAGGTCGTCGGTGTAATCAGGATGATATTTTCATCATTCTCCGGAGTGGACTTTTTGAGTTGACTCAAAATCGCCTGGAAATCAGCCTGAATGTTAAGTCGGTAATCTGTCAGGCAGCGATCGCACTCCAATTCCAGATCGGTATTCAGGATTCCTTTTATGGTAATTTCGTGAGTTCCCTTATAGATACTTAGAGAGGCGGCTATTGGGTTCGCAAAACAATCATCAACGATAGCCAGATCCCCTTTAACCAGTGTCATTTCGATCGTCTGATGACCTTCTTTTAGTGTGTTAATTCTTAGTTTCATGATCGGTCGCAAATTTATTAGATGATGATGCGATAATCAATATATTTCCATTCATGCAAAGAAGGCGTCCTGGTTAAAGAACGCCTTTCTTATCAAGATTTATAGAGTGTTTATTTTTCTGATTTTGTTTCTTCTGTTGTTTCTTCAGTATCCGCAGGTTCTGTTTTCTCCTCGGATTTTTCTTCGCTCTCTTTCTCTTCCTCTTCCTTAAGTTCGTCCTCGTCTTTACGTTCGATTAGATTTTCATCATCCTTCTTTTTTCTGAGAATCACGTAGATTAGCGATTGTCCGACGCTGAAGTTGGTGAAAAGGTAAGCCACAGCCGAACCGGCGATAAGGAAAAGGGCAATAGTAACCAGAACGATAGTAATTATATCAGTTGTGGTTAGATAGAGTGGATTCACCATACCCAGTGAGGCGGGAGTGTATAATTTGAAGATTTTGTCAATGTGGGAAGTCAATTGAGAATTAACGCCGAATAAGTATGAGGATGCCTGTTCGGTAATTCGGCTTATTTTACCACTCATTAACCAGGATTGACCAAATACAAAGTTAAAGAAACGATAGGTAATGATCAGGATATAGCCGTATACATAGGCTGCTAAGGCTCCCAAACCAACTACGATGGATTCATAAATAACCAGCCGCCAGGGTTGAGCCCATAAGGTCGAATAGCTCTGAAATACTGTTTCCATCGTATCCTCTTCAGCGGTGCCAACGATACTGGGTGCAAGAATCAGGGAGATGATAAACACAGCCGCAGTGTAGACGACAAAAACGGCAACGGCGAAGTATAATAGATAAGGCAGCCCGAGAAAAATGATGTCCAAGACCGGCCATTTTGCTATCCAGGCGGCGACGATTGCACAGACGACAAAAAAGACCATAATCAGGATGAGCGAGATTGGTCCCATAATAACGGCGATACCGTGTTTTTTGACGTATTTTAAACTATCTCCTGAAGAAAAGAACTCATCGCCTTTAAGCTGCTTGAAGGTTATCCGGGAAACAGCCAGGGATGCAAGCATAAAAATAATTAGCCAGATTAGCAGGCCCAAACCGTAAATTAGCCAGGCATACCAGGCTACTGGTAATTTTACACACCAGAGGCAGGGGAAAAAATGGTGTGCATTCCAGATTTCAACGATTGATTGACCATTGGCAATCAATGCCAGATAACTCAAAATTAGATAGATTGACCAACCTAATACCAGTCCCACCAGATGTACCCAGATTTTTTTGCCGCTGAGAGCCAAGCGCGGCATACGAAAAACATCACGAACATCGAAATATAGGGGTTTCATTCCATCCTCCGTTATTTATTGATCTTCTCTTACATTGTCTATCCAGAGACTTTCATTGGGAATTTTGGATTGCAACTCAAACATAGTCTGCTTGGCTGCCACATACCGATCGAAATTCCCGGTTCGGACCCGGTACCAGGTTTCACCGGTTTCCTTGAAATAGGCCTTTTGGATATACAGATCCAGACCCAGATTGGCAATCTTGGAAACTGCCTTTTCGGCACTCGTATAATTTTTCCAGGAGGAGATTTGGATAGTATATTTGCCGGGAATTTTGGGAATTGATTTTCCGCGCTTGCCGCCGGTCGGCTGGTAGCGTGGCTTACTCGAAGGGGGAGTATAAGCTGAGATTTTTTCCGGTTTAGTCTTGGTATCCGTGTAAACCGGTGCGGGCGCCTTGAGAGCCGCCGGACTTAAGGGATATCCTTCCGGCTGAACAACTGCTGCGCTGGTCGTGTCTTCGGCAACTTCACATACTAAATCTTTACTTGCTTTGGTTTTTCCATCGGTGCCAGTTATAGCATAATTGATGACATACTGACCAATAACATCTGGGACGAAGTATATGTTATAGCTGCGACTATTAGGTTGAAAAGAGAGGACATCCATATTGCTGCCCTCGGGTTTTTCGGTAAAACTCCAGGCAAAGGAACATCCCAGAGTATCTTCGGCAGATTTGATAGTAGGTGCGAGATAAATCGGTTTACCGACGATTCCGGAGATCTTTTCTGGCTTGCTGCAGGAAAATAAAACCAGTAATATAAGCGTCCAAAATCTAATTATCTTTTTCATTTGTTGTCTCCTCTGAGGATCATTTACTCCATAATTTCCATTAAGGGAAAGAAAAATGCAATTTCTTTCTGTGCATTTTCCTCAGAATCTGAGCCGTGGACGATATTTTTTCGGGAATTCTCGGCGTATAACCGGCGGAGAGAGCCTTCAACTGCCTCGGCTGGATCGGTAGAACCAATTATTTTTCTAAAGGCTTCAACCGCATTATCCTTTTCCAAAACCATGGGAAAACATGGTCCGGAGGTCATAAATTCGATTAAACCATCGAAGAAAGGCCTGCCATTATGGATCGCATAAAAACGCTGGGCTTCTTCGATTGTCAGATTCACAATTTTCAAGGCCTTGATTGTAAAGCCTTTCTTTAGAATAAAATCGAGTACCGTGCCGATTAACTGACGTTGGTAAGCATCGGGTTTAATAATTGCTAATGTTTGACTCATGCAATACCTTTTATGAAATTATAATTGTACTTTTTTGATTCCAGAGCCCCTGCTGAGCTATAGCGAGCGAAGTTATCGTAACTTTTTGTCCACCATGTTCCAGAAAATTGATCGCCGCCAGGATCTTGGGCTCCATGCTACCTTTTAAAAAATGACCCTTAGATAAATACGCTTTCAAGTCTTTAATCCGGATTCGGTCAATTTTTTCCTCTTTTGGAGAGCCGAAAAAAAGGTTGACCTGGTCAACATCAGTGAGGATAAAAAGTTCCTCGGCTCCAATGTCCCGGGCCAATACCGCAGAGGCTAAATCTTTATCAATCACAGCGTCAAAGCCTTCGTAGATTCCATTTTGCATAATATAGACCGGAATACCGCCGCCACCAGCAGCGATGACGATGACTCCAATATCAACCAAATGTTTGATGGCCTTCCAATTAATGATTCGATGAGGAATAGGCGAGGGAACAACTCTGCGCCAGCCTTTACCTGATTCCTCCTTCACCTGCCAGGAGTATTTTTGAGCTAGTCCTCTGATTTCCTCTTCAGTGTAGCAGCTACCGATAAATTTGGTAGGATTATTAATTGACGGGTCATTAGCATCAACAATAATCTGGGTAATGATCGTAACTACTGTGCGATCAATCTGTTCTTTAATTAGAGCATTTTGAAGAGACTGTTCGATCATATATCCCATGCCTCCTTCGGTATCGGCGACACAAATACCAAGAGGTAGTATCGGAGCCTCATCCATCGATAATTCGACTCGCAAGAGGGCGTTGCCTACTTGTGGTCCATTACCATGAGTTATAGTTAGGTAATAATCCTGACGGATAAAGTTCATTATCGCGACCAGACTATTACGAGTGTTACGAAACTGATTGGCAATTGTATCAATCTGACCTCCGGGAGAGATGGCATTTCCGCCGAGTGCAACTACGGCAGTCTTTTTTCTTGACATGGCATCACCCGGATCTAAGGAATTAAATGTCCCTTTTGAATAAAATTGGTTAAAATTTCTTCAAGATTTGGACTGCCAACTTCCTGTAGCTCATAATAGACGCGGGTACTGGGTTTATTGATTTTCACAATTCGTTTTAGGTCTATCGGAGTGCCGATAATCACCGCATCGCAGTGAGTATTTTCAATGGTGGCTTCCAGATCACGGATTTGCTGTTCGCCGTATCCCATCGCCGGCAGTACTTTACCGATATTGGGATAAGTCTTGAAAGTTTCGGCTAATTTCCCCACGGTGTGCTCTCGCGGATCAATGCACTCGATTGCGCCGTATTTCGAGGCTGCAATTGTACCGGCTCCGATTTTCATTTCACCGTGTGTCAACGTCGGACCATCTTCGATGACCAGAACTCGTTTGTTTTTAATTACCGCTGGATCGTCAACTCTGATTGGTGAAGTTCCATTTATTACCTGCGCTGTCGGATTGACCTTCTGAATATTTTTGCGAACGGTTTGAATCCCTTCTGGAGAGGCAGTATCGGTTTTATTAACAATGACAACATCCGCCATGCGTAAATTTACCTCTCCGGGATAGTAGGTTAATTCATTTCCCGGACGATGAGGGTCAACAACAGTAATTAATAAATCGGGCTTATAGAAAGTGAAATCGTTGTTGCCGCCATCCCAGAGAATAATATCGCAACCGTTAGGATCTTTTTCAGCTTCCTGTAGAATCGCCTCATAATCTACACCAGCATAGACTACAATTCCATTAATAATGTGAGGCTCATATTCTTCCATTTCTTCGATCGTACAGTGATATTTGATGAGATCATCAACGGCAGCAAATCGCTGAACTTTCTGGGAGTTTAAATTTCCGTACGGCATAGGATGCCGAACGGCGACCACTTTTAGCCCCTTGGCTTTCAATATTTGAATAATCTTCCGGGATGTCTGGCTTTTGCCGCAGCCGGTTCGGGTTGCACAAACTGCAATTACCGGTTTGGTGCTTTTAAGCATAGTGGCCTTGGGACCGAGAAGAATAAAGTTGGCACCCGCTGCCTGAACTATGGCACTCAACTCCATGACTTTTTGGTAGGTTACATCGCTGTAAGAAAAGACACAGTCGTCCACATTGAATTCGGTAATCAATTCCGGCAGTTCTTCTTCAGCTCGAATTGGAATACCTTCGGGATATAATTTACCAGCCAACTCCGCCGGGTATTTACGATCATCTATATCAGGAATCTGGGCTGCGGTAAAAGCCACAACCTGATATTCTTCCTGATCGCGATAAAAAGTATTGAAGTTATGAAAATCTCTTCCTGCTGCTCCAATGATAATAACTTTTCTTTTATTCATAAATTAACCTGGATTACTCTTGGTTTGAAGGTTGATAGAAAATAAAAAGGTATATTATCTTGGAGGATTATTTGAATCCGAAATTATAGGTCCATAAAACCATTGAACGTGTCGATGAAATCTGCATGTTAAATTTGAAGGTTAATTAATCTAATTCCAAAAATCAGGCTTTAAATTAGATAATTGCCCTTCTAAAAACAAGTAAAAGAGATAATTGATTCATCTAACTAGAGTATTGACTGCTTGTATGGATGAGATTGGCAGTTAAAGGTTTAGTTCCAGCCCTTCCCGGGCGATAGAGATTTTGATTTTCTTATTCGGATAGGATTGTTCAGCGTATTTCTGAGCATCTTTCAGAATTGTGAGTAATTTTTCTTCAGAATATGAAGGGTCATGGTGAAAAAGTAGCAGATGCTTAACTTTTGCCTTGGCGGCAAAATCCACTCCCTGCAGAGAGGTACTATGTCCCCAATTTTCTTTTTCGATACTCTCATCAATGGTAAACTGGGCATCGAATATCAACACATCGGCCCCGGCAAAGAATTCGATGAATTTCTCAATTCGTTCCTCGTCCAGACTTTTATATTCGGAATCGGTAGCATAGACGATCGCTTTTCCTCCATAATCCAGTCGGTACCCAAAAGAACCGCCAGGGTGATTTAACATTTTGTTAGTAATCTGAATGCCATTTAGATTAGTTGTTTCCTCTTTGCGAAGTTGGATGAAATCTATATTAGCACCCATGGCTGAAAGTGAAACCGGGTAATACTCATCTTCTTGTTGGGTGTTGATACGTTGTTCTAGACCGTTATGAACACCATAGATGATGATATTATTTCCAGCCTTATAAGCCGGTTTAAAATAAGGAAATCCCATGATATGATCCCAATGGGTATGGCTTAAGAAAATATGTGCCTGTCCCTCTCCCCGCCCAAACTCCTGTTGCATTAATTTTTCACCAAGTCGGCGGATTCCTGAACCAGCATCGAAGATTATATGAGTGCCGTTGATTGAGACATACACACAAGCCGTATTACTACCAATAAAGCGTTTCATTTCGGTTGGTATATTGGCAATATATTTCTTAATATCCTGTTCATTTGTTATCCCTTTATCTGAAAAGTCTTTCAAAATATTTAGGATTTTTAAATCGAATTCAGAAGGTTCCGGAGAGGATGGTATAGAACCTCTTACACCCCAAAAAGATAAAGTTGTTTTTTTTGGTTTCTGAGCCTGCATAGATGCTTTCCTTGCTGATTAATAAAATGTAATTTGGTAGAAATGTAGTTTGTTCATATAGCTTTATATGTCTCAATATGAAATATAATCCTTAAAAAATCAACACTTTTTTACAGGTAAACATTACATTTTATTAAAATGTAAGGGGGATATTTGAGAATCAAAGCGATGATTCTCAATCAGGTTGGGATCTTTTACAATTTTTCCTTGATCGAGGGATTACCTTGACAAACAGTAATTTTATAGTGATATTTGACGGTGAAGGATAATTTGGTTTACAATAGGAGAGTATATATGAATCGAAAATTATTTGGATTTCTACTGATTCTATTACTTCTGGTGACTTGTTCTAAGGAGGTAGTTGAACAAGAGCCGGTTGCGCAGCAAGCAGCTCCCGAACAAAAAGCCCATCCTGTGGAGACGCCCCAGCCAGTTCAAGCACCGCCAGTTATTGTGCCGGCCGAACCTGAAATGCTTGTGGTAGATACCATTGCAACGGTAGAAACAGATACGGCAGTCGCGCCGCCTGAGATATTGAAAGAGACTGAGGGGAAATTGGAAGAGGTCCTGGAAATAATCAGTGAAGGAGATAGTGTAGATATCTTTTATATGATCAAACCAGGAGATTATCTTTCGCTAATTGCCTTACAGGAGTACGATAAACTCGGAATGTGGCGTTTAATCTATAAATGGAATCGTAAAAAGATTGGTCAGAATCCAAATCTAATTTATCCCTTCCGCGAATTATTACTAAAAAAGCCAAAAGAGATAGCGAACGACCTTGAATATGAGTTTTATGATTACACTGTTAAGGCCAACGAATCACTCTGGAGTATCGCGGGTAAGGAATATAAAAATCATTATGCCTGGATCGTAATTTTGCGGGATAATGCGGATGTGGTAGGATCGAATCTGGAAGATATTCCGACAGGTACCGTATTGAAGCTGCGAACGAATCTTTTTAATTAATCCAGATTGCATCCTTAGAGGTGCAAGTAAAAATAGTCACTCCATTTCGAAAAATAGGCTATTCGGATCTTGGCACAATTTACTATTTACTCAGGGTCTTATTCAGGATGGTTTGGTTTTCATCAAGCAGAATGTTTTTTTGCCGGCGATAATCGTGAATGAAACAAACAATAAGATCAAGGCGAAGGTGAGAATGAGTAACTTTTCTGATTCTTTTTGTTGTTGTTGGACAATAACACTATTTTAAAATAATTTGCAACGTAAATCCCGACATGTAGCTACTGAAAGGCGCCGAGGTAATATTAGATTTAAAATCAACGCATTCCATTAAAACAAGAGCAACGCCAATTAGTACACTTTCCGGAATTCCGTCCGAGTGTTGACAATCCCGATCAATATCTTAGGCGGTCAAAATCAAGTGATTCGATTTCTAACGAACCCTCTTTGTAGCTTTTCTGGACTTCTTTTATTTCATTGATATTATCAAAAAAGACTTCGATGATCTTGGGATCGAAATGGGTGGCTTTGCCATTTTCGATAATTTTGAATGCTTCTTCGTTGCTGAAGGCCTCTTTATAGGGGCGTTTCGTAGTAAGGGCATCGAATACATCGGCGACAGCGCAAATTCGACCCAGGATCGGAATTTCTTCACCTTTTAATCTGTTCGGATAGCCACTGCCATCCCATTTTTCATGGTGTGAGGCGGCGATTATTTCGCCCGCTTTAAGGAATTCGGAATTTGAATCTCGCAGTATTCTGGCGCCGATAATTGTGTGCTGGCGCATTATTTCCCATTCTTTATCTTCCAGTTTACCGGTCTTTAGTAAAATGCCATCAGGTATCCCGATTTTGCCGACGTCGTGCATCGGACTGGCCTGCAGGACGACTTCGATTTTCCCCGGCTGGAAATTCATACCCCCGGCCAATACAGCCGAATATTTACTCATGCGCATAATATGAGCAGCGGTACCCTCATCCCGATATTCGGCGGCGATTGCCAGGCGGCGAATAGTATCCAGATATGCTTCATAGGTCATACGCTGTGCATTAACCATTTCATCCAGTGATTTTCGGAGCGCTTCGGTGCGCTGCAGAACCTTCTCTTCCAGCTCGGCTTTATGACGCTTTATAGTATCCTGAATTTCTTTCATTTTAAGCAGGGAGACGGTGCGCACCCGCAGTTCGGTCTGATCGATCGGTTTGGCGATAAAATCGTTTGCGCCCATCTGGACAGCCCGTAGACGATCCTCTTTACGGGCCATGGCGGTAACCATGATAATCGGAATATCCTGGTAATCCGCTTCCGCGCGAATGCGGCGAATTACTTCGAAACCATCCATTTTTGGCATATTGATATCCATTAAAATCAGATCAATGTCCAATTCTATTTTGGCTAAAGCTTCCAGACCATCGCTGGCTGTTTCAAACTCAAGCCCTTGCAATTTAAGCATATCGCTAAGGATATCGCGAATCTCTATGTTGTCATCAACAATCAGCACCCTTTTAGAGCTACTCATTATTTAGTATCCTATTTGGTTTTCGGTTTAAATAATAATATCTCCCACAGGTTCAAGGATTCTAAGCTTAAAGATTGGTTGAAAGAAGAAATATTTTTCAAAATAGATTCTTTATTAGCGATTAGTCACATACTGCTCATCAAGCCGCCGGAGGATATTCAGGATATCCATTGAATTCGTGTTCGGACCAGTCCCGAACGCTGCGAACGAGACACCGGTAGCCAGAGAGATTCCATCACTGGAATCTCTCTGCCAGAGTACAATTGCTAATAATTCCAGATCTTTTTCATTCGGAATGGATATTTTGATAATCATTTCCTTGTCGGTTTTCAACTCCTCATCGCAGGCAAAGGCAACGCCACCCTTACTGATATTGTATAATCTTACCGCTGGGATATAAGGTTTATTAAAGAGCAATCCGATTTTTTTATACATTAGTGATGATCCGGGTACTTCAAAGCGATGACATGTCCGTTTTTCAAAACCCTGAACCATTCCCAATATCTCCTGTACTCATGCCAAAAATTTTTATCTCAATATTTAATGTTAGTATCAATCAATTTGAAGAAAAATATAAGAACTAATTTTCTTCTTGACAATGGGAATAGATAAACTGCGGATTAGCTAATGGTTGGATATTTATAACCGAAATAAAACTTATTCGAGTTCATCCCATTTTATTTCTTTGATGTAGTAACTGACCGGCTTTTTGGGTGGAATTGTGACTTCACATTCGAAGCCGAAAGAGCGACCGGGATCGATGGTTGCATCGGTCTGAACGCCGCTTTGATACATATGATAATCTCCGGCAATAAAGGTAGAGTCTGCGGCGATCAGGTTAGTGTTTTCGTCATAGAGGTAGAAAATGATTCGGGGAAAGTCGGCACGACGAACACCGGTATTTTTGATTTTTCCCTGAAACACTCGTTTGTTTTCAAATACCTGGTCAGCTATGGCACCATCGGTCACGCAATTGGCTTTTGGTAAGTTAGCCTTGCGGGTTAGTTTAACGTCGTTTTTTGAGATTGTCAGTTGCCCGATGTGAGTTTGGACGATAATCCAATCGAGGTCCTCACTGATGATTTTGCCCTTGACGATTGTCCCATTTTTCAGCATGATCTCATGAGTCATCTCGGGCATTTGAATCAATTTATTGATCTCTTTGCGGATTTCGGGAATTGAGGTTTTAACTTCCAGCTCACGGATCTGTTTCCGCAGCTCGGCGATTTCCTGGCGCAGGGATTCGATGTCCTGATCTACCTCAAAAAATTTGCGAGTTACGGTTTTTTGGGCTTTTAATTGCGTCGGTAATGTGAATAAAATAATAGTGATTAGGATGAAAATTTTAGATGTATATTTCATGGCTGCACCGTAGTACTAAGTTGTGCCGCGCGGGCTTTCATGCGCAGTTTATCAAAAGCAGTTTTGTCACCAAGGGCTGATGCCATGGAGGTCATTTCATCGAATAATATGTAATTATCAGGATCTTCCATCATCGGCAGCAGCTGATTAAACACTTCCGGATCATTGAATTTGATCAATGCTGTGAGGGCATCTTTACGAGTTTTTAGCGGAAACTCGGCGTTTTTGGTGATTTCGACTAAGGTTGGTTTGACGGCCGGATCGGAAAAATTGCCCAGAGCTTTGGTGATAATCTCGGATAATTTAAAATATTGTTCCCGGCCGGTATTGAGTGTTTCGAGCAGGGCTAGAATGACGTCGGCTTCCTTGACATCACCAATAGCCTGGAGGGCAAAATCCCGCACCTGCTCCTGCGTTGACGGATCGCCGAGCATCTCGATAAAAGTTTCGGTAATCATCGGATTTCGTTTGCGACCTAAAATCTCCAACGCCAGCGAGCGAATTGAGATGTTCAAAGTATTATCTTTGGCGATGTTAATCAAAATCGGAATGACTTTATCGTCGCTTGTAGAACCAAGCAAATGAGTCAGGGATTCCTGCATCTGAACGTAATTTTCTTTTTCTGCTTGATAAATATTCAATAGCTGCTCAACCTGCAGGGTAATATCGGTAGCCTGAAGTTTTTCCATGACAGTAGTCCGGAATTCGATATACTTGCGCTGGGCGGAAGTCAGCCCTACTACCATTGCTGCGACATTATCGGGTGTCTGGTTTTCAATTAACGCCGTTGCTGTGGCTGTTAGTAATTCATAATTCAAGCCAACACTCTGAGCCAGGAAATCATAAAGGATTTTCTGGGCATCAGGATGTTTAGTTTGAGCCAGAGCTTGCATGGCGCTGATCCGGACCTCTACCGGCTGCAAAGGATCCTTATAAATCGCAATCAGGTTTTCAATACTCTCTATTTTACCGCTGTTATAATCAACTCGCAGTTTCTCGACATCTTCCTGAGTCAGAGTTGCGATTTTGGAGGCACAACCGATAAATAGGCTTAAACTGAGAATCCCGATAGGGAGAATTGTCTTTTTCATAATACAACTACACTTTTTAGACTTTTTGATTTTAGAATTTTTGAGCCTTTATGTCAAGTAAAAATTAGACCTCACTTAAAGGGTTTTTTTAAGTGGATTCTGATTCCAGTAACATAACGATAGGTTTTCACCATCGAAGAATCCAAAGGTGAAGTAGCAAATCCAGTCGCCCAGATTGATCATTTTACCGGCGGGATTCTCATATTCAGTCGGAATGTGGAAATGGGCTGTGACCACAAATTGATACCCCTCCTGTATTTTAGCTTGGCCATAGTTGATCAGCTCCTGTTGTTCGGCATCCATCTGCTCGGGACTGCGCATGGTATAATGTCGGCTTTTGCCGGAGACATATTGAGCTATTCTGAAAGCGAGATCCGGATGGATAATTCTAAACAGCGCAATAGTTTTACGGCTGCGCAGAACTTTTTTCATTAAACGATAGCCTTTATCCTCTTTGAGAATTCCATCAGCATGAGTAATAAAAAAGGATTTCCCGGCAATGTTAGTCGCCAGAGGGGTAAGATGGACCTCGATTTCCAGTTCTTCCGGGAAAAAGGAGCCTAACCAGTAATCGTGGTTACCGGTAAGGATATGGACTTTGCAGCCGGCTTCGACCGTCTCTTGTAAGCGACGTAGCACCCCAAAATAATAGCGCGGAATGACATAACGGTATTCAAACCAGAAGTCAAACAGGTCGCCAACTATATAAAGGGTGCCATTATTCCGCTGCACCTCTGTGAGGAAATCAAACAGAAAAGTTTTCTTGCGAGTCTCGGCGGCAGAGTGCCAGGAGTGCAAGTGTACATCGGAAATGAAATAAATTTTTTCAGCCATTCGAGCGCAATTTAATATTTTGAATAATAAGGTAAAAGCTGATTCACTTAGAATAGTATTGCAAAATTTGGGAAAATTCTTATCAGTAAAAGTAGTTTTCAAGAATTTTTTAGTGGTCAAGCTAGGGCTCTCGTTCAGGCAGTCCTGTGGCATTATATTTGTAAAAACCGGGTCTGTGATAATACTAAATTGGTCAATATTGAAAAGCTGTTGGTTGGCAAAATGAGCAGGGAAGTAGTATTGGCGATAAATCCCGGATCAACCTCGACCAAACTGGCCTTGTATGATCGAAAAGGGGCGGTTCACATCGAAGCAATTGATCATACCGGGACAGAAATATGTGATGTCATCTCAATCGTGGACCAGCTACCCCTGCGGCTGGAAATCATCACCCAATCGGTGAAATCCTGGTTGAAGGATTGCATGTTGGTCGCAGTTGTCGGCAGGGGTGGATTAGTGAAACCGATTAAGAGTGGTATCTATGCGGTTAATGCCGATTTGATGAATGATACCATTACCTGTAAATATGCAACCCACGCTAGTAATCTTGGAGCATCAATTGCCGATGCGATTGCCAAGGACTATAATGTACCGGCATTTGTCGTAGATCCGGTTACAGTAGATGAGTTCATTCCCGAAGCGCGAATTTCCGGAGTGCCCGAGATTTCGCGGCGGAGCCGGCTGCATGCTTTAAACGTCAATGCTTGCATCCGTAAAGAGGCGAAACGCCTGGGTAAAAAATATAATCAGCTAAACTTCGTCGTTGCCCATATGGGCGGCGGCATCACGGTAGCAGCCATAGATCACGGGCAGATAGTTGATTGTAACGATGCGCTAATGGGGATGGGGCCCTTTTCGCCCGAACGCGCCGGAGCCTTGCCGCTTGAACAGCTGATTCAAATGGCAATGAGCGGGAAATATTCCTTCAAGAATCTGTATGTCAAATTTACCCGGAACAGTGGTCTAAAGGCTTATCTCGGAACCAGCGACATGCGCGAAATTCTTAAACGGATTTCCGAGGGCGACGAGTATGCCGACTTGATTTATCGTGCCATGATTTATCAGGTTGCCAAGGAAATTGGTGCCATGGCAACCGTTCTTCACGGGCAAGTCGATCGGATTATCATTACTGGGGGATTGGCACGTTCGGGGAAAATTGTGCAGGATTTGGAAAGTCGGATTAAATTCATTACTAAAATTGCGGTCTATCCCGGTGAAAATGAGTTGGAATCCTTGGCCGCTGGCGGGTTTCGGGCAATTGATGGGGAACAGGAAATTCAAATTTATCACAGTGAATCATAAATCGAGGTGAATTGGCTTTATGCTTAGGACCTATGCCGAAATATTTGAGAAGGTTCAATTAAGACAGCGTCGGAAAAGAATATCGGTTGCAATGGCGGATGATCCCAGTGTTCTGGCGGCTCTCAAGGATGTCGAGCAGAAGGGCATTGCCGAGTCAATCCTGATAGGTGATCCAACCCGGATTCATGCGCTGGCTGAAGAGCTGAATTTTCCGGTTTCTGAGAATCAAATAGTATCGGCAATAAAGGATGAGGAAATTGCCGCACTGGCAGTAGAGCAGATCCGCAAAGGTCGGGCTGATATCCTGATGAAGGGTCATATCGCCACGCCGATTTTGATGAAAGCAGTGCTTGATCGCGATAAGGGCTTGCGTAGGGGCGATGTACTGAGCCATGTGGCGGTGGCGGAAATCCCAACCTATTCAAAGTTTCTAATCATGGGTGATGGTGGGATTAACATTAAGCCTGACCTTGAAACAAAAAAGGCGATTCTGAATAATATGCTTCAGGTTTGCCAAAAATTACAAATCGCTTGCCCGAAAGTCGCCGTCCTATGTCCAATTGAAAAAGTCAACCCGAAGATTCCGGAAACAGTTGATGCGGCAGAGTTGCAAAAGCTGGCTGAGGCCGGTCAATTTGGCAACGTAATCCTCGAGGGTCCAATTGCAATGGATGTGGCTTTATCAGCTGAAGCCGCCGCCAAAAAGGGTATTAATAGCGCTGTTGCCGGCCAGACCGATGTTTTGCTAGTTCCCAACATTACCTGTGGAAATGCTATGATTAAAATCCTAATGTGTCTGACTGAATCCCGGGTTGGTGGATTGGTAGCAGGTGCAACGGTTCCGATTATCCTGTTATCGCGTTCGGATAATCCGGAAGAGAAATTCAATTCGATTCTGCTGGCAATATTGATTGCGGATTAGCATAAATTCTCGCAGTCTAAATTTTTATTGCTCGTAAATCGGCCATGATACTAGTTAACTGATAAAGGCGTGGCAATATTTTAAATTGATATTTGAGTCATGTATCATTAACTTTTGTGTCGATAGAAATCGAAATAATTAAGGGAGAATCTCATGCGAATTGGAATACTAACTGGCGGTGGAGATGTACCGGGTTTAAATCCGGCTATCCGGGCCGTCACCCTACGGGCAATTCGGGAAGGTCATGAAGTCATTGGTTTACGTCGCGGCTGGTCTGGAATTACCGATGTTGTACGGGAAAAGGATTACGACAATTGTAATAATTATCTGCCGTTAACCGAGAGTGTGGTTAATAAAGTTAGCCGAACCGGCGGTACCTTTCTCCATACATCGCGAATCCGTCCCAGCCATATGGCTAAAAAGGATGTTCCAGCTCACCTGCGGGATAAGTATACTGCTGAATTAAATGATTTAACAGCGGAGGTTCTCCAGAATCTAGAATGGCTGGGGATAGATTATTTAATCCCAATCGGTGGTGATGATACATTGAGCTATGCGGCCCATCTCTACAATCAGGGATTTAAGGTAATTGCCATTCCGAAAACAATGGATGGTGATGTTCCCGGGACAGATTATACCATCGGTTTTAGTACTTGTGTCAGCCGTACAATCGAATTGACCCATGCTTTACGAACTTCAGCCGGCTCGCATGAACGGTTTTTAGTGATTGAAGTATTTGGTCGCTATGCCGGTTTTTCGGCCTTGGTACCAGCGATGGCGGGAGCTTCCGATCGCTGTGCCATTCCCGAATATGAATTCGACATGGAGCACTTATGTGAGTTGATGTCTGAGGATCGGCGGGAAAATCCCAGCCATTATTCGGTTGTTCTCGTTTCCGAGGGAGCTACGTTCAAAGGTATTGATATGGTATTTAAGGATACTGAAACCGATGCTTACGGTCATAAAAGATTAGGCGGCATAAGTGACATTGTAGCTAAAAAACTCAGAGAGCTTTCACCTAAATTCAATCAGGGCGAGAAAGTGAATACGATTGTCCAGAATCTTGGCTATTTAGTTCGCAGTGGGACACCGGATGCAATTGATTCGCTAGTGCCAATGGCTTTTGGAAATATTGCTCTGAATCTGATTCTCGAGGGGAAATCTGGATTAATGGTGAATTTGCACAATGGTAAATATGGCAGTGCACCGCTGAATGTCGTAACGAGTTATAAAAAAATCGTCAATGTCGAAGAGTTTTACAATACCCAAAGACTATGTCCCAAATATAAAAATTTCGAAGGGCAATCCTTTTTCATCACTACCAGTGATCCCGATTAGTATTATAGCTGAATATCAAGTAAAATGAGGGACTGCGATTACCCTTTAATTATCGGTTAAAATCATAGATAAAGTCATCCATAAAGTTTGATTTTAGTCGTAAAATATCTTAACTTCATTCTTAGTTAAGGTTGTTTGTTAGGAGATATTTTTACGAACAAAACTTCTGCGCCTGCACCTCATGATTGGTCACTAAGGGGATAACTGTGTCATTAAGAGAAAATTAATATAATAAATGGAGAGAATAATGGCGAAGAATATGAAATCAATGGACGGAAATACTGCCGCTACTCATGTTGCCTATGCTTTCAGTGAAGTAGCTGCAATTTATCCGATTACCCCATCTTCGGGTATGGGTGAAATGGCTGATGCCTGGTCTGCTCAAGGGCGGAAAAATCTTTTTGGTCAGAAAGTGCAGGTGGTGGAATTACAGTCTGAAGGCGGTGCTTCAGGTGCCGTTCACGGTTCTCTATCCGCCGGTGCAATGACGACAACATTTACAGCTTCGCAAGGCTTGATGTTGATGCTGCCCAATATGCACAAAATCGCCGGTGAAATGCTGCCTACCGTTTTTCATGTATCAGCCCGCTCTTTAGCCTGCCAGTCATTATCTATTTTTGGTGATCATTCCGATGTCATGTCAGCCCGCAATACCGGTTGGGCTTTAATGGCAGCCAGCTCGATTCAGGAGATCATGGATCTGGGTGTGGTTTCCCATCTGGCAACGCTCAAAGCCAGTATTCCTTTCCTCAACTTTTTTGATGGATTCCGCAACTCGCATGAAATTCAGAAAATCAACGAGATCAGTTATGCGACGATGGCTGAAATGCTGGATCTGAAGTATGTTGATCAATTTCGTAAGCGGGCAATGAATCCTGAAAATCCGCGGGTTAAAGTCGGTCAGGAGAACCCGGAAGTTTATTTCCAGGGTCGTGAGACCGTCAATAAATATTATCAAGTTGCACCGGAGATTGTGCAAGAATATATGGATTTGTTAGCAAAAAAAGTCGGTCGTCAATATCATTTATTTGATTATTTTGGGGCGCCCGACGCGGAAAAAATTATTGTTATTATGGGGACTGGTGCCGATACGGTCGAAGAGACAATTGATTACCTGAACAAGCGAGGTGAGAAAGTTGGTCTGATTAAGGTGCGACTCTATCGCCCGTTTGCGGTTAAACAGTTTGTCAAAGCAATCCCGGCTTCGGTGAAGAAGATCGCCGTACTCGATCGCACCAAGGAGCCTGGTGCTATCGGAGAGCCGCTTTATCTCGATGTGGTCGCCTCCTTGGTAGGTAAAAATATTCAGGTCATCGGCGGTCGCTACGGATTATCTTCAAAGGAATTTACGCCTTCGATGGTTAAAGCCGTCTACGATCATCTTGATGGGGCTGCAACTCATGGCTTCACGGTTGGGATTGTTGATGATGTAACACATACATCAGTGGAAATTAAGGAGCATATCTACTCGATTCCCGAGGGAACTATATCCTGTAAATTCTGGGGATTAGGCTCAGACGGGACAGTGGGTGCCAATAAGAATTCGATCAAGATTATTGGTGATAATACCGATATGTATGCCCAAGGGTATTTTCAGTATGATTCGAAAAAATCCGGCGGCATCACCCGCAGTCATTTGCGTTTTGGGAAACATCCGATTAAGTCCGAGTATTTGGTCACGGATAATATTGACTTTGTCGCCTGTCATAACCAGGCGTTTATTGGGCGTTATGATGTTCTCGAAGGAATTAAAGAAAAGGGCGTTTTTCTATTGAATTCGATCTGGAGCAAGGAGGAGGTTTTTGAACATCTCAACGAAGATATGCAGCAAACCATGATTTCCAAAAAGGTACGTTTCTATAATATTGATGCCCTGGAAATTGCCCGTGGTGTTGGACTGGGTGGTCGGATTAATACGGTAATGATGGCTGCCTTTTTTATCATATCGGGAGTTCTGGAAAAGAATCAGGCGATTAAATTGATCAAGGAAGCTGTTAAGAAGACCTATGGCGCAAAGGGTCGGGAAGTCGTGGAGATGAACTGGAAAGCGATTGATGCCACTGCGGCAGCGCTGGTTGAAGTCGAAGTTCCCGCAAAGATGCCGGCAAAACATGCTCCGCTGAAACAGTTAGTTCCGGCTGACGCTTCTGCATTTGTGAAGAATGTTATCGAAAAAACAATGCGGGAAAAGGGTAACGAAATTACAGTTTCCCAGATGCCTCTCGATGGTTATGTGCCTTCTAATACTGCCAAACTGGAAAAACGAGGAGTTGCACCCCGGGTGCCCCATTGGCTCAGGGAAAAGTGTATCCAGTGCAATCAGTGCTCTTTTATCTGTCCGCATGCCGCTATCCGTCCTAAATTGATTGATCCCAAAGATCTGATAAATGCGCCGGCTGGCTTTGTTACTCTCGATGCCATCGGTAAGGACGCCGGGATGAAATACCGGCTTCAGGTCTATATCGATGACTGCCAGAGCTGTATGAACTGTGTCAATGAGTGTCCTAAAGAGGCTCTGGTTGCCGTTCCGATTCAGCAAGAACGGGATGCCGGCGAAACGGCTTGTGTTGAGTTTTTTGAGGCTTTACCGAGTGATGTTCTTACCAAAACGGTAAGTCTCGAAACAATCAAAGGCAGTCAGTTTAAACAACCATTGTTGGAGTTCTCCGGTGCGTGTGCCGGTTGCGGGGAGACACCTTACATCAAAGTGATTACCCAGCTATTTGGGGATCGCATGATAATTGCCAATGCCACCGGCTGTTCATCCATCTGGGGCGGCACATTTCCTACGATACCCTATGCGGTGAATAAAGATGGACACGGACCGACCTGGGCTAACTCGCTGTTTGAAGATAATGCCGAATATGGTTATGGAATGCGCTTGGCAGTGGATGCAAATCGGGCTCTGCTGCGGACCAGTATTGAAGAAGCACTGGCTGTGGATGTCGGGGCCGAACTCGAGAATTTACTAAAAGAGATTATCACCCAATGGGATACCAAAGGAGATGAAGTCAAGACGGCATCGAAAAAACTCAAAGAGCTGCTGCCCGGATTGATCGCAAGCGCTGATGCTAAAAAGCAGGAAATTCTCACTCGTATCCTGAATCTTCAGAGCTACATAGTCCCGAAGAGTGTCTGGGCAATTGGAGGTGACGGCTGGGCTTATGATATCGGTTTTGGCGGCTTGGATCACGTCATGGCCTCAAATCGCAATGTCAACATTCTGGTTCTGGATACGGAAGTGTATTCTAATACCGGTGGTCAAGCCTCCAAGGCAACTCCCCTGGGTTCGGTGGCGCGCTTTGCCGAAGCTGGGAAAACAACCAAGAAGAAAGATCTCGGCTTGATAATGATGAGTTACGGGTATGTCTATGTAGCTTCGGTGGCGATGGGTGCCAATAAAAATCAGTTTCTGAAAGCTGTTAAAGAAGCCGAAAATTATAACGGTCCAGCGATTATTATTGCCTATGCGCCCTGTATCAATCACGGTTGTAATATGGAGATGACGCAGGCGGAAGAGAAAAAGGCGGTGGACACTGGCTACTGGGTTCTGTATCGTTATAATCCATTGCTGAAAGCCGAAGGTAAAAATCCGTTGACTCTGGATTCCAGGAAACCGTCACTGCCGGTAGAGGAATTTCTAAAAGGCGAAAAGCGCTATACGTCGCTGAAACTGAGCTTCCCGGATCTGGCCAAAAAATACTGGAAAGAGCAGCAAGTTATTGTTGACGAACGTTACGAGCAGTACCGCAAAATGGCGGAATAGGTAAATGTTTAGCTAAAATAAAAAAGGGTGGTTACGCCACCCTTTTTTGGTTTTATGTGAATTACCTGTTAATCCTCAACCGGTGTTATTTTACCCTTTGCGACTAACCGTTGATACTGTTCGGGATATAATTTTTTCATACAGCTAGTACAGATACCATGACTGAATTCAACTTCCGTGTGATTCTGGATATAGGATTCCAGATTACTCCAGAATCCCTGGTCATCCCGAATTTTTTTACAGGCAGCACAAATTGGTAAAAGTCCCTTTAATTGTTTTAATCTCGTAATTGCATAGGTTAATTCGATGATCAATTTTTCCCGCTCTTCTTCGATCTGTTTACGGGTGATAATTTCCTGTTTTAATTGGGTATTGGTTTTCAGAAGTTCGCCATGTCGTTCTCGAACAAGGTCTTCGAGTTGATTGCGTTTATGGCTGAGTTTCGCCTCAGCTTCGTGACGTTTCAGGATTTGCTGCTGCAGCTTATCAATCGCTTTTTGCAGATCGTTGATTGTATTTACCAGCTGGATTTCGCGAGCTTCGAGTTTAACGAACATCATTGCAAAGGATTCTGCCAGATCGGTAATGCGTTTGGGATATTTGCCGGTTTTGGTCAGTTCAAATAATTTATTTTCACCCTCGTAGTTATTGGCGGCAACTTCTTTAGTAACGAGGGTTAAGAATTCGAGAAGATTATCAATACCCTGGAAATAGTCCACCGTGTATCCTTTCCTTTTAGCTAATCTGACCTTTGGTTTTTAATTGCTTATATTCTTTCGGATAAAGTTCCTGGAGACAATTCGGACAAAGGCTCTGACTGAATTCAACCTCAGCATATTTGCTAATATAGGATTTTAGTTCAATCCAATAGCCGGAATCATCGCGGATTCTTCTACATGAAGAACAGATCGGAATCAAGCCTTTTAGAGTTTGGATATTATCGAGAGCCTGTTGGAGTTCTTCGACCAGTTTTTTGCTCTCTTCCTCAAGCTGTTTTCTTTCCTCAATTTCAACCTTTAACAGCTTATTGGCGTCGGTTAATTCATCAGTCCGTTCTTTAATCAGTATTTCGAGGTTATCCCGGTGCCGTTGAAGTTCTCGCTCGATTTGCGAGTGTTTTTCATACTCATTTTGGAGCTGCTCATTCAATTTTTTCAATTTATCAATTGTCTGTTGCAGGCGCAGTTCCCGCGCTTCGACTTTCACGATCATCATGCCAAACGATTCGGCTAACTCATTAACCTGCCTTGGGTAGGTACCGGTTTTTGCTAATTCGAAGATTTCGTTGGAATTTTTATAAATATCCCGGGAAATGCTTCGGGCAACGTCGGTGAGATGATCGAGCAGCCTATCCACGTTTTTTGAATCTCGCGGGCGGCTCAGCATGTAAACATCCTGCGTTATTTTCTGCTCCTCGGAAATTTTTTCTCGCATTGATTCCAATTGTTGCAGCAAATCGCGATCAGGAACAAGTGGTTGACTCATTGGGTTCCTCTCCTTGATCGGAATTTTCATTATTTTTTGGGTCTTTCTTGGGAGATTTAGGCTTCTTGTCGGGAGAAGAGGCGGGTTCATTCCTGGTGGGAGTATCAGTCTGTTTCGGGTCATTTGAAGTAGAATTTTGGTTTTTATGGAATTCCGGATAGAGTACCGAGATACATTCCGGACAAAGACCGTGGGTAAATTCCACCTCTGAATGGTCGCGCAAGTATGATTCGACCTCTTCCCAATACCCTTTATCGTCGCGAATCTTTTTGCAATTTGCACAAATTGGAATCAGCCCTCTTAATCGTTTAACATTGCTCAAAGCTTCTTTTAGGTCGACTATCAGTTTCTCTTTTTTCTCTTCCAGCTGCTTGCGCTCCAGAATTTCCGTTTGGAGTTGAAGATTTGATTTTTCCAGCTCTATTGTCCGGGTTTTAACCATCTCGGATAGCTGCTCTTGATGTTTTTTTAACTCCTCTTCGGCAAGTTTACGCTGGGTAATATCGTGGGTAACCACGACCGTGTGAGTAACCGTAGCCTCCTTGTCATAGTAAGGATAGTACCTGACATCGAAACAGTGTCTTCCCAGTGCAGGAAAACTAAACCACTCTTCATAATTTACTTCCTTGCCGCTAAAACAGATGTCCAGGTTCCTTTTAATCGTTCCGTAAAAAACTTCCTCACCCCATAGACTAACGACTGTTTTTCCGACAATTTCCTCCCGCTTTTTTCCATGGGCAAGGCAGTAAGAATCGTTAGCAGCTTCATAAACATAGTAGCGATTAATCAGGGTCATGAACTCTTTGGCGTTGTTGGCAATAAACTCGTAGCGGCGCTCCATCTCCGCGACATTTTTCTCCTTAATGCGGTCACTACTCAGCTGTTTGATGATTGTCTTCAACTTCTGAATGGTCTGCTGGAGTTCGATTTTTTCCGTAGCCGATTTCGACAGCTCCATCTCGAGCTGTTCCAACTCCTCGACTAGTTCTGATGTTGTTTTCTTTTTATTATTCATCCGCAACCTCTCTTTCTAGAGTCGGTTCGATGGTTAATTTAAGGTTTTTTCCCGAAACCACACCGGATTTGTTAGGGCAAATTTATCCTTACGGGTTGTCAGTTCGGCACGTACATAACCGGCGGTTAGAAGATCAACAAGTTCTAACCGCATCGTGATGCTGTATTCCCCGGATTGACAATTTACTGTTTTATAGATGAATTCTTTGTGTTGGTTGAGGTCACCGGCAATTATGGTAATCTTTTGTAACGAACCGAAAAAATTGCTGGATTTGGCTGTTAGGGATAGTGTATTACTGTCCTCGGAATGAATGTCCAGAAAAGGACCGTTGGAAGTGAAAACGGAGCCAGATTTGAGACATTCGATCAGTTTTTCAGATTGCATTGGAAGGGTTGCTCCTACCGCAGTCAGATTGTAGCCGAAAATCTGGTTGGTATGCTCATGCATTTTCAGTAGCGGAGTTCGGATTTGGCGAAAGCGATTAAAATTACCATGGGAATCATTACCGGCGTAAATGTACTTTTTTTGACCTCTTAACAGCTGGCGAATCCAGAGTGATTTACCGGCTTTCAATTCTTCTTGATCATTTGTCCCAGACAGAATCTGAAAACCATTCAGAACCGGATGGAGATCCCAGCGGTTCCACATTCCCCGCCGGAGTATGAGGCGGTGTGAAAAGGGTTGGCGGGTTACAGGATGGGCGGCAAATACCAGGGTGTTGGGTGATATCTCATTCAGAATTGTTGCATAGTGATGCTCGGTCATTCGACCAAGTTTGGCTTCCATTCCATCGCCGGTTCCAACATAGAAATTTGGATCGTTAATCACTGCTAAGTGGACAGTCTGACCGAAACCGTTGTCCACCGACACTTCCTCACCAGCGAGAATCAGGAAATCCTGATGGTTTTGATTTAGTTGACGGATCGTAGATTGAAAATAATGCCATTTTGTTAAATTTGGATCGTTTTCGGTCCAGGAATCGGGATAATCATCCAGGTCGTAAGAATGTTCGGTCAGCGCGCAAAAGGAGAGTCCCATTGCCTGTGCCAGCGGTTGAATTCTTTCCGGAGGAATTCCGAATTCTACCTGGTCTTCGGTAAAAGAGGAGTGACAATGTAAGTCACCCCAGAGCCAGCCGTTTGGGCAAGGTAGAGGTTCACTATCAATAAAAGTTCGGAAAGGTGCCTGAGATAGGGTACGATAGTTATCGTTTTTGATCGTTTTCGTTTTGTTTTTGATATTGATTCGGACAAGGCAATCTATCAGGATAGATTCATTTTTAAAAGATGTAGCATCCAGCTGAAAGATTCGAGAGAACCACTTTTGTTCCAAAAGATAAGTTTCATTGTCTATAAAAGTTGATAAAATTTGATGATCGTTCGGGGATAAAATTCTAATCTCAATCTGTTGGATCTGAATCGGAAATCGATCGGCATCTTTGACCAGCAATAGAACCGGGATGGTATCACCCTGGACGCGGTAAGGTAGGTCAAATAGGATTTCTGGTTCCTGTTTGTACAGTCGGCCTTTGAAGTAGGGTAAGCGATAATGCATTTCGGCATATAGCAGGATTGGGATTATGGTAATGAGTATCGCCATCAGGTTAGATGTTGACAGGGTGAGAATCAGGGTGAGTGGTATCATGATTCAAAGATAAAACAACTGGGTGATATCCTCAATAAATTTTCGAGAATTTGGTAATTTTTAGGCTTCGGGAGCTATTTGAAACAGGAAAAATTGGTTGACACTGAATCCATGAGACGCTAAATTCAACCTCACGATTGGCAAATTGTTGGAAGGGAGAATATTTGGCGACGACAGCAGACATTCGTAATGGACTAATCATCAACTTGAATGGCGAATTATTGAAAATTATTGAGTTCCAGCATATCAAATTAGGGCGGGGTGGTGCCCGGGTGCGTACTCGATTCAAAAATATCCGGACCGGTCAGGTAACTGATAATACCTTTCGTTCGGGCGAGCGGATTGATATTGTGCGACTCGATGCGGTCGAAATGCAGTATCTCTATCACGATGGGAATCATTATATTTTTATGAATACTGAAAACTATGAACAGGTTCCATTGAGTGAGGAGTTATTTAAAGATGCCTCGCGGTTTGTCAAAGAGAATGAGGTCGTAAGAGTATTATTTAATGGCTCGGAAGCCGTGGATATCGAGATTCCACCCCATGTCAATCTAAAAATCATTAAAACTGATCCCGGGATGAAAGGTGATACGGTAACGGGGGCGACTAAACCGGCTGTGCTTGAAACCGGCTTTATCGTCATGGTTCCTTTATTTGTAAATGCAGGGGATAAGGTCCGCATAGATACCCGCACGGGTGAATATGTGGAGCGGGTAAAATCGTAACGAGGGGAAGGCATGAGAAATTCAAGAATTCTTGAACTGGTTAAGATTTTAGAATCACACGATATCAGTGAAATAGAGATTTCCCGCTGGGGATTTAAGATTAGAGTTGCGAAGAGTTCGGGTAAAGTCAGCGAGGAAGAAACCACGGCTGTGGTTCGGGAACCGAGTCAAAAGAACATTCCCTCCCGCTTTGTAGAGGTGGCGGGAATTGCGGAAGATCATACTGCGGATAATCCCGATAACATCAAAGGGGTCGAAATCAAATCGCCAATTGTTGGTACCTTTTATCAGGCACCGGCGCCGGATACCGAACCTTATGTCAAGTTAGGAGACCATATTTCCATCGGCCAACCTTTGTGTATTATTGAAGCGATGAAAATCATGAATGTCATCGAATCAGAAATTGCCGGTAAGCTTGTCGAAGTAGCTGTCGAGAATGCTCATCCTGTCGAATATAACCAGACTCTTTTTATTATAGAGCCGACTGGTTAAGATTAACTAATTAACTCTAAGACAGACAATTTTGATTAAAAAAGTCCTCATCGCTAATCGGGGTGAAATTGCGCTGAGAATTATTCGTGCCTGTAAGGAGTTGGAGATTCCAACTGTGGCAGTCTATTCTTCAGCTGATTCGCTCTCCCTTCACGTTCGTTTTGCCGACGAAGCCGTTTGTATTGGTCCGGCTAATAGTCAGAGTAGTTACCTGAAGCAATCCCAGATTATCAGTGCTGCTGAAGTAACCAATGCAGACGCCATCCATCCAGGGTACGGCTTTTTGGCTGAGAATCCGGACTTTGCCCAGATGTGTGAAGATAACGAAATCCTGTTTATTGGACCTAAGCCTGATGTGATCCGGCGAATGGGAGATAAAGCCGCAGCACGGACGGCTATGATGCAGGCAGGGGTGCCGGTAATTCCTGGCAGTCAGGATATAATCTCAGACTTGAAGAATGCCCGTAAAATAGCCGAGCGGATTGGCTACCCGGTGATTTTGAAGGCGGCGGCCGGGGGAGGTGGCCGCGGGATGCGGATTGTCCGCGAACCGGATCAGTTGGAGCAAGCCTATGCCATGGCCCGGGAGGAGGCACGCGCGGCTTTTGATAATCCTAATATGTATCTTGAGAGGCTGTTGGAAAAAGCTCGTCATATTGAGGTGCAGATTATCGGCGATAATTATGGAAATATCGTCTATCTCGGTGAGAGGGAATGTTCCATTCAGCGTCGTCATCAGAAACTGATTGAGGAATCACCCTCACCGGTGGTGGACGAAGACCTGCGCGAGAAACTAGGGAAAACGGCGATTAAGGCTGCCAAAGCAGTCGAATATTCCAGTGCCGGCACAGTTGAGTTTTTATTGGATACCGACAAAAATATCTATTTTATGGAGATGAATACCCGAATTCAGGTAGAGCATCCGGTAACGGAAATGGTGACTGGCTTTGATTTGCTTAAAGAGCAAATTAATCTGGCTGATGGAACCCAGTTACCACGCTGGTTAAAGAAATTCAAGCTCCGTGGACACGCAATCGAGTGCCGGATCAACGCTGAGGACCCTTTTAAAAATTTCAGACCTTCACCGGGCAAAATCCAAGCCTTTCACGCTCCTGGCGGTCCGGGAACCCGGATGGATACCCATATTTATTCCGGCTATGAGATTCCGTCCAATTACGATTCCCTGTTGGGTAAACTGATTACTCACGGCAAGGATCGGGCAGAGGCAATTGCCCGAATGAGACGCGCCTTAGAGGAGACGATTATCGAAGGTATACCGACTTCGATCCCCTTTCATCAAGCGATTATCAATAGTCCTGAATTTCAACAGGGTGATTTCCACATTGATTTTTTAAAAGATTTCAAATTTGGCTAAATTAATTCAAGGAGGAATTTCAATGAGTATTCCTGAAAATCTAAAATATACCAAAGATCACGAATGGACCATGATATCCGCAGATTTGGCAACAGTCGGCATCACCGATTATGCTGTGAAAGAACTAGGCGATATTATCTATGTTGAGTTACCTTCGGTTGGAAACGCGGCTATTAAGGGGAATTCGATCGGTACAATTGAAGCGGTCAAAACCGTAGCGGATATCTACAGTCCCGTTTCGGGCGAAATTGTCGAAGTCAACCAGGCATTGACCGACCGTGCCGAATTGATTAACCAGGATCCTTATGGCGGCGGTTGGATTGCTAAAATCAAGATTTCAAATGCTGCCGAAACAGAAGAGCTACTCAGTCCTGCTGATTACCGGAAATTAATCGGACAATAGATGCACTATATTCCAAATACGTCTGTCATCGAGAAGGAGCTCCTAACTGCAATCGGGGTTGAGCGCTTTGAAGATTTATTGACGAATATACCCGAGGAGTATTTAAAAAATTGTCGGATTGTGCTGCCGGAACCTTTATCAGAACTCGAAGCCTGGCAAAAGTTAGAATCCCTGGCAGCGAAAAATAGTGAAACCGATACAATGGTTTCCTTTTTGGGAGGTGGCAGCTATGATCATTTTATTCCCGCCGCCGTTGATTTTTTAATTAACCGTTCGGAATTTTATACGGCTTATACACCCTATCAACCGGAAGTATCCCAGGGAACCTTGCAAGCTATTTATGAATACCAATCGCTGGTTTGCCAGCTGCTGGATATGGAAGTAGCTAATGCCTCGCTCTATGATGGGGCGACAGCTTTGGCTGAAGCTGCCATTATGAGCATTAATGCCACCAAGCGCAACAAGATTTTGGTTGCACCATTCATCAACGCCAATTCTCTGAAAGTTCTGCGAACTTATCTTTCAGTAAGAGAGATTGAAATAGAGTATTTAGGAGAAAATAACGGGCGAACGGATTTTTCGCAATTGAGTGCCAAACTGGACAATTCGGTAGCAGCCTTATTGGTTCAATCGCCTAATTTTCTGGGCAATATTGAGGAATTGGACGGAATTGCCGCTCGATTATATACCAATCAATCGCTGCTGGTCATGTCCGTCAATCCTATATCTGCGGCAATATTAAAAACTCCGGGAGAACTGGGTGCCGATATTGCGGTAGCAGAGGGTCAGGCGCTTGGTATTCACCAATCTTTTGGCGGACCCTATCTGGGAATATTGGTCGCGATTCGCTCCTTGATCCGCAGTCTGCCGGGGAGAATTGTTGGAGAAACGGTAGATGTTGATGGTAAAAGGGGATATGTGCTGATTCTGCAAACCCGCGAGCAGCATATTCGTCGGGAAAAGGCGACATCCAATATCTGCACTAATCAGGGATTGATGGCCCTGGCGGCGACTATTTACCTTTCTTTGCTGGGTAAGAATGGTTTAAAACGGGTTGCCGAGTTGTGTCTAAATAATGCTCACTACCTGGCAGAAAAAATCGGGTCCCTGACGCAGTATTCTCTGCCTTATCAGTTAGTGCCATTTTTTAATGAATTTGTCGTCGAGACTCCCATTCCTGCGCGGGAGATTATCAATACTGGATTAAATGAACATTTCTTTGCCGGGATCGATCTGGGAGAATTCCGTCCCGATTGGGATCATCGGCTTTTGATTGCCGTCACAGAAAAAAGGACTCGACAAGAAATTGATGATTTTATTAAATTTTTAATTAAATTTTAGGCAGATGAAAATTTTCGAGAAACTCAAAGATACTGCTAGACGGAAAGGTGGAGGCTATTTAGTCCTGATCGATCCGGATACCCGCGATTCCAGGCGGCTCAAGGAATTTGTTGGTGAAGTCTGTAATCGTGGAGTTGATGCCATCCTGGTCGGCGGCAGCCTGATCATTGATGCCGATTTTCAGCAATCCATTCGAATTGTCAAAGAAAACAGCACTGTTCCGATCATCATTTTTCCGGGTTCTTTGCAGCAGCTCTCTACTGAGGCTGATGCAATTCTGTTCATCTCATTAATCAGTGGTCGTAACCCTAATTATCTGATTGGCGAACATGTTGTGGCTGCACCCTTTATCAAAAAGTTAGGGATTGAACCAATTTCTACCGGATATCTGTTATTTGAGTCAGGAAGGACAACGACAGCCGAATTTATGAGCAATACCAAGCCTTTGCCGGTGAATAAACCGGAAATTGCCATGGCGCATGCTTTAGCAGCACAATATTTGGGAATGAATACTGTCTACCTGGAAGCCGGCAGTGGAGCTGACCATTCGGTTCCGACTACGGTAGTAAAAGCGGTCAGCGAATACGTTGATATTCCGGTTATAACTGGGGGTGGAATCCGAACTCCCGAAGATGCGCGGGCGAAGGTGGAGGCTGGAGCAACTTTTATCGTCACCGGCAATATCCTCGATAAATCCGACAATCTAGGCCTGATAGATGAATTTGTCCGCGCAATTCATATCAAGGAAAATTTTTAGTGCCCGCTACAGTTTCAGCGGAACTAATCCGTTCTGAAATACAACGACAACTAGCTGAGAGCGCCGAAGTCAAACGGCGTCTGGCGGCGAAGAATCTGGATGGCATCCAGAAAGCAGCAGAATTATTGCTTGAGGCTGTTCGAAACGATGCTAAGATTCTGTTGTGCGGCAATGGCGGCAGTGCCGCCGATGCTCAGCATATTGCTGCCGAACTGGTTGCCCGACTGCGGTGTGAACGTCGGGCGGTTGCTGCGCTGGCTTTAACAACTAATACTTCAACCTTATCCGCGCTAAGCAATGACTACGACTTTTCGAGTGTGTTCGTTCGCCAAATTGAAGCCTTCGGGAAAAAGGGTGATATTTTAATTGGGATTAGTACCAGCGGCATTTCGGAAAATGTGGTCAAAGCCGTCAAGTATGCCAAATCACTTGGTTTAATAACAATTGTACTGACTGGTAGTAGCGGGGGGAAATTAGCTAAATTCGCAGATCTTACCATTGCAGTTCCCGCCGACAACGTTCAGCGGGTTCAGGAAGCCCATATTACTATCGGTCATATCTGGTGTGATCTGATTGAGCAGTCGTTGATTAATCGTTAACGC
>Ga0315555_1000339_pt1 | contig 31933 bp, 28 predicted proteins | sample SalMarSW160380MG_FD_202113 | JGI IMG/M metagenome (GOLD analysis project Ga0315555, IMG submission 202113) | Salt marsh sediment microbial communities from the Plum Island Ecosystem LTER, Massachusetts, United States - Salt Marsh Sediment SW1603-80 ... | reverse complement strand
AGTTCCGTTCCCGAGAGGCCCTCATCCGCTATGCACAAAACCACGGCATCCCCGTCCCCGTCACCCCCGCCAAACCCTACAGCAGCGACAGAAACCTCTTGCACATCAGTTTCGAAGGGGGTATTTTGGAGGACCCGTGGCAGGAACCCGATGAGAGGATGTTTGTGCTCACCACCGCTCCAGAAAAGGCCCCGGACAAACCCCTGTACTGCGAGATCGATTTTGCCGAAGGCGTCCCGGTCCGCGTCGATGGGAAGAAGCACTCTCCGGCACAACTATTGGTTCGGCTCAATGAAGTGGGGGGGGCACACGGCATCGGCAGGGTGGACATGGTGGAAAACAGGTATGTGGGGATGAAGTCCCGGGGGGTCTATGAAACCCCGGGAGGCACCATCCTCCACTGCGCACACCGGGCCCTGGAATCCATCACCCTGGACCGCGAGGTGATGCACCTGCGCGATTCTCTCATGCCCAAGATAGCGGAGCTCGTCTATTACGGCTACTGGTACTCACCGGAGATGGACCTGATGCGGACGATCGTGGAGGAAACCCAGCGCGACGTCACCGGGACCGTGAGGCTGAAGTTATACAAGGGGAATTGCATGGTGGTGGGCCGAAAATCGGCGAAATCCCTCTACCACAGCGGCTTTGCCACCTTCGAGGAAGATGAGGTCTATCGGCACCAGGACGCCGAGGGCTTCATCAGGCTCAACGCCTTGAGGCTCAGGATCAGGAAGTTGTTGGGGCGATGAAGGAACGATACGACCCCGAGGGGATAGAAGAGCGCTGGCAGCGCTGGTGGGAAGGGGAGAAGCTCTTTCGGGCCGCCGAGGATCCGAAGCGGGAGAAATACTATCTCCTTGAGATGTTCCCTTACCCCTCGGGCAAGCTCCACATGGGGCACATCCGGAATTACTCCATCGGGGACGTGGTGGCCCGCTATAAGCAGATGCAAAGGTACAGCGTCTTACACCCCATGGGGTGGGATGCCTTCGGGATGCCTGCGGAAAACGCCGCCCTGGAACACAACATCCACCCCGCCCGGTGGACCCATGACAACATCTCCTATATGAGATCACAGCTCAAACGCATGGGCTTCAGCTACGATTGGGACCGAGAGCTGGCCACCTGTGATAGGGACTACTACCGATGGGAGCAGTTGATCTTCATCCGCATGTACGAGCGGGGGTTGGTCTGCCGGAAAAAGTCCCTCGTCAACTGGTGCCCGGCGTGCCAAACGGTCCTGGCCAACGAACAGGTGGAAGGGGGGACCTGCTGGAGGTGCCACGGCGAGGTTGATAAAAAAGAACTTGAAGGTTGGTTTTTTAAGATCACCGCCTATGCCGAGGAGTTGCTGGAGTACTGCGATAGACTCTCCGGCTGGCCGGAGCGGGTCATCACCATGCAGAAAAATTGGATCGGCAAGAGCGTGGGGGCGGAGGTGGCGTTTCCCCTGGAGGACGGCACCGGGGCCATCACTATCTTCACCACCCGTCAGGACACCCTCTTCGGCGCCACCTTCATGGTCCTGGCGCCGGAACACCCCCTGGTCGCGGAGATCAGCAGGGGAAAGGAACAAGAGGCCGAGGTGCGTGCCTTTGTGGAGCGGATCAAGCGGCAGGATGTGATCACGCGCACCGCCGAGGACATGGAGAAGGAGGGGGTCTTCCTGGGGGTCTACTGCACCAACCCCCTCACCGGCGCGCAGATGCCCGTCTACACCGCCAACTTCGTCCTCATGGAGTACGGCACCGGCGCCATTATGGCCGTGCCCACCCACGACCAGCGGGACTTCGAGTTCGCTCAAAAATACGGGATACCGATGATCGTGGTGATCCAGCCGCCGGGAGAGACCCTTGACCCTGCCACCATGACCGAGGCCTATACCGAGGATGGGGTCCTGGTCCATTCCGGTCCCTTCGACGGCATGGAAAACCGTGATGCCATGGAGGCCATCGCCGACTATCTGGAGGAAAAGGGGATCGGCACGAGGGTCGTGAATTACCGACTGCGCGATTGGGGGATCTCCCGGCAGCGGTATTGGGGCGCCCCCATCCCCATCATCTACTGTGATCACTGCGGTATCATGCCTGTTCGGGAAAAAGACCTGCCCGTGGTCCTCCCCCTGGATGTCGGACCAAAGGAGAACGGGGCGTCTCCGTTGCCCGACCTATCCTCCTTCGTCGAGACCACCTGCCCCGCGTGCGGAGGCCCGGCCAGGAGGGAGACCGATACCATGGATACCTTCGTGGAGTCCTCCTGGTATTTTGCCCGCTTCACCTGCCCCCATTACGACCGCGGGCCCCTGGATAAGGAGCAGGCGAACTATTGGATGCCGGTGGATCAGTACATCGGGGGAATAGAACACGCCATCCTCCACCTCCTCTACGCCAGGTTCTTCACCAAGGTATTGCGGGATATCGACATGGTGTCTTGTGATGAGCCCTTTACCAACCTCCTCACCCAGGGAATGGTCATCAAGGATGGGGCCAAGATGTCCAAGTCAAAGGGGAACATCGTGGACCCCGACGATATGATCAAACGGTACGGGGCAGACACCACCCGCCTCTTCAGCCTCTTCGCCGCCCCTCCGGAGCGGGACCTGGAGTGGCAAGCGGAAGGGGTAGAGGGTGCTTCGCGCTTCCTCCATCGCGTCTGGAGGCTGATCTATGAGGTGAGGGGGAGGATGGGGGAAACGCCCTTCACGGGGACAAAAGCGGACCTCTCCCCCCAACTCTGGGAGATGCGCCGCAAGACCCACCAGACCATCAAAAAGGTGACCGAGGATATCGAGCGGTTCCACTTCAATACCGCCATCGCCGCCGTGATGGAGTTGGTAAACCACCTCTACCAGACCAAGGATGCCATTGAGGCCACCCCCCGGGCCGAATCGGTCTGGCGCGAGACCATGGAAGCGCTCGTCGTGCTCCTCTCCCCCTTCTGCCCCCATGTGGCGGAAGAACTCTGGGAGACCGTGGGAAAGAAGGCGAGCGTCGTCACGGCGCCCTGGCCCCAGTATGACCGGGAGACCATCGCCGAGGAGGAGATCACCGTCGTGGTTCAGGTAAACGGCAAACTCAGGGATCGCCTCCTCGTCCCCGTCTCAGCCGCAGAGGAACAGGTGAAGGAGATTGCCTTGGCCAGCCCCAAGGTGCGACGACACATAGACGGAAAGGAGGTAAAAAAGACCATCTTCGTCCCCCAGAAGTTGGTCAACATCGTATGCGCATAAAGAGCATTATCACCGTATTGATTTCGATCATCATCCTCTGCTCCGCAACCCTCGGGTGCGGGTATAAGCTCATGGGGAGGGGGGGAGAATTCCCGGAGGGGATCACCTCCCTGGCCATAGGACCCCTGGAAAATAAGACCAAGGAAGCCAATCTCGGCGCCATCTTCATCTCCTCCCTCCGCCACGAATTTATCTTCCGGCGTGAAGTGGAGATCGTGAGCGAACAAAAGGCGCAGGCCGCCTTACAGGGAACCATCACCTCCCTCACGGTTAGCTCCCTTGCCTATGATGAGGAGGCTCGAGCGCGGGAATATCGGGTCACCATCATCCTGAATCTCCTCCTGATCCGCACGGGGGACGATAAGATCCTCTGGCGGGGTGACAACATCAGGGGTGATTCGGAATATCTGGCCTCTACGAACGTCATAGTGGAGGAGGGGAGAAAGGACAGCGCCGTCCGCAAGATCGCCGCTGATCTGGCCGAAGAGATCTATATCAAGATCAAAGAGAGGTTTTAAGCCCTGAGGACGGATATCGGGCGCCTAGAAGAGGAATTGACCAAGGGGAAGGCCCGCCCCTTCTATCTCCTGTACGGGGACGAGGCATATCTCATCGAGAGGGCTCGCAAAAAAATAGTCGATACCCTCCTCCCCCACTTGGGTGAGCTCAATTTCACCTCATACGATGCGGACCAGGTCCGGCCGGCGGAGGTCATCACCGCCTGCAACACCCTCCCCTGCATGGCCCAGCGCAGGATAGTCCTGGTCAAGGGGTCCCATCACTACGGCCAGAGCGACCTGCGCTCCTTCATCCCCTATCTGCAATCTCCCTCCCCCACCACCGCCTTGATCTTTATCGCGGAAAGGGTGTCGGCGGAGTTCCTCAAAGAGGCCAAAGACGGTGCCTTTTGTCTCCAACACCCCCCCCTCAAAGAGATGCCAGGTTGGATCCGTGCCATCGCCCGCGAGTTGGGTAAGGAGATTGCCCCCGATGCCGTGGGGTATATACAGGAGGCCGTCGGCAGGGACCTCCAGGGGCTCTACCATGAGCTCTCCAAGGCCTCCCTCTATATCGGTGAGAGGGAGCGCATAGAGTTGGAGGATGTGGAAGGGGTGGTGTCCGAGGTGCGGGCCGCCACCATCTTCGAGCTCACCAAGGCCATCGGGGAACGTGATCTCAAGCGGACCTTCCGTGCCCTGGAGCGGATATGGGAAAGCGGGGAGCCCCCCTTGAAGATCTTGGGGATGATCGCCCGGCAATTCCGCCACCTCCTCATAACGAAAGAGGTCCAGGCGCACGGCGGCGGGGCGGAGGAGATCAAAAAGCAGGTAGGGGTCCCCAACCCATATTATCTCAGGGAACTCGCCGCCCAGACAAAAGGGTTCTCCCAGGGGGCCTTGCAGCGGGCCATGAGAACCCTGTGGGAGACCGACCTGCGCCTCAAGCGCAGCTCCCTGTCCAAACGGCTCCTCCTGGAGGGATTGGTCATAACACTCTGTAAATCCGTGTGACGGGGTCGACTCCGAAAAACGCGGAAAAAACAACCCCCTTTTATCCCTTCAAAACTTATAGCCCCCCTACTGCTCCTCGGACTCGATGATCTTCCAGATTTGCAGGATAAGCTTCTTTACGTCCTTATCTTTGTAGCTTCCAATCAGGGTACATTCGAACAAGTAGTTCCCTCTCGCTGAGACAAAGGTGGTGGCATCGTGTCGTTGCCCAACCTGCTCGATCGTCTTCCTCGTGAGCAGGGCCTGCTCATCTTTTGTGATATCTATCTCCCCATAGATGACTTCTTTAAGATATTGCTGATATTCTTTATCCTTCAGGCGCCATAATTCTTCTTCGACCTTCATAAACCCTTGTGCAGATGTCGGGTCTTTCCACTGCGTCAGCATGAGAAATTCTGAGTTGTCTTTGAAGGAAAAACCTGCGGCACCGACAAAACTCTCCATGACCTCATCGGCCTTTTCCTCTGAAAGAAAAAGCAGGGATTTTCTAAACTCCTCTGATGTCACGACAAAGGCATTTCCCGGTCCAGGCTCTCCTTTGTCAGGCTTGAACGGCTTGAGGTCGGCAAAGCGGTTCAAGAGCCGATTTTGATCAATTTGAAAGGCCGTGGATTGCGCGGCCCCCTCCTCACCCTGACCATACGGCGCTGTGCAGAGGGAAACAATGATAACTAAAAGTATAATAAACTGCTTCATACCAGCCCCCTGGTTTATTTGCAGCTATTATAAAGAGCTTGAAGAGGGGTTGTAAAGGTGTTTGATGGGAAGAGATACGGGGGAAGGCGAGACTTGGGGACGTTGTTACCTAGATTGCATTACTCTTTACCCCTGGATTCTCCTCCACCCTTTTAATTGCCCTGGTGATGCTGGAAGTGGCCACCCCAAGGTGGCGGGCAATCTCTGCCGCACTCAAACCAAGCTCCTCCCTGCTCCTCGTTGCTATTAGGGCACGGGCGCGGCTCACCACATTCCGGCGACTGCCATTCTTCACTTCCTGAACACTAATCTTTGTTCGCGCACATTCTTCACCGATGATTGCTGCTATCGTTTTACCACTGCGGCGAACCCTGAGCTGACGAAGCTGCCGTTCTTCAGCCTCCTGCAAGATGGCCTGGACGAAGTCGCCATCCCCAAGGATTCGTTCATCAGACTCTGCTTGTTGTTCTCCCCTTCGCATGGAAAGAACCTGAGACCAGCCACCGTGGCTTCGTATGAGCCCACCACCGGTAAGCTCATGACTCCGCCCCATCCCCATGCTCTCTTCAACGAATCTCCGGTACCTATTCCGAGCAACCCTTCGGTTGGTGCTAAAGTACGATAGCACCGGTCCTGCATCCATCCACTCCTGCTTGTTCTTCCCCATAAGAACACTGTGGCCACTCCACGGATAGTGATCCAATTCCTCAATAGTGGTAATAATGTTTGCTCGAACGGGGTTCACATGGATATAGCGAACGAGGGCAAGAAGATAGACCTCTTCGTCGCAGAGGATTGATTTATAACGGTTTTCGAACAGGTGGCCGGTACGATGATGTCGACGGTTGAAATATTGGGCATACCAGGTCAACAGCTTCCGCATAAAGGCGGATATGCCCTCTTCGCCGCTGCGAAACAACAGGTGAATGTGGTTGCCCATGAGGACCCAGGCGTATATAGCACAGCGGCCCTCACGAATGTTGCCACTGAGGCGATCAAGAAAGAGAACTTTGTCTTGGTCATCCTTAAAAATGGCAGATCTGTTGATCCCACGCACTATAATGTGGTGCAAGGCACCAGGGACGTCTAACCGAGCCTGCCGAGGCATAAAACTATGCTATTAAATTCCCGCTACCTCGTCAAGAACTTTTTGCAACGTAGGTAACAACGTCCCCAAAGTTCCCTTTAACCAAGCTGTCCGTTTTTCTGGGGGAAGATCAATGTGACCCCTTATTCCTACTTATTCCTTAGCTCTCTTCGTCTCAATCCCCCCTATGCGTCTGTCTTATAAACCATGAACCAAATTAGCTTATCATCCAAGAAATGAGCTTGAATACCTGATATAAAGTAATAGTAAGGGTCTTCCCTCACTTCTGAACCCCATACCTTTTCTAACCTTTCAATTTCTTTTTTTGTAAGCCTAATTTTACCAATATAGCGATACGCGATACCATCAGGCTCAATAATTTCTGTTGGAGTTCCGAAAATGGACATGAAACGATCTTTAGTTATTCCGAGAGTAATCCCACCCTCAGTAGCAATTCCCTTTTTAACTCTAGAAGATTTTGCACACTTATCACAAAAAGGTAGGTAGTCCTTATTGGTTACAATGAAAGAACTGATTACCTCTCTCTCCCCCGGCCCAACTTCAAATACAATGACTGTTTTGTCTAAATTGTCTTGGGATACATAACAAATCATCTGGTCTGCACTTTCTCCAGAACCAACCTCGAAGACGGCTGTTCGACCAAATTTTTTTAATGCATCCTGCAAACTGTGTTTATTTACAGTAATACCCAAAATGGTAGTATGAGCCGATTCGATTTCACCGCTAACCTGGTCATTTGCACTCCATGTTTTCGGATAGTATGAGTCCCACGCTGTTTTGCCACCTGAAAACCCAGCTAGCATTAACACCACGATTACGATTGCCCGAAGAAAAGACATATAAATACCTCCTTAGCTTAAACTAAAAACCGTTCAAAAATGTTTGTCATCATACTGAATGTTCAAAATCAACTCAATTATAAACCTAGGAAAATATATTAAGCCGATAGAATTCTTTATTCAGTTACATAAAGCAGTCCTCGATGCGCACCAATATACTGCCTCAATTTCAGCGAGGGAATTACAAGACAACCTGTCGAAGCAGTTCCTGGCGCTGATATTTTATCAGCATGTATCATGAAACCAGAACGTACATCGCCAAGATATCCAAAAGGATCGTAATAAGGATCAAAAACTTCACTGTAGCAAGGTATTGGATTAAGATTCATACTGTATCCTTTTCTTTTGTGGTAATATCCTGGGCCCATTTTAAACCAGCCCCTGGGTAGAGGTCCCATGTCCTTGACGAACTGCCACGCAGGGTTGTTTTTTGCTTCATCTTTTCCCGAATAAGCTTTATCATAATAGAAAAGCATTTCACCAGTTAAACGATCGTGACCAGTAAGTGTACCAGCACTTTGAGAATACACGTAATAATAGTGATATCTTTTAAACAAACTGGACAAGTCGTGCTGCAACCCTAATGAATCCATCCAATTAACCGGGTCATTCATACAATACCCGTATAAATCAGTGTCACCTCCCACGAATTGGATTGGGTCTTTTGCTGTCCACCTCCCAATGTCAGGGTCATAGTCACGGAAACCAAAGCGGACCAGGCCAGTATCTTGGTCGTACAGTCCCCCAGCAAAGCCAAAAGGGATTGTAAAAGACGGATTGTTATCATTAATGATATTGCCGAAGGAGTCGTGGTCAATTCGTTTTACAACATTCCCTGAGGCATCGGAAATTACTCTTAAAGAACCTACCTGGTTATATGTCAGATAGTAAGTAGCACCACCCTTGACTATCGCAGCAGGCATTCTGTCATCGGCATACTCGGAACGCATAATGAGATTATCACTTCCGTCATAGACAGCTAGCAGTTGCGTCAATCCCTGCCAAAGATATTTTTCGGTAATAGTACCGTCGACGAGCTTAGCGATCCTCCTGCCGAGGGGATCGTGGAGGTAGTCGATGGTCTTGCCTTCAGGCAAGACCACTTGTAGTAGCTCGCCGCGGGATGAGTAGAAGTACTGTGTTACATCTGTTCCCCTAGTCTTAGTAACCAGGAACCCATCAGCGTCATACTGGTAAGTGGTACCGCCAGCGGTAAGCAGATGATCTTCATCAGAGTAAGTCATGGTCCGAGAGGTGATACCCCGCAGGACGTTCATCTCTGAGGTGCGGGCACCATTGGAACCGTATTCATACTCTTCTACCAGAGCACCGTCTTTGGTCACGGTCATGAGCCTTCCCATGGGGTCATACGAGTAAACATAGGTGGAAGTTAGTCCATCAACAGTCTCTTGCTTCTGAGTAATCCTGCCCGTATCATCTCTGGTGAGAGACCAGGAGGTAAGACTCGTGCTGTTTACCGTGTAATCTTGCCCTTCTACCTCTCCGTAGCCATTGAAGGCACGTGTCAAAGACAAGGCACCGACGGAAACAAACTTGGGCAGCCCGTTGGCGGCATTCCTGGTGACGGTGAAGGAACCAGCACCCGCAGATTTACTCAAAACTTAAACCAAAATTAACTATATCAAAAGATTGGATCTCAGTTTTTTTCGCTGCCCCTGGAAAAACAAAATAGAGGTGATAGGTACTTTTACCTCGTAACAACTTACGTTTCTCTGTTTCGACCGATGCAAGTGAATCGTAATAAGTTGCTTCGTTGATTTCACCGTTTAATTTAGCTCTTAGTTGTCCAGGATGGAAATACACATCATTTGGCGCATTATTTTCTATAAGAAGGTCAAAATGCAGGAAAGTAGACTTATGCTCAGGGTGGATTTTTAGCTTTTTTAGTTTTACATCTACCTTAACCCCTTCGTAGGGGTTATAGCTGTAGGAACCTAGCCTGCTACACCCAAATATCAACAGTAATATAAAGAGAATGATAAGGTGCTTATTCATAAAAAAGTCTATTTTGGCAACCGACATATTTATTCCCTCCCTGGATTACATTTGTATGGCCCATACTTCTTTAACAATTGATCAAAATACTTATTAGGTATAGTTCTATCCGATAGATTAATGTCTTCAGCCGCATTTGCCACATCATTAACAAAATCAGCACAGTTGTTAGTGATAACGTTATATGGCCAGTCAGCCTCTATATAGTCGTTTATTGCCTTTTGCACTTGGTCGTTATGTTCCGTCGGAATCATCACCATTTGAGCCCCAGGCATACAAGGAGATGACATTTCTTTTTTGTGGACGACGACATCATGAAGTGGTACTACAAGTTCATACCAGGGTGCATTTGGGTCATCAGCGCCTTGACTATAACGGGTATAGGTACCATCATCATTAGGCATAATCATGCCTGTATGTCCATAACCACGTCCCTTTTCTGGGTAGTTATAGACCCAGAAGTCTAATCCTAAGGGGTCAATACAGCTAATAGGATTACTCAAACAATATCCATATAAGTCCGTATCTCCTGCTTTGAATATTAATGGTTCTTTAGCCGTCCATCTGCCTATGTCAGGATCATAATCACGAAAGCCGAACCTTATAAGACTAGTATCCTTATCAAATAAGCCTCCTGCAAATCTGAAGGGGACTTCGAAGGCAGGATTAGTGTCAGAGATGATATACCCAAACGAGTCATACTCAATCCTTTTTACCACATTTCCCGAGACATCTGCGACAACTCTTAGAGACCCTACCTGATCATACGTTAGGTAATAAGTACTTCCGCCAGAGGACAGAGCAAACGGCATACGGCTATCAGCATATTCAAAGCGCATAAGAAGATTATTGTTACCATTATAAATTGCCAACAGTCTCGTCTGTCCTTGCCACAGATATTTCTCAACTACTACGCCGTTTACAATTTTAGCAACTCTTCGACCAAATGGATCATGAATATAATCAATTACAGTAGCATCAGGAAGCGTAACTTGTAACAATTCTCCACGGGAAGAATAAGAGTATTGGGTTACCTCAGTGCCTTTCGTCTTGGTCACCAAAAATCCATCGGCATCATATTGGTAGGTAGTAGAGCCTGCCGTGAGCAGGTGGTCTTCATCTGAGTAGGACATGCTCCGAGACGTAATACCTCTGAGTGAATTCATTTCGGAACTACGTGCCCCATTGGGTCCATAGTGATACTCTTCAACCAAGGCGCCATCTTTAGTCACGGTCAGAAGCCTACCCATAGGATCATAGGTATATTCATACGTGAAAGTAACCCCATCAACAGTCTCTTGCTTCTGCGTGATCCTGCCTGCATCATCCTTCGTAAGGGACCAGGAGGTGAGAGAGCTGCCACCGATGTTAAAATCTTGCCCCTCTACCTCTCCATACCCATTAAAGGCACGAGTCAGAGAAAGAGCGCCTCCGGTGACTGCCGTGGGCAGGCCGTTGGCTGTATCCCTGGTAATGGTGAAGGTACCGGAACCTGTTAACAGACCATCGTTATCGTAGCTGTACGATGAGGTGCTCCCAGCATAGGTAAACGCCGTGAGGTCGAAGTCGTTGTTGTAGGTGTAGCCGAGTGTCTGGTTTAGCGTGCCTCTCAAAGTCTCTGAGGTAACCAACTGTCCGTCATATCCATAGACGATACCTTCTGCCCCCTTGGTAATCGATTCCACCATGTTTGCACAGTAATAGGTGAAATCGATGTTTCCCTCAGGGGCCTGGATCTGCGTTAACGTGCCGTTGCTGTAGACATTGCTGATCTGCAATCCAGAGGGGAAGTTGATTTGCGTGAGGCGTCTGTCTCGATCATAGACATAGCTGTACTGCCCGCTGATAGGGGCCAGATAGGAAGTATTACGGTTGACACGGTTGTAGCCAAAGCCGTGGTCAATTGAAGATGGTGTGGTCAGGACGGTCATGTTGCCATTCTGGTCATAATCAAACCCTATAGAGCTGCCGTCAGGCCTGAAAATCCCGGTCATCCTCCCCACGGCATCATAGGCATACGAAGTCGTATGGTTCTCAGGGTCGATTATGGACTCCAAAAACCCCTGGGAATTGTACGTGAACGAGGTCTCTCGCGTATTGGTGGTGATGGAGGTCAACCTCCCCTTGGCATCATATCCATAGCCCGTGTCAAAGAGGCCGGGGATAGAGAGGGTGCTGGTCAGGAGCGTATCGGGATCATACAGCGTGGTCACGGTCCTGCCCATAGGCGAAGTCAGGGTCCTGGTCGAGGCGAGGGTGTCGTTTACCAATGTCGTGGTCTTGTCGTTGACCTTCAAGGTCTCCGTGATCCGGTCAGGGATTTCATCGGAATTTGTGTCTTGGTAGGTCTTGACACGCAGGGTGACGCGCTCCAATCCTGCCGGCGTATCCTCCCACATCCCCTTGACATACTTAAACCCATATTCACGGTCAACATCATATTGAAAGGCATACTCCATGCCGCAGGGTAAGGACTTATTCACACTGAGCTCGTCAGCTGAGAGGGCATAGTGCATCTGTGCTCCGGTAGGATCAGTGGTTGTCGAGGTAAAGGCGCCGGTGGAATAGGTATGGTCTAAATAAGAGGTCTGGTTCCCCTCAGCGCTGAGAACCTCGCTCAGGATATCACCGTTGGCATACGTCTGCCTGGAGAACTGCCAGTGCCCCCCCTCTTCATCCAGAGCATCAGTTATCCTGCCCGTCGCGTTAAAGATATGCTCAAATCGATTCCCCTCAGGATCGGTCTTGGCAGTCATTAGGCCGTCAGAGGTGTATTCAAAGTTGTATGTGCTGCCATCCGGATAATTTATAGCGGTCAAATGGTTGTTACCATCAATGGTCAGATACGTCGTGATCCCATCAGGCGAGGTGATGGAGAAAGGCACCCCACTCCCATCCCTGGTAATAGTTGTCTGGTTCCCGAAGCGATCGGTGATGGAGACCAGACGGTTCTCTTCATCATACCCAAACTCATACAAGACCTTCCCGGTATCCAGATCAATGGTCTGCTTGTGCCTGCCGGCACTGTTCAGAATGTAACCTAATCCGTTTTCTTCTGTAAAAGCGAAATCACCAAGAGCGGTATACCGAGCAAAAACAGCGGGCAACCCAACTTTCCGTATTCGTTGATTGGTCTTGTCCGCTATGTAGATGTTGCCTTGGACATCCACAGCTACTTTCAAGTACATGCCCCCGGTAGCATAACTACTCAACTGAGCCAGGGTGGCCGGGCCGTTGTCACCGCTAAAACCTTGCGTTCCATTCCCTGCCACGGTGGTGATAATACCACTGGTATCTACCTTACGAATGCGATAATTCATGGCATCCCCGATGTACATATTGCCAGCGGAATCCACGGCCACACCTTGTGGAGAATTAAGCTGAGCCTGGGTGGCGGGACCGCCGTCACCGCTGTAGCCTCCAGTTCCATTGCCGGCTACCGTGGTGATAATGCCACTGTTATCTATCTTTCGTACACGGTCATTACCAGTATCAGCGATGTAGATATTGCCTGCAGAATCTAAGGCTATGCTGTCGAAATGACTAAGATATGATTCAATAGCCGGTATCCCATCGGCACCAGAATTTCCCCCTCCTGCTATGGTTGTTATAATGCCGTTGGTATCCACTTTACGGAGACGACCATTGACCGAATCAGCGATGTAAAGGTTACCTTGTGCATCTACAGCCACATCTCTCGGAAACGTCAGGAGCGCTTGCGTTGCAGGACCCCCATCTCCGCTGAAGCCAGTTCGCCCCCCAATGCCTGCTACTGTGGTGATAATACCGTTAGTGTCCACTTTGCGAATACAGGAATTTGCATCATCTGCAATAAAGAGATTGCCCTGGGCGTCCAAAGCAACACCTTCTGGACGATAGAGCAGGGCTTCTGTAGCCGGTCCTCCATCACCTCTGTATCCACCGCAATATAATCCTGTGCAACCTGAGCCCGCCACGGTTGTTATAATGCCGTTGGTATCTACTTTACGTATCCGATGATTTCTTTGATCCGCTATATATAAGTTGCCTTCTGCATCCACAGCCATACCAAAAGGACAATCTAACCGTGCATTGACGGCTAGCCCGCCATCACCGCTGAACCCTCCATAGCGACCAGGCGGTCCACTGCCGGCTATGGTGTCGATCATGAGCACATTGTTATTCTGGATGATGGTTCCGTCCCCTTTATGCAGGGTGGTAGGATCCATGGAGCTTAGATGATGGTGAGGTGAAATGGTCCAACCGTCTGCTAAGGCATCACCTCCTCGATGGAGGACTAATGAGGTCTCTTGCCAGAAGTATATCTCATCACGCATGCGCACCCCACTCGGGGTAATGCCGGGCAGCGCGAAGGATGAGAGAGAACCTCCTGGTACGTAATAATATCCATCATAGACAAAGGCTACTTTTGCATAGGCGCGTATCGACCCCTCGACCGGCCTGTCGAGATGGTCTAACCCATCCCATTTAAATTCCGCTTTCTGGTCGGGTAAAGGATCAAGGACCTGTTCATGGATACGGCCAGCTACTATAAATTGCACAATGATCCGCTTGAGGCTGGCAGGGACCGTATCCCCACTGGCAGGGACCGTGATTACCTGATGATAGCCATCTGTCCTACTGCTGGTATAGTGCAGGCTTATGTCCGTACCGGGAATGGGGATGTCTTCGTGGAAGGTCCGGCTTTTGTGTTTAATGTATGAACTCGTAGGAGTTGTCCCGCAGTGTTCACCCTGAAAATCAGTTAATGCTGTTTCTGGTGGGTTAGGGGCTATTGCATCAGGAAGCGGGCCCCAGGGGAAGTTGGGGTCACAAGGGCTAAAATGTTTCAAGGCAACTCGCCAAAAAGTAGCGCCAGCCTGATATTGCTGTGAATCGCTCAGGCCTTGTACCTCATCGCTGAAAGAACCATTACTGTTGAGATCATCAGGGAGATCATCGCCCGTAGCATCCAAGGCATCGACGATCGTATCGTTGTTTGTATCGAGGAGTTTTACTACCACACCGTCTTTCTCCGGTACCCAAACCCCTTGATCCCGATCATAGATACCCACCGGCACCGGCACCCCTACATCAAAGGCAAGAAAGTTATCTACCCACATATAAATCGGTTTCTCAAACCGAACCCGCTCTGCACCATCTACCGTAAGCTCTACACAATAGGTGTAGGCAGAGGTGGGGGGCAGCTTTGCTGGCATGGATTCCGGAGTGGTGAATTCAGTGGCCCTGGTAGTGATGGTGGTGAGTTCTTGAAGGGTATTACCCTCTTCATCTACGAGATAGGCCGTATTGTCGCCGGTAAAGACCGTGGTGCAGGATCGAGTACCCCACTCATCGCTCACTTCGGTGCTCTGATGGGTAATTACGGTATTGGGATCGCCGTCAAAGGTGACGGTAGTGGCCTTGGTGTCCTGTGGGATCATGACCATGGTCTCGACAATAGCAATGTCGTTCCAGGGGACCTGGACCTTACGATGGGCGTTGATCAATCCCTCTTTTGCACAGGCCACCGTCATGACAGCCCCGCCCTCAGCAGGGATAGAATACCTGCCTTCTCCGTCTGTATAGGCAGTGCCGTACTCCGGATGATGCAGGATGGTGACTGCAACATCAGGAATAGGCACACCTCCTTGATCTGTGACTAAACCAGTAATTACTGAAAACCGTCTTGCATCGTATGATTCTATCGAAGAGTCAGGGGGTATCAGGTCCTCGTACTGCTCACCGAAGGATCCCTCAGGCTGAGGTTCAATCTCAGTCGTTACCATGACTGTAGCCTGGGCGCTGGCCACACCCAAGGGGCCGCTGACCGTGATGGTATAAGTGGTGGTGTGGGTGGGTGATACCGTGGTTGACCCACTGAGAGATACAACACCTATCTCATTGTCAATAGAAGCGCTTTGGGAACTTATGGAGGTCCACGTGAGGGTAGTTGATCCACCCTTTACAATGCTCGTAGGATCGGCAGAGATCTCTACCGTGGGCACAGGATTGGTCACGGTGACAGTGACTGATGCCTGGGCTTGGCCCCCATCATTGGCCGCTGTAATGGTATAGGTCGTGGTCTCCTCAGGGGTAATAGTAAGAGAGCCGATAGGATCAACGGCCCCAATGCCTTGATCAATAGTGACCTGATCGGCATTGGTCGAGGTCCAGTTAAGGGTAGCGGATTCACCGAGGAAGATGGAATCAGGATCGGCTGTGATGCCGGCGGTAGGGGGCTCCACCGCCTGGATAACGGTTATTGTCAGGTAGCTCCCGGGCTTGCCGAGCAGCTTAACTGAAAGTGTGTTCGACTCCACAAGATCGACGACGGCCTCCAAGTACTCACAGGGGTATGGGGGCGGCTTTGGACCATGCTTCTTATGGCCGGGCGCGTGATGGGAATGCTTATACCATCGATGATGCGGCGGGCGCTTGGGCTTTTTGCAATGCCGGTTGAAGTCATGCGGGCCGAATATCACCTCGCCATTGAGCTTGATGATTGCACTGCTGACGCGGTGATCACCATCCCCATCCCCATTCTCCACGATGATCTGGCCTGGGCAGGCATAGGCCGCAAAGGTGTCGGTAACGGTCTGCGGCTTGCCCTTTTCGCGCACGTACTGCTTCGGACCAAAGCGGGTTACGTCAACGGCTGTGGCGGTGGCAATGCAGATGCCAAGGATTAATGCTGCGGCGATTATAAGAGACTTTTTCATGATTGATCTCCCTGTTTATTTTTCACCACGAAGCACACAAATTCTCTCACCACGAAGTACACGAAGCAATCTAAAATCTATTGTTTATCTTTAACCTTTAAATCTCTTCGTGTCCTTCGTGGTTAATCTTCCTTCATTGAAGTATATCTTTAAAAACACAAAGGCCTTCACTGATGCACGCGTGCACCTTTGAAGGCCCTTCAAAAAATCCTTTTGTCCTTCTCTTCTCCATTGCCCCCAAGAAGCAGAAGGTTAATATCTCTGTTACTTTTACTGATTTAGAATCGGGAGGTGGCCCTTTGGCCATATGAAGCCCCTATTCTCATACCAGGTAGTAAACAGATATGTCAAGGTTTTTTTGCGAGGAATTGGAGATAGTCCTTGCCTATTTTGCCTTTAGGGGGGTCAAGGCGTGCAAAGAGGGGATGGTGGAATTTTTTAAAGAGATAACTTGTTACGGGGAAGGTTGGAAGGGGAATTGTCAGGTGGTAGTGTTTGCCTACACCTTACGCTTTTGCCCCCATGCCATTAACCAGTTTGGTTAAACGGGCGATCTTGCGCGATCTTGTTCTCCAGTGGATGACCCCCTTGCTCGCCGCTTTGTCGACCAGGGGTATAACCCGGGCCAATGCCTCGTTGGCCTTAGCTTCATTCTTCTCCTGAACCGCCTCCCGCACCCGTTTGACCATCGTCTTGATGTTCGTCTTGACGTGGCGGTTCCTCATGCGGCGGGTTTCGTTTTGTCGCATCCTCTTCTCTGCAGACTTATGAACAGCCAATTAATTAATACCTCCTTCTTTTCTTTAAGAGTAGACTTTTTAGCCTCTTTTTCGCTTTTTGTCAAGGATTTTAAACAATAAAGCAAAAAAGGGCCTGCCCTTGTATCTGAGCAGGCCCTGGTTTTTCCCGAGCTGTTGTTTTAGTACATATCCATTCCGCCCATACCGCCCATGCCTCCACCACCAGGCGGCATGGCGGGCATCGGTGACTCCTTCTTAGGCTTTTCAGCCACCATTGCCTCCGTGGTGATCAGCAGGGAGGCGACACTTGCTGCGTTCTGCAGGGCGAACCTGACCACCTTGGTGGGATCGATGATACCCGCTTTGCTCATATCGGTGAATTCTTCCTTGGAGGCATCGAAGCCAAAGGCACCCTTTTCCGTCTTCAATCTCTCCACGATCACAGAACCCTCTTTGCCGGCGTTTTCGGCGATCTGTCGGGCCGGCTCTTCCAGGGCCCGCTTCACGATATTCACCCCGATCTGCTGGTCACCCTCGAGCTTGAGATTCTCGAGGGCCGGGATGGACCTTAGGTAGGATACCCCGCCACCGGGGACGATCCCTTCTTCTACGGCGGCCCTGGTGGCATTGAGGGCGTCCTCGACTCGCGCCTTCTTCTCCTTCATCTCGGTCTCGGTGGCCGCCCCGACATTGATGACCGCTACCCCACCGACCAGCTTGGCCAACCGCTCCTGCAGCTTTTCACGGTCATAGTCGGAGGTGGTCTCCTCGACCTGGGTCCTGATCTGCTTGACCCTCCCCTCGATGTCGCTTCTCGTGCCGGCCCCCTCAACGATGGTGGTATTGTCCTTGTCGATGTGGATCTTTTTGGCCGTGCCGAGGTCGTCGAGGCCGACGTTTTCCAACTTGATACCGAGATCCTCGGAGATCATGCGGCCGCCGGTGAGAATGGCGATATCCTCCAACATGGCCTTGCGGCGATCACCAAAGCCCGGGGCCTTGATAGCGGCGCACTTGAGGGTACCCCTCAGCTTGTTCACCACCAGGGTGGCAAGGGCCTCCCCTTCTACGTCCTCGGAGATGATCACGAGGGGCTTGCCGATCTTGGCGATCTGCTCCAAGAGGGGCAAGAGATCCTTCATGCTGCTTATCTTTTTCTCGTGGATCAGGATATAGCAATCCTCGAGATCGGCCTCCATCTTCTCCGGGTTGGTAACAAAATAAGGTGAGAGATAGCCGCGGTCAAACTGCATGCCCTCTACGACCTCAAGGGTGGTCTCCATCGACTTGGCCTCTTCGACGGTGATTACCCCTTCTTTGCCCACCTTGTTCATCGCCTCGGCGATGATCTGACCGATGGTCTCATCGTTGTTGGCCGAAATGGTACCGACCTGGGCTATCTCCTTCTGTTCTTTGGTGGGCTTGCTGAATTTTTTCAGCTCATCCACCACCGTTTTGACCGCCGCTTCGATCCCCCGCTTGACCTCCATGGGGTCGGCCCCTGAGGCCACCACCTTTACCCCGTTGCGATAGATAGCCTGGGCAAGGACGGTGGCAGTAGTGGTCCCATCGCCAGCCACATCGCTGGTCTTGCTGGCAACCTCTTTGACCATCTGGGCCCCCATGTTTTCGAACTTATCCTCCAGCTCTATCTCTTTAGCCACAGTAACCCCGTCTTTGGTCACGGTGGGTGACCCCCAACTCTTTTCCAGGATCACGTTTCTCCCCTTAGGCCCCAGCGTAACCTTCACGGTATTGGCAAGGATATCGACCCCGCGCAAGATGGCGTCGCGCGCCTGCTGCTCAAACTTTACCTCTTTGGCTGCCATCGTTTACTCCCTCCTTTTGTTCGAATTTAGTCTTTGATGATCCCTAAAATGTCATCCTCACGCATCATGAGGTGTTCTTCACCATCTATGTTTATCTCGGTCCCCGCATACTTGCTAAATAGTATTTTATCTCCTGCCTTGACCTCTAAAGGGTTCACCGTACCATCCTCTTTTACCCGCCCCTTGCCGACGGCAATGACCTTGCCTTCAACCGGCTTTTCCTTGGCAGTGTCGGGAATAATAATCCCCCCTTTGGTCTTTTCCTCTTCCTCGAGCCGTCTAACCAAGACCCTGTCCTGCAACGGTACAATCTTCATGGTATATCCCTCCTCCTTTCTCCTTGGTTTTCTAACTCCCCACAAAGGATATACAATTTGTGCGTATAAGAAATCGCAGTAAATATAAGTACGCCCCTCCCCTTTGTCAAGGTCGGTCCCCAAAATTGTCATGAAGGCTCCAAGTCCTCCTCCCGCTTCATATGCTTGAGCTTGCTCTCCTGCCCCATCTGCTCCCGTTTCTCCTGACACTGGACACAGTAGGTGGTAAAAGGGAGGACCTTCAACCGCTCCAGGTTGATGGATGCGCCGCAGTCTTCACAGATGCCATAGGTCCCCTCTTCTAAACAATCCAGGGCATCCTCTACCTCTCTGAGTCGTTCTATCTGCATATTCAGGAGTGCGTAATCGATGTCTTCATTCAGATCGAGCTGTGATAAGTCTCCCATATCCATGGTAGAGATCGTGGACATCCGCGGGTCCTCATCCACCTTAGCCCTCATCTCCTGGGCAAGCTTGCCCAAGACCTCATCCCGGAGTTCGATGAGTATCTTCCGTAACTCCTCGTTCCGGGCCTCATTATCTTTCGACATCCCTATGATGCCTCCTTATCATTTCCGAGTGCCTCGCTCAGCCGTGCCCGGGCCTCATCGATGCCCGCACGGTCACCGATCTTCTCAAAACTCTTCAGGGCAAAGTGAAGCTTCCCCTTCTCCAGGGCCTTGTTCCCCAGATTCCTCCACTCCTCCGGAGACACCTCCTCCTGCAAAAATTCCTCGGCGCGAGAGAAAAGGAAGAGGTCCCCCTCATCCATGGCCATCCGGCGTATGCGCCGGAGCCCTTCCGTATGGCGCGCCCGGCCGAAAAATTCCACTGCATCGTTCGGCTTACCATCCTTGAGATAGAGGTCCCCGTATTCTCTCAGGACCTCTGCCGGAGTATCCTTTCCGTACAGGATATCCCTCCTCTTCAGGGGATCAGGGAGTGTGGACTTGGCGCTACTGCTCACCGAGATACTCCTTCACGATATGGGGGAGCTCATCTGCAATCATAGAGGTCTTCTGTGTAAAAAAACACTCTTCAGCTACCATCCGTTCACCTGTGAAACCCGCAATTACCTAAGATCCTGCCCAATCCTTTAGCCTTTCCCATCCCCTCCAAAAACCGTATGCTCTCCTCAATGTCCTTGGTGCGGCGCATGCTCAAGATTACGGGATGGCGTTTCTTCAACCGCCGGATCTCTTCCCCCACGCCCCTGAGATCGACATTCCCTTTCCCCAGGGAGAGGTGTTCGTCCCCCTCTCCTCGGTTGTCTTGGAGGTGGAAGAGGAGGATATAGTCGGCCACAGACCTGATATACTCTCGGAGGTCGAGCCCCCAGGTATGGGCATGGCCGATATCGAGCAAGGCACCGAGGTGCGGTGACCCCACGCGGCGCAGGATGTAGAGGTGTTCCTGGGGGGTGGCGACCAACCGGTGTGCCCTCCCCCGGGGGCTGTTCTCTATGGCGAGCATCACGCCCATGCGGCTCGCCATTCTCGCCATGACGTCAAGGCTGGTCAGCAGATTGATGCGGGAGTTCTTCAGATAAGCGGACGGATAATCCTTGGGGAGCCTGCCGGGGTGGATGATCACGATCTTCGCCCCGATCCGTGCGGCAAATCGAATAGACTCGATCGTCTGCCGTATGGACGCCCGCCGGATCAAGGGGTTGAGGCTGGCCACATTGATATCATAAACGGCGCTATGAACGATGGGTTCCAATGCAAGGGAGGTGAGGTTTTGCCGGAGATCCTCGATTTCCTTTTCGTGCATATCCTGAGGAAAGGCATAGGGTCTTTCACTCCTGATTTCTACGTACTTCAATCCGAGGGAAGCGGCAAAGTTCATAAACCCCGCCAACCCCTCCTCCATCAGAAGGTAGGTAGCGATGCCCATCTGTTCCCTGGCCCACAACCGCTCCATAAACGTCCTTTTGAAATATGGGTTCTGCAAAAAAGTGGGGGAAGCTCTCTCCCCCACCAGAGGGTTTACATCCATTCTCCCCCTCGGTTGCCGATATATCTCTCAAAAATCTCTCTGATGATCGATCCCCACCATGCGCCCACCAGAGCAGAGATAACGTTAGGCGGTCCGTCGAATGAAAAGTTCTTTCTTTATCTCCCCCGCCTCACCATCGAACAGGAACTCCTCAATCAACCGCCGGGACTCGTGTTCGTCCATCTGAACCGGAGGGTGTTTCATGGTATAGGCCGAGATGGGGAGCAAGACCCCTTTTGCTCCTCGCTCTCGAGCAATCTTACAATAACGGATGGCATCGATGGTCACCCCCCCGCTGTTGGGGGAGTCCTCCACGGAGAGACGAAGCTCAAGGGTCAACGGCACTCCGGCAAATCCCGTCCCCTCCATGCGGATAAAGCACACCTTATTATCCTTCTGCCACGGTACATAGTCGCTGGGGCCAATATGGATATTCTCATCCGCCAAGGGGGTGTTCAGTCGCGACTGCACCGCCCTGGTTTTTGATATCTTCTTGGATGTGAGACGATCGCGGTTAAGCATATTGAGGAAATCCGTGTTGCCGCCCACGTTTAACTGGTATGTCCTCTCCAACTTCACCCCTCGTTCCTCAAAAAGCTCCGCTAAGATACGATGCAACACCGTGGCCCCCAACTGAGACTTGACGTCATCACCTATGAGGGGAATTCCCTTATCCTCAAAACGCTGAGCCCACACTCGATCAGAGGCGATGAAGACGGGCATACAGTTGATCAAACTCGTCCCTGTCTCCAGACAGCACTCGGCATAAAATTGGGCGGCGTGCTCTGCCCCCACGGGCATATAGTTCATCAGTATCTCAGCGCCGGACTCCCTCAGGACCCTGACCACGTCACGGGGCTTCTCATCTGCAATCATAAAGGCCCTGTCCTGCGGATAGTCCTTCATATGTTCTGGAAATCCATCCAATACCGGTCCCATCTGTACGACCACCGGGCTGAACGGCATATCATGCCAGATGACTTTCGTGCAATTGGGGGTGGCGAAGACGGCCTCATGGAGAGGTCTGCCCACTTTTCTCTTATCTATGTCAAAAGCAGCAACAACCTCTATGTCACCGGGCACATACCCTTCCATCTCCCAGTGCATGAGCCCCAGGTGGTCGGCGTCTGCGCCCTGTCGATAATATTCAATCCCTTGCATGAGCGAGCTGGCGCAGTTCCCTACCCCCGCTATTGCTACATTGATCGTTCCCCTCACCAGTGATACCTCCTTTTCACCAAAGGAAAAAGCGATGAAAATAAAAGAAAAAGAAAGAATACCCCGTTAAAGGAGTATAGAAAAGGATAATCCCCCACCTCTCCTTTTGTCAAGATCAAATGTGACACGGTTGGCTACCGAGACTTCCCCCTATCTTAAGGGCAATGCTCTCACGGTGAACGCCAAGGCCGGATAGTCTGTGGGCAGCGGCAAAACAGGGTGCACAAATCTACTGTTGACATGTCAGTTGTATTATGCTAGTGATTTTTATCACATTATTAAGGTGAGGGGGAATTAGGTGAACAACAAAGAGGACCTGTTGCAAAAGATAAGCATTAGAAAGCTCAAGCTGGACGACCTCGACGCCATCGTGGAGATAGACTATAGGGTATTTGGGACGAAGCGATCCCCGTATTGGCACCAGAAGATTGAGGAGATGGGGGAAGAAGACCTTCCATCTAAATCCCTGGTGGCTGAACTAGACGGCAAGGTGCAAGGATTCATTATGGGGGCGGTGAGCGGCTGGGAATTCGGAGTCCCCAACACCATCGGCTGGATAGACACCATCGGCGTCAATCCCGATTTTCAAAAAAAGGGGATAGCCACCGCCTTGTTTAAGGCCATCAAGGAAGAGTTCAAGAAAGAAGGGGTAGAGAATATCTATACCCTCATTAGGTGGGAGGACTGGGATTTGATGTGCTTTTTCAAGACCATGGGATTTGCCAGGGGGCAGATGATCAATTTGGAATATAAGATCACCTAATACCCTCATCCTTCCTTTTTTAAATATTCCAGATATTCAGCCATGCTCTTGAAATGATGGGGTTTTTTCTGTGCCTCCTCATGGTGCGAGGGTGAAGGGGATTCCTTATCCTTTATTCCCTCCCTCGTATCGCGCTCGCCCGATTTTCCCCTCTCCGTGGGGGCCTCTTTGGCGATCTTCCTCTGTCTCCCCAATGCCTCTGCTCGAATGTTTTCCTTGCACGCCTCGCAGAAGTCATCGTCCCCCTCAATCCGTCTCCCGCACACTCGGCAATACCTCACCATCTCTACCTCCTGTCTATTATCCCTTTTACTGTAGTCAAAAAATAACTTTTGCCTAGGGGAATTTCAAGCACTTTCTCACGGGAGTAGAGGGGGTTTACCTCTTAACAGAGGTACCAGAACCCTGGCCATGGAAATAGCCTTGAGGACATGGCTTCATGCTGGTATCCGCACGTAATAAAAAGGGGCATGCCTGCACTTGTCTCCGTGGCCTGCCCCTTTCCCCTGCTGGATTGATGTATGAGAGAGGGATTATCACAACTCCTCTTATGCGCACGAGAAGTCTCTCAATACTTCCACCTTTTGTCGGTTTTTATGTGTGGCAATCAGATCACTTCTTTTTGCCACGGCTGACCGCGGTCGTCCCCTCGATAGCGAGAGTCAACTGTCCCGCAATGTAGAAGGTGGCAATAACAGCTATTACCACGGCGACGAGAAATGCGACCAGCATGGTGATGACTACCGTTCGGGTTCTGGCCGCTGCCTCCTCCATATCCTGTAAGGTCTGCGCACGCAGCGACCTCACCATTTCGATGAGGGGATCAGCGCCCGCCCGTCCCTTGCCTCTCATGATGGCATCCGCAGCCACTCGGCCCCGAGATTGGTAGGCCGGAAGGGCCTTGTCCCAGGCACTGAGGAAGGCGGCGTACTCACCCTTAAAGTCCTCATAGAACTTTCTCTGCTCGTCGGTTATGTCCGGTCCTGCCAACACCTCCTCAAGCATAGGCTGCCACATGGTCTCCAGGCGATTCCGCTTATAGTTGAATGTCTCTATCTCCTTGCTGAAGATTTCCCGATTCGTGCCACGCAAGATAATATTTTTTGTGGCCCACACCATCTCGTCGAAGTTGGCACGGATGCCGAAGGCGGCAAGCGCTGCGGTCATCTCATGCTCCGACACATCCCGCAGGGCAGCGCTCGACTTGTTCAACTGATACAGGGAAAACCCCCCGGCCAAGACCATCACTACCACCACCACACCGAAAGCCAAGCCCAGTTTCTTCCCGATGTTTAGTTTCATTATTTTCCTCCTCCCTTTTTTGAACTTTCTATACAGACCAGATTATATCGTACTATTGTACCCGATGCCACTTTTCCTAAAAATCACTTAACATAAACACTGATACTATATCCGCCTTTCCTCAAGAGAATTATACCAGTTATCATAAAGATATCCACCTCTCGTAAGACCCTCCGTCATGAAATAATCCTTTCTCAATCGCGTTCCTCCGGCACTCATTCTTCAGCCGCCCACGCAGGGGGTTTGCGAAGGATGGGCATACGGTTCACGATCCACCTGAACACCCAAATTTCTGCAAAGACAATGGCCAGGGTCGTCACGATCTCCATCCAGTGGGGGACGTAGTGCGCAGGCAACGGTATATACCATTTGAACGCGATGACGGAATAGTTGAGTCTGTTGATGATGATCCCGACTATGGTCATAATAGCGGCGATTCGGATGGCCGTGAGGTTTTTATACATGGCACCTCGCAGAAAGAGATAGCAGGGGATAAGTACCAGCCCGATGATCTCCACGAGATACCACAAACCCCATGCGGTATGGAGGTATTCCCAGTGACGGCCATGCATGAATATGAGAATTTTTAAAAAGAAATAGGCGAACATCGCCCCCGCACACCCCTTGGCAAGCCCTATAAGGATGTCGTTGTGAGATGTCCGATGCTCATCATCGAGCTGATCCCTGAAGACCTTGTGGCTTATCGTCCCTTCAAAAATGACCAAGGAGAGCCCGGCAAAGATGCTGGAGACAAAAAAGAGTATAGGGATAAACTGTGTATACCAGAGGGGATGGATCTTACCCTTGGCCATCATAAAGAGCGCCCCGAGGCCGGATTGGTGCAATGTCGACAGCGTGATGCCAAAGACCACGGCCCCCAGGGTAAGAGAACTGAGGATCTTCCTGACCCGTTTCCACCCCAGCCATTCTGCAAAAGCCGGGGAGATCTCAATGAACTCCGCCGTCATATAGAGCAGAAAGTGCCAGGCGACAAGAAATAGCACGGAGCTCAGCCCGAACTTGTTTCCAATGACGGGATTAAAGATATGCCAGGGACGACCGAGGTCAATCACCAGCGCACCGGCGTAAAAGACATAGGCGAGAAAACCATTGAGGACGGTCGCCCGTATGATAGGATGATATTTTTCAACGCGGAGTATATAGACCACAAAGGTGAGGACATAGGCACCGCCTGCAAAGGCGACACCTGTCATGACATCGAATCCGATCCACATGCCCCACGGAAAATCCTGAGAGAGGTTGGTAACGGATCCTAATCCCATTATCATGCGGTACGCAATAAGAACGGCACCGAGAAGCATCACCGGCACAGATATGATATTAAAGGGAGTGAAGATCTTCCCTCTCGGCTTCAATTCGTTGAGGATGAAGGGTACAAAGTCTCTCAAGCTCTTTACTTCGTGTGGTGCTGCACCTGCGCTCATCTCTTGTTCTCCTTTTTTTCTTTCTCTTCTTCCCGCCTGGTGAGATAGCTCAATCCCATGAGGAATGCGGGCCAAAGGATCAGCACAATGGGGACAGAATAGAGAAAGCCCGTGCTGTATTCAGGATAGGCGACGGTCCCAAGGTCTGTCTTAAAACCGATCTGTTCGAAGGGGACCGCTGAAAGATAGATCCATGAGGTACCACCCACTTCATTTTCTCCATAAATATAGTTGACATATTTTTCCGGTTCCCGATATATCCGTCTTCTTGCCTCTTCAACAAGATCCCTCCTTGTCCCGAAGAGCAATGTCTCTGTTGGACATGCCTCAACGCAGGCAGGGATTTCTCCCTCTTGAAGCCGCTCCCAACAAAGGTCGCATTTTACGATCTTGGGATTCCAGCTATTGTATTCAAACTTCGGGATATCGAAGGGACAGGACACCATGCAGTATCGACACCCCATGCAATTCGTGTCCCAGGTGACAGGACCGTCAACGCGTTTTTGCATCGCCTTCACGAGGCATGCCGCAACACAGCCCGGCTGTCCGCAGTGCATACATTGTTTCTTGACGAAGATCTCTCCCTTCTCGGCTTCATAGCGATTGACGACCGTCAATTGGGTTGTTGAGGTATCCCGCTGTTGTTCAAATACGGACTCATCACCTATATCAGGAACTGGCAGGTCATGTGCTACTGCACACGCCTCCTCACAGCTTTGGCAACCAATGCAACGGGTCGTATCGACGAGGACCCCTTTAAACTCCTTTCCACTATCGCCGACAATCTCCGCAGCTTTGGATTTACCTGCAGTGAGCGCAGTTCCCGCCGCTCCTAACATGCCCGCACCTAAAGACTTCAAAAACTTTCTCCTATCCATTCTCAATCCTTTCTCTCCACGTTGTTGAATTGTTGAACTCAGCCTTGTTCATTATAACCACGATTGCTCTTGTGACACCGTATCTCGGCTCAACCCTTATGATCGCAGATAATGCTTCCTTCTCTTTACAACGTGCGCATCGTAATGCTTATTTACTCACTCCTGAACCGTGCTTTCTAGGCAGTGTGCCTTTTACGTTTAATGGATCGCTGCGGCAACTTTTCCAATTTCTCTACAGGGGTAGTCAATGCCTTCCAGAAGAGGATGAAAATAAGAAGAAAATCAATGACGAGCAAATATTCAATGCCTTTGGTAAGGAAAATATCTACATACGAAAAAGCTCCCATAGTTTGACCTCTTTACTTTTCTGATTTATGCCCTTTCTGCTGTGCTCCCTTATATTCCCCTTGGGGGCTAGGCATAATTGGTCACGGTGGGTTCGGGCATCGTTTCCACACGCACCCTTGCCTCTTGTGCCTCCTCGGCCTGTCCCTTCATGGCTTCATTACCACCTTGGACGGTCTTATGCAAGGGGTAAAAGGTAACATAGATACCATATGCCAAGATTACGATGGTTAATACGGCCCCTACTATAGCCAGTATTAATGCCGCCATCGCTTCTAACATTTCTTATTCCTCCTGAGGCACAACTTGCTTGGCCACTTTGGGTTCGCGCGCATTTGCCTTACGCGCCCTCTCCTCTTGTACCTCCTCGGCATGGGCCTTCATGGCTTCAATACCACCTTGGACGGTCTTGCTCAAGGGGTAAAAGGTGACATAAATGCCATAGACCATAACGAACAAAAATAACACGGCCCCTACTATAACCAGTATTAATGTCGCCATCGCCTCTAACATTTTCTAATTCCTCCTTTCTTTTGGCATTATCCTCAAACCAGCCCTCTCAAATCATTTTCCCCAACACAGAGCAAACATCCGTAAAGTTACTATCACTATAACTCACAAAACGCGGCCGCAAGGTGTGTCCCTTTGCTATCGTATCTTCATCTCTGTCGGGCAGGACGAGGATAATACGAATATCACGAAGTAAATCTCGTATGGAAAGAAGCTCCGTAAGATCTCCCCTCTTGGCTGCAAGAAGAACAGCAGCAATAGGCCCATTATTCGCAGGTTGGCGAAGTCGGAGGGAAAGGCTTTCAACGCTTTGATAAGTCTCCACATTATTCTTGGAAACGAGCTTTTCAATCATCCTTCGAAGTTGCTTGCCAATTCCTTCTTTTACTGGACTATATAAGAGCAAACGCATTTGATTTTCTTCCTTTGTTTCTTTATTCCTCGTTGCTACACTATTGATTCCTTCTCTATTATGAGTATTACAAAGATCATGCCAAATAACCTTAAACAATTTTTATTTATAATTTCATATACTTAAGCAATTTTCAGGAGATGAACAGAGGGGTAAAAATCTATGCTTTGTCTTGCAAGACAAGAAAAGTTCTTATTTTGCAAGAACTTTTCTTTTATTACAAGATTACCGAGACTATATGATTCCGGCTATTTCAGCCTTTTCTGGATATGTGGTAATTTTTCAGAAGCGCGTACAGGCGGGGGCGGGACAGACCGGATATCTTACAGGCCTCTTTGATGTCGCCGCCGGTGCGCGACATCAGATCATATAAATAGTGCTGCTCCGCCTCGGAAATAACGTTTTCCCGAAAATCCCGTAAGTTAGGAAGTGTTTTGAACGAATCACCACCTCCCTTGTGGCTGACTTCGACTGGAGTCTCCTTGCTGATGGAGGCCCGCACCACATCAATGCGAATGTGGGTCGGCAGATGTTTCGGGAAGAGGATGGGGTCCTGGCGTGCTGCGGCGATGGCCCGTTCCATGGTGTTGACCAACTCCCGTACATTTCCGGGCCAGTCATACGCAGCGAGGGCCTCGAAAAACTCGGGAGAAAAACCCTTTGTCTCCGTCCCATACCTCTCACAGATCTTGGTAGTATAATACAGGGCCAATTCCTTAATATCTTCGCGATGCTCTCGCAGGGGAGGTAACTCGATAGTGAAGGAACGGAGACGAAAGAGGAGTTCGTTCCGAAACTGACCCTGTTTGACCATCCGATCGAGATCACGATTGGTCGCCGCTACCAACCGGAAATCGCTCTTTATTTCTTGCTTCCCACCGATAGGACGAAAACGGCGCTCTTGGAGGACCCGAAGGAAGGAACTTTGGATAGAGAGGGGAAGTTCACCCACCTCATCGAGAAAAAGGGTCCCGCCATCGGCCTGTTTGATGAGACCGTCCTGGGCTCTATCCGCTCCGGTAAAAGCGCCCTTTTCATGTCCAAAGAGCATACTCTCCACGAGGTTTTCAGGAAGGGCGGCACAATCGACGACCACAAAATTCTTATCGGCACGCGGACCGTTGTTATGGATGGCATAAGCAAAGAGTTCTTTGCCGGTGCCGGTTTCACCCGTAATGAGGACATTGGCGTCGCTGTTGGCCGCCTGGGCCACCATGTCAATGCACGCCCTCATCGGTGGGCTATTGCCCACAATTTCCTCTCGATTCAAGACCACGGGCGATTTTCGGGCCTTCTTTTCCTCCCGATATTGGAGGGCCCGAACGAGGGGGAGGGTCATTGCTTTAATTGAAGACGGCTTTTCAAGGTAGTCCCAGGCACCATTTTTGATGGCGAGTTCAGCTCCGTCTGGATCGCCGAAACCGGTGATAATGATGACCTCGGGAGCGGAGGATGCTTCCCGAATACGGGGCAACACATCCAAGCCGCTTCCATCGGGCATCCGTACATCGAGAAATACCACATCACAATCTTCAGAAGATGATACGTTAAGCCCCTCCTGCAGGGTGTTGGCGCAGGTGGCATCATGCCCCATGTGCCGCACCATCGTAGACAACATATCACACATCATCTCGTCGTCATCGATGATTAGAATATGTGCCATGGTACTCCCCCTATAAAGCGATTACTTCGTACTATCCAGCACGCGCCGGATAGTTTCGGCCAGCACGCGCGTAGCGAAAGGTTTCATGAGAAATGCCTGAATACCCAAGGCCTTGGCCTCCTCTGCGCTGATCACCTCGCTGAACCCAGTAGACAGAATAATGGGAATCCCGGGCCGGATGCGCATAAGTTCCTTGGCCAAATCCACTCCCGCCATGTGCGGCATAGTCTGGTCGGTGATAACCAGATCAAATTGATCTGGTTGTACCTTGAACATCTCGAGGGCCTCGAGGCTATTCGTCTTGGCGACAACGCTATAGCCGAGGCGCTCCAACATCTGTTGCACCATATCAACCAAATCTTCTTCATCATCGACAAACAGGATATGCTCGTTCCCCGTAGGCAGCGGTGCATCCGAATCAACTTCCGGGAGGAGATGACCCTCAATCCTCGGGAAAAAGACACTGAATGTGGACCCCTTTCCCGGCTCACTGTCGACAACGATCGCTCCACCATAGCTCTTGACGATACCATGGACCACGGCCAATCCCATACCCGTTCCTTCACCTGGCTTCTTGGTGGTGAAAAACGGGTCAAAGATCCGTTCCATGATCGCATGTTCTATACCGCAGCCTGTATCACCCACGGTCAGCTTCAGATATGGTCCCGGCTGCAAGTCAGGATGTGACGGAGCCGCACCATCGGGATTAATATCAACATCGGTCAAGCTCACCTCCAATACACCACCCTTCTCGCGCATGGCATAGGCCGCGTTACTGATGAGATTCATCAATACCTGATGGATTTGGGTCGGATCGGCCAGCACCATACCAGGCTGCGTTTTGATGTTTTGGCGAATATCAAGCGTCGTGGGCAATGATGCCCTCAGCAGTTTGAGGGCTTCTTTAACGATGGGACTTATCCGCATCGGTCTTCGCTCCTCGTCACGCCTTCGGCTAAAGGTGATGATCTGCTTTACCAAATCTTTGCCACGATATCCGGCCTTGAGGACTTGTTCCAAATTGCGTCTGCCCGAACTCCCCTCCGGCACATCATACAATGCCATCTCAGTATATCCCATGATGGCCGCGAGGATATTGTTGAAGTCATGGGCAATCCCACCGGCCAGCGTACCAATGGCCTCCATCTTTTGAACCTGGCGGAGTTGTGTTTCCAACTCGGCCTCACGGCTCACATCCCGCGCTATCATCACATAGTAAACAATAGCACCTGCTTTGTCCCGGATAGGTGAGACCGACGCCTCAACCTGGTAGGGCGTACCATCCTTCTTCTCATTGAACATATGGCCGGTCCACATCTCGCCACGGGAAAGGGTATCCATCATCGCTTCGTAGAACGCTTTATCATATTTGCTGCTCCGCAGGATGCTGTGATTCTGACCTACGATCTCTTCACGTGTATATCCACTGATGCACTCGGAAGCCGGATTGGCGTACTGGATCGTTCCACCCCTATCGATTATAGTAATGCCTTCGGCAGCCTGTTCGATGGCTGTCGCAAGAAGTACACGCTCTTGCTCCGCCCGTTTGCGGTCAGTGATATCCAATATAGATACCACACTCTTTTTTGTCCCAGGAATAACGGAAATGGTCAAGAAAAGGTCTTTGAGATTACCCCCTTTATCAATACCCCGGCCCTCATAGTTCCAAGGGGCGGCGTTGGGGTTTTTTCTTCGCAACTCATGATACTCTCCCATCCTTACCAAGGCATCTTCTACAATGAATTTTCCCCAATTTTGCGTACCTTCGATTTCCTCTTTGGCAAAGCCGAAGATCTTTTCAAACTCCGTGTTTACCATAGATATGATCGCATCCTCCTCAACAATCATCGTCGCGGTTCCCGTTGTTTCAAAAATAGTCCGGTACTTGTCCTCTGATTCCTTGAGCGTCTTTTCTGTTTGTTTGCGTTCGGTGATGTCCTTCAAATCCACAACGATGCCGAGCAGTTCTCCGTCAGGCCCGCGAAAGGGAGTTGCCGTTACGATACAAGGAACTCTGCTGCCGTCTCTGCGTTCTTTTTCCACATCACTTTCGACACGCTCCTCTCCACCGATGATTCTGGTCAGCGGACACTCGGATGTATGACATAAGGAATCGGGAAATATCTCGTAGCACTTTTTATCCTTTGTCTCTTCCTCGCTGATACCCGCCAGCCTGGAGAACCTTTCATTGGCCAGGAGCATGTTAAAGTCCTTATCAATCACCGTCATCCCGTGACCTGCAGTGTTGAATATTTGGTTGAGCTCAGAAAACGTACGTTTGATCCCCCGTTCAATCTTTGAAAGGTTTTCGCTTAACAAAGCAACGACAAAGCTGATAACGATAAACATAGCAGCTCTCAGATAATCATCGGCTGTCACAATTCCTTTTGCCTCAAAGAAAAAGTCGCTG
>Ga0315555_1000333_pt1 | contig 32208 bp, 18 predicted proteins | sample SalMarSW160380MG_FD_202113 | JGI IMG/M metagenome (GOLD analysis project Ga0315555, IMG submission 202113) | Salt marsh sediment microbial communities from the Plum Island Ecosystem LTER, Massachusetts, United States - Salt Marsh Sediment SW1603-80 ... | reverse complement strand
CGCACCATCTTCCCGGGCTGGTACCCGACAAAATCGTAGTCGAAACTGGCGTAGCCGCGGGTCTGGCTCTTCAACCGGTCGTAGAAATCGAAAACCACCTCCGCCAGCGGGAAGTTGTAGGTGATGTCCACCCGGGTCGCCTCAAGATACTCCTGACTGACGAATTCGCCCCTGCGTTCCCGCGCGAGCGCCATGATCGGGCCGACGTAATCGGTGGGCGTGATGATCTGTCCCCGGACGATCGGCTCCTCGATCCGCTCAATGGACACCGGATCAGGAAAATCCACGGGATTCGAAAGCCACTGCTCCTCGCCGTTGCTGCGAACAACCTTGAACCGCACGCTCGGCACCGTCGTGATCAAATCCAGGTCAAATTCGCGTTCGAGGCGTTCCTGCACAATCTCCATGTGCAGCAGGCCCAAGAAACCGCAACGGAAGCCGAATCCCAACGCGGTGGAACTCTCGGCGTCGTACCGGAGCGAGGCGTCGTTCAGCGCCAGCTTGTCCAGCGCATCGCGGAGATCTTCGTAATGCTGGTGCTCCGTCGGAAACAGGCCGGAGAAGACCATCGGTTTCGGTTCGCGGTACCCTGCGAGCGCATCCGCGTGCTCACGCTGTTCGTACCGGACCACTGTATCGCCGACGCGGGTGTCACGGATCTCCTTACACCCGGTGATCAGGTAACCGACTTCGCCTACAGAGAGCGATTTCCGGGGAAAACGCTGCAATTGAAGAACTCCCACTTCCTCCGCAGGGTATTGCTTGCCGGTTTTCTTGAAAAAAATCTCCTGACCCGGCGCCAGTTTACCGTCGATCACACGGATGTAGGCGATGGCGCCGCGGTAGTTGTCGTAGAAGCTGTCAAAGATCAGGGCGCGAAACGGGGCGTCAGAATCCCCTCCGGGCACAGGCACCCGCCGGACAATTGCCTCGAGTAACTCGGAGATTCCTGTTCCCTCTTTCGCCGAAACCTTAAGGATGTCGTCCGGTTCGCAGCCGATCAGGTCCACAAGCTGACGGGCGACATGGTCAACCTGCGCGCTGGGAAGGTCGATCTTGTTGATTACCGGGATCAGCTCGAGGCCGGCGTCGACCGCAAGGTAGAGGTTGGCCAGCGTTTGGGCCTCTACGCCCTGTGAAGCGTCTACGACCAGCAGCGCCCCGTCGGCGGCGGCGAGGCTGCGTGAAACCTCATAGGAGAAGTCCACATGACCCGGCGTATCGACAAGGTTAAGAATGTACTCGTTCCCATCACCAGCGGTGTATTTCATCGTGATCGCATGCGCCTTGATCGTTATACCGCGTTCCTGTTCGAGGTCCATGGAATCGAGCACCTGCGCGTGCATCTGCTTGCTGTCGAGGGTCTGGGTCGCCTCGAGCAAGCGGTCCGCCAGCGTGGACTTGCCATGATCGATATGGGCGATGATGCAAAAATTACGTATCAGCCGCGGATCGGGCATGCTTGTCGTTTCCTTTGTCTACAGCGTTGAAAGGTAGGGGTCGCAAAGGGTGAGCAAAAGGGCGCTTACGCGCCCCGTCTCGCCTTTGGTGACGACCCTTTCTGCCGCTTCCAATGCGATTACCCGTCTCCGTTCTCCTGCATAACCGGCTGAACGAAGAGCCGGGCGATGAAGCCTGAAATAAGGCGGGCGGCGCCCATGCCGATGAACATTCCGTCCACGCCCCACAGATGCCCGCCGATCCACGCGAGTGGAATCAGCAGGATGATCAGGCGCGTCACGAAAACCATCAACACGCGCGACGGGCGGCGTAGAGCGTTGTAGGTCTGAACAGCAATGATAAATAAAGAGTCGCCCATCAACCCGACCTCAACCGATCGGAGGTAAAACCTCATCGGCACAAGCACCGTCGGTTCGCTGGAGAACAGATTTGCGATCGGGTGTGCCAAGGCAACGATCAACAGCCAGATGACCGACCCAGTTGTAAACAGGAAACGCTGGCTGATCGAAAGGGCGCTTCGAACACGATCTCTGCGTCCGGCTCCCCAGTTCTGTCCGATAAAGATCATCAATCCCGATCCAACGGCTTGGGGTACCATCAAGGCGAACATGTCCACTCGCATTCCCGCGCCAAACGCCGCCACGGGTCCCGTACCGAAAGCCGACACCATCCGCGTCAACACGCCGAAGGTGATCGGCGTGAGCACCATCATCAGCGCCGCCGGACCCCCGACGACGAGGATCTTCTTCCAGTGCGACCACAACTCCTTGAGACGGGGGACTGCAAAAAGCACCATCTTCTCGCGCACGATCAGGATGTAGAGCGCCATCAGCATCGTTGTCGCCCGCGCGATCACCGTTGCCAGCGCCGCCCCCTGCAGTTCCAATCGCGGAAATGGACCGATCCCGAAAATCAACAGGGGATCGAGAATGATGTTGATCACCGCGGCACTCGTCATGATCGCCGCCGGAGTCTTGGTATCACCCGTTCCGCGGATTGCCGAGTTGCCGACCATCGGCACGACAACGAACATCGCCCCGAGGTACCAGATGTGCATGTATTTCGAAACCAGATCCAGCGTGTCGCGATCCGCGCCGAGCAGCGTAAACAGGGGACGAATCGTGAAAAGTCCCGCCGAGGTGACGATCACGACGAGTGTCAGCGCAAGCAGAAGTCCGTCCCGCGCCAGCTTTCGAACCTCTTCGTGATCTCCTGCTCCGAACCGTTGGGAAATGATCGCCGTCGTGCCGGTGCCGATCCCGAGAGTCAGCCCATTGAGAATCATGACAACGGGGAAAGTGAAGGTCATCGCCGCCAGTTCGTGGACCCCGATCTGGGCGACATACCAGGTGTCGGCGAGGTTGAACATCGTCATCGCCAGCATGCCAATCAGCATCGGCCACGAAAGGCGAACCAAGCTTTTTACGATTGGATCTTCGAGAAGATTGCCGCGCCTGGAGAACACATTCTCCCGCGTCAGAGGTCTGCCGTTCACAGGTGTCTCTCCAGGTTTTGCCGCATACTGTCCAAGGAGCGCAGCATTACCCGCACCTCCTCCGGATCGAGCTGTCCGACCGCGACACGATGCACCTCACGCAATACGCCTTTCACTCGCGGCCAGAGTTCCACCCCTCGTTCCGTCAGGCTGATTCGCAGCACCCGCTCGTCCTCGCTGTCTTCCTCGCGCCGAACAAAGTCAAGCCTTTCCAGAGCGTCCACCTGCCGCGTGACAGCCGGAGCGGAGATGCCAAGATGTTCGCTGATGTCACGGGCGGACACCGGTTGCTTTCTCGCGATGATGCCGAGGACGATCGCCTGGGACGCGCTCAACCCAAGCGGTTTTACGCTCTTCTGCAACAGGGCGTGATGAGCATTCAGCACCCGCTGTGTCCAATACCCGATCGATTCCGGTTTGATCGTTTTCTCTGGACCCATTCGCCGTGCACTTCCTTAACACGTTAACTAAAGCGTCAAGTAAACACCTGTGCCCGGCGCTTCGCAAGCGAAAAGAAAATCCATTGGAGCATGAAAAATCCGAACCCCGGGGGTCCGGATAAACACAATTCCGAGATGCAGATGGAACGTGTGAGGATTCAAGGAATTCGTGTAAAAACGGGCTTGCCGGACTTGCCACCTGTCTTCTTTTCCGGAACCATGCGCGGAAGGGCTTCCGGGGTGTCGAGCAGGTCAGCGATCCACTGCTGCGCCTGGTCCGCTTCGTCCGTATCCGGCCAGGTTTGCACCAGCTTCTCGAAGAGGCGGCGGGCTCCGGTCACATCCCCCTGACGCGCCCGAATGATCCCGCGTTTCAGCATCGCCGTCGCGAGACGGTTGCTCTCCGGGTAGCGGTCGGCGAGTTGGGTGAACACAATCCGGGCCGAATCCAGCTTCAAGGTATCAGTTGCCGCCTCGGCGAGGTAGGTTTCACCCATCCAGTAGAGGGCATCGTCCGCCATCGGTGTCGTCGGATAATTTTCGATGTAGGCTTTAAACCCCATCCGAGCAACGCTCATCTGGCCGGCGAGGTAATCCGAGTAGCTCTGTTGGAAGAGCTGCTGCGCCTCCACCGCTTCGTAGGCGCTCGCTGCAACACTGTCTCCGAGCACGGACGCCACCAGGCGGTTGAACGTATCCAATTGTGAAATCAACTTCTGCAAGCGGTCTTCGGACTCTGCGAACCGCGAGGTCATCGTCACAATCTGCCGCTCCAAATCCCCGCTGATGGCGCCCTGGTCCGCCCGAAGGGCTCGAATCAGCTCCTCTTGCGCCTTCAGGTAATCCGAGACGTTTCCGCCAAGCAGGTTGTGAAGCTCGTTCACCTTCTTTTCGATCTCTTTCTGACGTTTCTCGATCTGCTCCAGGTCGGCGTCCATCGTCTCCATCCGGGCACGAAACTCGACGTGGTCCGATTGAAACCGGCGGATTTCCTTCCTGGAGGCACATCCGGAAACCAGCACGCTCAAGACGAGAAGCGCGGGCAGCGACCTCCGCCACCCGCGCCAGACCGTTGCCAATGCCAGGCGATAGCCCATGGTCGTTCCTTACTTGATCAGCGTCACCGCGCGCCGGTTCTTCGCCCACGCGGCTTCGTTGTGACCCGGATCTACCGGACGTTCCTCGCCATAGCTGATGATCTCGAGACGATCCGCGTTGATCCCGTAGTTCACGTAGTACTCTTTCACGGCATTCGCACGGCGTTCGCCAAGCGCAAGGTTGTATTCAGTGCTCCCGCGCTCGTCGCAGTGCCCCTCGATTACGACCTGCCACTGGTCGTATTTCCGGATCAATTCTGCGTTCTTTTGCAGGGAATCCCTCGTCGCGGCCTTGAGTTCGGATTTGTCAAAATCAAAGTACACCGTACTCATCGACGCTTTCGCCTGGCGTTCCTGTTCCTGCTGACGCTGCATCTCGAGCCGCTGCTGTTCCAGGCGCTGCTGCTCCTGTTCGGCCTCCGCCTGGGCAATGGAATCAGCTTTCACCTTTGCCAGCGAATCCGCCTTGACTTTCGCCAGTGAATCCGCTATCGCCTGCTCGCGCTGCATCGCCAACTCCTCAGGAGTTGGTCCCGGGGGCACCTGTTGCTTCGCTGCACACCCCATCAGCAATGCCCCTACCAGCGCTGAAATCATCAATACCAGAAGAATCCGTGTGGTACGCATGAGCACCTCGCTTCGTTCAACACCCCAAAAAGCAAACACTTAAAACTTATACTGAGGGGGCTTTCTATCAGCGTTCAATCTACCTAATTCACGCGTCAATTCGCAAATTCTATGCGAGAGCCGGCCACTGGCCTTACCTTGACTGAAAACACCCCCGATACTATTTTGAGCCCGCTTTTGGGGATTGGTGTAACGGCAGCACACCTGACTCTGGATCAGGCAGTCGGGGTTCGAATCCCTGATCCCCAGCCAACTACCCGCAGTTTCTGAGCGATCAGGAAAGCGGGTTTTTTACCTCCGCGCGAATCTTCCAATGAAAACAGCCCGAGTCGCTTCGAGTAAGACGTGCCAATCCTATGCCAGGCGGTTTAAACAAATCAACTCCTTCAAAAACAGTGTCCACATACCTATAAGCTGCGGACGGGTTGCCTCAACAGGTGTGTTCCCTGATACACGGGGATGCCTGTCTTGTCTATCACGCCAAGTATACGTATTCGAACCCGGTGTAGTTCCAGATGTTTGAAAGCCGCCCGACAACCGCCTGAAATCCAGTGTGTTGCCAGCGCGCCACGCGTCTGGCCAGCTTGCATTTTGCAGGTGTTTGGACTACTTTCAGGGGGATTTTTTCTGCAAGAAAGACCGCTCTTTCAACCTTTCCAATTCATAGGCCTTCAAAAAACAATGATGACATACCTTTTTGCATTCGGAACACGACCGGAAGCGATCAAACTCGCCCCGCTCATCAGGGAACTCTCTTCCAGGCCCGATGTCCGGGTGAAAACGCTGATCACGGCCCAGCATCGGGAGATGCTCGATCAGGTGCTGGAACTCTTTGAGATCAAGCCCGATTTTGACCTGGATTTGATGCGTTCCAACCAGAGTCTCGAGGATCTAACCGCTCGCATCATCGAATCGGTCAGCGAGGTGATTGCGCGGGAGAAACCGGACGCAATCGTTTTGCAGGGCGACACGACGACGACTTTTGTCACGGCGCTGGCCGCGTTCTACCAGCAGGTCAAGGTCATTCACGTCGAGGCCGGACTGCGCACCGGGCGGAAATACGCGCCGTTTCCGGAGGAGATCAACCGCCGGCTCACCGGGGTCCTGACCGACCTGCATTTCCCACCCACCGAACGAGCTGCAGAAGCGCTGCGTCGCGAGAACGTGCCCGCGGACCGGATCTTCACCGTCGGCAACACTGTGATCGACGCTCTGCTGTGGGTGATCGAAAAGTCGCGGGCGCAGCACGATGAGATCGCGAAGAGATTCCCGATGATTCCCCTCGACGGCCGCATGCTGTTGGTCACAGGACATCGCCGGGAAAACTTCGGCCAGGGATTTCGGAACATCTGTCACGCCCTGAGGACCATTGCCGAATCGAACCCGGACTTGACCATCGTCTATCCCGTCCACCTCAACCCCAACGTGCAGAAACCTGTTCAGACCATTCTTTCGGGGCTCGCCAACGTCCATCTCATCGAACCCCAGGACTACCTGTCGTTCGTCTGGCTGCTTGACCGGTGTTATCTCGTGCTCACGGATTCCGGAGGTGTTCAGGAGGAGGCCCCCACGCTCGGTCGGCCCGTGCTGGTGATGCGCGAAATTACCGAACGCCCGGAGGCGGTGGAGGAGGGAGTCGCTGAGCTCGTGGGCACGGACGCGGAGCTGATCGTTTCAAGTGTTCAAAAGCTCCTGGACGACGCAGCAGAGTACGAAAAGATGAGCAGGGCGCATAACCCTTACGGAGATGGCACCAGCGCGCGCCAGATTGCGGACATCCTGACCGCCAAGATGTGAATGCGCCAAAAAGACAGCATGGCTCAGAACGCGGGCGGGCTAAGAACGAAGCGGTCCTAGTCTCTGAGCACCGTCTGACGGTCGTGTTTGGGAAGGTTTCGATCCAAGTCAGCATACAGCGCCAGCAACGCCTTGCGGCCATGTTTCAGGCTGTATGTGTCGGCCGCCTTTTCGTACCCGTTTGCGCCCTTCTGCCTTGCTGCCTGGGAATTTTTCAACAGAGACCGAAGCGCTTCGGCGTACGATGGTCCGTCAAAACCGGCGGCGACCGCGCCGCAGTCCGCAGACTCGATGAACCTGCGGTAGAGGGGCGCGGGAGTGGAAACAACAGGCAGGCCGCGGGCGAGATAGTTCATCATCTTGTTCGCCGGCCAGCAGCGAACGCTGTGGATATCCGGCCGGTTGGCGACCATCCCGACGTCCATTCTGTCGAGGTGGGGAAGAATTTGATCCCGGGGCACCCATCCCATCAGCTCAACACGGTCTCCGAGACCCGTTCGAGAGCTCCATTCCTGAAAGTATTGTTCGTCACGCTGCTCCATGAAACTACCCGCGACAAGCAGTTTCAATTTCGGAAATTCGGCTGATAGAATTTCAAACGCTCCGAGCATCACATCCATTCCCCGCTGCAGCGAGAAATATCCGTCATGCCCCAAAATCCGAATCGGGCCATTTCTTTCCGGCGGCGCCGGCCACTCATCCACAGGCGGCCCGCCCACTACCCAGCGGACCGGAAGCCAGGGGTTCAGCCACAGATAGTAGGATTCTTCAAGGACATGCGCGGTGCTCACGGCATCCACGCGGTGCTGTACCATCCAGTCCTCGTAATTGACGACAAGGCCGCGGATCAGCTTTCGCAGGAAACGGAAACGAGTCTGCGCGGAATAAAAGTAGGACCAGACCTCGGGGCTGTCGAAAACCAGCTTGACCTCTTTCCCCCGTTTGGCAAAGCGGCGTTTGGCCATTGCGGCAGCGAAAAGGGGGGCATCAACCTCGAAGACATGCAGGATATCCGCGGGAATGCGTAGCGCGTACTTCCACAACGTGGCCAGGGTATGAAATTTCCTAAGGAATGAATTTCTTGCTTTTCGGTAGGTTAGAATACGGATGCCGTCGACCATCTGATCGGCAGGTTCGTCACGGTAACGGGGGCCGACAATCGTCACCTCGAACCCCGCATCGCGGAGAGTCCGCGCGGAGAGCTGGTGCACCCGCTGTTCAAAAACGGGATCGCGTGCGAGCAACATCAACACTTTTCGTGGGCGATTCATGAGCTCTTTACCCTTTTCATCCGGATTGCGCGAGAAACACGCCGTCTACCTGTCTATGCCCACCGCTGTGAGCAGGAAGGCGTACTCGAAGGCGGTTTCACGCAAGCGGTCGTAGCGGCCGGAGGCGCCGCCGTGTCCCGCCGACATATTGGTCTTCAGCAACAGACGGTTGTTGTCGGTTTTCAGCGCGCGAAGTTTCGCCGTCCATTTCGCAGGTTCCCAGTACTGCACTCGCGGATCGTAGAGGCCCCCCTCGATCAGTAAATCCGGATAGTTCTGGGATTTCACGTTGTCGTAGGGAGAATACTGCCGCATGTAGCGGTACTGCGCCTCGATGTGGGGGTTGCCCCACTCCTCATACTCCGTCACCGTAAGGGGAATCGATTCATCCAGCATTGTGTTGAGGACATCGACGAACGGCACGGCCGCGACGATGGCGCGAAAGAGATCAGGCGCCATGTTTGCGACAGCTCCCATCAACAATCCGCCCGCGCTCCCGCCCATCGCGGTCAGTCTGTCGGAAGACGTGTACCCTTCCTTCACAAGATATTTTCCCGCGTCGATGAAATCATAAAACGTATTCATTTTGTGCATCATCCTGCCGTCCTGATACCATTGGCGTCCCTTGGCGCTCGATCCACGCACGTGGGCCTGGGCATAGATGAAGCCTCGGTCGATCAGGCTGAAAACCCGTGAGTTGAAGCCCGGGTCAATGGTGATGCCATAGGACCCATAACCATAGAGCAGAAGCGGGGAACTTCCGTCCCGTGGAGTGCCTTTGCGCATCAGCAGGGAGACGGGAACGGTTTCGCCGTCGCGCGTCGGAGCGTCGATCCGAAAGGTGATGTATTTCGACGGATCGTAGCCGCCCCCAACATCGTCGCGCTTGCGCTGCGTTTTTTCAAGAGATGCGAAATCGATATCGTAGACGGTCCTCGGTGTGACCATGGACGAATACACAACCCTCAGGCTGTCCGCGCCGTAATCCGGATTGTCACCCGCCCAGACGACATACGCCGGTTCCGCAAAAGGCACTGTTTTACGTTTCCCCGACTTCGGATCGAGTATCCGCACCTGGCGGATGGCATTTTCCCGTTCGTACAGCACAACAGCTTTATCGAAAACATCGAATCCCTCGAGAAGCACATCTTTGCGAGTGGGTATAATTTCGCGCCAGTTCTTGAAACTGCTACGGTCTTCGGGAGCATCGACCAGTCGAAAGTTGACCCCGGTGTCATTGGTCCGGAAGAGAAACCGGTGGCCATGGTGTTTCGCGTAATAGAGAATTCCCTTGCGGCGCGGCTGGAGACTGCGAAAAGCTCCTAGGGGATGGTCCGCCGCGAGCACATACACTTCGCTCGAGGTCTCGCTCTCCGAACGAATCTTTACGAACTGGTGATCCTTCGATTCGTGCACTTCCACAAAGAAGCGCTCATCCGGCTCCTCGAAAACGAGCCGGTCCATCGACGAGGGTTCGTCCAGCCGGTGACGCCAGACCTTCCAGGGCCGCAACGCAGCATCGAGCGTCACATAGAAGAACGTCCTGTTGTCTCCGCCCCACGCTCCGGTGTAGTAAACGCTGTCCACCCGTGCAGGGTAGAGGCTGTCTCCGTTCAGATCCTTGAAATAGAGAGTGTAGGTTTCGCGGCCCGTCGTGTCTTCCGCGAAGGCCAGAATGCCATGATTGGGGCTGATTTCGAAAACCCCCGCCTCGTAGTGGCTTTTCCCCGCCGCGCGGACATTCTCGTCGAGAACCACCTGCTCCGGAGTAGAGCCGTCAACCCCCCTGCGAAGGTGGATGGGGTACTCCTTGCCCGCTTCGGTACGCTCGTAATAGTACCAGGGGCCGTTATGCACGGGAACACTCAAATCGTTCTCTCGGACACGGCTCTTCATCTCCTCGAACAACGCCCGCTGCAACCGCTTTGTCGGCCGCATCACGGCGTCCGTGTAGGCATTCTCAGCCCTGAGATAGGAGATCACCTTGGGATTGTCCCGCTCGCGAAGCCAGAAGTAATTGTCCGTTCTCACATCGCCGAAGAGAGTGTCCGCCTGCGGATGGATTTCCACCACGGGCGGAGTGGTGACCGTGCAGGATGCGAGCAGAAGCAGCGCCGCCAAGGGCAAGATACCGGCAAGCGACGCCTTGCGGATAATTTGCGGGAAAGCTCGCGCGCCATCCAATCCTTGATTATTCATCGTTCCTCTCGTTTTACCGGCAATAGTCCGCAGAGCATGCTCTTCGATACTTCGCTAGCTCCGATAAAGCCGAAAATGTGTTCATTCGGCTGAGGTCCAGTCAAGTTACTCCCAGCACCATGCAAGCCGCGCCTGCGAGTAGCATTTTCGACTCGATTTGTCCTTTTCTGCGTGGCTTACCGCGCTGAGGAAGAAGATAATCCATTATTTCCCAATTTGTTCAGCTCTGGCATGCCAGTTGCTTCTTTGTATATTGCCTGAGTGGTTCAGTGGGAGAAACCCGCCATGAAAAGCATTCGCATCATGATGCTCCCTGCCATCCTTCTTTTCTTCGTCCAGGGATCGATCGCCGATCAGGAGTTGCCCGGCAGTTTGGAAAACACCACCCCCGTCGACCAGGTGAAGGGATATTCCCCGCCAGTGTTGATTGAATCCGTCCGCCCAGCGCGAATGGCGATCAATCATCGTGAAATCGAGGGGTACACCACCTTCGAAATCCTGGTGAACGAGGAGGGACGTGTGGCGAGCGCGAGGGTGCTGTTCCGCAGCAGCCGGATTGCTCTGCGCAACGCAATCGACGCAGTAGCGCGCTGGAGATTCAAACCGGCAACAATCAACGGAATCCCGACAAAAGTTCTGGTTGCTTACAACGTCCCGATGGGTCCCGTGCTTGAAATCTTCCAGGAAAGGAACTACGTGTCGCGCGTTTTTGACGCCGATCCGGGTATTGCTGTCAAATAACTTCGGGCAAGAAAAGACGAGCGAACGGATCCTCTCCGGAAGATCCGTTCGCTTTTGTTTTATTCAGCGCACATGCGCGAAAAACGGTCACAGTCAACAGGCGGTTCTGGACTTCCGGTCTTCGAGCTGAACCGGTTGGATATTTTTCCCGTTCTCACATAAAAACGGCCGGACATCGAAATGTCCGGCCGTGGATACGTCACATCGATAAGACAGGTTACTTCACCAGGACCATTTTGCGGGTCTGGACGAAGTCTCCGGCCTGCATCCGATACAGGTAGACACCGCTCGCCAGGTTGCTGGCATCAAACGTCAGTGTCTTCTGACCGGCCGCGACATTCCCGTTGAACAGCGAGGCAACTTCCTGGCCGTTGATGTTGAATACCTTCACCATCACCTTGCCCGCCTGCGGCACCGTGAAGGAAATCCGGGTGCTCGGGTTGAACGGGTTCGGGTAGTTCTGGTTCAACTCGTAAGCCATCGGCAGAGCCTTGGCGCCCTGTTCGGGAGCGGAAGTGAACTCGCTCAACAGGGTGATGACGAACGCCTGCAGCTGGTCCGTCGGGAGCGTGTAGTACTCATCCGCATCCAGACGATCCGAGGCCAGCGAAATGTCGAACGCCATGTAGTAAGCCGTTCCGCCGCCGGTGGTCGTGTTCATCACGCCGTAGGTTAGGCCGTTGTCGGAACCGAAGAAGATGCCGTTCAGCGGGTCGCTCGGGTAGAGCGGGTCAGCCCAGATGTTGGCGGTGCTCCCCGTGATTGCGGTCAGATGGTTTGGGTAGGTGACGAACGGATCCGACTCGAAGTCCGCCGAAACCGTGCCGGCAGCACCGACGAAGGTTGTGTCACCAACCCAGTTGCCATCTCCGTCCACCGGGTCGCTGTAACCACCCACAAGACCGAAGACGTCAAACGCGAAGTCGCCGGAGCTGAAGAGGGTCGTCTGATCTCCGTCAACACCGTTGATCCACAGGTAATCCGGGTCCGCGTAAATCATGTCGCCGCCATTCGCGATATACGTAGCGAACGGGTTATCATCACCGGCAGTAAACGGCATGTTGGCCGATCCCGTGGCCGTGTAGAGAATGACGTCCCAGTCCTTCTGGTCGATCAGGTAGCTGTCAAAGCCGCTCGCGCCACCAACATCGTAGAATTCGATGTGGTCCCAGATTCCCGTGCCGAGCAGCGCGTCGTACACCGAGCCCCAATAATACGGACCACCAAAGGAGCCGTCATCCATCCAGAGCACCACCGCATCTGCGCTGGCTTCAGGAAGGATTTCGAAGTGCTTCCTCTCGTTGATCTGGCTGTTGTACTTACTGTCGTTGTCGATAGCCGAGCACCAGTAGTAGACCACATCGCCCGCGTTAAGACCCGAAAGCACGATCTGACCGTCGAACGTGTTGTCCGCATTGGCATCCGTGATCTCGACAGAGTCCGGAGCGTTCTCCATGGTGTCGCCGGGGGCAACCGACCAGACGAGATACGCATGATCGTTGGCGTCCCAACCCGAAATCGGGTCGACAACGTGAACGGTGACATCGCAGGTCTTGCTGCCGTTCACAGTGCTTGGCAGGCTGCTAAGGCTCTCAAGAATCGGTGGAGAACCTTCCGGATAGCTCACACCGACATTCAGCTCGAGGTCCAGGGACGTGCTGCTGGAGTACTGGCCCCAGAACGCGGTTGTGTCCCCATAGGGCAGAGACCACGGGCCACCGAACCAGGAGTAGCAGAATCCACGGCTGCCGTCATCCGAAAGCGGATGGGGGAACGCTGCCCCCTTGGCGAATCCAGCCAGGAAGCCCGCCGGATCCGGGCCGGGACGATAGATCTGGGCGGTGTTCTCCATCTGAGATTGATCGAACAGATACTCCCAACCACCCGTTCCAACCGCCGCCACAGCATTCGGGCCGAACAGCACGCTGCCGATTGGAGATTCGCTGACGGTACCGCGAGCCCCTGTTGTGCCATCCACACGGCCATCCGGGAACGCCGCGAGCCACGTTGGGTTCGCTTCCCAGAGATAGGCGGTCACGTTACCGGCATCGTTCCACTGCTGCTGCACCCAATGGAGGGAGCAGGGAGCGAGCGGTTTCAGGTAGACCGCAAAGGTGTCCCCTTCAGCGCCCGAACTAAGGTAGTAGTAGGAAGGTGTTGCATAGCGATACAGGCGGAAAATTTCCGTCGCAGCGCTTGCATCCCCACTACGGTACGTGCTGATCGAAGCTGGCGCGACAGGCCCAACTGTTTTCTGGACCTGCATATCCTTGCCACTCAGCGGCACGACGTCGAGCAATTCGCTTGCGAATGCCGAACCAGCCAGAAGCAGGAGGGACACACCCAGCGCAACAAACTTACGCATCATACATCCTCCATGGTTTCCTCGTGTCGGGAACCGCCCGCACAAGCGGGCAGCTCCCAACACTTATCCAGTTTGGTTTTACTACTGTGACAGTTCATCCAATTTATCCCGCATCGCACTGAGAAACAAGCCGTAATCGGTGGCGTAAAGATAATCCACATCAACGCTGTCTCCCCGCGCTGGGATGGGTGTTCCTTGAATCTGAATCCCACTTCCCGCGACCGTGAAGTCAACTATAGCATAATCAAGGCTGTTAATGGCCGCAGATTGGGGATAAATAAGGTTTCCGTGGGAAAGAGTGACGTTTGCTATGCCATCCGTAGCCGTTGTTTGGAGCACGGTGACCGCGTCTCTCTCTGCCGTGATTTGTACGATGGAGCTGGTTGACGAAATGAAGTTGCCCGTCACCTGATCGAGAATCAGCATCGTCTCGTAGTAATTTTCAGCTCCGTATTGAGCTTCCGCCTCGATCAGACGAAGGTCTGTCAAATCGAAATCGAGGAATCGATGCACCTGCTGGCTTGCAGGCTTCTTCTCCCAGATGGCTTCACCAAGTTTGGCGTTTGTGACGGCATCCTCGTATTCCCCTGCAGCGAGAAACGCCGCCGACATGCCAGCATAGGTTTCAGCATAAATCGGATGATCCGGCGGATACTCGTTGCCGAGAACAGGTCCGAGCGCCAGAACGTTTCCAAAGTTGTTCTGGGCAACACTCGGCTGATTCATCAGGGCATAAGCATATCCGAGACCGAGATACGCCTCCAGGGTCGTCGCATTCGCATTGGCCGCAGCCGTGAAACGGTCCACAGCGGCCTCCGGATCACCAGCCTTCAGGTTTTCCCAACCCTGCTGCAACATGAAGTCAATCGTCTCGGTCGGGGTGAAATCATCCTTTGAGACAGCATTCCTTTCGCATCCGACGACACTGAAGCCGAACACGAGAAGCGCCGCCAGGAGAAGGCTCATGTTTTTCCAGCGTAAAACTTGACGCATGGTCTATACCCTCCTTGGGACCGCTTACTTTACCAGAACCATTTTCCGCACGCCGCGGAAGTCACCCGCCTGCATCTGAACGAAATAGACGCCGGAGGCAAGTGGCTGTCCATACGCGTTGCGGCCATCCCACACGATCTTGTGACTTCCAAATCGCATCGGACCGTCCACAAGACGAACCACCTCACGACCCAGGATATCGTAGACCACGAGTCTCACATTGCCGGCATTCGGCAACACCATCTCGATAGTCGTGGATGGGTTGAACGGGTTCGGGTAGTTCTGCTTCAGAGCGAATTCCGTCGGTAAAACCAGCTCGCCGGGCGTTTCACCCGGCTGACCGGCCATCACCTGGAAGCTGCCGAGTTTGCCTACACGGGCGGAAACCGTGGCGTTTTCGCGATCCACACTGCCACCAATGCAGACCCACTGGCCTCTGTATTCAAAATAGATGCCCACCGGCTGGTCGCCGGCCTTCCCGGCATCGTACTTCATCGTCAGCACAGCGGGATCCCGAAGATCACGGTCTTCCGCGCGGATGCTGTACAGCGGGCTGATCCGGGTTCGGCTGCCGGTCGCTTCAACGGTTCGTGATCCGCGAACGGCCTCCTCGAACGAACACGAATTTGCCACCGCAGTCACCACCTGTTCCCTGCCGAACGCATCGCCTGAAAGCTGCATCTGGAAATCATCGCCCAAGGCGATGATCCCGCCCCGGCCGGGCTGGATGCTGGTGACACTCACCGGAACGTCGGGCACCCCCTGGATTTCTATGCCGTTGGCATAGTATCCGTCGAGATGCCACTCATAGTCCCCTGAAACGTTCAGCCAGGTCGAAGTGAAATACTGCTTCGAGGTTCCGGTCGAAGAAGAAATCACATAGTCTTCATCGGTGTCGAACATCGCAACAGTATCGCTCTCCTGGGTGGCGTAGACGGTCGGGGCTTCCACTCCGGGCTGACTGAAGATCTCTTCACTGCTGATCACGTACAGCTCGAATTTCCGGTTGTACAGACTGTTTTGGGAAACAAACAGATATGTGTAATCCGCAGGTGTCGTCTTGCTGTTGAACAGGAAATCTCCTGTGTTGGTCGCAACGATAATGCACATCGGGACGTTGCCGCCATCCGCGGGCAGGTCGAAGTTCCAGTCCCCGTGATCCATCGGGACGATTGCGGCACCAGACGACACATCGATATCCTGCACGTCATAATCCACTGCGTTCCCAAAGTTGAACTGGTCAACCTTAAAGTTCAGTTTGCGGAACCGCTTGACGTCCTTGGATTGTCCCACGCTGATCGTAAGCGAATCGCCTAGCAGAGCCAGGAAATCACCGACACCGGGGTTAAAGGCAATGACGTAATAATCGAACCCCTGGTTTGTGCCGGCGAAAGAATACGGCGGCGGTTGAGTGCTCGACCATTTGATCCCCGTCCCAGGCGCATTGCTCCTGTGCGTCGATGCGTTGTGGAACACATAGAGACCATGGTAAGGATTGCCCGGAATGACGATATCTGCCAGGTTGGCCGTAGCGAAATCAAGGTAGATGTCATCGAAATCATCCTTCAGCCAGGGAGTCTCATCGTAATCCCCAGCCGCCCACCGCTGCGTCAGGATCGACTGAATACCGTTGATACCGATACGACGCGACGTCGCGATCTGGCCGATGAATTCCTCGCCACCGTATTTCTCGTACAGGTACAGCACAAATAGGTACGCATGCTCGTAATCGATCCTGTCGTTCAAATCGCTGCTAAGGAACGTCAGATCGTTGGCGCCACCTATACCATCAGCAATGCCTGCGCCTTCGAACGTCGGCTGGACAAAACCAGTGCTGTCCTTGTCACGGCTTCCAACCAGGAAATCCGCAAAATAGGACAACCCCTTACGGAGCCAGGTTTCCTCGTACGGATCTATCTTGTAGGTCACGTATTCCGCGTAGAGTTCCGCGAGTCCGCGCTGCCCATCCCCTGACGATGCCCCGACACTGCCGAGAGCCGTCGGAGCTGTGTGGTAATCGCTGGGATTGCAATCCAGGTAAATCACGTCGTTCTGCTGATCGAGATACCCGGCTTTCCACAATCCCGCCTGCGTGTTGTTTCGGCCCAGGCCGTACTCGTCGATCACGTTAGCCATCACGAAGGTTGTCGTGTCCGGGACATAGCCGGACACGTTCCCGGCGGCGTAGGCATCCAGGATGACTTCGCGTGCACCCATCGATGTATCGTACGGCGTTTCGTTCTCAAAGAAGTCAGCCGCTGCAGCCACCTCGGTGCTGTCAACCTGGTGTGCATTCCATGCTTCGTTGTCAACATACCAGATGCCGTGATCGCTGATCTTCCGCAACGCCGCATAAATCGTGCGCGCGGGGGTCGGGAAGGCCTCATAGCTGGCAATCTGGAAGCGGCGCCCCATCGTCAGCGATAGTGCGATGCTCTCTACGCCATTGCTGATCATGTCGCCGTCATGAACCACTCCGTCCACACCCAACGACGCCGTGCCATCACCATTCATCAGCAAACCCGCCGAAATGGTGGCCGTCGGTCGAAGGAGATTATCGTTGGAGAGCGCGTTCAGCGAAGCGACCACGGAAGTCGGCAGATAGAACAAGGCGTTCCTTGGAGTAAGCGATTCCGTGGAATCCGCATCGGCAAGAGCCACATCGCTCAGCGTCAATTTCGTCAAATCCACGTCGGTGTCAGGATTGAACTCCGCGTTGCTGCAAATGATCTGCAGGACACCGTCCTGAAGGTCGTAAAACAGCGTGGCGATCAACGGTGGATTCTGATCGGCAGTGTAGTTCACGGGCGCGTCCACGACCGCCCGGTTGCCGTTGCCGATACGCGTCTGAAAGACCGAATACGGATCGACGCTTAACGTCAAAGCGGATTTGTCGGCAAGTCCCTCGAGGGCCGCAACCTCATCATCGTAAAGCAGGAAAGACCACCCCTTGTTGCCGCTGACGCGCTCGGCATAGGCCGGGTCAGTCTCATCGGCCGGCACATCATCGAGGGTGAGAACCGTTTCTCCATCCGTCAACGAGAACCCGGAACGGACAACCACGTCACTCAACGACAGATCAAAAAGCACCGTCAAGGTGTTGGTTTCAGCGTCGTAAACAACCGGATCCGTGTCCGCCAACTCCGGTGCCTTATTCGAAGCCGTTTCTTCGGTCACCGTCAACGGCACGCTGCCGGAAATGTTGCCGTTCCCCTCGTCATCGTACGTAACGCAAGTTTCAAGAGAAACCTGAAGCGACTCCCCGGTGCCTAGCGAATCGATCATATCCTCGATATGCATCGCATCCGAAGAAATCGTGATCACGCGAAGGGACTGGTTGCCGTTCGCGAGACTGAACTGCTTGGCCACTTCCAGGGTGTAGCTATCAAGTACATCGGTACCGCTCACCAATTCGACGGTCAACCGGGAGGCTTTCGAGACCGTCGCGTAGTCGGTCGTGATCACCCGGTTGAAATCCACCGTCAGATAGTTTGTCCCCATATCGTAACCGGCGCTCAAAGCCTTGAAGAGCGACGTATCCGGTACGAGCGTCACGACTCCGTCTGTCACGGGAGCAACGCTGTTGTAGTTCTGGTCCACGAACGCAAACGCCGGGAACGTCATCGTGATGCCGCTCGCCAGATCGTAATCCTCAAACGTTTTTTGATCAGTCGGATCCAACCCGAGTTCGATCACCGTTGAGTCGTGGAGGGTGAGAACCGTCGCCACTGCAGGAACGTACTCATCCGAACCGGCGGAAAACGTGATCGCGGTTTTCACCACGTTCGGTTCCATGTCCAGAACACCATTGTCGTTCCGGTCTTCAGGCGGGAGTGCATTGAGCACGCCGTTTCCCGGACCAGGCCAGCCGGTCACCGGATCGGCAATCGAGGCATCTTCGGCAATCTCGTCAAACTGTACCGGGTTGCTGAAGGTCAGTATGAACTTGTTGTCGTTTGCGATGTACTCCGCAGAGAGCAGTGTGGTCGGATTCGCATCCTCCACATAGCGAACCGCAACGGTCGCCCCCCGGACTTGCTCGTCATTCGGCCGGACAAACGCACCATCCGGAATGATCAGAGTAAGCGAAGAGTGGTCGAGTACGGTCTCGATCTTCTCAAGGGCGGCGATGTCATTGCCCCAGATGTCGTACTCAACCGTCTCAGTGGTCGACTCATCGACATAAGACGTATGGTCGATCACGGCGCCATAGTACATCCGAATCTGAACTACTGTTCCTCTGTTTGTCGTGTTCATCACTGTGCCACCCGGGAGCGTATAATCATCCCGGAGGCCGCCGTTGTCATCATCCAGGACAAGCTGACCGATCGGAACCGCGGAAGCCACCGTTCGGACATTGCCGCTGAAATAGATGGACAACACATTGGTCGCTTCGTCGTACATGGCGCTATCCGGTTGCACCGCCTGAGCCACGGAAGCAAATGCCATGATGAAAAGAGCAACCATCCACAAGAAACGTCTGACCATTGACATGTCGTTGACCTCCTCCGTTCAGCCCCGACCCGCAGATCGGGGCCGAATGAAGTGCTGTGAAAGTCTTAGAATCCGAACTGGATGCTGAAGCGGTGGACCAGGTCGAGCACGCCGTAATCGCTGACGGCGTAATCGATCTCGAATCCAGCAAACTTAACTCCAACACCCGCCGATAACCCGAGCGAATCGTGGTTGAACGTGTAGCCTCCCCGCAGGAAGAACGCCTCCTGGAAGGCGTATTCGCCTCCCAGGTTGATCCGTTCAACGTTGTCGTTCGGGTGCTCCAGTTCGCCTACCACGGTCAGACGATTCTGGGCGGTCAGAATCGGATCTGCCGCCAGTCCCAGCCGGAAAACCATCGGGAAATGGTACGCCAGGTAGCTTTGCTCGTCCGGCAGAAGGGTACCGTTGTCCCAATCGTGGTATGTTCCAGCCAACTGAATCTCCGGACCGAAATTGCGAATGTTCATCGAAATCCTAACGGTGTTCCAGCGAGTGTCATACATCGTGCCGACATCCACCGCGTAAGACCCCGATATCTCCTTGTCCAGATCTTCGCGAACATACTTGATGTTGGCTCCGAAGCTGAACTTATCGGTTAGTTTACTGGCGACGGAAACGCCCGCAACCAGATTGTTGACCGAAAAGTACTCCCCGGTGCCGTTCTGGTTTTCCACCGTCGTGACTTCGATGTCTCCCGAATTCATCATCGCGCCGAAGACACCGACGGTCCAGAATGGATTGATGTTGTAGGCTGCACCGACAGCGTTGTAGCTGATGTCGGCGAGCCATCGAATGTTCTCGAGGTAGACGCTTTCCCCCTCCACATTCATTAACCCCGCCGGGTTCCAGAACATGGCGGTGACGTCGTTGCTTAGCGCCGAGAAACCGTTCCCCATGGCAACGCCGCGCGTGCCGATGGGAATCTTGAGGAAGTCGGAACCGGTCGTGCCAACCTTGGCAAATCCGGCGGCATACACCGAGGATCCGGCTAGAAGTAGCCCGACCACCAGCAAGACCAATGCAGTTTTACTCGTTCTGCGCATGGTCGTACTCCTTTGCAAAGGTTAGCGAATAATCAGGAACTTGCCAATCTTCTTGTCGCCCTTGGGCGTCTCCACCACGTACAGGTAAAGACCCGAAACGACCGACTGGTTATTCCTGCTGATCAAGTCCCAGCCCGCATCCCCCGCCTGGCCATCATTCTTCCAGATCGTGTCGATCAGGTCGCCGGTGAGCGAGAAGATCGAGATCTTGCAGCGAGGCGGCAGGTTGACGAATGAGATGCGGTTCTGATACCGCGCTTCGAACAGCGCCGTGCCCTTATACGGGTTCGGAACCACCTGCACCTTGGAGAGGTCGCTCTTCCCGGTGGCATCCGCGCGAGGAACCACGGGATCTGCGCCACCTCCAACCGTCTTGCGATAGTTGGCCCGAGCCGATTCGATCGACTTCAACGCACCCTTGTTGGGATCGTACGCCGCAAGAGTGTAGTAGTAGTTCAAGCCATTGATCGGTGCTTCGATATTGCGGAAGATGACCTGCGTGCCCGTCTCATCCATAAAATCGCCGCCATCATCCGTATACTGGTGCGCGATATCGGCAAGGCTGGTACCGGGCAGGTCCACCATGATGTACTGGTAGTCACCGGCCGCTATGGCCTCCGCATACCCATCTTCGTAGTAGGTCAACACACCGTTGGTACTGACCACCGTAATCGGGTTGACCGTGTCCCCATCCGTGTTGGTCAGGTAGACAGGGCCATCGATCACGTCAAAGGCCGCGATCAGTTTCCAGTCCGCCGTGGTGTACTTCGAGCGGTACACCTTGTAGCCCTCGAAGTCCGCCGCGCCGACGAAGCTGTCAATCGCCGTTTCTGCGCTTGTATCCCAAACGAGGCTCACCGATTGATCGCCGGCACTGTAATTCAGCTGCGGGATCGGCGGTGGAATCGGCAGAATGAAATGTTGATCGTCGACGATCTTGGCCGGCTCAACGCCGGTGAACCCGAGCTGATCACCGTAGGCACCCGGATTCGTGTACGTCAAATACGGATCACCGATCACGTCATGATTCCCGGAATAGTAGGCAACCATGGCGTTGTCAAGATTCTCGCGAATGCCCTGCATGCCCCAACCGACACCGGTCACCATCACGAACTTCTTGGTTTCGTTCGGCGCCCAGCCGTTGATCGGACCGATGGCCTGCAGGTAGCGGTAGTCAAACACCGGCGCACCGCCCGGGTAGTCAAACGGGTGCGGCATGAAGGTCATCCCGAGAGACAGCGCATGGGTGCCTTCCATGTACTGGTATTTCTCGGCGTCTGAACCCGGATCCGATTCCCAGTTCCACCACTGGTGAGAGTAGGGGCGCGGGAAGGTGTCTTCCGGTGTCGTATTGAACGGCGGCATCGGGTTGTAGATCACGCGCGTGCCGATCACACCGGCAGCCGGAGTGCTCAGCGTACGCTCGCCGTAATCGTTGTCAGGAGTTGCAGGATCGTCTCCGTCGAACATCAGGCTCGCGTTGCGCGAGAACAAATATCCGTGCAGCACGTTGCCCTTGTTGTCGTAAATCACCGAGTCTTTGGCCATCTTATGGCCGTCCCGAACGACAATCGCCGAATTGGGGTCTTCCGGATCCACCAGGACATCGGTCTGGTAGTGAATCGGGCCGGCGGTGGGTTCCAGGTAGACCTGATACTCATCGTAGATGCCGTCTGGTTCGGGTGTCGGTGCAGCGGGTTTGTACTGATCGCTGTACGGATTGTTTTCGTCCCAGTAGGGATTTTTCGGATCGGCGATGGGCCATCCCCAATAGTCGTACCCCGTGATCCCATCGCCATCGAGATCCATCGGGTCAACCCAGTCATACCGCCAGTGGTTCTGACCTTCGGGCGCCCACCCGTCGTAATCGACGAGGTCTTCGATCGCGCCGCCGTTTCCATGCGACGCGCCGTTTGGACCGGCACCGACGTCGTTGTCGTACACCCAGGTCACGTAGACGTTGTTCAGCGTAGCACCTGAAACGTTCTTGATTTGCATCAGGTACACTTGAAAATCGTCGTAATCCGGGAGCGACCAGGCGAGCGTGCGCTCGGACATCATCACACCGATCGGAGTGTGACCGCCGATCGAGGCGTCCAAATCGTCGTACTGGACCCACGCGTCCTGAATCGACTTCGGACCCGTGCCAAAGTAGAACGTAGAACCATCCGTGGGTTCCAGTTCATAGTTGCCGTAATCTGCGTGGCTGACACGTACGACACCACCGACTCGAGCGCCAAACCAGAACCGGCCTTCCCAGATGTAGTACACACCCGAGCCGCCGGGCCATTCACCCGAGGGATAGTTGTAGTTGGGGTCCCCGTATGAACCGATGTTCGACACGGCGTTCCACAGCGTGCCCACGTTGTTCACGTGCAGCTCCGGTGCGGGCCGGGCAGAGGTCATCACTGGCCCCTTCACCTGGACTTTCTGCTTCACTGCAGCCGAAGCAGAGACCGCACCAAGCGAGGACGCCAGCAGGACACCGGCAACCACCATTGAGATGAATCGTTTCACGGCTTACCTCCTCGCTTGCCTAGAATTCGATGCCTATGCCCAGTTCATACAGGCGGCCACGTTCCCAATAACCCGGGTCGTCGTACTGCCCGTTCACATCCTTGGTGCCGTTATATCCCGTCTTACCGCGTTGAATGTTGTTTTCGTCAACGTTCTCGTACCAAGCGATATCCGCATTATTCTGGAAGAAACTCTCGTTGATGTTGCGGTTGTTGAACATGTTGTAGGCCATCAAGTAGACATACATGCCCATGTGGTCGCTGAACGAGAACCGCTTCTGCAGACGGCCGTCAAACGAAAGCGTGTATGGAAGCCGCTTGTCGTTGATCGGAGGATTCTTGTCCTTGGACACCGACGAGTAGGGCAAGCCACTGCCGTACTTGCCGATGACACTGAAGGAAATCTCATCCATCCACGACTGGCCGAACGGGTGCGTCCCACGAGGAACCATGAACTGGAGGTTGCCGTACACCGTATGGCGCTGATCCCAGTTAAGGTAGTTCTCTGTAGTACGTGGAACCGTCTGGCTGTACGCGGTCAGATACCCCTGCCTCGTGGTAGAACTCTTTCCTTTCGCAACCGAGTAGGTGTAGCTGATGTTGCCGCTGTAGAAGTTGCTGAAGCGCTTCTCGAGGCTGATCTCGAAACCGCGAACGTTGCCGTAGTCCTGGTTGATGTAGAGACCATACCAGTTGAGCGCGTTGTAGTACACCTGGCGGGTATCGACGAGGCCCGAGATGTCCTTGTAGAAACCGGTTGTCACGATCACCAGGTCATCGGTGAACTGATGACGCAGGGTCAACTCGTAGGCCGTCGTGCGCTCCGGATCCAGGTTCGGATTTCCAATCAGCGGAAACGCCCCGGAGAAGTCCCAATTGATGTTGGTGAACGCGAGAGCCAGAATCGGCGTCTGGAAATTCCTGCTGTAGTTGAACGACAGCAGGTCGCGCTCGGTGATCGGGAACGCAACGCCGAGACGCGGGCTCCAGTATGACTTGGCGCCGATTGAAACCGGGTTTTTCACCGTTCCACCAGTCGTCGGATCCGTGACGGGGTCTGTGATGTCAGCAGGATAGTCGTTCCAGTTGATGTCAAAAACGTCGAGACGCATCCCGAGATTTACGACCATCCCCTCGAACTCCATCTTGTCTTCCAGCCAACTTCCGTAGCTGCGAGGCTTCGCGGCCATATTCTGGCCGTACACGTTGCCTCCCGACGCCATATCTACGTCATGGTCCTTGAGGTCGTAATACTTCAACTCAAGACCCGCCTTCAGCTGGTGATAACGATGCACTTGGCTGGTCAGGTTCGCGTTGATCGTCCAGGTCACCTTGTCATCGTTGTTCCAGCGAGCACGGTTGTATGTCCGGCCGTCACCGTAGATGTAGTAGTTGTCGTTGTCTTTCGACGACGCGTTGAAATTGATGTCGTTCCAAGTCAGCGGATGGTCGGTGCCTTCGGAAGCATCAATCACGCCGTTGTCGTTCTCGTCCGTGAACAGGTCTGTGCTGGGGCCGTACTGCTGCCAGTCCCAAACACCGTTGCCGTTCAAGTCTTCGTACTCCAGCTGGCCATCCCCGTTGGTATCAAACCAGAACAGCGACCGGTCGGAGTTGGACGCCAGGTACTGTCCAAGACTGTCCAACATCGCCTGCGGAATCTCGTCGATCGACCCGTAGGACTGCTCCATATCTAACTGACCGTTCCCGTTGAGGTCCTCGTTGAACTTTTCACGCGTGTTGTAGTGCATCTTGGTCTGGTAGCGCGAAACCGAGAGTTCGTAGAACGACTTGCTTGACAGCGCATGGTTCCACTTCGCCGAGAAGCTTTCCGTGTGCTGGAAGAAGTACGGAGTGTGCGTCAGCATGTTGTACTCGTCCAGCGCACCGTTGTGGTTCAGGTCCTCGGTGTCGATCGCTCCGTTTCCGTTCAGGTCTTCGCCCGCGTCGAGAATGCCGTTGTGGTTCAGATCTTCGGTATCCACCTGGCCGTCGCCGTACCAGGGCGTACCGTTCGAAGTCACGAAGTAACCGAGCGAATCAACGGCGGGGGAGAATTGGTTGAGCTTGTCCTCGACCGTTGTTCTGCTCCAGAGATGGTAATTGGTGAGACCATTCGCTGAAGCATAGAACGTGTAGAACTGGTTCGATACGGACCCGCTCAGCGTCAGCTTGTGCTGCGGCGTCAGCTTGTACGTCAGTTTTCCGAAGCCACTGGTGAAGTCATTGTTGTCGTTCGGGAAACGGCCAAGGGAGCTGTACAGTTGGCCGGACGCGAAGAAATACATATCGCCGAGCGACTTCGGGATGAACGGGATGCGGCCTGAGAGCGACGCCTGGATGTCTTTCAGCTGATCGCGCGCCCCGATGAACGTCGAACCGGCATCGTTCGTACGGATTGTCGCGGCCCCGGAGAAGCGATCACCGCCCTCCTTCGTCACCTGAGCAACAACGCCTGAAAGGGCGTTCCCATACTCGGCACCCATCCCGCCCGTGATCACGTTGATTTCTTCGAACGCGATCATCGGGATGTTGTCTTCCTCGTTACCGGTCATCGGGTCCGTCATCGCCGTACCATCGACCAGGTAGGCAACTTCAGTCCCACGACCGCCTCGGAAGTTTCCACCCACGGTCCCTGCGGTCAGGTTCACAACCTGTGTCACCGTCGCAACAGGCATCAACTTGATGTCTTCCGCGTTGCGGGTTGTGCGGCTTTCCGTCTGGTCCTTCTGGATGAGGGGACGTTCGGCCACATAGGTCACCGCTTCCGCGGCTTCCATGACCGTCTCCTCCATCTGGAAGGTGAGGGTGGTGGTTAATCCGGTGCTGACACGGACTTCCTCGTAACGGACAGGCGAATATCCGAGGATGGACGCCTGTACCGTATAGTTCCCGGGCGATACGTTCAAAATAAAGAACACACCGTCCAAGTCCGTGGAAGCACCAAGCTTGGTCCCTTCAACCAGAACGTTGGCCCCGCTTAATGCCTGGCCGGTTCTGGAATCCACGACCTTACCGACAATCTTGCCGGTCTGCTGCGCGTAGGCCGGACTGAAAGCAAAAGCAATCAGACCAACAGCGAGCAGCAGGAGCAGTAGACGCTTCCCAATGCCCATAGCGCACACCTTCACTCTTGAACCCGCCTTCCGCCGGAGTGCCGTCCCTTTCCTCCTCCAGAAACAGCAACACCGACATGAAGACCCTTTAACTATTTTTCAAAAACCCACACTCGAAATGAAGTGAAACAACAAACACCCACACCGGCACCCCCGGCTCGCCAAACGTCAAGGTTGACGTCCGGACGAATCACGAGGCGCCCATGCGGCTCCTGATTGTGTTCTTCGCGCTGTTGAAGAATCGCCATTCGATCCGCGTCAGCAGTACCTGTTCCCGACATGTCTACGCAAGACCTGTTTGGGCTTAAACTGCACACGATTCTGGTACGGATACGAACTCACAGGCAGGATCATCGTCCGTGACGCGCAGGCACTTTTCCAGATCTGTTGTCTCTGGCCCCTTGCGAGGCGGGAGGTGCCTGATGCCGTCTTGCGTCCCCTAACCGACGCTGGCGAACTCGTTCCCTAACCTGCCACCAGGTTGTTCCGGCTCCTGGTTGTCAGAATCGCCGTGCACCCACGTTGTCGCCCACTGTCCTTCCCCCGGCACACAAGCCAAGGATGAAGGCTGAAAAAGATAGGGACCTGTGCCGACAACAGTCAAGCACGTCCACAGGGACTTTAATATTCCCTTGCGGCACATCCGCAGACGAAGGAGTGAAGAAAAATTGGTTCGTGCTTTTTCGGATTCTTTGCCTCAACAAAATTCAAACATGCAAGCCCGTTGAATTTGTTGTTGGCCGTTCTCGTCATAGGAAGAGCCAACAGTCTCAATCCGCCGACCGCTGATCCCGGCGAATCGTGGCGCAAAAGCCAGATGCCCCTTCATCAGAAATATACACTTACTCAGCGCCCGATAACAGTACCGCTGCACATTATACTCATTTTATCCTAACAACTTGCTCATCCCGAGAGACAATCGCCACTCCCTTGCACTCCTTATATATAGGAAGATTCGGCCGCCTCAGAAATGCACCCGATAGACAAACCGGACATTGCGGCCCGGCTCCGGGAGAATCACCTTGATCCGCGAAAGATGCTGCCGGTAACTGGCGTTCCCCGCGTTTCTCAGCTCCAGTGAGACGGTGTGCAGCGCGCCCAGAATCACCTGTTGTGCCTGTACGCCCAGATCGACACGCAACCAGGCGGAAGTCGGTCGTTCGAATTCGTCCACCCGGTGCTGCGCGGCAGCCCCATGAAAATCGAAGTTCAGCGTCCAGTTGCTCAGATGATGGTCGAAACCGAGTGTGCCGGAAAGCGGCGGGATCATCGGCAGAGGCACGCCGTTCGTCCGGCGCTCACCCCAGACGTAGCTGCCGGTCATGTTCAGATCCCAGTGCTCGGACAGCTCCACCCGCAGGTTGCCTTCCGCACCGTGCATCTGGACCGGTACCCCCTCGTATTGGTACTCGTACAGGTCCGCTCGACGGGCTGAAAACCGTCCGGTGTTTGAGGGAAAGATGTAGTGGTCAAACTGATTGAGATATACGGCGGCCCTCCCCTCTACTCGGGCTCTCCTCAACTTCACCCCAAGCTCCACTCCAATGCCTCTTTCAGGATCGAGTCTGGAATTTCCGATCTCATAGGAGTAGGCTGCAAGGTGAGGTCCTTCGCTGAACAGCTCCTCCACCATTGGCGCCCGCCAGAACCGGATCGCAGACAGGTTCACAGACCAGCCCGGATGCACGACACGTTGGACGCTGACGGCCCCCGACAATCCCTGGAAGTCGCGGTTACTGATGTCTCCAATGATCAGACTGGTCCGCTCCTGATCCGGCCGCACCTCGCGCCTGTCCGCACGAATGGATACCTGTATGCGCCAGGGAGCGATATTTCGCTCCTCGAACAGATAGATTGCGGCGCTACGCTCCCTGCTCGCGGGGGTGAACGTCAATCCACTCGTTTTGTATTCGCGATTCTCGAGAGACACACCCGCGGCCCCTCGAGTGAAAACGCCATGGTTTCCGAACAGCGTCCGTACGTCCAGGTCCGCCGTTGTGACGTCGAATCCCATGCCAAGTTCGCCGCTGCTTTCATACTCCGCGTGGCTATACTCGTTAAGATCCCCCTCCAGGTCTACCCGGCTCAGCGCCGAAAACCCCGGAGTCCAAGCCGTTCGAAACGCCGTGTGACGGCGGCGCATGCTGATGTCCACACCGTTGGGATGAGCCCCGACAAAACCGCCCGGAATGCCATAATCAGAGCTGTACTTTTCCGCAGCCACCCCCGCCGTAATGTCCTTGATGTTCCAGCCGATGCCGATCACGCCGTTTCCGGTATAGGTGCCGGTGTTGCGCATCACACCGTCCGGCGTGTTCACATCCAGGGAACGCCGCAGGCTCCCGTCGAGACGCAGCGCCAGGGGGCCGACGGGAGCATCCAGTGTGACTCCCGCGCCACGGGCCAGATTCACGGATTCGCCGGTGAGCGTGGCCGTTCCGCCGATATGATCGGGACGGTTAGCAGGAATGATCTTGCGGTCGACGTTGATCACGCCGCCGAGCGCTCCAGATCCGTAAAGAAAGGTTTCGGGTCCTCGCAGCACTTCGATCTTGTCCACAGTCATCGGATCGATCGCCACCGCATGATCGGAAGAAGTTGAGGAGAGATCGCCAGTCTGTTGTCCGTCCTCGAGAATCATCAGCCGATCCCCGCTGAGTCCTCGGAGAACAGGTCGCGCGGGCGCCGGCCCCATCGATCGCTGAGCGATTCCCGGCTCCTCGTCCACCGATTCCGCGACGGTCAATCCGAGCTGGCGTTCGAGCTCTCTGCCGGAGACCTCCGTCACCGGATCGTGAACGAATCCGCTGCTGTCGCGCTTCGCACGAACCTCGACGTCTTCGAGCTCAACGACCGAGTGGGTCATTCGGACGACGAGCCGCAGGGTATCGCCATCCACAAGGGTGATCCGCCGCAAAGCGTCACGATACCCGACGCGGATGCTCCGCAGCGACCAGGTTCCCGGTGGCACATGCGTCAAGGCAAACGTGCCCTCCGGACCTGTTTGCACCGCGGTCTTCAGCTCTTCGACGACCATGTCCACCCAGCCGAGAGGCTGCCCGCTGGCCGCGTCCTCCACTCGCCCAACGATCGTGCTGCTTACCATCGACGTTGCGGATGACGATGCGGAGGCGTTTCCCCACCCCGTCCCGGCGATGATCAAAACCGTCAGGGCGAAATGGGAAATCTGTTTTTCAACGATCGGGATCTTCACGGGACAGCCGCCACCTGAACCGGGAGTTCCGGCGAGACGTAATCGTCATGATCGTGATGGGTAATCACGATCCGCAGCGTCGTTCCACCCTGCTCAATCCCGGCGACACGGAAATGCCATTTTCTGCCGCTGGCGAACGTCCCCACAATCGCCTCCGCCAGCGGATCAGCAAACCTGACCTCGAGACCATGATCCGCGTCCGTCTCTTCGACGGAATCCGCGTCGCTCGGATCGAACCAGTCCCCGGAGTCATCTTTGAACCGCAGATCCAGCCAATCGGTTGTATCTCCGACGGCGAATGTAAGAGACCCGGAGACAACAGTCCCGTCCGCCTCGACGAGCATCGTGTCAGCCTCCATCACCCTGACGCCCAACGCGTCCAGATGATCGCCCTCGTCCGCGCCATTCGTAACGCTGTTGCTGCCGCAACCGTAGATCGCCAAGGCCCCGATCCCCAGAATCACCGCCAGCAGTCCACTTCTCCCGAATCTCAGCATGTCCTCTCCTTGTCCGAATACGTCAAGCCGCACCGCATCCCCCTGCGCAGAGGAGCAGCCGGTTACGTCCCTGGCGTTCGACTTGCCGGGGCCGTTCTCAAAACAGTGTTTGGGGTCTATCCGAACAGATCAGGAGAGAACAGGAGGATCTCTGGCGGACGCGTGCCGGGCGTGATCGTCCCATGCAAAGTGAGGTTGGACGATTTCAACGTGGCTTGCGACCCAATAGGCGACAACCGGCTGCGAAACCAACGGACCGTGCGCGAGCGAAACGCGCAGCACGGGACAGATGTCAGTTTCGGCGCCGTTCTGAAGGGTTGGATTGCCCTGTTCAACCGCTGGATAGGGAAGCGGTGGCTGGGGAAATCCGTGGTTGTGGTGCAGATCGAGCGTTAGGACAAACGGGAGATACCAGGCGATCGCCAGCAATGTAACGCTTCGCCGGAATCGCGTCGTGATCACGGAATCCCTCCTCTTTCCCACGCCCACCCCGAATTAAGGCTTCTTAATGAGTGTAAAATCAACGCGGGTTCATTCCAAGGAAGAATTATCGAATCAGGAGGACGTGCAGAGATTGGGGGCCGTGTACGCCGAGCACCAGCTCTTTTTCAATGTCCGAGGTGCGGCTCGGGCCTGTGACGAATACAGCGTTGCCATCCGTCCGCTCACTCTTTTTCCAGACAGCGAACAGAGCCTCGATGTCCGGCACGAGGCGATCCTCTGAGAGCAGCGCGATGTGGTGTGTCGGCAGCAGGCTCACCGCCCGCTGGTCCGGTGACAGTGGTGGCAACAGCAGCGTCCCGGTTTCCGCGGCGATCGCCAGCGCAGAGGTGATTCCCACGTCCGCCCCGGCAAGCCGCTGTTTCCATTCCGCCGCCTCAGCTGCCGCCCTTTTTTCAGAAGGAGGGGCAACAACGGCGGTGGCGCTGCGCGCAACGACGGCCTTGACAGCTCCGAAGTCGACCAGTTCCCTTTCATTGGTGATCGCAACCGTCTGCGCAGCCAGTGAATCGAACAGGGAAGAAAGCGCCGCGGCAACCCCCTTGGCGCTGGTCACAATCAACTGCGCGTCAACTCTCTCGAGAGCGGCAGCGAGCACCTTCTGCAGCGCCCGTTTGCTGTCAGCCATTCTCCGGACCCTCCGGCTTAGCGTTCCGATCGTCGAACTGCTCACGGAAGGAACGCTTCGCAAACACTGGCGGATCCCTGTGGTCTGTCCATCCGGGAATGACCATTTTCTTTGGTCCCCCCGGCCAGATAAACTGCACGCCGCGCGCAAAAGCCGTGGCCGCCTCGTAAATCCGTCGGGAACCCATCACCGTTCGGAACGACCGCCAGAGGCCGCGTTCCGGGTCGAACGCGGAACGCAGCTCCGTTCGCTGCTTTCGCAATGCGAGCAGCAGCTTGGGCAGGGGAATGGACACGGGGCAGGCTTCCTCGCACGCACCGCACAGGCTGCTGGCGAACGGGTGGTCCGGTGCTGACCGTACGCCTTCCCGGGCCGGGGTGAAAACAGCTCCAATCGGGCCGGGATAGACGTCGCCGTAGGGATACCCCCCGACCTGCTGGTAGACGGGACAGGCGTTCAGGCACGCGCCGCAGCGGATGCAGCGCAGTACTTCCCGCATCTCCCGGTCCGCATGAATCCGCTTGCGGCCATTGTCGATGACGATCACATGCACCTGCTGCGGGCAACCCCCCTCCGGATCGGGTCCCCCGGTCAGGTTAAGGTACACCGTCGCGCGCTGCCCGGTCGCGCTCCGCGAGAGGAGCTGCCAGAGCTGGGCGAGGTCCTCCAGCGACTGCGTCACCCGCTCCCAGCCCAGCAGCGCGATTACCACCCTCGGCAGGGTGGTCACCATCCTGCCGTTGCCTTCGTTGGTCACCGTGGCGAGATGTCCGGTCTCCGCGACGGCGAAATTGACGCCGATCATTCCCACCTCAGCGGAGAGGAACTGCCTGCGCAACGTCCGGCGAGCGATCTGCGTCAAGGCCGGCGGGTCATCGGTGTATTCGACACCCAACCTTTTCGCAAAAAGACGCCCGATGTTCTGTCGGCTGAGATGCATCGCCGGCATTGTAATGTGGCTCGGAGCCTCTCCACGAAGCTGCACGACGTACTCACCGAGGTCGGTTTCAACGGCTTCAATACCGTGTTGTTCGAGAAAGTCGTTGATCTCGATCTCTTCGGAGAGCATCGACTTGGATTTCAGCACCCGTTTTGCGCCCGCGGCTCGGACAATGGACAGGGCGATGTGGCGCGCTTCGTTGTCGTCGCGGGCTTCGTGCACAGTGATTCCGTTTTTCGCCCAGTGCTGTCGAAGCTGACCGTGCAACTCGGCGAGCGTGTCGATCGCTTCCTGCCGCCGTGCCGTCGCGCGTGCCCGCCGTTCCTCAAAATCCGGCCATTCCGCCACACGGTCGGCCCGGGCACTCACCGCTTTGCGCGTGTTTCGCTTGAACGGCGGGTCGCTGGACCGCGTCCTTAACGCCGATCCAAGCTGCCGCTTCAGCTCCTTTGGGCGATTCGCGTAACTCATGGTTCCGGCGACTCCCCCGCCAGGATGCGGGCGTAATGCAGGGTTCTGATCGGCAAACTCCGGCGCGAGATTATCCCCGCGAGGTGCATCAGGCAGGAATCGTCCGTCGCGGTGACATAAGAGGCGCCGCTCTTTTCAATCGCCTCAAGCTTGTCTTCTCCCATCGCGACGGAGAGCGCGGAAAATTTCGCAGCAAATGTCCCCCCGAACCCGCAGCACCTCTCCTGGTCGTTCAGCTCCACGACGTCGATCCCCTTCATCGACCGCAGCAATGAAAGCGGCTGTTTCAAAATGCCCAG
>Ga0315555_1000318_pt1 | contig 32746 bp, 29 predicted proteins | sample SalMarSW160380MG_FD_202113 | JGI IMG/M metagenome (GOLD analysis project Ga0315555, IMG submission 202113) | Salt marsh sediment microbial communities from the Plum Island Ecosystem LTER, Massachusetts, United States - Salt Marsh Sediment SW1603-80 ... | reverse complement strand
CTCACGGAGGGGAATTGGATATCTGCCCCAGGAATCCTCTGTTTTTCAGAAATTGACAGTTGAACAGAACATGCTTGCGGTACTGGAAAATACAAACCTGAGCAGGAAGGAGCGTAATGTGAGGGCCGATAAAATCATCGAGGAACTCGGTATAGAACATGTCAGAAAGCAGAGGGGGTATACGCTTTCCGGCGGCGAGAGACGCCGCACCGAAATCGCTCGCGCTCTTGCGGTTGAACCGAGATTCATGCTTCTCGACGAACCCTTTGCAGGGGTGGACCCGATTGCTGTTTTCGACATACAGGGCATTATCGAACGGTTGAAAAAGCAGGGGCTCGGTATTCTCATTACCGATCACAATGTGCGAGAAACGCTCCGCATTACCGATCGGGCATATATTATGAATGAGGGGGAGATACTTGTATCGGGTAGCAGTGAATTTCTGGTAAATAACGAGGAAGCAAAAAGAATATACCTGGGTATCAATTTCACGATATAAAAGGGCTGAAGAAAATATTTACCGAACACACTCAAGGGCTCCTGTGTATGTCACAGGATATGAAAAAAAAGAAGAACAGGAAAAGGTTGATATATGTCTTGTTTGTGCTATAAAATAGAGATACCAGCATTGATTGTAAAATGAGAGTAGTAATCAAGGGTACGTAGAAATGAAGGAAGGATCTTTTCAGTGGAGTTAAAGCCGGAAATACATCTTAAACAAATCCAGAAACTGGTTATGACGCCCCAGCTGCAACAGGCCATCAAGATGCTGCAGCTCTCAAACCTTGAGCTCAATGAACAGATAGAACAGGAGCTCATAGAGAATCCTGCTCTTGATATCGAGGAGCAGGAACGCGAATACGAACTTAGTGAGCAGGACATCAACAAGCGGATTGAAAAAACTTCGGATGAAAAGACAGGCGAGGAGTTTAACGAGGAATACTTTTATCTGGAAAGATCATATCCGAAAAACCAGCGCGATTCAGGCAAGGATAAAAAACGGGAGTTTCTGGAGGGAGCGGTTTCCCGGGAAGAGACCTTGAGGGAATACCTTTTGCAGCAACTGCACATGTTAAAAATCGATCCCGATGAGCTTGAAGCTGCGGAGATTCTTATTAATTATATCAACCCGGAAGGTTATTTATCCAGAGGGCCGGAGGAAATAGCCTCTGATTTCAGAATGAGCTCCGATGTTGTAAAAAAAGCGCTCAGCATCGTGCAGACCCTTGACCCGCCCGGGGTGGGGGCACAGGATATACGGGAATGTCTTTTGATACAGTTGCGGAACAGGGGAGATTACCCTTTAGCAGAAAAGATTATCCTTGACTATATGAACGAGTTGAAGTTAAAGAAATATAATGAGATAACAAAAAAATGCGAAACATCCAGGAATGTGCTCGACCGGATGCTCGAGATAATCTCGAGCCTTGAACCCTATCCCGGACGGCAGTTCTATACGGAGGATATTCGGTATATTATTCCTGATGTGATAGTAGAGAAGGGAGAAGACGGGTTTCAAGTTATTGCAAACAGCTCTTCGATTCCCCGGTTGAGGGTAAACAGCTATTTTGAGCGGCTCATGAAATTGAAGAGGAACGACAGGAGGGTGCGCGATTTCGTGAATGACAGGGTGCAGCGTGCAAAGTCGTTTATACATGCTGTTCAACAGCGTGAGAGCACACTCGTCAGAGTTACCGAAGCAATACTGAACAAGCAGATGGATTTTTTTGAAAGGGGACCGATGTATCTGAAGCCTATGATTCTTAAAGATATCGCACAGGTTGTCGACCTGCATGAATCGACCATCAGCAGGATTACCAGTTCAAAATACGTACAGACCCCCTTCGGTGTGTATTCCCTTAAGTATTTCTTCTCGAGCTCAATTCCTGCGCTGGGAAGTGAGGATTTATCTTCAACGAGTATAAAGGAGATTATCAAGGGGATTGTCAACAATGAGGGGTCCAAGATGCAGCTCAGTGATCAGAAAATAGCGGACCTTCTCGCAAAGAGAGGAATAAAGATAGCACGAAGGACTGTTGCAAAGTATAGAAAAGAACTGCAAATTTTACCATCAAACTTAAGGAGGTCGTGATGAACATTTCAATCACAGGCAGAAAAGTGAAAATCACACCCGAGATTCGTGCGTATATTGAAAAAAACATGAAAAAACTCGACCATTACATAGACCACATATATGATTTCAAGCTCGTTATTAAAAGAGAGAGGCACATATTTTTTGCTGAGGTCAACATAAACGTAAAGAAGAAGATTATTCATATTTTTGCGAAAACATCGGAAATAAACAGCGTTCTTGACACACTTTTCGATAAAATTGAGGTGAAACTCAGCAGGTACTGGGACAAAATAACTGATAAGCGGGTTATCCCGCTCAAGGAAGCCGTGGCCGAGTCGCAGAATTCCGCGACTTCACTCCAGGGTGAAACTGCCGTGTAGCACTTCTGTGTAGCAGGACTACCTGACTTTAACAAAGAGGCGGGAATGGGTAAGAAACAGACGGGAATTACCATCAAGCGGCTCCTCGAACTTGCGCAGGAGGGAGATATTCTTCATCTGCGTAATATTACGGGAGATACAATTCTCCCGAATAGAATCCAAAACAGCGATATAAACAGGCCCGGCCTTTCGCTCACCGGTGATTATGATTACTTTGACTATGAAAAGATACAGGTGTTCGGGCGCGGTGAATATCACTACCTGCTGAAACTCATAAACAGCAATGACATGACGAATATTGAAAAATTTTTCAGTTATCCCGTTTCCTGCTGCATCTTTTCACACGGCCATGAGCCGCCCCCCCTGTTTGTTGACATGGCGAAAAAAACGAATGTGCCGGTTCTCGTCTCTTCCCTCCCGACAAATGTAATGACAGCGCGTGTGATCAAAATACTTGAAGACGCGTTCGCCCCGAGAACGAGCGTCCACGGGGTGCTCGTTGAAGTATTCGGTGTTGGAATACTGATTGTGGGAAAAAGCGGTGTGGGAAAAAGCGAATGTGCACTCGAGCTTATTGAGCGCGGCCACCGGCTTGTTGCGGATGATGTCGTCGACGTGCGGTCGATATCCGATACCCTCCTCATCGGAAGCGGTGCGAAGCTCATCAGGCATCATATGGAAATACGGGGACTTGGAATAATTAATGTAAAACAGCTCTTCGGCGTCGGGGCGATACGTGATACAAAACAGATACAGCTTGTAGTAATCCTCGAAGCCTGGGATGACAATAAGGAATATGACCGGCTTGGACTCGAGGATACAACGTACTCGATTTTAGGGGTTGAAGTGCCTCTTCACACCATACCCGTGAAGCCCGGAAGAAATATCCCTATTCTCATTGAGACAGCTGCAATGAATTTCCGGTTGACGAAGCTCGGGTACAATACGGCAAAAGAATTCAACCGGGAGCTTGTGACCTATATCGAAGAGGAACGAAAAGCTGAATAACAGGCGGTGATTCCTTTGTACACGAACATGTGTATACAACAAGGGTGGGACAGTTCTATGGTGGAAAAAGAGATCGTCATAAAGAACAAGAGCGGGTTGCACGCGCGTCCTGCAGCGGTCATTGTGCAGAAGGCCAATGAGTTTCAGTGCGATATTTTTTTTGAAAAAGATGAAGACAGGGTGAATGCGAAGAGTATAATGGGAGTGATGATGCTTGCGGCCAGCCAGGGAACGAGGATCAAGATAATCGCCGAGGGTGACGGTGAAAGTGACGCCGTCGCCACTATATCCGCGCTGCTGGAATCAGACATTGACAGTGAGGTACAGTCATGAAAAAAATAAATGTCATTATATGCGCGCTGCTACTCGTTTTTACCTGTCCGTTTTTGCTATCCGGCGCTGAAAACAGACAATTTATCCGAAAAGACCCTATCCTCGCCGGTGCGCTTTCCTGGTACGTACCGGGACTTGGACAGCTCTACGCCGGTGCATATCTCAAAGGCGCGGCATTCTGGATAGTCGAGGAAGCCCTTCTTGCGAGCGCCATTCTCACCATTGCGGAACTCGAGCTGAATGTAACGGGTGATATCAACCTCGGTGTCGATATAAAATCAAAGGATAATCCCGATAACAGGGAACGGCAAACGGCGATCATCCTTGGAGCTTCATTCGTTGTCGTTCATTTTCTCAATGTAATAGATGCGGTTAATACGACCCGAAAGTACAATCAGAATCAGGAACAGAAGGTCTATGCCGACGTGACGTACGGTGATGAGGACGGCTCCTACAATTTCGGCCTTCACCACAGATTTTGAATTAAGGGGACATAATACCTATTTGTTTGTTGAACAAAGTTTGTGTGTCGATTTGTTATTTGGTGATTCTCGTTTTAGCCTGAAGGACAGGTTCTATATGAAACTGAAGATTACAGTTTTTTCGGCAGCTGTACTGTTTGCTTTGATGTTTTCAATTGCAGAAGGCATCGAAAATCCTGCTGCCGGTACGGAATATACCACCTATGCATTTGAAACAGGCCTTCTACCGGGCACGGGTGGTTGTATGGCGATCGGATCATCCGGTGAAATGGGCATCTTCGGCAAGGGCTCGCCGAACGAACTGTATGACACGTCTGCACTGGCCGCTATTTCACATCAGGCTGCAGGACTGGCGCTGCCCGGAGAAAAAGATCCGTTTCTTGCGGGCCTTCTTTCCTGGTTCATGCTCGGTATCGGTCAAATCTATGTCGGAGATTACACGAAAGGCTCCCTGTTTATTGCTGCTGGCTTTGTGGATAAGGTCGCTCTTGTGCTGCTTATATCTCACATCAATTCCAAGTACGCGCCGAGTGCAGACGAGATCGTCAATCTGAACTGGAAATCCTTCGACGGATCGACGAAATTTTTAATTGTGTCATATCTTGTAAGCTCATTTGGATTGCGGTTTTACAGTGTCGTTGATGCTGTTCATTCTGCGCATACGTATAACAGGCGATTATATGGACAGTCAAAACGAGAGAGCATGTCGCTCGAGCTTATTCCTGACGGATATTCTTTTTCATACAACTTTCAATTCAACGACTGATCAATGAAAAAAGTATTTTTTTTTACTCTCTTGCTGTGTGTGCTCAGTTCGGCTGCTGTTTTTCCGGACTCACTCACCGTCAAATTCAATACCAGTGAGCTTGTGGACGGGAAACTCGTAACCCCCGTCGCCCTGACTGGAGCAATTTCATACGATACCTTTGACGCAATTCGTAACGGAATCACTGCAAAACTCTTTATTACCTTTCAATTGATGCGGGCTCCCGGTTTCATCGGAATGGGTAAGAAGGTGTTCAAACAGAGGCAGGAGACTTTTACAATTTCATTCGATGTGTGGGACAACAGCTTTATACTGGAAGACAAACAGAGACAAGACCTGTTTAATACCGGGAGCTCATCCGAAGTCATCATGCATGTCAATAAGATAATCAGCCCGCTTATCTTTGAAGCATCCTCAATAGGGGATACAGAACCACTTCTGCTCAGGGCGCGGATCAAGATACAATCCATAAAACTCTTCCCTCCATTTGGTATCTTTCTTGTATTCTTTGATCCCTGGAATTTTGAGAGCAGATGGATTCAATCGGATGTATTTATCTTGAAAAAATTGTAGAATGGACGTGAAAAAAACACGAAAACGGGAAAATATCCTTTTAATTGCTCTTATTGCTATTTTCTCCGTGTATTTGGGCGCCCTGCTGTTTTTTAGCTTTGCGGTCGACCCGTTTGTGCTTTTTCAGGCAATTGCTCAAAAGAGCATCCTGCTTTTTTCGCTCATCGCCCTCCTTGTCGTTATATCCTTTCTCGTAATATATAATATCGCCCAGATAGTTCGGGACAGGCTGCAGGCGCGCGAAGGCTCCAAGTTTCGTTTCCGCCTGACTGTTTTTTTCCTTATCGTAACGCTGATCCCCGTTATTCCGCTGTCGCTGATTTCCAATAATCTCATTACAAAAAGTATAAACCTCTGGTTTGTCCGCGGCATCGAGGAATCTCTTGTCAACGGTCTTGAAATGTCAAAAGAGGTGTACAACCGGCTTTCAAACGAGACCCGTGCTGAGTGGAAGAAGGTGTGCGGTGGGTGCACTGAAGACCAGATGCGTTCCGCCAACTTTAAAATAATAGACGGTATATTCCGGTTTGATCCCGATACTCACGAGATAACCGGTGTATTGGGGCGTGATACAGAGCTTGCCCGGGAACTCACGCGAAATGACGAGACGGGCAAAATAAACCCTGATGAGTGGCGGAGGATCACTGCGTCACAACATGAATATCTCATTACTTCAGTTGCCGCTGCAGGAGGTAAGCGGTACCTGATTTCCAGAAGGGTGCCATCCACAATTTCCGGGTATGCAGATTCAATATCGAGCGGATTGCAGAACTACAGGACCCTTAAAATCGTAAGAAAACCGCTGATCGGTGTTGTAACGCTTGTACTCATCGTGATTGTCGTGCCTTTTTTTATGCTCTCCATCTATCTGAGCCTCGTTATCTCAAAAGAGGTGACGGTTCCGATTCGTGAGCTTGCAATAGCCACGCAAAAGATCGCGGACGACAAGCTCGATTATCGGGTCGAGCTTGAAGCGAAGGATGAGCTTAAACTATTGATCGATTCATTCAATGAAATGACGGAGGAACTTCGTGTCAATAGGCAGCTTGTTAAACATACGGAAAGAATCGCCGCATGGCAGGATATCGCGCGAAAGATTGCCCATGAAATCAAAAACCCGCTCACACCAATTAAGCTGTCGGCTCAACGTCTGCTGAAACGGTATTCGGAGGAGGAGGTATTTTACGATGTACTTGTCAAGGGAATAAACACCATTATTTCCGAAGTGGATAACATTAACGAAATGCTCAATGAATTCTCGCAGTTCACACGTTTTCCTGAGACAAAGCTAGGCATGTATGATATAGTACCTATTATCGATGATGTGATCACCCTGCTGAAAGACTCGTATAGAAACATGGTTTTTACTTTCATACATCCTAAAAAAAATATATATATTAGAATCGATGGAATGCAAATCAGGCGGGCCCTGTTGAATATCCTGCACAACAGCATTATTGCAGTGAAGGAGCATGGTACTGTGACGGTGGAATGTTGTTCCGGCGCTGAGGATGCATCAAGCGGTGTGCATCGGTATATAATTGCTGTTACAGACAACGGGCCCGGTATCGATCCCGTTATCAGAGATGCGATTTTCGACCCCTACGTGTCCAAAAACGGGACAGGTTCGGGGCTCGGGCTTACAATTGTCGAGAAGATCGTATTCGACAACAGGGGCAGAATATGGTTTGACAGCGAACCCGGCAAAACAACTTTTTACATGGAGTTTGAAGAGGCATGAACACAGTCCTCGTTGTTGATGATGAGAAGAACATACGAGAAACACTGAAAGACGTGCTCGAGGATGAGGGCTACGTCGTTCTGCTTGCTGAGAATGGACGGGGAGCGCTCAATGTGATAGAACGGAATGCAGTGGATGCGGTGCTCCTCGACCTCTGGCTCCCGGAAATCGGCGGTATTGATGTGCTCCAGACGATCAAAAGTGATTTTAGAGAGCTGCAGGTAATTATTATTACCGGCCACGGGACGATAGATACTGCTGTGAAGGCCACAAAAATCGGTGCGTTCGATTTTATCGAAAAGCCTCTTTCAATAGACCGGGTTCTCAACGTTGTTGGCCATGCGGTAAAGATCAGTGGGTTAAGAAAAGACAACAGGGAGCTGCGCCAGCAGAGTGAAAAAAATTATTTCATGGTGCCCGGCAAGTCACAGACATTCAGTGAGATAGAGAATCTAATCGAAAGCTGTGCCCAGAGCAACACGCGTGTGTTTATATGGGGTGAAAACGGTACCGGGAAGGAAGTCATAGCGAGAAGGATACATATAAAAAGTTCACGAAAAAATGGGCCCTTCGTCGCCGTGAACTGCGCAGCAATACCGCAAACCCTCATTGAATCGGAACTGTTCGGATACCGTAAAGGCGCGTTTACAGGGGCGCTCCAGGATAGAAAGGGTAAATTTGAAGTGGCTGATACAGGAACCATTTTTCTCGATGAAATCGCGGATATGAGCCTCGAGGCACAGGCGAAGGTGCTTAGGGTACTCGAAGAAATGCAGGTTGAACGGGTTGGCGGTGTAAAGCCCGTGGAGATAGATGTACGGGTAATAGCTGCTACAAATAAAAATATTACAGAGGAAGTTGGGAAGGGACGGTTCAGGGAAGATCTCTACTACAGGCTCAATGTTGTGCCCATTCATGTTCTGCCGCTCAGGGAAAGACGTGAAGACATTCCGAGCCTCATTGAATACTACCTGCAATTTTTTGCAGACGAAAATAACAAGAAGAAAAAAGGTATTACCGAGGAGGCGAGAAAATTTCTTATCGAAGACTACACGTGGCCGGGTAATATACGCGAGCTGAAAAACCTGGTGGAAAGACTCACTATTCTTACACTGGAAGATACAATTAAACTGAGTGATGTCAGGAGGGCGGTAGGTTTCTCAGAGGCCCCGGTCTCAACCCAGGCGCTTGAGGGATTGGGGCACATCGAGATCACCGGTAGTCTCAAAGCGGCGAAGGAACTTTTCGAAAAGAGCTATGTTGATAAAGTGCTGAAGGAAAGTGAATTCAATATCTCAAAAGCAGCGAGAATTCTGAAAGTGGAACGGTCCAATCTGTACAAGCTGATGAAAAGACTCGGTATCGGAAAGAAGAGTTAACTAATGACGCCGGTGAATTATAGCTTGCACCGTTGGCATTATCCCGCCGCAAAGCCTCCAAAAATATTAAAAATTCAACTGCGGAAGATTCGTGAGTTCAACCGCCAGGTCAGTAGGCCGGATTCCAGGAGATAGGGTTGTTCCGTGTAAAAGAGTTGTTCAAAGAGCTGTGTGAAGGGATAATTCATCCCGTGTACGTTTTCCTTGGAGAGGATGGAGGTACAAAGGAAGAGTTCCTCCGTTCAATTATCGACAGGCTTTTCAGCGATAAAAGGCAGGAGGAGCAGGTCCTCAGCACTGCTGTGTTTTACGGAGACGATACAGAAGTTGAATCCGTTGTTGAAAACGCGAACACCTACTCGTTTCTTTCCGACAAACGCGTAATTGTTGTACACGATTTTGATAAGATGAGTAATTTGAACGTTCTTAGCGAGTATATGAATACGCCGAATTCTTCGACGGTCCTTGTGCTTCTTTCAAAAAATAAATCCGTACCAAAAAAATTCGATGAATCGGCATCCAGGCACGGGAGGGTTTCGATTTTCTGGCCCATGTTCCGTAATGAGGGTGAACAATGGTTTTACAGCAGGCTGAAAGAGATGCGCATAAAAGCTGAAAAGGATGCGGTAGATTATATTTTCGATGTGTCGGGAACCGGTAGAGACGAGCTGAACGTCCAACTGCAGTTTTTAGTCAGCTATCTATCGGAGGGCGAGGTTCTGACACTGGAGAAAGCGCAGGATGCTGTCGCCCGTTTGAATACGTACACCGTATTTGATCTCTGCAATGCGCTTTTTGTGAAAAATTCTGAAGAAATTCTGTCTATTTTCCACCACCTGCTCGATTATGGAGAAGACCTGGGCAGAATAGTATATTTTTGCGCACGGGAAATTCTGAAACTGTACGATTGTTTCGTGATGAAAGAGTCCGGTTTTTCTTTCGCATCGATCAAGAAGAAATTGAGCCTGCGAAAGATGGAAGCTGACCGTATAGGGTCGATTATCACAAGAATGAACCGGCGTTATTTCGGGAGGCTCTTTTCAAAGTTGACAGGTCTGGATTTTACACTAAAGACGAATCCCAGAGAAACGGCGCGTGGAGCACTTGAAGTGTTTCTTGCAGGACTCGGAAAAAAAAACGTATCGTCTGGTACGACAGTGTAATGCAGACGGTGCACGCATCAGGTGTTGCTTGCAAATGCAGTTGAGCGGACATAACTTACGCTTACATGTCGCGGAAAACATGCCGCTCACCGGGGGTTTTACGCTGTAGTACTGAGGAGGTGGATGATGCCTGATATCGTTACTATCGGAGAAGCACTCATAGATTTTATTTCTGTTCAAAAGGGAGCGCTGATTGAAAACAGCACGGGATTTACTACTGCTCCGGGGGGAGCACCGGCCAATGTAGCTGTAGCTGTTGCCAAGTTAGGCGGTAGTTCCGGGTTTATCGGCAAGGTAGGGGCCGACTCCTTCGGAAGGATGATCAGAAATGCTCTTGAAAAAGCAGGAGTGGATCTCGAATTATTCAAAATGGATGCATCGGTAAATACGACACTTGCGTTTGTTGCAACCAGGGAAAACGGTGAACCTGATTTTAACTTCTACCGGAACCGTTGCGGCGCGGATATTGCGTTAAGACCCGATGAGCTCGATGAGGGATATATCGGTGAAGCCAAGATATTCCACTTCGGATCACTGAACTTTACGAATGAACCGCTGAAAAGTGCAACCGTCAGGGCGATTGAAATAGCCGCAGGAGCAAAAAGGATTATTTCATTCGATCCGAATCTGAGGCCTTCTCTCTGGGACAGCCTGCGAACGGCAAAGGCCGAAATGGAAAAGGGTCTGGAACACGCCGATGTTGTAAAACTTACGGAGGAGGAGCTCGAATTTCTTACTGGTACCACTCATCTTTTAAAGGGAACTAATCTTATACTTAAATTCGGCCCCCGTCTGGTTGTTGTGACGCGGGACGGCAGGTCCAGTTTTATCAATAACGGTATGATTACCTGTGAAGTGCCTGCATTTGAAGTAGATTTTGTCGAGGCGACTGGTGCGGGCGATGCATTTGTCGGAGGCATACTTGTCAGCATACTCGAAAGGATGAATGAAGAGTTGCAGATCTATGAGCTGGGGAAAGACGAGACACGCAAAATGCTCACCTTCGCCAATGCGTGCGGCGCGCTGACGGTTACAAAAAAGGGCGTTATTCCGGCACTGCCTTCCCTGAAAGAGGTTGAATCATTTATCGATAAAAACGTGTAAGGCACTGTTGCCGCCGGGCATTCACACCTGTGAGAAATCAGATACCCGGCCGTTAAACAGGTCTACTTCTTGAGCCATACCATCATAGCACGGAGTTTTTTGCCCACCTTTTCTATGAGGTGTTCCTCCCCCATTTTTTTCAGCTTGTTGTATACGGGGCGGTTCGCCTGGTTCTCCAGAATCCACTCACGTGCAAACTCACCTGTCTGCACTTCATATAGTATCTTTTTCATTTCGTTTTTAACATGATCGTCGATTATCCGCGGCCCTCTTGAATAATCTCCGTATTCAGCTGTATTGCTGATCGAATAACGCATGAGCGACATGCCGCCTTCATTGAGAAGATCGACAATGAGCTTCATCTCATGCATGCATTCAAAATAGGCGATTTCAGGCTGGTACCCTGCATCAACGAGGGTTTCGAATCCCGCCTGTATCAAAGCGGTAACCCCGCCGCACAGAACCGCCTGCTCGCCGAAAAGATCGGTTTCGGTCTCCTCTTTGAAGGTAGTTTCAAGCACACCTGCCCTGGTTGCGCCGATGCCCTTTGCATAGGCGAGGGCGTGTTGTTTTGCCTTTCCGGATGAATCCTGATATACAGCGATGAGGCTTGGCACTCCCTTCCCTTCCTCGTACATTCTCCTGACGAGATGCCCCGGTCCTTTTGGTGCTACCATTATGACATCCACATCGTCGGGCGGCACTATCTGTTCGAAATGTATGTTGAAACCATGTGAAAAGACGAGTGTGTTCCCGGCCTTCAATCCCTGCCGTATCGATTCCCGGTAGATCCGCGCCTGCAGCTCATCCGGCAGTAATACATGTATAAAATTTGCTTTTTTCGATGCTTCCTCCGCCGAGAGCGGGCTGAAGCCGTGATCTTTTGCGAGTTTCCAGTTGTCGGTTCCTTCGAGCTCCGAGATAATGATGTTTAATCCGCTCTCCCTGAGATTCTGCGCCTGGGCGTGTCCCTGGCTGCCATAGCCGATGATTGCAAGTGTCTTTCCCTGTAAAAGTGATAAGTCAGCGTCTTTGTCATAATACATTTCAGCCATTTGAACTTCCTCCGCTTGAATTAATCAGAATAGTACTACGAAAAAAACGCTTCGTCAATTTCATATTCTATATGCAGTACATAAATGTTTTGTATTCCGGATTGTCGTATTATACTTTCATTGCATTAAGACGGAGCATTGTATAAAGACGGACGAATTTAAGCGATGCGCGTCTTTGCGTAAAGACCAACCGGAGAACGGAAGATGTTCTATCTGAGGCTGGAACAAATTCAAAAGCTGTTCTTAGAAATGTATGGAAATAACAGAGAAGAAATAGATAGACAGATCAGCCGCTACAACAGTCTCATTGAACAACATCGCAGTGTTTTTCCATCCGATAGGCTGGAGCTCTTCAGTACTCCGGGACGAACCGAACTGTGTGGAAACCATACCGATCATAACGGAGGAATAGTTCTTGCCGGTGCCGTGCAGCTCGATACGATTGCTGCGGTTTCCCGGACGGATAATAACCGTATCACTGTTAATTCGGATGGTTTTACGAAGCCCTTTATAGTGAACCTCGAGGACACTGGTTTGCATGCGAAGGAGCGCGGCACGACATCCGCTCTGATGCGCGGTACAGCTCATCGATTGAAAACACTCGGGTATAATGCCGGTGGCTTCAGCGCCTGCATACATAGCACAGTCGGTATCGGTTCGGGGTTGAGCTCGTCAGCCTCCATAGAAATGCTCTTCGCAACGATCCAGAATCATCTGTACAACAACGGTGAAATATCCGTGCTGGAAATGGCAAAGATCGCCCAGTACGCAGAAAATGAGTACTTCGGGAAACCGTGCGGGCTCATGGACCAGATAGCATGCGGAACAGGCGGCGTTGTCACCATTGATTTTAAAGACTTCTCGAATCCGGCAGTAACAAAAATCCCCTTCGATTTTTCAAAGTTCGGTTACAGCATCCTGGTAGTTGATACGGGCAGCAATCATGCTGACCTCACTGAAGATTATGCGCAGGTTACCCGTGATATGTGTGATGTTGCGCGCATTTTCGGGAAACGCATTTTAAGAGAGCTCGATTTTTCCGATCTGATTTGGGGTATCGGAGGTTTGCGGAAAAAAGTTTCAGACCGCGCACTGCTCAGGGCGTATCACTTCTTTTCTGAGAATGAACGGGTCAAAGAGCAGGTTGCGGCTCTGGAGAGAGAAGATATAGGAAGGTTTCTGCAGCTTGCAATGGATTCAGGAAGCTCATCCGCCAGATGGCTTCAAAACACTTTCAGTACGCGAATGCCGACTATACAGGGGGTCACGCTCGCTCTTGCGGTATCCGAGCATTTTTTAAGAGAGGGCGGACCAGGAGCCTGCAGGGTTCATGGGGGAGGGTTTGCCGGAACAATTCAGGTTTTTGTTCCCGAGGCAAGAAGAGATACATATACCCGCATGATTGAAGCAGTAACAGGCAAAGATTCGGTTATCCGGCTTGATATACGGAGTCGGGGATCAATTCATGTGTACTCTCCAGGATAACTGGTCATAGATATTAAAAGGAACCGGTCAACGAACCCGATCGGTTTGACCTTTTATGATTGAAAGTTTACTTGCCTATGTATTACCTTATATTATTATGAGATTGTAATAAAATGGTAAAGTTTCGCTGTTGTACTAGTAGGTTCTTATCATTATACTGTAGTGAGCCAAAGACATGGGTGATATTGTAAACGACATCTTAAAAACCGAAAAAAAGGGTGAAGATATTCTCCAGAAGGCGAATGCGGAGTCGGTAAAAATAAAGCTCGATGCTGAAAAAACTGCCAATCGGGAAATTACCCGGGCCCAGGAGAAAGCCCAGAAGATGCTTCAGGAGGCTGTAGAGAACGCGGAGAAAGAAGCCCTGAAAATACGGGAAGAAGAACTTGAAAAATCACGGAATGCGACTGAACAATTTTTTGCTGAGAATAAATCAAGCATTGAAAAAGCAGCGGATGAAGTTGTAAGGATTGTTTTGCATACGGACTATTCGGGGGCGCGAAGCAGATGAAATCTCCCATCCGCACCTATGGCTTTATCAATGCAAAACTTCGCGCGCGAATAAGCATGCTTCTCAATGAAGAGAAGATACAGCAGCTGTTGCAGGCAAGGACTCTCAACGAAACACTTGGGCTGCTTCGCGAGACGCAGTACGAAGTCGTCGATGAAGTGTATAGGAGAACCGGTGACCTGAAACTCGGAGAGCTTGAGCTCTTCAAAATAGAAGTCGGCATCTACGAAGAGATTGCCCGGTACGTCGAGGGTGCTTTGTTGCGGGTTGTCCGGGCCCTGCTCCTGCGGTATGAGATAGATACCCTGAAAAATGCAATACGTCTTTTTTTTGATAGAAATATACGGAACAGATCAATCGAGGACACACGCTACTATGTATATCGTGAAAAGATACTGCACGACATTTCGATAGACGATATACTGGGCGCAAACCGTGTAGAGGGAATTACGGAGGCACTGAAACAAAGTCCCTATAAAGCTATTATAGAAGCAAATTGGGACAGCGTGGAAAAGACACAGTCGCTTTTTGCCCTCGAGATTGCTTTCGACCGCTTTTACTATCAAAATATCCTGAATGAGACGGCACATCTCTCTCAGACGGACAGGCGCGTTGTTGAGAGACTGATAGGTGTAGAGATCGATCTCCTGAACATCTACTGGATAACACGGTATATCGGTTTCTATAATATATCATCCGATCGGCTGCACACAATCATTTTGCCGGGCGGTCACAACCTGAGCGCCGGTACCATTGAAGATGCACTGCGCGCCGAGAACGTAGCACATTTCCTGCAGACTCTCCTGAAGAGCAATTATCCCGGTGTTTCGATGCTGCTGTCAGCGGACACCCATGACAATACCTCCCGCCTTCTTCTCATCGAACGCCTGCTTGAACAGATAATGATACATGAAGTAAAAAAAACGCTTTCGGGATATCCGTTCACTATCGGTATCATCCTCTCCTACTATTTACTGAAACGAAACGAAGTAAGAAAAATTCAGACAATTCTGAATGCAAAACAGTATGAGCTTTCACCGGACCGAATAAAGGGTGCTATGTCATGATGTTTACCGAGCCAATGGTGAGTCTGATCGCAGTGGTGCGTGACACAGATATGGACAGGGTAACACAGGAGCTTTTAAGCCAGGGTGTTCTTCAGTTTATCAGGGTGGAGGAGATCAAAAAGAAATGGTCGGAAAAACTGGAAGATGTCGACCCTGCAGTATCGCAGGCGCGTATCGCAGAAATGAGAAAGCGGATTGAAGGATTTTTGCGGCCGCTTGCCATACCCATACGTATGCCGAATGAGCTCGATCTGAAGAAACGAAAGCCCGTAGACCTGGAAGATACGGAAAAAAAGCTGAATGCCGTTGCAGGCGAGGTCCAGACGGTTCGTGATAAACAGCAGAAAATTCAGCAGGAAATCATGAAGCTGGAAAATATCAAACAGCAGGTTGGCACGTACGGCATCAATGTTTCGGACCTGCTGTTTGCAGGCACCTATTCATTTATTTCTATACGCATTGGGAAAATCAAAACGGAGGGACTGGGAGATTTCACCAAACAAATGGAAAAACATCCTGCCGTTACCATTACGTTGAAGGAGGAGAAGGCAAATACTCACCTTCTTCTCATTTACATGAAGCAGGACGAAGAAGAGGTGAAACAGATCCTGAAGGAAGCGGATTGGAGTGCTGTTGAAGCTCCTGACGGACTTGAAGATTTCAAGGGAGAGATCGGTGGCGATATAGATAAAAAAATCGACGCCCTCCGGTCCGAGCAGCGGCAGCTTGCCGGCAGGGCGGATACTATTATTAGAAACAGGGCCTCCTTCCTCAATGAGTTCTGGATCCAGCTTCGGGTAAATGAGCTGTATTATAAAATACAGTCGAATTTCGAAAAAACGGCCAGGACGATACTGTTTTCAGGATGGCTGCCTGCAAAAAAAGAGTGGAATGTACAAGAAGGCGTAGTGCGGGTAACAAAGGGGAGGTGCTATCTGGAGTGGCACAGTCCCCGCGACCTGGCAAAAGAGCCTGAAATTACAACCAGGGCGCCGGTAAAGCTTAATAACCCGTGGTTTCTGGCCCCGTTTCAGATGCTCGTCACAACGTACGGAATCCCTGAATATGGCACGATTGACCCGACACCGGCGGTTTTTATAACCTACCTTATTATGTTCGGACTCATGTTCCCCGATGTAGGACACGGCTTCGTGATCGCGCTGTTCGGAATTATCGGGAACATTCTCTTTCGAGGCAAAAATGAGAATTTTAGAAACCTTTCGAATCTGATGATATACTGCGGGGCAACGGCAGTTTTAACGGGCGTGCTCGTCGGCTCATATTTCGGATTGCCTTGGCTCAAGCCTGTCTGGTTTGACTTCCACGGTATTCTCTCGGGCCACCCTGAAAAACAATCCTTGATCAACAGTATTTTCGACGTTCTTACCATATCCATCTATTTCGGTATTGCGGTCATTGAAATAGGGTTTTTGTTTAACTGGATAAACCTTGTAATCAAGAGGAAGTGGATCAACCTGCTGCTCGACAAGGCAGGCCTGCTCGGTGTATGGATTTATAACGGAGGAATCTATGTATCCCTGTACATGATACATCACAATTACCGTAAACTGCCCCCGTTTTCCCACCTTATTCTGCTCCTCGCGGTTCCATCAGTGCTGCTGATTTTGAAAGAGCCTCTGCAGAAAACGATTGAACGGAAAGAAAAGCTGTTTGCGAACCTTACCATCTTTACACCGGTCAACTTTTTAATGGGGTGGGGTGTGGAGCTGATAGAAATATTCAGCGGATACCTTTCGAACACTCTGTCATTTTTCCGGGTTGCCGGGTTCGGTATTGCACATGTGAGCCTGATGATGGCCTTTTTTCAACTTGCCGGGATGGCCGGAGGTGGCAGGGCGAATACCCCTGTCGGTATCGTCATTCTGCTTTTCGGGAACATGCTGGTTATAATACTTGAAGGTCTGTCCGCCGGCGTTCAGTCTTTGCGTCTCAATTACTACGAGTTTTTTACGAAATTTTTCAGAGGGTCAGGAATCCTGTATAATCCAGTGTCCCTGACCGGGGTGTCCCTGAAGAGAAAGGATTGAAGTGTACGAAAATACAGTGTATCAAAGAGGCAATTGATCGTGTGTAATACGCATGAATAATCAATGCAGCAGTGCAGGCTGTATTGCAGACTGACCGGGGTATTAAAGAGTTTATTCGCATGGCCCTGGTTGCTGCAGAACAGCGCGCACAGCCAAAACAGAAAATGCGGAGGAAGGTGATGAATAACGCGCAGCGTGGTTTAAAAGGGAGAATTCTACTGAGTCTTGTTGTTGTTTTTTTTGTTCTTATTGTAATCGGTGTTTTTGCGGGAGTCAAAATATTTGCACAGACAAATCAAGGGGCTTCAACCGCTCAGGTGCAGACGCCGGCACCTGTACAGTCAAGTGGCGCTGCAAGCTTTGCATTTGTCGGTGCTGCGATAGCGTTCGGTCTTGGTGCGCTCGGCGCCGGTATCGGTATAGGAAATGTCGGCGCCGCGGCAATGGGGGCGATTGCAGAAAAGCCTGAAATGGCGGGCCAGGCGCTTATTTTTGTCGCCCTTGCCGAAGGACTTGTAATATTTGGATTTATTACCGCATTGATGATTCTCGGAAAAGTGTAATCCTGCTGGCCTGCGCCAGGGGCATTTTTCAGACGCAGGATGTACGGGCTACGGACGCCTCCTCCGCCCCTGATCCGCGGGCCCAATGGATTGGATACAGCGCATGAAGGCTGGAAGAGGGTTGAATATATGAAGTACTTTGTGATGGGTGATGAAGACACTGTTCTGGGATTCGGTATGGTCGGTGTTGAAGGGAAGACTGTGTATAATGCCGAAGCTGCACGGACCGTTTTCGACGAAGCTCTTCAAAATGAAGAAATCGGTATAATCATTATCACTGAGAGAACGGCAAACTCGATACGAGAACTGATACAGCGGTTTATTTTTACAAAAAGTTTTCCACTGATAGTGGAGATTCCTGATCGAAGCGGTCATGCTCCGGGCTGGGTCGGCATACGTGAGATGGTCAACAGAGCGATTGGAATAAAGCTGTAAATTATTCGAGATGGGATGTAGAAGAAAAGCGGCGTATGTCCTTATCAGGATACATCCCTGGGGACCGAATATCATGAAGTAACTTCGTGAGAAGTTACTTAAAAGAGAAATCGTACACCGAGTATAGTAATTGTAAAATGTCGGAGAATAGAGATTATGGAGAAGTTTGAAAAGGGAAAGTCGGAACTGATATCGGGTATTGAAAAGGATGCCAGAAAACGAGCGGATGAGATAATCGATGAAGCCCGAAAAAGGGCGGAAGAGAAGCTTCGTTTTGCAAAGCAGAAGGTAAAGTCTATTCTCGATGAGGCCGATGCAAGGGCGAAAGAGCGGTCTGAATCGATTAAAAAGAAGGCCCTCAGCGGTATGAGCCTTGAGGCGAAAAGAAGGTTCATGAAACTGAGGGACAGAGCGCTGCAGACGGTGATTACCAGTGCGTGCGAGAAGCTTGGTGACCTCGTTCAAAAACCCGGCTATAAAAACGTGCTCAAGGACTGGATTGTTGAAGCGGCGGTAGGACTCGGGTCTGACAGTGCTGTGATACATACATCGGAAACGGAGAAAAAATTGATCGACTCAAAACTGATACATGCTGCCGAAAACGAGGTGAAGAAGATCACAGGGCGGCCTGTTTCGCTTTCTATGTCCGATGATCCGCCGCTTGCCGAACAGGGAGTGCTGCTGTCTTCTTCTGACTGGAAAACCGCCTTTAATAACCAGGTCTCAACACGCCTGCTTCGAAAGCAGCGGGATACGCAGGTTCAGGTGTATAAAGTTCTTTTTGGTGATGATGATTCATCCAGGAATACGACGAGCGAGGGATTGTAATGGCGGAAAGAATCGTAGGACAGGTAGGCAGGGTAAACGGTCCGGTCATTGAAGCGTGGGATGTGAAAGACGCGAAGATGTTCGAGCTCGTCTGGGCCGGGGAAGAGAATTTAATCGGCGAAATTGTCAAGCTCGAGGGCGAGAAGGCGGTTATTCAGGTGTATGAAGATACAACCGGCATTGCGCCGTACGATCCCATTTACGGGTCCGGCATGCCGCTTTCAATCGAGCTCGGCCCTGGTTTGATCGGCACGATCTACGACGGTATTCAGAGACCACTCGAAGAAATAAGAAAGTTGTCCGGCATGTATATTCAGAAGGGTGTTCAGGTTCCGGCCCTGAACCGGGAGAAGAAGTGGCACTTTTCTCCTCTTCTCAAACCGGGATCAACGGTAAGGGGCGGTATGGTTATCGGAACGGTTCAGGAAACTGAACGTGTAGAGCACAAGGTGCTGATCCCTCCCGATATCGAGGGCGCGGTTAAATCTGTTGTCCCCGAGGGCGATTATACCGTGGAAGAGCCGATTGCCATTGTAACATACGGAAAAGAGGAAAAAATACTCACAATGATGCATAAATGGCCGATTCGAGATTCCCGGCCCGCCAGGGAGAGAATCCCTCTGTCGATACCACTTATTACCGGCCAGCGGGTGATCGACACCCTTTTCCCTGTGGCGAAGGGCGGAACAGTCACCATTCCGGGAGGCTTCGGAACGGGTAAAACAATGACGCAGCAGGCACTCGCAAAATGGTCCGATGCCGACATCATCGTTTACATAGGGTGCGGTGAGCGCGGGAATGAGATGACCGATGTGCTGACAGAATTTCCGAAGCTCGTCGATCCAAAGACCGGAAAGACCCTGATGGAGCGAACGATCCTCATTGCAAATACATCGAACATGCCGGTATCCGCCAGGGAGGCGAGTATTTACACCGGTGTCACCATGGCCGAGTACTATAGGGACCAGGGGTACCATGTCGCAATCATGGCGGATTCAACCTCCCGGTGGGCCGAGGCCCTGCGTGAGCTTTCCGGTAGAATGGAGGAGATGCCTGCAGAAGAGGGCTTTCCGGCATACCTTCCCACGAGAATCGCAGAGTTTTATGAACGGGCGGGCTACATGAGCACCAATTCCGGAAAACCCGGCAGCGTAACAATTATCGGGGCTGTTTCTCCGCCCGGAGGCGACTTTTCCGAACCGGTTACCCAGCATACCAAGAGGTTCGTCCGCTGTTTCTGGGCCCTGGATAGGGGGCTTGCAAATGCGAGGCACTACCCGGCAATATCCTGGATCGAAAGCTACAGCGAGTACCTTGCAGAGGTCGGCTCATGGTGGGAGCAGAACGTGAGCCCGGACTGGCATAAAGACCGGACGGAGATCATGGACCTTCTGCAGAGAGAGGTTCGGCTACAGCAGGTGGTGAAGCTGGTCGGCCCCGACGCGCTTCCCGATTCACAGCGTTTTATTTTAGAGGTCTGCACGCTGTTCAAGAATGCGTTTCTCCAGCAGAATGCCTTTGATACAATCGATATGTATTCAACAGTCGAGAAGCAGTTCAAGATGCTTCATATCATACTGACCTACTGGCGGAGGGGCTCTCAGGCTATAAAAGCGGGGGCAACCCTCGTCAAGGTGAGAAGGATAAAGGTCTATCGGGATATCATGAAGATGAAGTTCAGTGTGCCCAATGACAGGGTGTCGCAGCTTGACAAAATCGAAGCCAGGCTCGAACGTTCATTTGATCAGATGGAGTCCATTTATGCCGAGCAAAAATAAAATCAAAAATAAAATCGATGAAGAGTACAGAGAGCTTTTGAGGGGCAGGGAGTACATAGGACTCAAGAAAATAGACGGCCCGCTTATTTTTGTCGGCAATACGCACCCTGTGGGATACCGGGAGCTCGTTGAATGTGTTGATGAATCGGGACAGGTTCGGCTCGGTATGGTGCTTGAAACATCACGTGATGTAGTTGTCGCACAGATATTCGAGGGTACGTCGGGCCTTACCATTCCCCATACGAGGGTTCGGTTCAGGGGGGAGCCGTTGAAGATCGGCGTTTCGCGTGATATGCTCGGCCGGGTATTCAACGGGCTCGGGCAGCCCATAGACGGCGGGCCGCCCGAGAAAGGGGAGGCTGAGTTCGATGTAAACGGAACGGCTATCAATCCGACCGCGAGGGAGTATCCGAAAGATTTCATTCAGACGGGGATATCCGTCATCGACGGTATGAACACCCTGATACGCGGGCAGAAGCTGCCGATATTTTCGGGAAACGGGCTACCGCACAACGAGCTTGCCTCACAAATTGCACGTCAGGCGAAAATAAAGGGAGGAACTTCGGAGTTTGCGGTTATCTTTTCCGCAATGGGTGTAAAGCACGATGTTGCTCAATATTTTATTCGTTCTTTTGAGGAGAGCGGTGTGCTGGAGAATGTCGCTCTTTTTCTATCCCTTGCGGATGATCCCTCAATCGAGCGTTTGGTTACGCCGCGTTCCGCCCTGACCCTGGCGGAGTATTTAGCATTCCGCGAGGATATGCATGTTCTTGTCATCTTGACCGATATGACCAATTATTGTGAATCGCTGAGAGAAATTTCCACGATACGGGGGGAAATCCCCTCTCGAAAAGGGTATCCGGGGTACCTATACTCGGACCTTGCGGAAGTGTACGAACGCTCGGGCATGGTGAAGGGGTGCAAGGGATCGATCACCTCTCTACCGATACTGACAATGCCGAATGACGACATATCCCATCCGATTCCCGACCTTACAGGTTATATCACGGAGGGACAGATCGTGTTTGAGCGAGAGATGTACGCACGCGGCATCTACCCTCCTATTGCGGGCCTGCCTTCCCTGTCACGGCTGATGAAGGACGGAATAGGTGAGGGAATGACTAGGGAAGATCACGCACACCTCGCGAGTCAGGTCTTTGCCGCATACAGCTATGTAAAGGATGTGCGTAACCTCGCTTCGGTTATCGGAGAGGAGGAGCTCACCCCTCTCGATCACACCTACCTTGAGTTCGGCACTGCATTCGAGAAGAGATTTGTAACTCAGGATATAAACGAGGATAGGGGTATCGAACAGACCCTGGACCTCGGGTGGGATGTGCTGAAAATTCTCCCGGCGGATGAGCTGCACCGCATTACCGAAGAAGAGATCGAGAAGTATTATAATAAATGATACAGGATGAGCTATGCCGCAGTTCGGAATCGCGCCGACAAAAACCAATTTACTGAAAATGAAAAATGATCTCAAGTTTGCGCAGCTTGGGTATGATCTGCTGGATCAGAAGAGAAATATTCTGATCGTGGAACTGCTCAATCTGGTCGATCAGACCGTTGACCATCAAACTCATATAGAAGATGCGCTTAAAAATGCTTTTGAACGGTTCGAAGAGGCTGTTCTGAAGATGGGAAAGCTCAGGGTGCAGCAGCTTGCCAGCGCGGTCAATATTGATGCACAGATCAACATACGTACCAGACGTGTAATGGGTGTGGTCCTGCCGATCGTGAATACAGATTTCAAAGAGCATTCTCCCTACTTCAGCCCGCTGGACACCAGCTTCTGGATAGACAGCTCACTGACGGCTTTCAAGGATGCGCTCAAGCTCATGGGGAAGCTTGCGGAGCTGAAGATATCCGTGCTCAGGCTGGCTGATGAAGTAAAGAAGACCATCAGGAAGGTGAATGCGCTTGAAAAGATAGCGATACCCGATTTATTAGAGACGGTAACATTTATAGAGAGCAGGCTGGAGGAAAACGAACGGGAGATGTTTGTGCTTATGAAGATGGTCAAACAGAGACTTGAAAAGAAGATCGAGAAAGACTGAATCACTGCAGCAACTACAGGATAGTAAATGAGCCATTATCCGGACGTTCTGTATCCGGTTAATAGACTGCCCTGTAATGAATCGCCATGTCATGAATGTCAATGTTATGAACGTCATGGTCATGAACGCCGTGGAGAAAAAATGTGAAAAACCCGATTAAAAAGATTATGGTATATATAGACGGGACTGAACAGTCGATCACAGCCGCCCAGTATGCCGTATGCCTTGCAAGGTACCTCGATGCCGGGCTCTCTGCGCTGTACGTGGTGAACACGAAGGCTCTTGAGGATCTTGTGCGGGCCCGTATCTTTTTGCGTGAAGAAGAAGAAGAGTACGAAAAGGATTTGAAAGAAGATGCCAGGCGGTACCTGAATCACGTAAAGGAGCTCGGTCAAAAAAAAGGTCTTACGGTCGAAGTGAAGAGCTTGATGGGAAACGTTCATCAGGAGATCATAAAGACCATTAAAAAAGATGAAATCGATCTGCTCGTTGTCGGTGAGATTTCGAAGATACGAAGCAGGCGTGACGAGTTTTACGATGAAACGGATCGGGCAATGCGGTCTTCGCCGTGTTCGGTTCTAATCGTAAAGGATGAAGACAGGGTGTGGGAACTGTATGAGTCGCTCGAGTAACGGTGGGGGTGTACGATTTGCCGTATGCCGGTAATTTCTATTCAGCGTAAGTGAGGTGGAGTATGGCATTAGTTGATCTGATATCCGAAGAGGTGGTAAAGGTTCCGCTTGCATCGACCGATAAGCCGGGTGTTTTACGGGAACTTCTCCAGATACTGAAAGATGCGGGTATGGTCGATGATTACGACAGGGTGCTGGAGGCGATATACAAGAGGGAAGAATTGGGGAGCACTGGACTGGAAGAAGGTATCGCCGTTCCTCATGCAAAAACAGATGCGGTGAAATCGCTTACCATTGCAATCGGGATATCCCCTCAGGGAATAGATTTTCATTCACTTGACGGAAAACCGTCGCAGCTCTTTTTTCTGATGCTTGCACCCCCCAACCAGTCTGGTCCGCATATTGAAGCGCTTGCTGAAATAGCAAAGCTTTCAAAATCGAGGGCGTTCTGTAACGCGCTGATAAATGCGCAGTCGGCAAAGGAAGTCGTTGCGTTATTCAGGGAGGATTAGGGCGGGATTCGGGAAACCGGCAAGCGGCATTCTCTCGTTAACGCCAAAACGTCTTCTTGTATCAGCCGGCAGGCTGAATCACCACCTTAAGTGCTTCGCGCCTGTTGATAAGATCGATCCCTTTGAAAAAATCGTCGATGCCGAGAATATGGGTGATCAACTTGTCTGTGCTGATCCCGCCTTTTGCGAGGAGGTTCATGGCCTCGTAATGGTTTTCAGCCGTTGAATCAGAGGCGCCGAAAACAGAAATCTGCCCGTAGTGGATATGGTTTGCATCAATCTCGACCAGAGGGTTGTCCTTCGGAATGCTGGCGAAAAGACTGACCCGTCCCGACTTTGAAACGAGCCTGAAAGCGAGCTGTACTGCTTCTCTGGTTGGCGCCGCGTTAATAACGACATCAGCGCCGAATCCGTCTGTCAGATCCAGTATATACTGTTCAGGGTCGGTTTCCTCGCTGCAGACAATGTGATCGATATTGAATTTCCTGGCCATCTCGTAGCGTTTTTTCGATCTCTGGATCAAAACGGTTTTCAGGGCGCCCCGTGCTTTTGCCGCTTCTGCCTGCAACAGTCCGAGCGGCCCACCGCCGATTACCACAACAGTATCCGGGAACCCCACACCGGCGATGTTCTGGCTGTTGATGACGCAGCCTAATGGCTCGCTTACCGATCCAGCAATGTCTGAAAGATTATCAGGGACCTTCATGAGGTTGCCGTGCTCAATCCCCCGTGCAGGCACTTCAAGATACTCGGCAAACGCGCCGTTTATATGGGTACCGACAGGTGATTTGTTCATGCACAGGTTCGGCAGGCCTCTCCTGCACATCAGGCAGTGCCCGCAGGGCAGTGTTGTGGCCATGGTTACCCGTTCTCCCTGGGTAAACCCTTTAACCGATTTGCCAATCTCTGCAATGCTCCCGATAAACTCGTGCCCGAGAGTAACCGGAGGCTTTATGCTTGCAATGCCGATGTTGTAGGCCTTCACGTCGGTGCCGCATATTGCGCACGTGTGCACCCGCACAACGAGGCTGTCATCACGCACTGATGGCGGATCGACCTGTTTGACAGCCAGTTTTTTAACGCCTTCATAGACAACGGCTTTCATGCGAAACTCCTCCATATGATGATTGGTGTATAAGATCCATCTTAACGAAGTATTTTGTATTGATCAGTGCAATAATTCATGAGAAATACCCATTCAATGTATATAATCTGCCTCTGCAATTCAAGGAATGTTGCTTTTTTAACCGAAGTTCTGCTATACTTAAGACAGTATAAAAAGGTGTGAAGGTATATGGACTTGATCAATAGTATATTTGAGCTCGCTTTACGGATTCCCATCAGTGTAATCGCAGGAGCGGGCGCAATTTTCGTCTGCGCCCTCGCAGGGTTTTTTATCTTTCTTCACCTGAGCAAACGGATGAATCCCTACAAGAGGGCTCTGCGGTTTTATGAAAGGGGATATCTCAATAAAGCACTTATGCTTACTGTGCTCGAGCTTGATAAAAATCCTGATAACAGAAAGGCACTCGAGCTGAAAGCGGATATCGAGGTGAAGCGAAATCTCGATGAGGCGGCCCTGAATGATTACTACCGTCTGGTTGGATTCAAACGACTCGGTGACGGTGTTAATGTTCTGGAGATAAAGAAAAAAATGCTTCTCCCTCTGCACAGGAATGAACACCTTCTGGAGCTTTACACCGTGTGTTCTGAAATACTGAAAACTGAAAAAAACGATCCGGACGCCCTCTATTACATGGCGGTTTTATATGCAGGGCAGATGTACTACAGGGAGGCAGCCCGTCTGCTGGAGAGACTGCTCGTGCATAGTCCTGGTATGGCGGCGGCGCGGTTTCTCTATTCTGCGATTCTCTGTCAGGAAAAGGATTTTTCAAAGGCGCTTTCTGAAATTAAACAGGCACGGGTCCTGGATGATAAGGAACTATACCGTATCATATATGCAGGTGTGTTGTACTTTTCAGGAAAGTTTAGAGACGCGCTCTCTGTTTTGCGGTCCGTTTCACACACCACTGTCGCAATGCACAGTCAAAAAAAATCATATTTTATCAAGCGGCTTAATGCATTTTGCCTGTATCGTACCGGTGAGTATGAAAAAGCGGCATCGTCGTTCAAATCTCTCTACAATGAGACCAGGAGGTGGAGGGCACCGGCAGGAAGCATCGGTAAAAAAGAGGAACACTCCGGCATCTCTGTTTATGATGAAACAGGCAGAGTAATAAGGCGTGAGCAGGCTTTGCCGAGGGATGCGGGTGCTGCTGAAGCAACGGTACTCGGAGATTATTTTCGACTGAAAGAAGTCGCACTGGAGGAACGGAAACTTGGTATGTTGAAAACACCGCCTCCGTTGAACAGGCTTCTTGATATCGAGGGGCTCAGTTATGAAACACAGGCTGCACTCGATTATGGATTTGCAGAGATGAAATACGGCAATTTTTCGGAAGCAATCGATTTTTTTAAAAAAATCCGCAGTGGTCATCCTGAGGTAATCGGTCTCAATCGGTTCGTTGTGCTTGTTGAGAAAGAGGGAAGAAAAGTGGGGGTGGCCGGCACTCCTGCAGGCGGGAATATGCAAAATGGTTTGTCTGCAGAGAGTCTTCGGAATCAGTCACAAGTGCATGCATCCAGAAAAAAGACCGCTTTTTCACTACCACAGTATGTAAATGAATGGGAAAAAAACGCAATCAAACCCTATCAGATGTTAATAATCAGCGATCTTGTATCGCGAAAACGGCTCAGCCCTGTCATGCTCTTCAGCGGTAATCAAAAGTAAGGAGCAGAGAGCTTTTATGGTTTCCAACCTATCAACGTCAATGGCACAGTGGTTTCAGAGGCAAAATACTGCCAGGAGCGGGGAGCGTTTGGAAAGTGCTCTCATTAGCAGGCGATGATTTTAACCACTCACCAGCCCCTTTTCCTCCCGTGGCCGGGATTTTTCTTCAAGGCAGCGCATGCCAACTGCATGGTTATGCTTGACAATGTACAGTTTCCCCTCGGCAGGGGATGGATGAACCGTAACCGATTGAAGTGCGATAAGGGTGAGCTGTGGCTGACAGTGCCTGTGTCCCGGAAGGGAAGGGGACTGCAGATGATCAGGGAGGTCGAGATCGTTTCAGGCGCCCGGTGGCGCGAAAAGCATCTCCGTGCTATCAGGCAGAACTACGCCAATGCTCCTTTCATTAAGCAGCATTACTCAGCGATAGAAGCTATATATAGAAAGCAGAGGCCTACTCTCGTTTCCCTGAACCTGGATTTGATTCGTTTTTTCATGGATGTCCTCTCTTTGAAAGCCGATCTGATATTACAATCCGAGCTCGGAGTAACCGGGGCCGGAACGGACTTGATTGTTGCTGCTTGTGAAAAATGCCATGCTTCAGAGTATGTAACATTTCCAGCAGCCGAAAGCCACCTCGATATGAAAAAATTTGAAAAGGCAGGTATACAGGTTACTTTTTTACGCTTTATCCCCCCGGTATATCCCCAGCTATGGGGAGATTTTATTTACAACCTCTCAACCCTCGACATGCTTCTAAACTGCGGCCCTGTAAGCGAGGCTGTTATTTTAAATGCTGGCGGGTGGGTATCGCGCTGAAGTTTGGCTTGACGATAAATGAGGTTTGCCGTATATTTTTTTCCTGATTGGGGGATTGTGTAATGGTAGCACGGCAGATTCTGGATCTGCTTGTGAGGGTTCGAATCCTTCTCCCCCAGAATGGCGCTATCGTCTAGGGGTTAGGACAGGAGATTCTCATTCTTCAAACCGGGGTTCGATTCCCCGTAGCGCTAATGAGGGGGATAAAAACCCCAAAGAGTGTAATGGTGGTTGTAAAGTAACAGTCACCTTTTTATTTTTATTGATAACAACCTTTTTTATCAAAGCCTCTATCAAGAGTCTTCTTTTCCCAAAATCTAAATCATCAGCGAATACTTTAACAAAATATCGTAGATATTCCCCAACCCCTTCAGCATTATAATTCATCAATTCTATTGTACCTATTTCATCTGCTATCTCCCATACCTGTTCCTGCAAATCCCTCTCTCTTTCCATATACCCGTCAACAAGTGAGTTTACATAATTCACCGCCTCTGGAGTGAGGTCATTTCTCAGAAGCCATTTCGATAAACAGGGTTTTTTTCCCCCAAGCGATTCAATTTTACCCACAATCTCATCCTTTTGTCTTTCCAATGCCGGCAGTTTTAAACGATTATGCTTTACATAGTCGTGTACCAGTGAAGTGATCACATCCTGCCTTTCCGACAGTTTCCCGATCTCTTTGATCACACTCTGCTCAAGCACATCTGCTCTGACATAGTCCTGATCGCAGCTTTGAAAGTTGTACCGGTTGTTGCACACGTAGTATTTGAACTTCCTCTTGGACTCCGCTCCAGGATAGTTCACATGCATTGGTGAGCCGCACTTCCCGCATCTCACCAATCCCGTCAAATAGTTCGGGCCCCTGAGCTGCCGGGTCTGATGATTCCTCTGCTTCAGCGTCTCCTGCGCACACTCAAATACTTCTTTTTCAATAATTGACTTATGCGAACCTTCTGCCATCTCCCCTCCCCATCTGACAAATCCGGCATAGATCGGATTTGTAATAATATTGTATATCGTATTCCCCTTCCACATCTTGCCCTTTCTCGGTTTAATATCCAAACGGTTCAGTTCCCTGCTAATATTGACCACGCCCATGTTCTTCTTCAGGTACAGATCGAAGATCATTCGCACCAAATCCGCCTCTTTCCTGTGTATAACCAATTTGCCTTTCACTATTTTATACCCGTATGGAGCCTGCCCGTTCCACAATCCCTGTTTCAATCGTTTTATCATCCCGAACTTTGTTCTCTGGCTGATCAACTCACGCTCATACTGAGCAAATTAGCCGAATTGATGGAACATCAATCGGCCCTCAGGTCTCGTTGTGTCGATAAGCTCTGTGCAGGATTTAAAGCCAATGTCATATCTATTTAACTCAGCAACGATGTCTATTAGGTCCTTCAGACTTCGTGATAACCTGTCTATCTTATAGGCCAGCACAACATCGAATCTCTTCAATGAACCGTCGAATAAAAGCCTTTTCAAAGCTGGACGATTTCTACTACCGGCAGAATACCCATCATCAACATAAACTTTGTATGTAGTCCAACCCTGGCTTTTTGCATGTGCTCGTAACCGTTCCTCCTGAGCGGGTAAAGAATATCCCGATTTTGCCTGTTCCTCCGTTGATACACGCGTGTAAATTGCACACCTCACGATTTAGGCTACCACCGCTTGCATTTTTATCTCTCTGGAATTACAATAGCAATACGTTATAAGCACTATAATCCTTTATGTGTTAATAACATATTATTAGTAATATATTACTACTTTGTCAAGAGAAAAGATGCTCGCTCAAAATATTAAAAAGTTTCGACAGCAGCTTAAAATGTCTCAGGAAGAACTCGCTCGAAAGGCAGGCATTACGTATAGTACATTGATTAAGCTTGAATCAGGGGCAAACAAAAATCCTACTGTAAAGACACTTCAACAGATCGCAAAAGCATTGGGTGTTTCTTTGGATCAGCTAATGAAGGAGTAATAAAATACTGTAAACATAGATGGTTTCTCTGAGTGGAATTCATATCAAAGTATAGTTTTTCGCTACGATAGGCACCGGCGACCACAATATCGATTACAAATATGGGTTTTCAATGTTGCACATCTTTTGACATGTACTGCTATGATGCTTGGTCTCACCTTATTTGGATATGAGATTACAATGGATTGTTTACTCGAAAATACGACCTGACCTCCTGTCAGGTCTGCTGGTTATTATCCGCATGTTTTTACTCCTTCTACAGAGGGGGCAGGGATGCCCCTCTGTAGAAGGAGAGGCGGCGCGCCTCTCTCCCCTACTTCAATATTAATGGCTATTTACATTTCAAAAAATGCTTGACAAAAAAGGTTAGTTAGGACACTATACTTACATTAATTTAATCTCAAATTGGATACGGTATATTGGCAATAAGGACTGGTGATCCCGAGTTTGCTCGTAAGCTGAATAGAGCGTTGATTTTAGAACTGATCCGAAAAAAAGATCAGATATCGAGAGCTGATATAACAAAAGAATTGAAACTAAGTAAGGTTACGGTTTCATCAATTGTAAACGAATTAATTCAAGAGAAATTGATTTCTGAAATTGGAGAAGGAGTATCGAATTCAAGAGGGGGAAGGAAACCAATACTCATCTCTTTGAATAATACACATAAATATGTTATCGGTGTAGATATTGGAACAACAAACACTGTTCTTGCTATTGGAAATTTAAAGGGCGTTCTAATTAAAATTAAGAGAATTAAAACCGTCAAGAATAGGTCGGTAAATAACATTGTTAATCAGGTAACCTCACATATACCCAAGATTATTGAAGAATCTAAGGTTAATAATGATGAAATCCTTGCATTGGGTATGTCTGTTGCCGGAACTGTAATTAAACAGAAAGGATTGATTTCCTTTTCACCAGATTTTAACTGGAAAAACGTTCAAATATCAAAGATATTCCAGGAGATAATGAAATTATCTACGGTTGCTGATAATTGTACAAGAGTTATGACCCTTGGCGAAATTTGGTTTGGCAAAGCAAAAAAGATGAAAAACATTTTTTACGTAAATATTGGTTATGGAATTGGTTCTGCTATGGTCATAAACGGAAGAATTTATAATGAACACAGTGAGTTTGGACATTCATTCTTAACTACAAAAAAGATACTCTGCAGTTGTGGTAACTATGGCTGTGTCGAGGCATTGACTTCGGGACATGCCATTGAAAGACAGGCAAACGAAATTTTCAAAGATAAAAAAAAGGAATGGATAACGGCACAGGGCGTTGCAGAAATGGCTCAAAATGGAAATGAAAAAGCTATTAAAATTTACAATGAGATTGGTAGATATCTCGGGCGTGCCATATCTGTTATAGCCAGTACTTTCAATCCTGAAATGATTATTATCGGTGGTGGTGTGGCACTTGCGGGTGACTTATTGTTAAATCCAATAAAAAAAGAATTTAATATACATGTTATTGAAGATATCAAACGAAACACAAAGCTTGAGCTATCAGCATTGGGTTTAGATGCTGCTGTCTATGGCGCTGTTGCTCTCGCTTTAAATGAATACGTTTTTAAGCAAGAAATTATAAGCTATTAATTTTTTAATCCGGATTGAGAAAAACTTTTAACCTTTTTATTTATAATAAATAAAGATTGTTTTTTTTACCTTTGTTATTTCAAGTAAGGAGGAGATTATAAAATGGAACAATTCAAGGCTGTTCAAATTGGATGTGGGGCCAGAGGGCCTGCTCACTCAAAAGCACTTCAAGACATAGCTGCATACGATTTTGTAGCAACATGTGATCTCGATCAAAAAAAAGCAAAAGATATAGCATCAAAGTTTGGGGCTTCCAATTTTTACACAGATTTCCATGAAATGATGAAAAAAGAAAAACCTGATGTGATTGGAATAGTTACTGAACCGGGGGTGAGAAGTGATTTAGTGATTCCCCTTCTTCAATATAAGCCAAAGGCAATCGTCATTGAGAAACCATTTGCCATCACCCTTCTCGAAGCTGAAAAGATGGTAAACGCCTGCAATGACGCTGGTACGTATCTTGTCATTTGCCATGAGTGTAGATATTCAGATGAAATGCAAAAACTAAGAGACCTAATAGCGCAGGGAAAGTTCGGGAAGATACAAAAGGTTCTTGCCAATTGTAAAATGAACCTTATTGCTCAAGGAACACATATCATTGACCTTATAGGTATGATGCTTCCCGAATACGAACCACGCTGGGTGCTGGGGCAAGTTGATGGAGCAAATGAACTCTTTAAAAAGTTAGGAGATCGTATCTGGCATAGCCCCCATGCCGTTCATCCAAGCAGTGATCATGCAATTGTTCAGATCGGTTACGATGATGGAATCACTGCGTTTGCATCAATTGGCAATCGCTCACCGGATGTCCCGGAATGTAACGATTACACATTAGAGTTTCAAATTGCAGTGATTGGCGAAAAAGGTTACGGAGAAGCAACACTTTCTAAGGAGTGGAATGCTTACATCGCAGATGGATCAACTGATAGTGGAAAGGCAAGGTTCTTTGATGTTGATTCCTATATGACAATTGGGCTCTATAAAGAACTAGTTGATGTCTTAGAGGGTAAAATAACGGAGCATCAAACTTCAGGAAACGTGGCTCTTAAAGTACAACGAATCATTAATGCTGTTAACGAATCGGTATTGCAAAATAGAGCCATTCAAATTCCATACTGGCCATTTCCAGGGACATTACCACGCATTAGGAATAGAATTGGTGCGCAACGCAACTTAGTAGTATCAACACTTATGTTTCCAAATCACACTCGTAAAGAAATTCTCGAGCCAATAGCAAAGGCAGGTTTTCAAGAAATCGACCTTTGGATGGTTCCAGGCTGGGCTGAGCATCTGACGGTAGATGATGATATCGCAAAGGTCAAGGAGGAACTTCAGATGTTAGGTTTGAAGGTCCCTGTGATATCGTACTACGATCAAGCACCTGTAGATAAAAAATTAAAAATCGCTGCAGAGCTTGGTGCCAAAATTGCGGTATCTGGTGGATTCAATGCGAAGAAAGACTTGAAAAAGGTACAATCACTAAAATCCGAGCTTGATCTTGCGTATGATCTAGGAATTAGAATTGCATATGAAAATCATTATGGTGAATTGAATACGATTCAAGACAT